>Ga0080064_1001041_pt1 | contig 62310 bp, 49 predicted proteins | sample Subgrocontami54m_FD_69260 | JGI IMG/M metagenome (GOLD analysis project Ga0080064, IMG submission 69260) | Subsurface groundwater microbial communities from S. Glens Falls, New York, USA - GMW46 contaminated, 5.4 m (SPADES assembly) (version 2) ... | reverse complement strand
CGCTCCGCGGCGAGCGGGTGGTCGCGGAGCACCGTACGCGCGGCGTCCGCGGCGGTCGCGCCCGTGGGCAGCTCGAGCTCGACCCGCGACGCGCCGACGGCCTCGCGGAACGACGCGAAGAGCCGGACCACCACCCGCACGTCGTCCAGTCTAGGCGGGCGCATGCGACAATCACCCCGATGGACGCCAGCGCGGCCGTGCCGCCGGTCCTCCTGATGCTCGCCCTGCTCCTCGCGAACGCGTTCTTCGTCGCGGCGGAGTTCGCCTTCGTGCGGGTGCGCCAGACGCAGCTCGATGAGCTCGCCCAGGCGGGCAGCGCGCGCGCCCGGCTCGCCGCCCGGATCGGCCGCGAGCTCGAGTCGTACGTATCCGTCGCCCAGCTCGGCGTGACCCTCGCCTCGCTGCTGCTCGGCTTCGTCGGCGAGCCCGCGGTCGGCCGCCTGATCGAGCCGGCGTTCGGCTGGCTCGCCGAGCGATCGGAGGCCGCGTTCCACGTCGTGTCGTTCACCCTCACGTTCGCCGTCATCACGTACGTGACCGTCGTGCTCGGCGAGCTCGCGCCGAAGTACCTCGCGATCCAGCGCGCCCTCGCGATCGCGCTCTGGTGCGCCTACCCGCTCGAGCTCTTCCGGCGGCTCACCTACCCGTACACGACGCTCGTGAACCGGAGCGCGCGCTGGGTCATCGGGCTCGTCGGCGGGAAGCCCGCGAGCGAGCTCGACGCGCACAGCGAGGAGGAGCTCCGGATGCTCATCGCGGCCTCCACGCGGAGGGGCATCCTCCAGGAGTCGGAGCGGGTCATCGTGGGTAACGCCCTCGACTTCGCCGACACGCTCGTCCGCCAGGTCATGGTCCCGCGCACGGAGATGATCGCGGTCGCCGACGATCTCTCGCGCGAGGGGATCGTTGCGCTCGCGCGGCAGCATCCGTTCTCGCGCTTCCCCGTCTACCATCGCGACGTCGACGACATCGTCGGCGTCGTTCACCTCCGTGACCTCGCGACGCGCGCGGAGGACGACGCGCTCGCGAAGGACGTCATGCGGCGCGTGCCGGCGATCCCCGAGACGATGCCCCTCGACCGGGCCCTCGCCGAGTTCCGCAAGCAGCGCGCGTCGCTCGTGATCGTGCTCGACGAATTCGGCGGCACGGCGGGCCTCGTGACGCTCGAGGACATCGTCGAAGAGGTCGTGGGGGAGGTGCGCGACGAGTTCGAGCGCGACGTCCCGCCGGGTATCCGCCCGGACGGGCCCGGTGCGCTCCTCGTGGACGGCCTGACCGCGCTCGACGAGGTCCGCGAGAGCATCGGGCTCGTCCTCGAGGCCGAGACATCCGACTCGGTCGGCGGGATGGTCTTCGGCAGGCTCGGCCGGCCGCCCGCCGTGGGCGACGCGATCGAGGTCGAAGGCTGGCGGTTCGCGGTCACGCAGATCGACGGCCGCCGGGTCGCGCAGGTCCGGGCGGAGCGGTCGCCGGTCGCCTAGTTCAGCCCCGGCCTTCGCCCGGTGCCACGCTCAAGGCTGGTGGACTCGCTCCTCGCGGCGGAGCCGCTCATCGCTCGACTCATCCTGGCCGCCTCAGGGCTTGCCCGGATAGGGCAGCGCGTCCGCGAACAGCCGGATCGCGGTGCCCAGCTCGTTGGAACGCGCGCCCCAGAACGCCTGCGCGCGCGGGTCGAGGAGCACCATCACGCCGAGCGAACCGGCCCCCACGAGCACGACGACGACCGCGAGCTGGAGCAGGGAGTCTCGGAAGGCGAACGAGCTCATCGCGCCTTGAGGCGGGCGACGACGTTGTCGAGGCGGGCGCGCGAGATCGTGAGGAACTTCGCGAGGTTCTGCCGGTCGCCTTCCTGGACGTTCGCCGTCTCGCCGTCGCCGATCGCGCGGCCGATCTCCGCGAGCGCCTCGTTGAGCTTCCGCGTGGCGGTGACGAGCGCGTCGTCGCGCAGCGGCGGGATCGCCGGCTCCGGCTTGGGGCCCTTCTCCGGGGGGTGGAGCGTCCGCTCGACCCGATCGCGGAGCCGGATGAGCGTGAGCTGCCCCGCGATGACCTGCTTCTCGAGCGCCTTGCGGCGGCGCTTGTCCTCGACCTTCATGAGCTCGTAGGCGTGGGTGATCGTGTCGTAGCGCTGCGCGACCATCTCGCGCACGTCGTCGGGGGCGGAGGCGAGCCGCAGGCGGTTCTCGACGTAGCCCTTGTCCTTGCCGAGCTTTCCCGCGAGCTGGCGGATCGAGTAGCCGAGCTCGCCGGTCATCTTCTGGTAGATCATCGCCTCGTCGAGCGGCGAGAGGTCCTCGCGCTGCAGGTTCTCGATGAGCGCGATCTCGAGCGCGGTCGCGTCGTCGAAGCGCTCGACGATCGCCGGGATCGTGTCCTTCCCGGCGAGCTTCGAGGCGCGCCAGCGGCGCTCGCCGGCGATGATCTCGTAGGCGTCGCCGGACGGGCGCACGAGGATCGGCTGGAGCACGCCGTGCTCCCTGATCGACGCGGCGAGCTCGTTGAGCGTCTCCTGGTGCCAGGTCATCCGCGGCTGGCCGGGATTCGGAATGATCCTCCCGAGCGGTAGCTCGCGCACCGCGGTGGGGCTGCGCGCCGCGAGGAGGCTGATGATCCCCGGACCCGAGCCGGAGCCCGCCTCCTGCTCGAGGATGCGCGTTCCGGCGGTGCGGAATGACTTCGCGCCCTTGCTACCGCTGAGCATGGATGACCTCCTTGGCGAGGTCCACGAACGCCTTCGCGGCGTCGGACTTCGGCTCGTACACCGTGATCGGCACGCCCGCCGTCGGTGCCTCGCCCACCTTCACCGACTGGCGGATGACCGTCTGGAAGACCGTGTGATCGCCGAGGTCGCGCAGCGAGTCCAGCATGTCGCGGCCGAGGATCGTCCGGCTGTCGTAGAACGTCGGCAGGAGACCGAGCACCTTGAGGTTCGGGTTGAGCCGCGCCTGCACGGTCCGGATGATCTTCAGGAGCGCGGCGACACCCTTGAGCGCGTAGTACTGCGTCTGCACCGGCACGATCACCCCGTCCGCCGCGACGAGCGCGTTGAGCGTGAGCAGGCCGAGCGTCGGCGGGCAGTCGATGATGACGTAGTCGTACCGGTCGGTGATCTCGTGCGCGAGCTTGTCTTTGAGTGCGAGCTCACGGCCGATCGCGGTGAAGAGCTCGACCTCCGCCGCGGAGAGCTCGATCGTTGCCGGCGCGACGTCGAGCCCCGGTGTCTTCGTCCTGCGGATGATCGCCGAGAGCGGCACGTCGGCGTTCACGAGCACGTTCGCGATCGACAGCTCGACCGTGTTGAGGTCGATCCCGAGACCGACCGTGAGGTTCGCCTGCGGATCGAGGTCCATGCAGAGGACGCTGTGGCCCAGTGCGACGAGGGCGCCGCCGAGGTTGATGGCGCAGGTCGTCTTCCCGACGCCGCCCTTCTGGTTCGCCATGGCGATGACCTTGCCCAAGAGACGGCCCTCCGCTGGAAGCGCGTCGGTAGCATAGGCGAGAAATCAGGCGCAACGCGCAGGTGGGTGCTGCTCGCCGACTCGCTCCGCTCGCCGGCGGCGGGCCTGTACTCGCCTCGCCCGCTCCTTGTGCGTGTTGGAAGGGCTCTTGGGAGCGGGCGGGGCTCGTCGGGCCCCCCCGGCGGGGCCCCCCCGCCCCCCCCCCCCCCGCGCCCCCCGCGCCCCGCCCGGGGGCGCCCCAACGCGGGGCCTGGCCCCCACCCCCCGGTGGCCCCCCCCAAGGCCGGGGTCCCCCGGGGATCCCCCCCCCCCCCCCCCCCCCCGAGAATGCGCTCGGCCGCTCCGTTGAAGCGGCTCGACACCACCGGGACCCCTCGGGCCAAAGCCTCCAGCGTAGTCAGCGAACAGGGGTCGTAGAAGGTCGGCTGGACCAGGACGTCGGAGAGGGCATACAACTCCTCCATCGAGGCGTCGCCTCCGAGGAAGCGGATGCGGTCCGCGCAGCCCAGTCTCCGGGCGAGGCGGCGGTAGAGCCAGGATCCCCCGCGTCCAGCCACGATGCCCTCGGTATCCTTCATACGCGAGACGATACGCACGAAGGGCGCCAGGCCCTTGAGGCGGAAGTTGTGGGCCGCGAACAGGAGGCGGGTCGGTCCCGGGGGACGCGACGGAAGATTCCCCTCGGGAATGACGATGCCGTTGGGGATGACGGCCAGGGGTCCCGAGTACTCGACCGCATACTTGAGATTGTCCTTCACCATATGGGACAGGGCGATGACGCCTTTCAGGCGAGGGTGCCGGAGCGTGGCTTCCTCCAGCGCCCGCGCGGCCCGCTGGCGCGGGGAGCGGTCGATGGCGCGGGCCCTGGCCCTGGCCTCCGCGGCCGTCTCGCTGGAGGCGATCTCCTGGCGCCTCCAGGCGCTCCAGACCCCCCCATGAGGCAGGTAGACCGTCCCCCCCGGCACGTCCCCGAACACGACGGAGGCCGGGAAGTCCGCCAGCGCCTGTTCCGCGGCCTTCGCGAAGCCCGACACGCGTCGGAACCTCAGGAGGCTGGGGCGTTTCAGCCGGACGATCTCCCAGCGGGGATCCGGGTTGTCGACCCGGGCGCAGACGACGGCGACGCCGTGCCCGGCGTCGGAGAGGGCGCGACCCAGGGCGGCGATGCCGCGCTCGGCCCCGCCCTTCGCCGCGTCCAGGGTGTCAACCGCGAGGGCGATCCGCAAGACCCTGCCTCAGCTCCCAGAGCTTGGCGTACTTGAGGAAGACGTAGTGGGCCGTGGTGACGGCCAGGACCAGGCCGGGCCAGCCGTCGAGGAACCCGCCTTTCGCGACATAGGCCTTGAGGAACCTCAGCGGGGGCCTGGTCAGCATGGCCAGGCCGGGGCTCGTGCAGGAGCCTGTCCGGTGCATCTCCTCGGCGGCGGCGCTCGAGTAGCGCTGGGTGGTTTCCAGCTGGTCGGCCAGGCTCTTGAAGCCCTCATGGCGCAAGGGGTGCTCCAGTCTGCCCGACGGGCCTTTCGGCACGAGACAGGCATGGGGCTCGCCGACGTAGTCGGCCGCGTCGCGACGGTACAGCCTCAGCGTGAAGTCGGGAAAGAACTCCCCATGCCTCAGCCAGCGGCCGAGGTACTTCGTCTCCCTCGGGACGGCGAAGGCCACAAGGTCCCCTGCCCGCTCCACCCGCTCGCGGATTTCCTTCGCGAGCGGCTCCGGCACGCTCTCGTCGGCGTCGACGACGACGACCCAGGGATGGCTTGCGACGTCCCGGACGTGGGCGAGCTGGTCGCGGAACCCGCTCCAGGCGCGGAACTCCCAGCGGACGCCCATCCGTTTCGCGATGGCCTCCGTGGCATCCGTGGAGCCGGAATCCAGGACCATCACCTCGTCGGCCCACTGAAGGGAAGCCAGGCAGCGTTCCAGGGTGTCGGCGTTGTTCCTCGTATAGGTGCAGGCGGAGATCTTCACCGCGTGAGCTTCCCTGCCAGCTCCGTCGTGGAATGGTCCTTGGGATCCCCGGTGATGGCGATCCTTCCGCCATAGGAGAGCACCGTGGCCCGCTCCGGGACGGTCTCGACCGTGTAGTCCGTGCCCTTGGCGTGGATGTCCGGCGTGAGCAGGAGGAGGAGACCGTCCACCGTGGCGTCGTCGAAGATCGTCACGATATCCACGCAGGAGAGTCCGCAGAGGAGCTCTGCACGATCGGCCTCGCTCACAATGGGACGCGAGGGCCCCTTGGAACGCCTCACCGAGGCGTCCGAATTGATGGCGACGACTAGGCAGTCCCCCAGCGCGCGGGCGCCCTGCAGGGTGCGCAGGTGGCCGACATGCAGGAGGTCGAAGGCCCCGTTCGTGAAGACGATGCGCTGGCCTTGGCGGCGCCTCTCCTCGAGGGCCTTCTTCAGGGCTCCGCGGTCCCGCAGGCATTCGCCCATCAGCGCCGTTCCCGTTCCTCTCCGTCGCCTTCCATTTCCCCGGGAGGACCAGGGGAATCCTCGCGTTCCTTGGACAGGTTCAGGATGGGCAGGGCGTCGGCCTGGAAGGAGACCACGCTGATGATGGCCCCGCGGCGGCACCAGCGGGACGCGGCGTAGCCCTCGTAGCCTCCCTCCTGGGGGATGAGCTTGTTCCGCTCCTGGTTCCAGTACCAGATGGCCCCGAAATTCACGTACTCGTCGGGCACCATGCGGCACTTGGCCAGGAAGGATTCCACCGCCTCGTCCAGGCAGACCACCAGGATGTCCGTCGACGAGAGCGTGATCTCCACCCAGGGGCCGGGGCGCTTGGGGCCGATCTGGTCGATCATCGCGTCACTTCCCGAGGGCCCCGAGCAGCTCCCGCGGCGTCAGCGTCGCGGCCCCGGGACGCATGACCACCTCTCCGGCGGCGGCGTTGGCCAGGCCGGCGGCCTCCAGCGGAGCGGCTCCCGCGGCCAGGGCCAGGGTCATGACGGCCGAGACGGTGTCCCCCGCGCCCGTGACGTCCACGGCGTCCCTGGCGCCCGAAGCGGCAAGGGCGTCCGCCCGGTTTCCGGAGAAGCAGATCATGCCCTCCCGGCCCCGGGTGACGAGGAGGGTCAGCGGCTTGAGGGACTTGAACAGGCGGCGGCCGGCCGCCAGGGGATGCTCCAGGCCGGAGGCCTCCAGGGCCTCGGCCTCGTTGGCCGTGATCGCGGTCAGACCCGCATTCCTGAAGCGTGCCATGGCGTAGCGGGAGGTCCCGATCCTCACGCGGGCCCTGGCCCTGCCCAGGGCGGCGGGGGTGACGGCGCCGTAGCCGTAGTCGGCCAGGAGCCAGGCGTCCAGGCCCCTGGCCCGGGCGGCGAGGGACGCCAGGCGGATGGCCAGGGCCGCAGGCATGGGCGGCGGCTCGCGGTCGATGCGGACGATCTGCTGTTTGGTCCTGTGGGGATCCCCGGCCAGGACCCGGGTCTTGGCGATGGTCCGGTAGCCGGGATCGGAGATCAGGCCACGGACGTCGGCGCCCTTGCGGCGGAAGAAGCCCTTCAGGAAGGCCCCGGCAGGATCCCTGCCCAGCACCCCGAAGACCGAGACCTCGGCCCCGAGGCTGATCAGGTTGGCGGCGCAGTTGGCGGCCCCCCCGGGAAGGTAGGATTCCCGTTCATGGCGCAGGACGATCACGGGCGCCTCCCGCGAAAGGCGGGTGGGTGTCCCCTGCAGGAGATGGTCGGCCATGAAGTCCCCCAGGACGCCGACCTTGAGTCCCGCGAAACGGCGGACCAGCGTGGTCATTCCCATGGGGTTCATGCCGCCTGCCCCCTCCCGGCGAGACGCCAGCCCAGACGGTGGAGATGGAAGGCAAGGGGATAGGTCTGAAGCCTCCGGCGCAGGGCGCGGCGGAGGCTTCCGTCCCCCCGGGAATAGGCGGCCAGGAAACGGTGGGGCAGGGAGGACTGGAGGCGATCCCCGCCGGCCTTGAGGAAGGAGCGGGCGAGGCGCAGGAGGTTGGCCGCCCGGGCGTCCGCGTCCAGGGCCCCGTCGAGGAAGCGCCCCCGGTCCAGGTCGATCACGTAGGCCACCTGCTCCCCGGAGAGGATGAGGTTCTTCAGGTTGAGGTCCGCATGCCTCAACCCCGCGTCATGCATGCGGCGCACGGCCGAGGCCAGGCTGCGCACGGCGCGGTTGCGAGCACGGCCGGCCTGCGGCGGCGTGCGGACCAGGTCACCGGCGTCCAGGGCCCCCGGGATCTCCAGCAGGAGGACGTCCCCGCGGTAGAAGAGCTTGGCGACCGAACGCACCCGGGCGGCGATCAGGGTGCTGGTCGGGATGCCGGCACGACGCGCCCGCTCCGAGAGCTGGAACTCCAGGAAAGGGCGGCGGAGCCCGAAGAAGAGATCCCCGGCCATGCGGGCGAGGAGGCCCCCATGACGGTAGTGCTTCAGGATGGCGCGGCGGCCGGTATCCAGGGGGAAGCGGGGATACAGGCCCCGGTTCGAGGAGGCTGAGCCCTCGGCCCCGGGTGTCGTGCCCTCCAGGCCCAGGATGCGCAGGGCCGCCTCCCGGAACTCGGGCAGGAGGAGAACCGTCTGGTCCGCCTTGCGGACGATGGCGAAGGAGGAATCCATCGAAGGGAAGGATTATAGCTGGATGAGACGGTCCCTGCCCCCCTCTTTGGCCTGGGAGAGGGCCAGAAGAGCCTTCTCCACCAGCGTGGAGGGAGCGGCGCCCTTCGTCGGAGCCCCGCTGACGACCCCAAGGCTGACCGTGAGAACCTTGAACGGGGATCCGGGGTGGGAGATGGCAGTCTTCCGGACGCCCGAGCGGATGCGCTCGGCCACCTTGACGGCTCCGAGAAGGTCGCATCCCGGGAGGATGGCGGCGAACTCTTCCCCCCCGTAGCGGGCCAGCAGATCGGCGGGGCGGGTGAGGGCCTGCTGGAAGACGGCCGCGACGCGGCACAGGGCCTGGTTCCCGGCCTCCGGCCCCTGCTTCTCGTTGAAGGTCTTGAACCAGTCGAGATCCCCCAGGAGGAGGGAGAGAGGCTGGCCATCCCGGGCTGCCCTCCGCCACTCTGCGGTGAGGCGCTCGTCGAAGGCACGCCGGCTCAGGGCCCCGGTGAGGCCATCCTGGTGGGAAAGGCGGCGGAGCTTGAGATTCAGTTCCTCCAGCTTCCGGCGGGCCTCCAGAAGCTCCTTCTGACGGGAGCGGAGGCGGTCCATCTCCCACTTCGTACGCAGGGCGTTCGTCGCCCGGGCGACCAGCTCGATCTTCCGGATCGGCTGGGCAACGAAGTCCGTCGCTCCGGCAGCGTAGGCCTCCTGGACAGCCGCGTCTGTCTCCACGAGCAGAGCAAGCACGGGGATATCCTGCCAGAGCGGTTCGGTCCGGACCCTCCGCAGGAAAGCCAGGGGGTCCCGCTCCAGCAGGAGGTCCAGCAGGATCAGGCCGATGGGACGGGCGGACTTCGGCTTGGACGTGCGCTCCAGAGCAGCCGCGGCCTCCTCCACCGACCTCGCCACGATGCGGTAGGAGTAGCCGGCCCCCTCGAGGGCCTCTTCCAGCTGACCCAGGGTCTCGGACGAATCCTCCACCAGGAGAACCCCCAGCCCCTCGGGGCGGCTTGCGGCGGAGCCCTTGCGGTCTCCCAACACGGCCTCGACCGTCTCCAGAAGCTTCGCAGGGGGGACGGGCTTGGCCAGGTAATCCACCGCGCCCAGGGCCAAAGCCGCCTCCGCAGCGCTCCGGTCCGCGGCATCGAAGAGCATCAGCACGGGGATGTGGCGAAGGGCTGCGTCCGCCTTCAGGCGCCGGAGCATCTTCAGGCCGTCGGTCCCCGGCATCCGGAGATCCAGGAGGATGAGATCGATGCGGTTCCGGAAGACGGGACGCGACAGGAGGGTGACGGCCTGCAGGGCCGTGGAGGCCTCTTCCACCTCCGGATAGCCCTGGGTCTTCAGTACTTGGCGGATCCTGGCCCTCACCTCGTCCTCGTCATCGATGACCAGGATGCTCATGAGAGGAAGATCACCACGATCCCGGCAAGCAGATTGGCGCCCAGCAGGAGGACCTCCCGGGCGTGGAGGGCGCGGAAGACCTCGGCCGCCTCGGGGATGGCCTTGAGCCGCTTCACCTCGGGGTCCAGGCTCCAGCCGGCATAGAGGTGGATCATGATCATGAAACCCAGGAGGAGGTAGCGGGTGAACGCGATCCACCGCTGGGGCGTCCAGGGTGTCAAGGCAACGTCCTTCCAGAGGCTCTGCTCCGCCATGCTGAAACGCAGGATTGCGCCCACGGCCGCCACGACCGCAAAGAGGGCCCCCATCCGGTAGTACTTGGCCAGCCAGGTGCCCACCAGATCCCCCGCTGCCCTTTTCTCCGGCAGGGTATCGAAGGCCACCCGGGCGCCGACGGCCAGCATGGCCATCATCCCGATCCAGAGGCCCAGGGCGGCGTAGTAGCAGCCGTGCGCGATCATGAAGGGCAGGTTGGGCATCCCTAGTGGCTCCCCCCCGCGATCGGTCCCCCGGTCCGCTTCTCGTAGCGGTCCAGCACGACCAGGTTGAACCCGGGGATGTCCGGGTTCTTGGGGAATCCCCGGTGGACGGCAGCGCAGGCGTAACAGACCACCACCTCGTCCAGCGTCAGGAAGAGGACGAGATCCACGAGGGCCAGCCCTACAAGCGCGCCCAGGCCCGCCAGCCAGTTCCAGAAGAAGAGGCCGAAGGAGACGATGCAGGTGACGGTGGCCACCGCCGCACCCAGGCTCCGGTTGAAATCCCGCTGGCGGTAGAGGTCCCGGCGCTGGCAGACCGCGCAGCAGGCGACGGCCTGGCCTTCCGCAGGGAGGAAATCCGCCCTGGCTTCGCGGCCGCAACGGGAGCAGGCGCCGGCAGGGCCTTCGAGAAAGACGCCGTTCGAGCATCCCGGACAGCGGAGGTTGACCTCTCTTGCCGTCACAGGGGATGCCCCAGCTGGAGGAGGTAGGCCGAGGAGAACTCGCCAACCAGCACGAAGACGCAGACCACGTACAGGATGCCGGTGGCCGAGGTGTTGGACTTGATCTTCACGCATTCCCAGACCATCCATCCCAGGCCCAGGGGGCCGAGAAGGCCCAGGAGCCCCCGCAGCAGGACCACCATCAGGAGCCAGCCTCCGAAAAGGGCCGCCGGCATACGCCAGGCGCAGAAGCCGGCCAGGAGCAGGCGGGCAGCCAGCACGCCGAGCAGGGCCAGCGTCATACGCTGCAGGGGACGGAAGGAGAGGCCGTGCTGGACCAGGTACCAGTGCCCCAGCACCATGGCATCCAGGGCCGTGCCGAGGACCAAGGCCGAGAGGAGGACCGAGGCGGCGCCCCAGGGGCTGGAACCGGCGCAGAGGCTGCCCAGGCAGGCGGCGCCCAGCAGGGAGGCCAGCACCAGGCCCAACGTGGCCATCCTGGTGGGGGCAAGGGCCCTGTAGAGCAGGGCCCCTCCCGCGGCAGAGGCCGTCCAGGGATTCACCGTCCGGGAGGCCATCCACTGCGAGCCCAGCAGGAAGGCCAGGACCGCGAAGGCGGTCACGCCCATCCAGGCGGCGTAGTCCGGCCTGACCTCCCCCCGCGGCAGGAGCCAGAGGGCCCAGAGGATCCCGACGCCAAGGGCAGCGAGGAAGACGGCCAGCACGCGGGGAGTATACTCCCGGCATGCCCTTCCGTTTCGCCTTCAGCACCAACGCCTACACGAAACACCCCCTCGAGGATGCCCTGGCGGACCTGGCCCGCATCGGCTATCCGGCGGTCGAGATCCTGGCCGACCGCCCCCACCTGGACCCGATGAAGATCCATCCAGCCGGGGTCACGGCATTGCGTCGACGCCTGGAGTCGTACACCCTGGCCCTCTCCAACCTGAACGCGAACACGGCCCATGCCCTGCACAGCCGGACTCCGGTCGAGGCCCTCCACTTCGAGCCCTCGTTCACGAGCCCGGAACCGGAGAGCCGGCGGGCGCGTATCGCCTATACCCTGCGCGCACTGGAGGTGGCGGCGGACCTGGCCTGTCCGGCGGTGAGCATCACGACCGGGAGGCGCTCGCCGGACGAGCCGCTTCCCTTGCAGATGGACCGCCTCAAGCGGTCGCTCACGCCGCTCCTCAAGCGGGCAGAGGCGCTGGGGGTGCGCATCGGGCTCGAATACGAACCGGGCCTGGTCCTGGAGCGCGGCCTGGAGCAGGTGGAGCTCCTGAGGGAGATCCCGAACCCCTTCCTGGGGGCCAACCTGGACCTGGGCCATGCCTGGGTAGTGGAGGACGACCTCTCCCTCGTCCTGCCGGGCCTGAAGGGCAGGATCTGGAACTGCCACCTGGAGGACATCAAGAACCGGGTGCACGCACACCTGATCCCGGGGGAAGGGGACCTGGCGTTCGACCTCGTGAAGAAGGAGCTGGAAGCCATCGGCTACGACAGCTTCCTGACGGCGGAACTGTACCCCTACGTGGACCGTCCTGCGTACGCGGCGGAGAAGGCGCTGGCCTTCCTGAGGGAGCGGTTCTAAGCCCGCCAGGAAGCCTACTCCAGGCTGAAGGCCCAGACGCGCCGGTTGACGGTGCCGCCCGTCACGACGTACAGGGTGTTCCTGGCAGCGTCGATGACCTGGGTTTTGACCTTGCCGGCCGCGGAAGTGGCGAATTGGGAGATATTGATCGGCCAGTTGGCCCTGGCCACCGTGGGATCCGAGGCGTTCACGGCATAGACCATCCCCAAGTCGTCACCGAAGTAGACGTAGCTCTTCCACTGGTAGGGTGCCGTCACGATGTTGGCCGCCGTCGCGAAGGGGGTGTTGGACATCAAGCTGCCATCGGTGACGTTGATCTTGTAGAGCTGGTTCCCCACGCCCATGAAGAGGAAGGTCTTCTCGGGGTTCATCTGGGCCCCGGAGGTCTTCACCGCCCCCGGACTGGCGCTCTGACCCGAGGTCCAGGTATTGGTCAGCAGGCCGGAGGTCAAGCGGTAGACGTAGTTTCCGGCCGGGGAGACGTAGAGGTCGTTGGAGTTCCTCCAAAGCATCAACGACCGCACGGTGTTCGTGATGCCGGAGGAGAAGATCTCGGCGCTTCCATCAGCCCCCCTGCGGTAGACCTGGCTGGTGTTCCCGGCCACGTAGACGTTGTCGTTGATGATCCGCAACAGGGAGGGTCTTGGAATCGCCCCCGCCGGGGAATAGGCGATGCCCACGTTGAAGCCGGTGGCGACGGCCCCGGTGTCGGCGTTGATCTTGTTGATGCCGATATTGACGGGATCCACCGAGGCCAGCATGTAGAGGTAACGGACCCCGCTCTCCTGGTTGAAAACCAGGGAGTGGAGCTGGGCCCCGGTGGCGTTACCGACGGAGAGGGGGTTGGTGGCCCATCCCGGATCCAGGGCGATGGTGGCGCCGTCGTCGATCAGGGCCAGCAGCCAGCAGGAGTTGGCGGCGACGTAGAGATGGACGTTGCCGGAGTAGGTGGCGGCGGTCGATTGAAGCGTCGTCATGCCCACCAGGGAGTAGGAGCGGATGAAGACCCCCGTCGAGACATCCACAGCGTAGAGGAAGGGGTAGCTGCCAAGCGAGGTGTCGACGGTGTAGATGCAGGACTTGGAGGCATGTGCGACGATCGGGTTGGTCGCCCCAGAGGTGTTCAGGGCGTTCCTGGAGTTGGGCCAGACCCACCTCAGATGGGGATGAGGCAGCCCCTTGTTCTGGCGCGGAATGTCCCATGCCAGGGAATTGCTGGCTTGAAGGCTGATGGAGGTGTCCGCCGAGACGATCTTCTGGTCGGTGGTGTTGGTGGCGAACCAGAAGTTGTTGTCGAGACGCCGGGGAAGGCGGGAAGGCGACAGGAAGCCCTGGGCGCTGACCGAGGTCTGGAGCGCGGCGTTGGACATCGTGATGGTCCGGTTCCGGTAGGTCTGGGTGGAGCTTTCGTAGAACGTCCTGGCAGTCCCGCTGGTGGAATAGAGAAGATAGATCGCCGACCAGCCGGGGGTGTACCCCCCCAGGCTGAACAGGGACCCGCTGTTGGCAAGGGTGGTCCGGGTCGCCAGCAGGGACGCCCCCAGGAACTGGGTCGTGAGCAGGGCGGTCGTCTGGGTCCCTTCCTTCCATCCCATGCTGATGGCACCGCTCGAGCTGGCGACAAGCTGGGGCGCCATGGCCATGCAGCTCGTGCAAGTGACGTCCGGGGTGGACGAGGACAGGCCAAGATTCTGCCATCCGCTGGAGGCCGGGGCCACATCGTCGGCGCTCGAGGAATTGAGGAGGTAGATGGAGCTCGTGAGCGTGGGGGCAGCTGCATCCGACCCCCGCCAGGCCACCCACACGTTGTTGTCCAGGTCCACGGCCAGGGCCACGCTGTCAGGCGCCGCCGTGTTGTAGGTGGCCATCTGGGTGCTCAACTCCTTCTCCGCCAGCCAGGCGACCGAGGCCGTGTCGTACTTGGTGTACAGGACGTAGAGGGAGTTCTTCCCCCGTCCGGCCAGGTGGGGCGACCCTTCGTAGTCGAGGGCGAAGGAGTAGTCGGTGATGTCGGTGCTCACTCTGAGGGGAGCAATCCAGTTGGACGCGGTGGCGGCGTTCTGGGCGTCCGAGCACTGGGTGTAATAGCAGGTGCCGGTGGTGTCCGCCGCCCTCCAGACGAAATGCAGGACGTCGTCGAGCCCCATGCAGATGGACGGATAGCTCCCCGAGGTGTCGTTGGCAGGGGTGGCAGTGATCACGCCGCCGGCGGCGTTGTCCACCAGGGTGAGCAGGGTCCAGTGCGCGGTGGCCGATGGCGTGGAAGTGGTGGTGTAGGCCATGAGGATGTCGCTCTGGGAGGCGTTCTCCCAGACGACGTACCAGTAGCCGTTGGAGTCCCGGGCCACCAGATGCAGGCCGTTGCGGGGGTCCCCGTTGGGATAGGTGCCCAGGGCCGTGTCCCAGGTCCCGGGGAGCTGGACGACGGCCGCATAGGCGCGGAGGGCACAGGCAAGGAGAAGGGCCAGGAAGACCCCCGCCAGGTAACGCTTCCGGGAGGGCATGCTAGGGCAGGCCCTGCCCCCAGCCGAGGACATGCGGATGCCCGGCCTCCTGGACCTGGAAGGTGATGTCGTCGAAGAAAGGGGTCTCCAGCACCGGCCGGGAGCGGTCCACGTCCGTCTTGAACCTCACCCGGTAGCGGAAGGCCGGCAGGATCCGGGAAACCGCCTCCCCCTGCACCAGGGGATGGAGTGGATTCCCCGCCGCGTCCGTCAATTCCAGCTCCAGCCAGAGGCGGGACTTCCCCGACGGGTAGGCGAGCAGGGGATCGATCAGGCGGGGGTACAGCGTGGCGCTTCCGTTTGTCATCAGCAGCTTCGGATCGGTGGGCAGGTGCTCGGTCCAACGGGCGGAAAGGAGGCGCAAGCGCTCCCCCGGTGCCGGCGAGTGGAGCCCGGAGAGGAAGGCTCCGGCCTCCTGGATCCCAGCGCCCTCCCCCTTGCAGTAGCGCCCGTCGTTGTAGCGCCTCAGGGCCCAGGCGTCGCTGTTGACGAGGGCCGTCGACGCGACGTCCGTGAAGTCGCAGATCGCGAATTCGTCCAGGATGTTGTCGGCAGTCTTGGAAGTGGCAAGGAAGTCCTCGTGGATCTCAGGCCCTCCCAGGGTGAAGATCTGGCCGGCCACGAACAGTTTCTGCCCTGTCCCCGTCTCGAGGGAGGTGAACGGCAAAGAATACGGCTGATCCCCCACCGCACCGACAGCCCCCTTGATGCTGTAGTTGATGTCCCGGCCGTTGACTGTCTCGTCCGTGTCGAAGAAAGCCGTGACCAGGCACCAGCGGGCCTGGGGGGACATGAGGTCCAGGATCTTCTGATGCCCGTGCTCGTGGTTGTTGCCCACGCCGTCGGTTCCGGCCCAGTTCTCGATCAGCATCCCAGGCTTCTGGGTATACAGGCAGGTGGCGAAGAACTGGGTCTGGGCCCCCGACTGGCGGATGCACGTGAACTCGTAGGACCAGTAGTAGGTGCTCAGGGCCGGCTGCTTGACCCAGTAGCTCAGGACCCCGTGGTCGCTAGAGGGGAAGGCCGCGTCGGCCGGGACGTTCCCCGGGGCCAGGTAGGAAGGGCAGCGGCCGGACTCCCCCCGCATCCCGTCCGGACAGAGTGTGGACGGTTCCACGGGAGGCCCCGGCCATACGCTCTGGGCGGGATCGTTCTGGTGATGGCTGTTCTGATTGGCACCCCCGAACCAGGGGCCCGTCGTCAGGGAAGGGGCGCCCCCGACGTCCGCGTTCCAGCCGTCATCGAAGTGGTGGAGAAAATTCAGAGCCCCCGCGGCCGGGTTCAGAGGGGCCGTCTCCAGGGTGGCCAGGGAGACGTAGCCGTCGAAATCGGCGGCCTTTCCTGTCACGACGGCCCTGGGAGAGCAGGGGTAGGTCATGACGGTCGCCCCGACCTGTTGGGCACCCGCCATGGGAGGTATCCCTCCCCACCAGGCCATCCCCGCCGAGGCCCCGGTGCAACGGTCCACTGGATTCAAGGAGGCTCCGACCCAATCCCGCTCCAGATAGTCCTTGAGATAGGTCCGTCCCGCCACGAAGTCCTTCTGGGTGCTCTGCCTCAGCTGGGTGAAGAGCTCGACCGGGGACGACACGACGGCCGAGGCCAGCAGGCGTCCCCGGGAATCCAGGACCCTCGCCCCGGAGGTCAGGCGGAACGTCCCAGTGGAACCCAGGCTCCCCTCGGTGGACCAGGCCAGGAGGTCGGCCTTGTCCACCCAGTGCCAGAGCACCTGGTCGGGAAGCTGCTCGTTCAGGAGGGTGTTGGGATTGAGGGCGGCACGGATCAGGTCCGCCCCCCCGCAGTTGCCCGAGGCCATGCTGGGATCGGCCGGGCCGATCGAGGAGATCGTCCCTGAGGAAACCAGGCCGTCCAAAAAGGTGTCGAACTCCGTCCAGGTGGTGAAGGGGCTGATCTGACGGCGGGTGATCAGGGCATTTGCCACGGCCGTGGCATTAACCGGAGAGATCTCGATGGCATGCCGGATGGGACCCGCCACGGACGGACGGTAGAGCAGCCCCTTGAGGCCCTGCAACAGGGCCACCAGTACCTGACGGGGTGCGGCGTTGAGGTTGACCGGAGGGCGCCCTCTCTCCTCAAGGCCCAAGGCCCGACGTTCCAGCTTCTGGTCGACCTCGCCCTCGAAGGCATTCGGGTGTATGACCCGGGAGTCGGTCCAGCTTGAGGTCGTCAGATACTGGGAGAGGTCGATGCTGGTGCCCACCGCGGCCTGGAGGGCGGCGATGGACGGCCATCCTCCGGCCGGGCGCTGCCCCATCGCGACCGAAGCCAGATTGGTCGGAGGCGGGACCAGCTGACCCGTGAGGACGTTCAGGGTACGGGTCAGCTGGTTGTTCCAGCCCCGGCCCGTATCGCTGACGGCGGTCGAGGCACGGACGTCGGAGTCCCGGTGGTCCGGGATCCCGTCGCCGGCACCGTTGTTGTCCCGGTCGCCGGCGTCCAGGAATCCCCCGTTGACGTTGATCTTCCCGGACTCGTCCTCCACCTTCAGGGAATACGTCAGGGTCGTGGCGGCGACAGCCGGAGTCAGACGTCCCGAATAGCCGCGATCGCGTCCGTCCACCCGAACGAGTACGGGTCTGCCCAGGGTATCCATCATGGACCAGCCCGGCCTCAGGGCGTGAGCCACGGGGCAGTCGCCCTGGTTCAGGGCCCCCCGCTTGAAGACTTCGGCCGGGACCTCCAGGCCGTTCAGGGTCCCGCCGGCGTCCCAGTCCTCACCGAGATACTGGCTCTTCAAGACACCGGAGTCCTGGCCGGAACCCAGACGCGCCATGGCGTCCTCGATGCCGGAGCGGGCGAGCAAAAAGGCCCTGCTCTGATGGACCCGCCGCTGGGAGGCCCGCCGTTCCAGCTGCGCCATAGTGAAAAAGGTGACGCCCAGGATGGCCATGATGCCCAGGACCCCCACCACGACGAGGAGTACAAGACCATGCCGGGCAGGGCGGTGGAGACGAGTGTTCACGCCAGGGATCCCCACGTTCAGGTTCAGACAGTCATGATAGGAGGCCCGATCCGCACGTGCAACAAGGCAATCCAGGGGATCAGAGGTCGTTCCAGGCCAGAATCTTCGGACCTCCCTGGGGCTGCCAGGCGAAGGTGATGTCATCCAGGAAGGGGGATTCCAGCACCGGGTCCGACAGATCGGGGAGGTTGGGCCTGAAGGTGGCCCGGTAGCGGAAGCCGTCCAGGACCCGGCCGATCCCCCCTCCCTGGGTCAGCTCCTGCAGGGGGGCGCTGGAGAAGGTCCCGTTGCGGTCCAGGAGCTCTATCCCCACCGAACTGCTGGCGAGGCGAACGTCCTGAAGCCGGTCTACGGCGGCGGCCCCGGAACTCTCGATCTCCTTTCGGATCTCGTTGGGGAGATAGGCCGTCCACCGGGCCCAGAGCAGGCGTGAGGGCCCCTCGGCCGGGCTCAGGGGCGCCGAGAGGAATGTCGCATCGTTCTCCTTGTAGTAGCGGCCGTCATTGAAGCGGTCCGCAGCCCAGGTTCCCATCCGGGCCACGGCGGTGGCACCGGCGTCCTCGAAGTCGCAGATGCAGACCTCATCGACGACGGCGTAGCTGGTGGGGCCGTTCAGGATGCGCGTGGTACCGGGACAGCCGAGCACGATCAAGGCGTCCGTGCCGGGAGCTGTGTCCCAGGCGAACAGGTCGGAACTGGCCGTGGTGCTGAGAAAACCGTACCGCGTCGGGGACTTGGTCACGGAGCGGTCGAAGGTGCGCAGGTTGAACGTGAGATCCCGGCCAGCCACGCCCTCATCGGTATCGAAGTGGGCGGTTTCGAGGCCCCAACGCAGACTGGGATGCCGCATGGGGATGTCGGCGGAGGACAAGCTCGACTCCAGCTCCGCCCCCGTATCGGTTTTCATCCCGTTTTCCAGGAGGACCCCCCAGGAAGCGGAGGTTCTTCCGATCAGGAAGACCTGGGTGTTGGGACCCCCCGCGATCATCCCCGGAGGCCCCTTCACGCTGGAGAAATTGTAGCAGTTTCCGCCGTTCAGGACGGATTTCACCCAGAGACTCACCGCACCGTGGTTGTAGACGTTGACGCCCACCGTGGGAGAGGGGGGCATGTTGGTCGCCAGGAAGGCCGGACCGCGGTCGCGCTGGATGTGCAGACCGTCCGGACGCAGGGTGTTGGGTTCCACCCCCGAGGAGGCCGGCCACACGGACTCCGTGAGGGGCGCGGTCAGCTGGCTGTCGCTGGGACCCGGGGTGACCCTGGCCGGAGCCACGGCGCTGTCCGCGGTCCAACCATCGTCCAGATGATGCAGGAACCTCAAGGTCCCCCCTCCTACCAGAGGGGACGGCGGAGCCGCCTCCACGGTGGCCAGGCCCAGGTAGCCGTCGAAGTCTGCCGCATCGACGGAGGCGACGGTAGGCGGGTTGGGATAGCTCAGGGTGCTGAGTCCAGGCCCGCCCCAGGTCTTCCAGCTGGCTCCCTCCCCCGTGGTGCGCAGGCTCCCGGAAGAAAGCGAATGGCATTCCTCCAGACGCCTGCCGGCCAGGAAGTCCTTCTGGGTGGTCTGGCGGAAAAGGTCGTACAGCCTCACCGTCACGGCGAGGCTGTGCTCGGCCAGGAGCTTCCCGCCGGCCCCACGGACCCGACCAAGACCGATGACCTGGAAGAGGCCCGTCGACTCGAAACATCCCTCGGTGGACCAGACCTTGAGGTCCGACTTGTCCAGGAAGCGGAACTTGATCTGGTCGGGAAGATCCTTGTTGAGCGAGGTGTTGGGGTCGAAGTTGGCCTTGATCAGGTCCGGGAGGTAGAAGCGGCTGGCCAGGTAGGCGGGGGAGAGGCCTGGGAGCGGGACGACCAGGGGGGGCAGGGTGTCGCAGAAGGCCGAGAAGTCCGCCCAGTCCTGGAACGGCCTCGAGGAGCGGCGTGCCAGCATCTGGTCTACGAAGGCGTTGACCGCTTCATGCCTGGGAACGCCGAACGGCGCGAACGTGAGTTCGATGACGACGGGAACGAGCGGATTGTAGCAGTCATAGCCCATGACCCCGCGCATCAGGGCGCGCAGGACAGCCCGGGGAGCCGTGTTCAGGTTCACCGGCGGCCTTCCGGCAGGCTCCAGGGCAAGGGGAGCGCGCAGTTTCTTGATCTCGTTCATGGCCCTCTGCCCTGCGAGCAGGCAGCCGTTGGGTTGGACCACCTTGCGGTCGATCCAACTGGAGGTCGTCAGGTAGGGGGAGAGGTCCGTCGTCGTCCCGATGAGGGACTGGAGCTGGGCGATGGAACGATACCCCCCCAGCGGACGGCGATCCAGCACGTCCGTCCCGAAGGTGACGGGCATGCCCAGCTCCGGTTCCTGCCCCAGGACGCCCAGGATCCGGCAGAGTTGGAAATTCCAGCCCAGGCCGTTGTCCGAGACTGCCGTCGTCAGCCTCACGTTGGTATCCCGGTAATCCGGAATAGCGTCGGCATCCCTGTTTTCGCCGTCCAGGAATCCCCCGTTGACGTTGATCTTGCCCGACTCGTCCTCCACCTTCAGGGAATAGGTCAGGGTTGCATCCGTCAGGGCCGACAGACGGCCCGAATACCCGCGGTCCCGCCCGTCCATCGGGACGAGCACGGGCTTGCCCAGGTTGTCCATCAGGGCCCAGCTCGGCCTCAGGGCCTGGGACACAGGACAGTCGCCCTGGTTCAGGGTCCCCCGTTTGAAGACTTCAGCCGGCCCTTCCAGGCCGTTCAGGGTCCCTGAGGCATCCCAGTCCTCGCCCAGATACCGGCTCCGCAGGCCGGACGGATCCTGTCCGGCGTCCAGTCTCGCCAAGGCGTCTTCCAGCCCGCTGCGCGCCAGCAGGAAGGCCCTCGTCTGGTGCATGCGCCGCTGGGTGGCCTTCCTCTCCAGCTGGGCAAGCGTCAGAAAACACATGGCCAGGATGGAGAGGACGCCCAGGACGCCACAGACGACCAGAAGGGCGAGACCGCACCTGGACGTCCTCATCGTTCGCTCCAGGCCAGGACCCTGGGGCCGCTCTGGGGCTGCCACGCGAAGGTGATGTCGTCGAAGAAGGGGGTCTCCAGGACGGGCTTCGTGATGCGGTCCACGGCAGGCCAGTTGGGCGTAGGCCGGAAGGTGATGCGGTAGCGGAAGCCCCTGAAGGCCTGCCGAATGACCCCTCCCTGGGAAAGGGGCTTGGCCACCGGGGAAACCGAGTTCAGATCCCCCCCCGAGGGAAGGAGATCCACAAGGACATCGGCATCCCGCAAGGAGACATCCAGTGTGCGGTTTCGGAGCGTCCAGGAAGGGTTGGGCTCCACCAGCTCCTTGCGCGTCTCCCGGGGCAGGACGGCGGTCCAGGAGGCGCTCAGGATGCGCACGGATCTGCCCTGGTCCGGGTTCAGAACGGCCGAAAGGAAACGGCCGTCGTTCTCCTTGTAGTAGCGGCCGTCCGAGAAGCGGTTGCGGGCTAGGTCCCCCATGGCCAGGATGGCCGGCCCCGAGACGTCCCCGAAGTCGCAGATGGCGACGGAGTCGATGACCGAATTGCTCCTCGGGCCGTTCTGGGTCTTGGTCGGTCCCTGGTTCCCGAGGCAGAGCAGGCTGTCCCCCAGAACCGCATCCCACAGGAGATCGCTGGTATGCGACGCGTTCACCAGGCCATAGGCGCCCGGCCGCTGCCCGGCCGTGAAGCTTCCTTCCAGCGAGGATAGGTTGGAGCGCTCGTCATCGGCAGAGAACTCGTTGCTGTCGAAGAGACAGGTCAGCAGACGCCAACGGTCCCCGGGATGGGTGGGGATGCTGGAATCCAGGGTTTTCGTGACAAAGCTCTGACGCTCGCAGTTCGCTTCATAGAACACGGAACTCTCGTAGCAAATTCCCCAACCCTGGGTAGCGCCCTCCGTGCTCACGTGCCCCAGCAGAAGCTGCTGGGTGGACGAGGCGATCGGGGCCGAGGACTTGGCCACCTGGAATTCGTACATCATGCCGTAGTACTGGGCCGTCTTGACCCAGAGGCTGACGACGGCGTGATTCCCCGCGACCAGACGGGCGGGATCCAGGGGGTCCAGCCCGGCCGTCCAGGTGGTGTCGGGAAGGTTCCCGATCGCCGGGAAGGCCGGGCACCGGCCGTTCTGGACATAGGCCCCGTCCGGCAGGAAGGTGCTGGGTTCCCCGGAAGCGGGCCAGACGCTGGTCTTGAGCTCGGTCTGGATGGCGGCGCCGTTGGGGCCATTGATCCGGGTTCCGCAGGGGGTCGGGCCCGCCTTGTCCGCATCCCAACCGTTGAACTCGTGGAGGAAGCGGAGGGTGGACTCCGAAGGGTCCCGGTACTGGGTGGTCGCCAGGCCGATGCACCCGTCGAAGTCCGCCGCGTTGTCCACTGCCCCGGGGAGGGACGTCGGAAGCGCCGTCATCGCGCAGGGATAGGTCAGCACGGCCATCCCCTGCCCGGGACTCCCGACATGCCAGGGGGCGGTGGACCCCGTCGTGGGGTAGTTTCCCGTAGCCAGGGAAACGTAGCTCGTCGAGGAGGCGTCCGGGGACCGGCCGGCGACGAAGTCCTTCTGGGTGGTCTGCCTCAGGAGGGAGAAGGCGTTCACGCTCATGCCCAGGCGGCGTTCCGCGAGAAGCCGTCCTCCGGTCCCCCTCACGCGCCCGACGGCCGTGAGCTGGAAGCTCCCGGTCGGGGAGAAGCAGCCTTCCGTGGACCAGACCCTCAGGTCGGACTTGTCCACCCAATGCCAGAGGAGCTGGTCCGGGATCTGCTTGTTGAGGTTGCTGTTGGGGTTGAAGTTGGCCTTCAGGACGTCCACGGCGTAGGCTACCAGGTTGTTGGTCTGAAGGGTCAGCGGCTGGATCACGGGGATGAGGCTGTCGCAGAAGGCCTCGAAATCCGCCCACCCCGTGAAGGGAGTGGCGTCGCGACGAGCCACGATCTGGTTCACGATGGCATTCCGCACCGCGGTGTTCGTGAAAGTGGTGACCTGTACGGAAGCCGCCGGGGGATAGTAGGCGCAGATCCCGCTAAGGTCTCCGGTGAGCGCCTGAAGGACGGCTCGGGAAGCGATGTTGAGGTTCACCGGAGGGCGTCCTCCGGCCTCCAGAGCCAGGGGAAGCCTGGTGCGCTTGAGGTCGCTGGCCTCCCTGGTGCTGTTGAGAGCCAGAACCAGGGCATTGGGATGTATGACGCTGGTGTCGATCCAGCTGGAAGTGGTCAGGAAGGGGGAGAGGTCCGTGGTGGCCCCGATCATGGACTGGAGGTGGACGATGGAGCGGTAGCCCCCTACCGGGCGGTTCGTGCGCACCAGGGTAGCCAGGGTGGGGATGCCGACCTCTGGCTGAGCTCCGAGGATGCCCAGGACTCTCCAGAGCTGGAGGTTCCAGCCGGTGCCGGTGTCCGAAGTGGAAGCCACGAGCTTCACGTCCGGATCAATGACATCGGCCACCCCGTCGCCGTCCCTGTCGACGGCATCCAGGAATCCCCCGTTGACGTTGATCTTGCCCGACTCGTCCTCCACCTTCAGGGAATAGGTCAGGGTTGCATCCGTCAGGGCCGACAGACGGCCCGAATACCCCCGGTCCCGGCCGTCCACCGGCACCAGCACGGGCTTGCCCAGGTTGTCCATCAGGGCCCAGCTCGGCCTCAGGGCCTGGGGCAGCGGACAGTCGCCCTGGTTCAGGGTCCCCCGTTTGAAGACCTCAGCCGGCCCTTCCAGGCCGTTCAGGGTCCCTGAGGCATCCCAGTCCTCGCCCAGATACCGGCTCCGCAGGCCGGACGGATCCTGTCCGGCGTCCAGTCTCGCCAAGGCGTCTTCCAGCCCGCTGCGCGCCAGCAGGAAGGCCCTCGTCTGGTGCATGCGCCGCTGGGTGGCCTTCCTCTCCAGCTGGGCAAGCGTCAGAAAACACATAGCCAGGATGGAGAGGACGCCCAGGACGCCACAGACGACCAGAAGGGCGAGGCCTCTGCTTGCGGGATTGCGATTCACTCCAGGGACTCCACTCCGCAGGACAGGACTTCCACCTGACCGTCCCATACCCGAAGCCCGGGCCCCCCGCTCTCCGCCGCCTGATTGGAGCGGAACTCCTCGCGGCGTGCCCTCAGCACGACATTCCCGTCCAGCCGGAGGGTCACCCAGTCCCGGCCGGCACAGATTCCCAACCGCCGGACCTCCGAAGGCAGCGACCCCGCGCCGAGATCCGGGACCCAGAGGACGGGCTTCTGGTCCACCCGGAAGGCCAGTCCCACCCCCGGCCCCTTCCCCCCGCTCCCGATCTTGGGGATCCTGAACTCCACCCAGGCCAGGCAGGGCCCGGAAGGGAGGGCCATCAGCAGGGAGGCCTGACCCGATCGCCCGTCCAGGAGGCGATGGGGCCCCGCTTCCCGGACGCCGGTGCACACCGACATCCAGACCTCCGAAACCTCCGTTGCGTCCAAGGCCCGACGCGTCGGAGCACCTGTGCCGTCCGCCGGCGCTTCGAACACCTCGCCCGCCTGCAGCGCCACAGCGGACGCAGGCCCATCCCCTCCGTCCACGGATACGGTGGCTGATCCCTCCAGGACCCAGATTTTCCATCCTCCTGAGCCCCCCTCATCCCCTGCCGCATGGGCGGCAGGCAGAAGCAGGTCCGGAAGGGATGACCCGTGGACGATCCCCGGAACCGACAGGAGGATCTCCCCCCTTCCACAGCGGACAGTCCGGTCGCCGAGACGGAAGAGCCTCTCCCCCCCGGATGCTTCCTGGATGCGGACGAGACAGGATCCCTCCCGCAGTTCCCAGACTCCCCCGACAGGCCCTTCCATCCGGGCGCCCGGGGCCAGCAGGATCTCCAGGCTGGAATCCGGACAGAGCAGGCGGGGTCGGGCCTGTACAGCGGTTTCGACAACCAAGCCCTCCGTCCCCCTGACCTGGGTCACGGAGGTCCGTGTCCTCCACAGTCCCAAGGCCACCAGCAGGAGGGCCGCGACGGCCACCCTCCAACAGGTGGAGACCCAGGCCCTTTCCTGGTCCTTGGGCATGGAGGCCAGGATCCTGGCCTCCGAGCGGCAGTCCGGGCAGGGAACTGTGTCCATGATAGGAAGACGCCGCCGTTCGGACCGGCCGTACGTCACTCTTCCAGTTTTCTTCTCAAGGCCTCCCGGGCCCGCCCCAGCATGGGGGAGATGGACCCCTCCGCCACCCCCAGGATGCGGGCTGCCGCGGCATAGGAGGCACGCTCGAAGCAGACCAGCCTCAGCAGGAGGCGGTCCTCGGGATCCTCCAGGGCCTCCAGGGCCCGGTGGAGTCCCTCCGCCTCCTCCCGACGCACAAGGTCGGACAGGGCGGAGGGGATCTCCTCCATCCGAGGTGCCGTCGAGGCGTCCCTGGCGCGGGCGCGGCGCTCCGAACGGGCGAAATCCGTGGCCTCGCGCAAAACCAAGGAGGCCAGCCAGACGCCCAGGGAGCTTCTCCCGTCGAAGGACGCCAGGGCCCTCCCTTCCTGGGCGTGGAGCTTGGCGAAGGAACGCTGCAGGACATCGTCCGCATCGGAGAAGGAGGCACCCTTCAGGGCATCCCTCAGGCGGGCCAGGGCCGCCCGGTGCAGTGCGGGTGCCCAGGTGCGGTGAAGGCGCTCCCAGGCCTCCTGGTCCCCGCGGAGGCAGGCATCCACCAGGGCACGGTCTCCGGGGCCCATGGCCTCCTACTTCGTCCCGGCACGCGCCCTGGCATCCGCTCTTCCCCAGTAGCCCATGGCCTTGTAGATCAGCTTCGCCGCCACGAAGTCCGAAAGGATCTGCCCCGGGATCGGGCAGAGCTCCATCACGTCCATCGCCACCACTTCGCGTGACGCGAACAGCGCCCGCATCAGTCCCAGCAGATCCTCCCAGTCCAGGCCTCCCGGCTCCGGGGTCCCCACCGCCGGCATGATGGCCGGAGAGATCCCGTCCAGGTCCACCGTGAAGTAGACGTGGGGCGAGAGGTGGCCGACGATCTCGGACCAGGGTCTGGGCCGCGGCAGGTCCACGTCGAAATAGGTCTTCAGCTTCCCGCCCTGCCCGTCGAGGATCATCCTGTGCTCCGGCGGCGTGAGGTTGCGGATGCCCACCTGGACCAGCGGACAGCCCAGATCCACGATGCGGGCCCCGATGCAGGCATGGTTGTGGATGGATCCGTGGTAGGACTGGCGAAGGTCCGCGTGGGCATCGATATGGAGGACGGAGAGGTCCTTGTACTTCCTTTTCGCGGCCCTTACGGCGCCCAGGGTGATGGAGTGCTCCCCTCCCAGCATGACCACGCGCCTGCCCTTGGCCAGCCAGGGGGAGACGGCCCTGTCCATGGCCCGCATGGCGCCTTCCGGATCCTTCTTCGGGAAGGGGAAGGCCGCCACGGTGTGGACCCCGGCCTTGTAGGGCTCCTCGGAAAGCTCCTCGTCGTAGAGCTCCACCTGCTGGGAGGCCGCGACGATGGCCTCGGGGCCCCGGGAGGTGCCCTTCACGTAGGTGGTGGTCTCCTCATACCCTCCGGGAAGGACGACGAAGCGGGAGCGGGCCGCGGTCGCATGGCGGGGCGGAAGGCCCAGGAAGCCGCCGCTCCCTGACGCGGCGCTCAAGGCGCGGACGCCGGCGGGGCCAGGGTCTCCTTCAGGAAGGCCACGATGCGGTCGGTGAGGTCCTTCTTGGTGGAGTCCGAGAGCATGCCCGCACCATAGTCGCGCTGGCCCGCGTCCGTGGGCAGGAGGACGTCGTCGAAGCGGCCTTTCGCCGCGCCCTTGAAGGCAGCGAGGACCTCGGCACCCTGGGGATCGTCGGCGCTGGCGATGCCCAGACAGGACCTCTCTCCGAAGGCGGTCAGGGATTCGGGGCCTTTGAGCCAGCGCTCGTTCATCGCCGGGCTCAACAGCACGGCGGTGCGGAGGGTCTCCGAAACCGCTCCTGCCAGACCCAGATTGGCGCCGAAGCGTTCTCCGACCAGACCCAGATGGGTGGGATCCACCTCGCGCTGGGAAGCCAGACAGGCGCGCGCGGCCTCGACGTCCTTGGCCATGTCCTGGAACTGGGGAAGCTCGAAGCGCATCCAGTTTCGGCCTCCGCCCTTGCGGACCTCGGACTCGGGATGCCCCCTCAGGTTGACGGCCAGGACCGCATACCCCTCCTCGTGGAGGCGCTGGGCGAAGTCCTGCCAGACCCAGGCGTTGTGCCCGAGGTCATGCAGCAGAAGGATGCCCGGGGCCATGCGGCCCTTGGGCGCCCAGTAGAGGGTGTTCATCTCCAGGCCATCGGCACCCCGGTAGACCAGGCAGACGGGGCCGGGGCCCCTGACCTCCTCGGCAGGAACCTCCCGGAGCTGGAGCAGGGCCAGGACCGTCAACGTCATCAGGACCGGCATCCTCTTCATGATCCCTTTGCCTCCTTTGGCCGCATTTATCTGGCCTCCTTCACGAGAACGGGATTGGCCCAGGCGACCCTGTCCAGAATCTCCCGATCCTCCCCGAACTCCACGACCAAGGTCAACTTCCTGGCTCCGCGGCAATCCAGGTCCACCCGTCTGGCCGGGTCCCTGCCCAGGATGCGCTGACGGAAGGCCTCCTTGCCGTCGAGCAGAACCACAGCCACGGCGTCCCCGCCACCCTTCGCGCTGTCGTCGATGCCGACATCCGCACGGAAGCGTACGGAGGTGCCGCCCAGGTCGTAGGACAGGGAGGAGTAGGAATGCACCCCGAGACCCCGGGCGTAGGTCCGTCCGCGGATCTGCAGGGGACGGCTGTCGGCCACCTGCCGGTCGGCGCGCCAGTGGAAGAGGACGGCCGAGGCGGGATCCTTGGAGGCATCGTAGAGGTAGGGCCTCTCCTTCACTTCGACGGGCTTGAGGTCGCAGAGCGAGGTGACCCTGCCCGAGAGGACATCGAGGACCCCGCAGCGGTCCAGGGGGATGCTCAGATCGCCCAGGGCGGGATGGGCCAGGGTCAGCTTCCCGTCGAGCAGGGCTGCGAGGACACCGACCAGGACGCTGCCGTCGAGGGCCGTCAACTGGACCTTGAGGCCCTGCAACACGGGAGGGCTCTCCAGCGCCATGAGGGAAACGGCCAGGATCTTGTCCACCCCGAAGGCCAGGGGGCGTCCGTCGGGATCGTCTCCCGTCACGGACCTGTCGTCCAAGGTGCGCAGGGAGAACCGGGCCCGGTCCCCACCCGAAGCCAGGTAGCAGAGGTCATGGTCCATCCCGACGCGGTCGGCGGCAAGGCGGTCCTCCAGCGCAGCCAGGGCCGCGCCCGGAAGGCGCTCGGCGAAGACCACCGTGCTGACCCTGTCCAGGGGGATGCGGAGGATCCCCAACACGGCCGTGTCCAGGACCAGGGCGCCTGCGTCGGCATCCTTGTCGGCAGGAAGGAGGGTGCCCCAGAGGACATCCCCCGTCAGGAGGCGGATTTCCACCTTCGCCTTTCCCTTTCCGGGGACAGGCGCCTGGGATGCGGCGAAGACGATCTGTACCAGATCCGAGGCCGGCCTTCCAGTCAGGGGGCCTCCCTGGACCTTGCCGTCGGCCACGGCGAGGGCATCCACATCCAGCGGCGCGTCCTCGGCGGTGGAGACGGTGACGGCGCCGGCGGCGAACGGGAGCGCGAGCAGGAGGATCGGGAAGATGCGCATGGAACGCCCATTGTATGGCCCGGTGGCGCGATTGCTAGGGCGTCTGCCGCATCAGAAAACCTATGTCATGGGGATCCTGATGCCGTGGCGCCTCGCGGAGCGCCGGGCCGTCGCATACCCCGCATCCGCGTGCCGGGCGATACCGATGCCGGGATCGTTCGTCAGGACGCGCTGGATCCTCTCCCCCATCGCCTTCGTGCCGTCGGCGCAGATGACCTGGCCGGCGTGGATGGCGTTGCCCATGCCCACCCCCCCGCCGTGGTGGATGGAGACCCAGCTCGCGCCGGAGGCTGTGTTCAAAAGGGCATTGAGAAGCGGCCAGTCCGCCACCGCGTCCGAGCCGTCCTTCATGGCCTCGGTCTCGCGGTACGGAGAGGCCACCGAGCCCGTGTCCAAGTGGTCGCGGCCGATCACGACGGGGGCACGCAGGGTGCCCTTCGTGACCAGACGGTTCAGGGCCTGGCCGAAGGCCGCGCGCTCCCCCTGTCCCAGCCAGCAGATGCGGGCCGGCAGGCCCTGGAAGGCGACCTTCTCACGGGCCATGCGGATCCAGCGGCAGAGATGGGCATTCTTCGGAAACATCTTGAGCACGAGATCGTCCGTGACGGCGATGTCCCGGGGATCCCCGGACAGGGCGACCCAGCGGAAGGGCCCCCTTCCCTGGCAGAAGAGCTCGCGCACATAGGCCGGCACGAAGCCGGGATAGGAAAAGGCGTCCTGGAAACCGGCGCGAAGGGCCTCCCCTCTCAGGTTGTTCCCGTAGTCGACAGCCACGCTCCCCCGTTTTTGGAAGGCCACGATGGCCCGGCAGTGGGCGGCCATGGAAGCCCCGCTGCGCTTCCCATACTCCTTGGGGTTCTTTCGCCTGAGAGCCGAGGCCGCGGCCAGACCGAGTCCTGCCGGGATGTAGCCGTTCAGGGGATCGTGGGCGCTGGTCTGGTCGGTGACGAGATCCACCTCAAAATCGCGACGGAGCAGCTCCGGCAGGACCTCGGCGCAGTTGCCGACCAGGCCGACGGAGAGCGGAGCCTTCCGCCGCCGGGCCTCCTCCACCCAGTTGAGGGCCTCGTCCAGGTCGGCGGTCCAGCGGTCCAGGTAGCGGGTGCGGATGCGCTTGGCGATGCGGGCCGGGTCGACCTCGATCCCCAGGAAGACGGCCCCGGCCAGGGTGGCCGCCAGGGGCTGGGCCCCGCCCATGCCGCCGAGGCCTCCGCTCAGGATCACGCGACCGGCCAGGCTTCCGCCGAAGTGGCGAACCCCGGCGGCGGCGAAGGTCTCGTAGGTTCCCTGGAGGATGCCCTGGCTCCCGATGTAGATCCAGGAGCCGGCCGTCATCTGGCCGAACATCATGAGGCCCCGGGCTTCGAGGTCGCGGAAGTGCTCCCAGGTGGCCCAGCGCGGAACAAGATTTGAATTCGCAATCAGGACTCTTGGAGCGTGCTCAAAAGTACGGAAGACGCCGACCGGTTTCCCGGACTGGATGAGCAGGGTCTCGTCGGCCTTCAGGGTCTTGAGGGTTTTTAGAATGCTCTTCAGACAGGCTGGATTGCGGGCGGCCTTGCCGGAGCCGCCGTAGACGACGAGGCGGGCGGGGTCCTCGGCGACCTCGGGGTCGAGGTTGTTCAACAGCATGCGGTACGGGGCTTCGGTCTGCCAGGAGAGGCAGTTCAGGCGGGTGCCTCGGGGGGACCTCATGGCCTCATCCTAATGCCTTGGGGAGAATTCCGGGTCGTTCTTGTGCGCCGCCCACCAGGCGCGGGCAATCTTGATCCTGTCCGGGAAAACTTTGGGCCAGGACTCCCCGGAAAGACTCTCAAGAGCCGATGCCGCGTAATAGTCGTCGGAGGTCTCCAGAAGCTTGGCGATCTCGCCAGCAAAGGAACGGTCGCCGAGATATCCCAGAGCCACAGCAAGAATCCCTCGAGTCTCGGCATTCATGGCGCTGGCATCCATGAACAGTTTCTCAATGGCAGGCACACAGGAGCGGGCACCGAGCTTTCCCAGAGCCAATGCTGACGTAGCCTGTACCTGAGGATCCAGATCCTCCAAAAGCCTAGCGATAGCAGGAACGCAGGAGTGGCTGCCTGATTTCCCGAGAGCTGACACTGCGAAAAGCCGGACTTGAACATTCGGGTCTTTCAGGAGCCCGGTGATGGCCGGCACGAAGGGGCTGTCGCCAATCTTTCCCAGGCACATGGCGACGTCATACCGGGTATTCATGTCGGGGTCATGAAGGAGCCTGGTGAGTTCCGGAACATAGGAGGCTTGGGCACCAAGCTTTATCAGCATTGCCGCAGCTGTACTTCGAACCTCAGGATCCGGATCCTCGAGGAATGGAGCCACCTTTGAGGCCTGCAAGGGATCTCCGCCATCTCCAAGCTGCCACAAGGCCGGCACAATGCCCTGGCGTCGGATGCGGGGATCCGGATCCTTCATCAACAGGTTTTGACGGTCCAGTCCCGGGAGATGGGGCTTCCAAAGCCGGATCATCTGGCAGCGGACCTCGTCCCAGTTGTTCGGCGCCTGCAGGACCACGAGGGTTTGCTCCGGGCGATAATAAAAACGGAGCAAGGTGGAACCTGAAAACCGGAGAGCACTGGGGTACAGCATCGCGAAAAGGATGAGCAGGATCTGGAGGATGACGACCTGAGCGGTCAGCCAAGACGGCTTCCAGCGGGGGACCAGGCGCCAGGAGGCATAGGCGAATGCCGTCAGAATGGGCCAGAACAGGAGGCCGTAACCTCCGTGAACCATCTGGAGAGCACGTCGGACGATCGGAAGCCCGGGATCGATCTCCAGTATGTAGCCCCCGCCGTTGATCAGCACATAGAGCAGGAGGACCAGGGGCACCCAGAGGGCAAACCAGGGCCAGCGGACGCGCAGGGGGATCCGTTCCGCCGGCGGGAAGGTCACCTCAACCTCCCGACCGCCCCCTCCGCCGCATCCGCCAGCATCCGTTTCGCCAGCAGGCCCTCCGCAGCGTGGATGTCCGGCGCCATCTCCCGGTCCCGGGCCAGGGCCTTCACCCGGCGCCTCAGGGCCCGGTAGGCCGCATCCGCCCCCTTGCCGGCCCGAAGGGGCTTCAAAAACTCCAGCCCCTGGGCCGCCGCCAGGGCCTCGATGGCCAGGATCTGGCGCGTGTGCTTGAGGACGCGCCGGGCCTTGCAGGCCGCCGTCATCCCCATGCTCACGTGGTCCTCCTGATTGGCCGACGTCGGGATCGAATCGACCGAGGCCGGGTGGCAGAGGATCTTGTTCTCCGAAGCCAGTGCGGCCGCCGTGACCTGGGCCATCATGAAGCCGGAGTTCAGGCCCTCCTCCCGGACCAGAAACGGCGGCAGCCCCGAGAGGTCATGGTCCACCAGCCGGGCGGTGCGGCGCTCGGAGAGGCCGCCGATCTCGGCGATCGCGATGGCCGCCAGGTCCATGGCCATGGCCACCGGCTCGCCGTGGAAGTTGCCGCAGGAGACCACCGCATCCCGGAAGACCACGGGATTGTCCGTCACCGCGTTGACCTCCCGGAGCACGACCTGTTCCACATAGGCCATGGCGTCCCGGGCCGTGCCGTGGACCTGGGGCATGCAGCGGAGGGAATAGGCGTCCTGGACCTTGCCGCAGTCCTTGTGGGAGGCGTGGATGGCGCTGTGGGCCAGGAGCTTGCGCAGGTTGGCGGCCGAGGCGGCCTGGCCGGGATGGGGCCTCAGTCTCATGGCCCGCCCGGCGAAGGCCGCGTCCGTCCCCCGGAGGGCCTCCAGGCTCATGGCCCCCACGACGTCGGCCTGGGTCAGCAGGTCCCGGGCGTCCAGGCAGATCCCGATGGCCACGGCCGTCATGGCCTGGGTGCCGTTGATGAGGGCGAGCCCCTCCTTCGGCCCCAGGGTGAAGGGCGTCAGACCGGCCCGGCGCAGGGCCGCCCGGCCCGGCGTGCCGTCCAGGGTCCGGCCACGGCCGATCAAAAGGAGGGAGAGATGGGCCATGGGCGCCAGGTCCCCGGACGCCCCGACGGAACCCTGCTCGGGCACCTCGGGCAGGACGCCGGCGTTGAAGAGGCGGCAGAGGGCCTCGGCAAGGGCAGGCCGCACGCCGGAGGCACCCTGGGCCAGGCCGGCAGCCTTGAGGGTGAGAAGCAGGCGGACTTCGTCCTGAGGAAGCGGCAATCCCACCCCGGCGGCATGACTGAGAAGAAGATTCGCCTGGAGGCGGGACATCTCCTGTTCGGGGATGCGGACCTGGCAGAGCTTTCCGAATCCGGTGTTCACCCCGTAGATGGCCTTGCCCCCCCGCTGCAGGGATTGGAGGGCCTTCAGTCCCGCCCGCATGCGGCGGCGGGAAGCGGCCGAAAGCCCAAGGCGGGCCGAGCCCGCCCTGAGGGCAGCCAGGTCCGCGAACGTCAGGGCGCGCGCACCAAGGGCGACGGAGGTCGTCATCCGATCTGGGCCAGCAGGGCGGCCGGATCCCAATACCCGGTCAGGCGCAGGATGCGGCCTTCCGCGTCCATCTCGAAGACGTCCAGGCCCTCGAATGGGGCGCTCTTGCCGGAGGGGCCCCTGGCCGTCCCCTTGAAATGGACCGCAGTGAAGCGGCCGGCCGAAAACACGCCGTCCGCATGGATGTCGAGGGACGAGAAGCTCCCGGCGATGCCTCCGTAGAAGACCTGGAGCGCCTGGATCCCGCGGACCGGGCCCGGTGCCGCAGGATCCACGACCTCTCCGTCCGGGGCGAAGCAGGCGGTCAGGGCCCCGGCGTCCAGGGCCTTGGCGGCTGCGAAGTACGCGTGGACGACGGGCGGGGCCCTCACGTCACACCACGCCTTTCGCCATGCGGGTCATCTCCGCCATCTCGTTCCTCGAGTTCCTCAGCTCCTCCTCTGTCAGGTCCACCGAGAGGATACGGTGCACCCTGCGGCGGCGGGGCTCGGAGAAGAGCAGGAACTCCTTCCCGTCCTCGCGGGAGATGCCTTTGAGCCGGAGCAGGCGCTTCCTCGCACAGAAGAGGGCCAGCAGATAGCAGATGCGCTCCCGTCCGGCCATGGCGGCCTCGCCCCCTTCCAGGATGCGTGTCAGGGCTCCGAAGAGCTCCGCAGCGTCGAAGAGCTCGGTCCGGACCTTGGGCTCGGGAATGCGGGACTTCCAGAAGACGCCCTCGGCTGCGGGACGGGCGTTCCAGCAGGGCTCGCAGAAGTCGGTGCGGGAGGCCGCCGCCCCCGAGGCCTCCAGCAGGGTCCAGGCCGTCTGAAGCGGAAGGAAGGGGCTGGTGCAGGCGCTGCAGGCTCCCGCGCGACGGAGCAGCTCCCAGGATTCCGCAGCGGGGATCACGGGGCGGAGAGGCGTTTGCGCCAGGCTTCCCAGACCTCGGGGCGGGATCCCAGGTCCTTCCCGGCCAGGAGGGCCAGGGCCCGCCGGCACTCCTCGCGCACCAGCTCCTCGGGATCCCGGCGCAGGGCCGTGATGAGGGCATCGGCGCCCAGGGGATCCTTGCGGACACCCAGGCAGAAGGCCGCGTTGCAGCGGGCGGTCACCCAGGTGTCGGACTGGAGGACACGGCAGAGGAGGTCGCGGGCCGCCGGGCCCTTGATGTCCCCCGCCACCATGATGAGGCTGCGACGGAAGGAGCGACGGCGGGACAGGGCACGGTCCGTGCAGGACGCGTCCCCCCTGCCGATCTCGGCGTCCAGGACGGTGAGGATGTCCGGCCCCATGATCCTCAGGACGGCACGACAGTTCTCGTCGACGGCTCCGCCTTCGGCTTCCATGGCCGTGAAGAGGACCGGGAGGATGGCCGGTCCCAGGCGCAGGAGACGTTCACGGGCCATCTCCCACTGCCGGGTGTCCGTGGTCCGGAACATGTCGACGTAGTTGCGGGCCTCCTGGGACTTGTAGGAGTCCGGGGCAGGCGCCGGAGGGGGCGGGGCCGCCGGCGAGGCGCAGCCCGCCAGCAGAAGAACGGACAGGAGGAACGCGGACGGCTTCACGGGGCCTCCTTGCGGGCGCGGTTCAGCAGGCGCTCGGCCTCGATCCGGGCGGCCCCCTGGAGGCCTTCGGACGCGGACGTGAGGTGGGAGACGGCTTCGGCAGGATGTCCCGAGGCCAGGAGGGCATAGCCCAGGTTGAAAGCCACGTCGGGATCCCCGGGCGAGAGGAGACGGGCCCGCTCGAGCAGCAGAAGCCCCTCGTCCTTCCGGAGCTCGACCCGGAAGAGCAGGATGCCCAGATCGTTCAAGGCCTGGATGTGACGGGGGTTGGCTGCCAGGGCCGCGTGGTATTCGGCCTCGGCCTGGGGAACCTTGCCGTTGAGGCGGTAGAGGGTGGCCGCACTGAAATGGACGGCGGCGGCAGCCTCGTCGACGGGGGTCTCCGGATAGGGATGCGGTAGGTCCTTGCGGTGGACGACAGGAGGGATCGACGTGGGTTCGGGCTCCGGTGCCGGATGACGGATCGGCTCGTGCGCGGTCCGGGACGGTTCGGGGACCGGTTCCGGCTCGGGGATATGGATGGGAACGGGGACAGGCTCGGGGACGGGATGTCGAACCGGCGGGTGGACCGGAAGCGGAGGCTCAGGGCGCAGGCTGAGGACCCGCGAGCTGCCCCGGTTTCCCGCCAGGTCCACGGCAACGGCCTTGAGGAGGACCTCGGCAGGCGAGGGAGGGAGGCTCCCCTCCCCCATCGCGGATCCCCTGGCGATCTCCTTCCAGGTGCCCCCTCCGTCCCGGGAGGCCTCCACGCCCACGGCAGCCACACCGTCCTCGTCGCGGGCGTTCCAGGTGAAGCGCAAGGGTTCCCCGATGCGTCCCGGCTCGGCCTTCAGGGAGACGGCAGGAGGCCGGGTATCGATGAGAAGGCTCACTTGGGGCAGGTCTCCGGAAACGGGCCCGCTTTGCGCATTGCCCACGGCATCCACCGCGCAGAGGGTGAAGCCGTAGGGCCCGTCCTCGGAAGCCTCCCAGACCACGGGCCCCTGGGGCGGCTGGGGGATGGGCCGGCCCCAGGTGCGCCCGCCGTCCCGGGTCACGTAGAGGCGCTGGGCCTTGATCGGGGAGAGGCCGGACTCGGTGACCTCGCTTCCGAACTCCACGCGACGGGAACGCTGGCGGACGACTTCGTCCTCCGATTCCGACACGGCGATGGCAGGAAGGGCAAGGGCCAGAAGGGCGAGGGTGAAGCTCAGCTTGGGCACGGCGGCATTCTATCCGGAGGCGGGGCAAGGGGGAAGACGGGCCGGGATTCTTGCATATCCCCTCCCGGATGGACGCACTTGGATGCAGGAGACACGGATAGCTTCCGCATATACTTGGAAGCATGCAGCCCCCCCGCCGTGGACTGGCCCTCCTCGTCGTCATCGGCATCCTCGGCGTCCTGGTCGTCCTGCTGACGGCCTTCGTCACGATGGCCCAGCTGGAACGAAGGGCCTCCCAGCAGCGCATCCATGCAACCCAGGCCCTCCTCCTGGCCCGATCCGGGATGGAAGACGCGATGGCCAAGATGGGAGCCGGTCAGGATCCCCGGGATGGGACCGATACGGGAACACTGCGGACAGGAGCGGGCTCCTATGCCCTCCGGATCTCCGATGAATCGGGCAAGATCAACGTCAACGGAGGGATCCTCGGGGGGCCACTCACCGCAGGATGGAACAGCCAGCTCCAGCGCATCCTCAATCTCCTGGGGGCTCAGCCGGAGCTGGCGATCGGAAACCTGGGAAACTCCATTCTGGCAACCCGCCCTCCGGAAGGGCATTCCTCCATCGCACGTCTCCAATCCCTGCTCGGGACGACCAAGGACCTCTCCCCTTACCTGACGGTGAACAGCTGGACGGACAGGAAGGTCCTCAGGCCCAATGCAGCCAATGCCTCGGTCTCGTCGGCCAACGACATGAAGAAGCGGCGGACCGCCCTTGCCCTGGAGGAGGGAGGCCGGCCGCCCGTGAACCTGAATTCGGCTCCCCGTCCCGTCCTCGTGGCCCTCCTGCAGGACCTGACCGCGAGCTACAACCCGTACTGCATGATCGGGTACAGGTTCTATGCGATCACCCCCGCACTGGCTTCCGTGCTGGCCGACGAGATCCTCCGGAGGAGAGAGTCCCGGCCGTTCTCGAGTTGGGAGGACTTCGGCTCCTTCTGCGACGGCCTGGTGCCCACGGTGATCTCGGGTCTGAGCCTGGCTCGAGTCGGCGGGGGGGCAGGCAATCTCTGCGGAGCGGACCTCCTGAAGGCCAACTTCGACCCCAACAGCATGCTCAACAAGGATGTCCCCGACCCGCTGATGTGGCGCTGGATCGACAAGAGCGACCTGACCGTCTGGAGCACGGAAGGCTGCCTCAGCCCGACGGGGATGTTCAGGGTCTCCTCCCTGGGGCGCGTCACCGGCCTCCAGGGACGCCTGCTGGCATCCGCGGAGCTCTGGGCGGACCTGGAGGCCTTCCGTCTCCTGCGGCACACCACCCAGAAGGACTTCGTGGCTGGCAGGACCCTGACCCCCGCCATGGGGAATCCCCGCTACCTCTCCCTGGCCTCCCCCATGACGGACCCCGGGCTCCAGGGATACGGCGCGGGAGCATCGGCAGCCTGGTGGGGAGGAGCGGCCCGGTCCGAAGGGCTGGCAGTGATGACCTACCCCTGCCCGGTCACGGCCTTGCCGGGGAATGCCGCCGCGTTCGACGGGTACGTCGGCCTGGCCACGGCGGAGACGGGACATGCCGCACCGTCAGAAGGCGCCCTCACCTTCCTCCATCATTTCGACGACGGCTTGGATGCGGATCGGGGGGACTTCCCTGCTCTCAAGCCGAGCGGGGGCGCACCCGCTTACGACTTCTGGCTTCAGAAGGACCTCACGGTGAGCACCTGGCCCCCGCCCTCCGTCCAGCCCAACGTCCTCTGCCCGGACGGCCTGCACGAGCAGTACTACCGGAGCCCCTGCTTCCAGGCGCAGGGGCATTTCCCGGACGGGGACGCCTCCAGCTCGCACGGCGCCCTCGGCTTCTGGATCAAGTCCGTCAAGGACGGCGCGGATTCCTACCATGACGTCTTCTTCTCCTGCATCAACATCGTGGGCGCGGAGACGATGACCCTGATCCTCGGATCGAGCTCCCAGCAGTTCGGGTTCCTCATGGAGAACTCGGGCCGCCCGGACAGCGCCGACACGAGCCATGAGAGGCAGTGCGCGGTCTCGACGGTCCCCGCCCCGGCGTTTTCCCGACGGCCGGGGGCGCGTTGGGAATGGATCACGGCCTGCTGGGATACGGATCAGGCCGACACGGACCGGGACGTGCGACTGATCCTGAAAGGGCTCCAGCCCGTCTGCTCCTCGAATCAGGAAAGCAACTACCCGACCGAGTACGCCGTGACGGATTCGGAGGGCTTCACCCCGAACGCCTCGAACTACATGATCTTCGGCATCCATCCCCGTTCGCGCCAGGGCCAAAACTTCCCCAGAAGCATCCTGGACGAGTTCGCGATCTGCGATTTCGGGGATGACGACTCCGAGCAGAACCCTCCCTTCCGCAAGGCCGGACTCTGGGCCATGGACCGCTACAAAGCCGGCCGCTACTACAAGGAAGGCGATGGCACCTTCACGTCAACACCCCTGCAACCCCAGCCGGGAGAATCCCCGCGTCTTCTGAGGGCCCGCTGGACCGAATACCTTCCCCGGGACCCGAGGATGGAATTGCTGACCACCTCAGCCCCCACGGTTCCCGTATCCGGCGAGCCCCGACTCCTCGACCCCCGCCTGAGGGATGCCCGGCTGGAGCTCGAACTACTGGACGCCTCCGGCACGGCCCTGATCCAGCCCCTCCGTCAAGGGGAACGGATCGGACTCCCCCTGGACGCCTTCCGCTACCGAGTGAACTTCAAGGTGAAGCCCGTCGATCCTGCCACGGGACTGGTGGACATCGCGAACCAGCCCGTATTGGAAACCCCCTTCTTCGATGACATCACCTTCGAGTGGCAGGCGGCCACCGGGCCGAGGATCTTGGGCTGGGGTGAACCGTGACGCCTTCCCGCCGCGGCCTGGCCCTCGTCGTCGTGACCGCCGTCCTGGGCGTGCTGGCCGTGCTGGCAACCGGCTTCGTTACCCTGGCCCGGATCGAGCGGCGTGCCTCCCAGCAGCGTCTGAACGCCACGAAGGCCTTCCTCCTGGCACGCTCCGGAATAGAGGACGCCCTGGCGTGTCTGCAGATGGGACAGGACCCCATCGCCTACGGAGCCGCCTCCCGGGGTGATCTCGAGGAAGGCAGCGGGGCCCTGACGTATTCCCTGAAGGTGGAGGACGAGTCGGGCAAGATCAATGTCAACGGCGGCTTCCTGGACGCCGCCGACAGGGACAACAACGGGCTCGGCGACGGGGTCCCGGACTGCCGGGATCCCGACGTGAGATTGACGGCAGCGGCCTCGGACAACGGCCTGGGCTGGAACTTCCAGCTCTGCCGCATCTTGAACCTCCTGGGCCATGAGCCGGAGTTGGGTATGTCCGATCTGGGAACCAGGATCTTCAACCTCCGGCCTCCGGGAGGATACGAGTCCGTCGCCCACCTCCAATCCCTGATCGGCGGCACGACTGACCTTTCCCCCTATCTGACAACGTCAAGCTGGATCGATCACAAGGTGGTGCAGCCCAACGGCTGGGCAGCACCAGCCAGGCAGAATGCCATGAACGAGATCAAGAAGCAGCGGGCTCCTCTGGAACTGGCCCCTGCCGGACGCCCCCCGGTGAACCTGAACACGGCCCCGCGGGCGGTTCTGCGTGCCCTGATGCGTGAGATCCTGGGGTACGCGACGACGCGCCGGTACGACATCCCCGTTGCGGTGGAGCTCTCGCCTTCCGGAAACCCCTCCGTGGTGGATGCTTTCGCGGACCAGATGCTGGCCCGGCGCGCCTCGATGCCGTTCCGGGACTGGTCGGACTTCTCTGGTTTCTGCGACACTCTGCCAGCCCTGGTCATCCCTGTGGCGGGCCTTTCCCCAAGCTACATCAACAGCCGCTTCTACCTGGCCGACCTGATCAAGGCCAACTTCGACCCCAATACCGCGCTCAACAAGGACCTGCCCGACCAGCTGAAGTTCCGTTTCCTGGACAAGTCGGACCTCAAGGTCTGGTCCACCGAGGGGTGTTTCGAACCGACGGGGGTCTTCCGGATCAGCGCCCTCGGGCGGGTCCTGAGTCCGGAAGGGAAGCTCCTGGCCGGACGCAGCCTCTCCGTGATGGCGAGGCACTACGACCTCCTGCGCCAGACCACCCAGAGGGACTTCCTGGCCGGCCGGCCGCTCGAGCAGTGTCATTCGCTCTCCACCCTGGGGGGGATCCTGCGCACGACAGGGGCGGATGCCTCCTGGCCGGGCTGGAGAGGATCCGGACAAGGGCTTAGCACGCTGAGCTACCCGAACCCGCCGACCGTTTCCCCTGCGGATGCGGCGGAATTCGACGGCTACCTGGGACTGGCCACCGTGGAAACCGATCCCGGAGAAGGTGCGTTGAGGTTCCTGCACCATCTGGACGACGGGTGGACTGCGGACATCGGCGTCGCTCCGAACCGTTTCACTCCGGCCTCCAGCGACAGCATGCTGCCCTTGACCCTGACGGAAAGCGTGTGGCCTGCCTCCGGCGAGCCCAATACCCTGCGCCCGGACGGCCTGCACATCCAGAGCGACCGCTGCCCGGCCTTCCTGGCTACGAACATGCCCCCCGCCACCGCCTCCGGGAGCAACCGGTACAACCATGGGGTGATCGGGCTCTGGGTGAAGCCCTCCCCTTATCCCCGCAGTTTCGATTTCAGCAGCGTGAAGGGAAACGGGGGAAGCGCCGACACTCAGGTCCTCCTGATCGGAAGGACCTCCGTCGAATGGGGGATTGTTCTCGAGTGCCGGATGGTGTTGGACACGGACGGGACCACCCCAGGGCCGGAGCGGGAGGCTCACCTGAATACCTCCGACATCCCGATGCAACATCCCATGCTCCGCTGGGCCCTCGAGACCGCCCTTTTCGATACCGAGGAAACCGTGACCGGTCAGGATCTCCGGTTCGACCTGCGCACCTTCGACCGAGTCGTGACCAGGGATCCGAACATGCACTACGCCCGATTCGACACCACCGCCAGTTCCGACCTCTTCGCCTGGGACATCGCACCCGGCACGCCTGCACAGATCGTATTGGGTTGCCCCGCTACCGGGCGCACCTCGCCGAAAACCTCCTTCAGCCATGCGGTCATCGACGAGGTCTGCATCTGCGATTTCGGGGACGATGGGCATGCCGCCGCGGGCAGGATGGACGCCTGGGCCGCGGAACGCTTCCGGGACGGGCGCTACTACAAGGAGAACGACGCGAGCTTCCTCTCGGCGCCCTTGACCCCGGGCGCGGGGACATCCCGCCTGCTCTGGTCCCGATGGACGGCTTATCTCCCCAAGGAGATCCGCAAGGAGGGGACTGACTGGAACCTCGAAGCTCCGGCTGCGGACCGTCCATTGGATCCTCATCTGCTGGCAAGCTCGGTGGAGCTCGATCTCCTGGACAAGAGCGGTGATTTCTCCAGTACCCGGGGCGGTGGCGGTTATGTTCAGCCTCTGACCTCGGGCGACATCATCGGAAAGACCCTGGGGAGCTTCCGCTACCGCGTCACCTTCAAGCCCAACCTCGACGATCTGTCCTACCCGGTGCTGGAATCGCCCTTCCTGGACGACATCACCTTCGCCTGGCAGGCGGCCACCGGGCCGAGGATCCTGGGCTGGGGTGAACCGTGACGCCCCCCCGCCGCGGACTGGCCCTCGTCGTCGTGACCGCCGTCCTGGGCGTGCTGGCCGTGCTGGCAACCTGCTTCGTCACCCTGGCCCGGATCGAGCGGCGTGCCTCCCAGCAGCGTCTGAACGCCACGAAGGCCTTCCTCCTGGCCCGTTGCGGCATCGAGGACACCCTCGCACGGATCCGCAGCGGCCAGGATCCCTGGACGCCGACGGCGGGAGGCTGCCTGGGCGACGCGACCCACGGCACCTATACGCTCAGGATCGAGGGCGGAGGATTCCACGTCAACGGAGGGGATCCGGCCCGGGCCTATGACCTCGGCTACAACGCCGTGCTCCGGCGCATGCTGGGAACCCTGGCAGAGGCCATTGACCGGGGGAGCGCGACACGGCACGGGGTGCTGACCGAGGCGGACGGCTGGGCCCTGATCGACTTGCGCCCCGCCGAAGGCTGGAAGGACTTTGACCAGGTCCGTCGGCTGGCCCTGGGAGGCGTCCAGGCCAAGCTGGACCTGCTCAAGCCATACCTTTGTCTTCACGCCTGGGTGGACCTCAAGGTCATCCGGCCCAACGTGACGGAGGCGCTGGCGGACAAGGAGTTCCAGAGCTGGGCGGAGATCCGGCAGGGCAAGGGCAACGCGAGGACGGATCCCTCCGCCCTCCCGACGCGCAATCCGCCGGACTTCGAGCGGGTGGTTGCCAGGCTGGTCGGCCGGGCTCCCGTGGACCTGGCCTGGGCCAGGAGGCACAGGCCCGCCCTCATCGCCCTGCTGGCAGGCCTCAAGGGCCTCTACCTGGGGGAGCGCAGCGCCCTGCCCCATCGCGACTCGTACAGCAACGCTGCCCCGGACTGTGTAGGCCACCTTCGGACCGCGGAGATCCGCCTGGCATGGGACGTGCCCAACGACTGCGAGACGGCGGCGGACCTCATCCTGTCCTGCCCGGACCCCCTCGACACCTGGGAGGCCTGGGACCGCTTCTGCGACACCGTCCCCTTCCCGCATGCCGCGGCGGAGGCGCTCCAGCGTTCCGGGGAGGTCTCCGGAACCCATGATGCCGCCTGGATCGCCTACCAAGCGGCGGCGGCCGCCGCTGCCGCGGCCGTGGAACGCTACTGGCGTCTCCTGGACTACGTGAATTTCGACGGCCAGGCGGAACTGGATGCCGCCCAGGCGGAGTACGACGACGCGGTGGCGAACGGGGACTCCGCACGAGCGGATGCGGCCCGGACGAGGATGGAGGAGATCCGTCAGGCCATCCGGGATGCCGAGGCCGCCCTCCCCGAAGCCGAGGCGGAAGCCACACGCACCCAGGAGGCACTTCCTCCGGCCCGGGCGGCCTGGGAGGCTGCCGCAGGCGCCCTGGACTCGGGACAGGACGCCCTGGACGTCGAGGAGGCCTGCCGCGCCATCCTGAAGGCGAACTTCAATCCCAACTCCGACCTGAACAAGTTCAACCCGAATGCGACGCAATGGAAGCTCGTGGACAAGTCGGACCTGCTGCAGTATTCGACGGAATTCAGTCTCCAGCCCTTGGCCTGTCTGCGGGTGTCCAGCACGGGAAGGGTGCTGGACACCTCCGGACGCCTGCTGGCCCTGAGAAGCCTCGCGACAGAGGTCGCCGGCCCTGCGGTCCTGCGCCTGACGACCCAGGGGGAGTTCGTGGCCGGGGATCTGGGGAATCCCGACGTGGCCGGGGACGAGAAGGCCTTCCGGCCCCCCGCCGATCCCCTGTACCTGGGACCGAGCAACGGGATCCTGCGCACCTGGGGAAAGGCCTTCCTGACCAGCCCCGCCGAGAAGGGGCTGAGCCTCCAGAGCTATCCGGAACCCTACGCGGCACCGGGGCCGACGATGCGCCCGGCCTCCTTCGACGGAAGCCTCCAGCTGGCCACGGTGGAGACGGAGACGAACGCCTTCTTCGGACAGCCGGGCGGGCGCATGACCTGCCTGGGCCGCTTCGACGACGGCTTCGACCTGGATGCGGGCAGCGGGAACCGTGCCTGTCAGCTCGACGCGGCCCAGTCCGCGGCCGCCGGCGTCCTGAACCGCGCGTCCCCCTCCACCCTGTACCCGGACGGAGCCTATTGCGAACGCCTGCGGGAGCCGGCCTACCTTTCCCTCCAGAACATGCCGCCCCGCCACGGTCTGCTCAGCTTCTGGGTCAAATCTGCCGCCGACTTCTCGAAAGCGCGTCCGATCGACCCGGACAGCCCTTCCACACGAAGGGGACACTGCTATTTCTATGCCTCCCGGGCCACCACGACCGGAAGCGCCATCGGGAATACGGACTACACGCAGTTCTTCGCAGTCGCCGAGGCGGCGATGCCCCAGGGAGGGGCCTCGGTCCCCAGGGTGGGGGCGTTCTTCGAGATCGCGACCGGGTACTGGGAATCCCATCGCGAGCACCAGTATGAGGTGCAGGGGGCCCTGGCCCCCCACCGCTGGCATCTGGCCAGCTTCTACTGGGACTTCGAATCCAGTCTCGCCCCGGCGCATCATGCGGCCGGGGAGTTCGTCCTGGACGAAGCGCACGGGGGCCAGGAGGTCTATGTGAAGTCCACGTTCAACTTCTGGTCGGAGGCCCGGGATCTTACGAGCTCCTTCTCCTGGTCCCCCTTCGGCCGGCCCCACCGCTTCGTGCTGGGAAGCCGCCTCTCCGAGACCGAGACCGTCGGGGTCGGCTACAACTTCTGGGGTTCGGGAGCGGACGCCACCCTGGACGAACTGGCCATCTACGACTTCGGGCAGGATCCGGCCAATGCCATCGTCCAGAACCTGGCCGCGGCCCGCTACGCGGACGGGAGGTACTACGCCGGAACGGACTACACGCGCTACGGGATCCCTGCCTCTGCGGACCGCGCGCCGGAGTGGACCAGCGCTCCTATCCGGCTCCCGTCCGGGTCCAGGCTGGAAGGCGTGGGCTGGACCCTGTCCCCCTCTCTGGGATATTGGCTGGAGGTGGAGCTGCTGTCCGCGGACGGAGCCGGCTACCTGGAGGGAAACGAGTCCGCCGGCCGCTCGGGGAACGTGGGGGAAGGCCAACTCTGGCGGACAGGCCGCCTCCCCGGCGCTCCCTTCCGGGCCCACGCGGTCTTCCGGAGGGACGCGGCAGCCGCCGGTCCCCTGGACACGCCGAAGCTGGACGACCTGAGCTTCGTCTACACGCCGGCGGGAGGACGCTCCATCCTCTCCTGGGAGGGGAAGTAGGACCCGAACGCCGCTCAGTCGCTGTGGGTCAGGACCTCGGCGGAGCGGATGACCTCCATCAGTTCCTCGGGGGTCGAGGCCTCGAGCAGGCGCTCGCGCACGTAGGCGCTGCGCACCAGGTCAGCCACTCGTGCCAGGATCTGGATCTGCAGACGCGGCTTGTCCTTGGGCGTCACCACCAGGAAGAAAAGCCTGGCCGGCGCATCCTGACCGGGCTGGACGGTCAACCCCTCGCGGGTGCGGGCGAAGGCCAGCGTGGCCCCCCCCAGTCCGTCGAGGCGGGCGTGGGGGATGGCCACCCCCAGACCCAGGTAGGTGGAGATCTCCTGTTCGCGCTTCCAGGCGGCCTCCTCCACGGCCGCGGCCGGGATGGACGGCGGCAGGGATCGGGAGAGGGTCCTGAGGACCGCTTGCATGCTGCCGGCCTCCAGATCCAGGCGGACGGAGGAGGGGGCCAGAAGCCTGACCAGGGAGAGCTCCGCCTGGGCCTCGAACTCGTCGTCGATGGTCCCGACCAGCTCCTCCAGGACGTCCTCCAGGGCCAGGATGCCCGTCGCGGCGCCCTTCTCGTTGAGGACCACCGCTAGGTGGGCCCTCGCCTTCTGGAATTCCCTCAGCGCCCTCTCCAGGCTGTCCTTCTCGCGCAGGGCAGGAAGGGGCCTCAGGACGGCCTTCAGGTCCATGGCCCTGCCCGGGTCCGCCAGGGAGGCGCGCCAGAGGTCCTTCACATGGATCAGGCCTTCAGGCTTGAGGGGATCGTCCCCGTAGGCCAGCAGGCGCGAATGGCGGCTGGCCTTGAGGGACTCCGCAACGGAGGCAGTCGGCTCCTTCAGCGAGATCCGCTCGGCCTCGACGATGGGCCGCATGGCATCGCGCACCGTGAGCGTACCGAAGTCGAAGAGGTTCTCGAAAAGGAGGAGGCGGTCCAGGGAGAGCCCTCCCTTGCGTTCCGAGAGGCTGAGGATCAGCCTCAGCTCCTGCTCGCTGTAGGCTCCCTCCCCTGCCTCCCCCCCCTTGATCCCGAACAGACCCAGGATCCCGTTCTGACAGGCGTTCATCACGCGCATGGGCAGGCGCAGCAAGCGATGACAGGCCATCAGCAGTCCCGCCGTGGCCAGAAGGGCGGTCTCGCCGCGGCGGATGGCCAGGATCTTGGGGACCTGCTCCCCGAGCAGGATATGGAGGAAGGTCAGCAGGCCGAGGGCCATGCCCACGGCGAAGGCGTGGGAGAGCCCGGTGCGCCAGGGCAACTGGGACGGCAACATGCCCAGGAAGAGCTCCTGCAGGAAGGGCTCGCCGATCCACCCCAGGGCAAGGCTGGCGACGGTGATCCCCACCTGACAGACGGAGAGGTACTCGTCCGTATGCGCGACGATCTCTCGGGCCATCCTTGCGCGGCGGCTCCCGGTGCGGGCCAGCTCCTCCAAGCGGGTGGCCCTCACCTTCACAATGGCGAACTCTGCCAGCACGAAGAAGGCGTTCAGCGCGAGCAGGGCGACCGTCAGGGACAGGGGCAGAAACATCCTGGACCTGCCGTCAGCGCATCGAGGCGGGCGGCACCACGGGCGGGACCCCGGGAGCGTCAGCCAGGGCCGTGAGCTTGAGGAAGCGCGGGTCCTTGAAGAGGGACTTGAGTGTCACGTCGCTGCGGGCCTCCTTCATCTCCCGCATCCTCACCGCATCCGTGGTCTCGAACTCGTGGAAGTGCCTGTGGAGGAGCTCCAGGGCCTCGTCCGGGAAACCGCACATGGCCTTGATGCAGGCCCGGTTGTAGCACTGCTCCAGGCGGAACGGCGTGGAGGCCGCCAGGTCCTGGGCCTCCCGGCAGCGGCCGGTCAGGTCCAGGCAGACCGCCCAGAAGACGAGGTTGTAGGGGTCTTCCGGCTCCAGGGACAGGGCCTTGTCCGCGTAGGGCTTCCAGAGGTCTGGTTTCTCCTCGGCCATCCAGTAGATGGCGAGGTTGCGGTAGCAGAGGGCCGTAGGGAAGGTCCGGGCAGACTCCTCCATCATCCGCAGGCCGTCCTCGAAACGGCCCTCCCAGACCGTCATCTTCCCGAGCCCGTGGAGGGCCACCGCACGGGAGAGCGGGTCGAGTCCGCCCGACGTCAGGTCCAGGACGCGCCGGAAATGCCGCTTGGCACGCTCCCAGTCCCCGAGCTGGTGGCGGTAGAGCTCGCCTAGGTAGCGCTGAGGCACCGGGTCATCAGGATCCAGGGCCTCGGCCTTGAGGTAGCAGCGTTCCGCCTCGGGGTATTTCCCGTCGTACTCCAGGGCGGCGCCAGCCTCCACGGCCTCCTGGCAGGCGTACCAGGCCTCCCCGGGTGACAGGGGCCCGGCGCAGGAGGCCAGGACCAGGCTAAGGAGCAGGAGGCTTGGACAGGCTCTGGATTGCATCATCGATGGAGGATTCGAGGGCAGGACATCCTTGGAAGGCCTTCTTCCAGTCCCTCAAGGTCTTGAGGTCCTTGGGAAGCCGGTCCTTGGCCTTCTCGGCGAGGGCCTTCAGGGCCTCCTCGGCCTGGGTGACGGCGGGGCATCCCTTGAACTTCAACACCTCCTGGAGGGCCAGGGCCGTCTTGAGGATGTCGCCCTTGTCGGAAAGGGTCTTGGCCTTTCCGTAGAGCTTGGCCAGCCTGTCCTCCAGCGCCTTGGCGTCCTTCCTGGCCTGGTCGAAGAGGACGGTCAGCTTCGGTTCGGTGAGGCCGGAGTCCACCCGGGAGAGCTCGTTACCCCAGCGGTCCGTCATGACCAGGATGGCCGGCTTCCTGTCGAAGGCGTAGGCCTTCAGCAGCTCCTGGTCCGCGGCAGGCCTGTCCTTCTCGGTCTTGGCGAAGGAGATCTTCACGAAGGCATACTGCTTGGAAAGCTCCTGGGCAGCCTTGGTGCAGCAGAGGGTCCCCTGCTCCGAGGGCTTGGTCTGGAGATAAAGGAGGATGGGGCCTTCCCGCTGCAGGGCCGCGCCCCAAGAGGTCCAGGTGGCCTGATAAGGGTTGTTGGCGGCCCCCCCCCCTCCTCCGCCCCCCCCCCCGCCGCAGGTGGCCACAGCGGCACGCAAGGACAGCAGGGCCAGGACAATGAAAAGGAAAGATCCGAGGCGCTTCGGCATGACCGGGGAACAGTCTACCGGATGCCCCGGCGCGGGGAAAGCGGCTAGACCGTGACGTTCAGGATGCGGCCGACGCCGCCGGCGACGGAGTTGCTGACGGCCGACTTCATGGCGGCCAGCTGGGAGGCCAGGACGGTACCGATCATGGTGGCGTTGACCCGGTTGCCGAGTCCGCCCCCGCCTGCCTGGCCGGCCATGGGCGCCCCAGCGGGCATGGATGTGATGGGCTCGAGTGTCATGGGTCTCTTCACCTCCTATCGGCCTGGAAGAGCCGGTTCTTCAACGCGATTTCCGGAACTCCGGAACCAGGGGCGATTCTCACAACTTCATTCAGGACTTGACAATACGCCAATCCTAAGCCACCATGCTGGGCTCGCCCATGAAACAAACCCTGAAGCGGCGCTGGCGTCTCCTGCTCCTCCTGCCCGTCCTGGGAGCCTTTGGATTCTACTTCCTCATCACCCCGGGAAACCCCGTCCTGCGCCTCTTTCGGGGATCCACCTTCTTTCCCGACAGCCACCTGATCCTGGGCGCCTATCCCCTGGAAGAGGACTTCCGCACCCTGAAACTCCATGAGGTCCAGCTCATCATCTCCCTCCTGAACCCCAACGTCCCTTACGAAGGTGTGCTCCTGGAACGGGAGAAGGTCCTGGCGGACAAGTATGGGATCCGCCTCGTGAATCACCCCATGACCAGCTTCCTGGGGCATCACCTCGGGAAGGAGTACGGACGCAACGCCGACCTGGCCGCGGATGCGGCCATGAAGGAGCCCGGCCGCGTCTTCATCCACTGCTACCTGGGTCTGCACCGTGCCCAGACCGTCCAGGAGCTGCTGGAGGCCCGCGGGTCCCGGGCCTCCACGTTCGCGGTGAGCCGGGATCCTACGACCGAACGCAACAGGCTCCTGACCGCCGCGAGCGGCGCCTACGAAGCGGGACGCTTCCAGGAAGCGCTGGGGCTTCTGAAGGACATGCCTACGCCCGACCTTCCCGTCGACACCCTGCGTGCCTGGTCCAGCTACCGCCTCGGGGATCTGGAGGCCGCACGCACCTCCTTCCTGGCCGTCCTGAAGGAGGCTCCGGACCACACCGAGGCCATTGGCGGACTCGGCAACTGCGCCTTGAGGAACGGGGACCTGCGCGAGGCCGAGGCCCGTTTCCAGAGCCTGCTCGGGAAAAATCCGGACAGCCGGACGGGGCTGGAGGGGCTCGGGATGGTGCGCTACCGCCAGGACCGCCTGCCGGAGGCCGCCGACCTTCTGGAACGGCTCCTGCAACAGCCCGGGCCCGACCATCCTGAAGCACGGGAGATCCTGGCCAAGATCGCCGCCGGCGGGTCCTTGAGCCCTCCCAAACCTTCCCGATGAAGCCGGCCAGGCACTCCCTGAAGACCCTGCCGGACGACGGCGCCGACCGGGACATCATCCTCCTGGTGAACGGAAGCGACGCGGAACGCAAGGCCCTCCAAGCCCTCCTCTCCCATGCCGCCGTGGAAGTGCAGTCCCTGCAGGACACCTCCCAGGCCCTCTCCTGGCTTGCGGGAAAGGAAGCGAGCCTGATCCTCGTCCTCCTGGAGCCCGATCCTCCCGACGTCCGCGGGCTCCTGCTGCTCTCGGCCCTGCGCGGGGACCGGCGTCATGCCGCCGTTCCGGTGCTGGTCTGGGCCCAGGGGATCACGCCCCGCTTCCAGGCGGAATGCCTCACGCTGGGCGCCGAAAGCGTCCTGGACAAGGCGGCACCCCTGGAGATGGTGGCTCGCATGCTCCTGGCCAGGCTCGACAGGGCCCGGGAGTCCCGCGCATCCCTAAGGGTGAACCCCGTGACCGGCCTCCCGAATGAGCAGGCCTTCCGCGAGATGTTCGCACGCACGCATGCCCTCTCCGTCCGCCTGGCCCATCCCCTCTCGATGGCCCTGATCGGCCTGGATGCTCCCGACGGCCAGGGGAAGCGTGAAGACGACGTCCAGCTCCTGCAGCAGGTCGGCGCCCTCCTGGCGGCGACCTTCCGCTCCTCCGACTTCCTGGGACACTGGCAGGGGAACACCTTCGCCGGCCTCTTCCCCAACGCAAGACCGGACGGCGCGGCGAAGGCGCTGGAGAAGGTGAGACGGACGGTCAACCGCGAACGGTTCGACCTCGCTCCCGGACGATCCGTCCGGGTCACCCTCTCCTGCGGCATCGCGGAGGTCCCCGCACGTGCGGATTCGCCCGATGCCCCTCTCCGGGAGGCCGCCCGCCTCCTGGACCTGGCACGCGCCGCGGGAGGGGATCGCCTCCAGTTCGAGGTCCGCACCTCCAGCCGGAGGATCCTCCTCGCCGACAGCGATCCGATCTGCACCAGACTCCTGGCCCACCGTCTGGAGCAGGCCGGGTTCGAGGTGCTGACCGCTGCCGACCACACCGCCGCGACCCGGGCCGTGCGGGAAGGGGCCCCGGATCTTGTGGTCCTGGACATCGACCTGAAGCACGTGGACGGGGCCTTCGACCTGTTCCAGGAGATCTCCAAGGCTCCGGGAGGCGCCCCCCCTGTCATCCTGCTGGGACCCGAGCATTCCGAGTCCGTGGCCCAGTCCCTGGCCTCCGGGGCGAGCGACTACATCACCAAGCCCTTCTCCCCGGGCGAGGTGATCGCACGAATCCGACGCCATCTCAAACGGCTCCGGGCATGAACGCCGACTCCTCCGTCCCTGCTGCCATCAGGGCCTGGCTCGAGGTCCTCCGGATCGAGCTCACCCGTCCGGACGACCTCCTGACCATGCTCAACCGCGTGATCCTGGCGCTCTGCCTCGTCATGCTCTTGGCGGCCTTCGGAGCCCTGCTGGCCAGGCGGGCCAACCTGAAGGTGCAGCGGCGATGGACCCTCCTGGAGGCCGAGTGGGACCACCCGATGCTGGAGATCCTCTCGGGACGGACACCTCCCGGCGCCCTTTCGGGAAGCCTGCACCCCTCCGACCGCCTATTCTTCCTGGACTACCTCATGCGGTATGCGCTCAGGCTCAAGGGTCCGGAACGGGAGATCGTCTCAGTGTTGGCCAGGCCATTCCTCCCCCTGCTGGCAGCCCGGTTGTCCTCCCGGGAGCCGTCCCGGAGGGCCCGGGCACTCTATACCTTGGGGACCCTGGACCCGAAAGCCTACGCGGGACAGGCGCTCCAATCCCTGGACGACCCTTCCCCCCTCGTCGCCGTCGTGGCGGCCCAGGCCCTCCAGATCGGGAACCAGCCCCGGCATGCCCAGGCAGTCCTCGCCAAGCTCCACCGCTTCGGTAGCCTGAGCCCGAACTATCTGGCCTCCCTCCTGGCCTCCATCGGCCCAGGAGCCGCCCCTGCCCTGAGGGAGACCCTGGGGAACCGCTCGCTGAGGGCGGACGTCCGTGCAATCGCGGCGGAAGCCCTGGTCCGACTGCATGACGCGGCCGCTGGGGCGATGCTGCCCGACCTCCTTCGCCATGAGACCGACCGGAACCTCCTCAAGACCCTCCTGACGCTGGCCCGCGAGGCCGGGGACCCGTCCGTGCTGGCGCCCATCCGGGATCTCGCCTCCTCGGACGACTTCGCCCTGCGCGCCCATGCCATCAGGGCCCTGGGGGAGCTGGGCACTCCCGAGGACATGGCCCTGGTCCGGCGGGCCGTACTGGATCCGAACCCGTGGGTGGGCCGGCAGGCCGCCCTGGCGCTGAGGGAGCGCCACCTGCTGGAGCCCTCGGACCTGTCGCCCTCGCCCCAGGCCGACGGGACCAGGCAGTTCCCCGCTTCCGGACCGCCATGACGCTGCTCTGGGCCTGGAGGATCATGTGGGGATTCAATCTCCTCCTGCTGCTCTATTTCCTCCTCCTCAACTTCGTCTACCTGACCAACAGCATCCTGGCCTTCGGGGCCCTGAGGCGCCAGGCCCGCAGGCTCAAGCTCTTCGACATCGATGACCTCGTGCATGCCGAAGCCGCCCTCCCCGTCACCGTCATCATCCCCGGCTTCAACGAGGAGGCGGTCTGCATCAACTCCGTCCTGTCCGCCCTGGAGCTCAAGTACCCCAACTACGCCATCCTCTTCGTCAACGACGGCTCCCTCGACGCGACCCTCGAGCGCCTTGCGAAGGCCTACGACCTGGAGCCCGCGACGCGCATCCCGACCTCGGACCTGCCCACGGCCAGGGTGAGGGGCATCTATCACAGCCGCCGCCACGCCAACCTCTGGGTGATCGACAAGGAGAACGCCGGGAAGTCCGACGCCCTGAACGCGGGCATCAACCAGTGCCAGACCCCCCTCTTCTGCGCCATCGATTCGGATACCCTGCTGGAGCCCCAGGCGATCACCCGGCTGTCGAGACCCTTCCTGGAGGACGACGCCACCATCGCCACAGGCGGGATCGTCCGCATCCTGAACGGATGTGTCGTCGAACACGGCACCGTCCAGGAGATCCGACTCCCGAGGCGCTGGATCGCGAAGTTCCAGGTGCTCGAGTACCTGCGGTCCTTCCTGGCCGGCCGCATGGGCTGGGAGGTCCTGGACGCCACCTTGATCATCTCGGGCGCCCTGGGACTCTTCCACCGGGGCGTGGTGGTGGAGGCGGGAGGCTACGCCACCGACACGGTCGGGGAGGACATGGAGCTGGTCACCCGCCTCCACGGCCACTGCCGGGCCAAAGGGAGGCCCTACCGCGTCACCTTCGTCCCGGACCCGGTCGCATGGACCGAGTGCCCCGAGGATCTGAGGACCCTGCGCACCCAGCGGGACCGGTGGCAGCGCGGCCTCATGGACGCCCTCTCGCGCCATCGGCACATGCTGTTCAACTGGCGGTACGGGAAGGTGGGCCTGCTGGCATTCCCCTACCTCTACTTCCTCGAGATGCTGGGTCCGGTGATCGAGATCTGCGGGTACATCGCCTTCGCCCTGCTCGTGCTCCTGGGAAAGGCGTCGCCCGCCTTCATCCTGACCTTCACCCTGGTCGCGGTCGTCCTCGGCATCGCCATCTCCATCGCCGCGGTGATCCTGGAGGAGCTCTCGTTCCGGCGCTACCCGAGGACCCGGGACCTGCTCGAGCTCATGCTCCTGGCCGTGCTCGAGAATTTCGGCTATAGACAGCTCATGACCTACTGGAGGTTCCGGGGGGTGGCATCGGCCCTGCTGCGCCGGAAGGCCTGGGGGCACATGCACCGCACAGGGGCCGGGGCATGATCCTCCTGCCGCTGTTGGCCGTCATGGCCTCCCTCCTGGGCGAAGCCCGGGCCGCACTGGACGTCAGGGACTACGAGGAGGCGGCCCGGAAGTACCGCCTCCACCTGGCCGAGAACCCCGCCGACGGGACGGCCTGGATGGAGTTGGGGAGGGCCCTCGGCGCCCTGCGCCGCCAGGAGGAGGCCGTCGCGGCCTACGACAAGGCGGTCGCCCTCGCTCCCGAAGCGCCCCTGCCCAGGATCGGAAGGGCCCGTGCCTTGGCGCATGCCAGACGCTTCCAGGAGGCCCTCCAGGAACTGGAACCGATCGCCGCCGCACATCCCGACAGCCTCCAGGCCTGGTGGGCTCTCGGCGACGTCCACCTGTGGGCCGGGGATCCCCGGAAGGCCGTCGAGGCCTTCAGCCGGGGCCTGATCCTGGTCCCTCAGGAGCCCGGGCCGCGGATCGCCAGGGCACGGGCCTATGCCCGCCTCCAGCGCTACGAGGAGGCCCTCAACGACCTCCGCTACGTGACGGCCGCCCGCCCCGGCGAGAGCGATCCCTGGGCGGTGCTGGGCGACGTCCAGGTCTGGGCGGGGGATCCTGCAAGGGCCGCGGACGCCTACACCCGGTGCCTGGAGATCTCCCCGGAAAACCACGATGTCCGCATCTCGCGTGCGCGCATCCTGATCCGCCTCAAGCGCCCGAAGGACGCCCGGGAGGACCTCAAGCAGGTGCTCGACCGCGACCCCGCTCGTGCGGAGGCCTGGACCCTCCTGGGCGACGTGGAACTCCTGGCCAACGACGCCCCTGCCGCCGTGAAGGCCTACACCAGGGCCCTGGATGCCGCGCCGGCCGACACGGCACCCCGCATCGGCCGGGCACGGGCGCATGCGCGCGGGCGCCAGTATCCGGAAGCCCTCCAGGACGCCCAGAAGGTGATCGAGGAGCATCCCCAGGACGCCGAGGCCTGGAGCGTGCTGGGGAACATCCATTTCTGGATGGGGGAGCCCGAGCGTGCGGAGGGCGCCTTCTCCAAATCCCTGGCCCTGCGCCCCGGGGATCCGGAGACCCTCCTGGGCAGGGCCCGCGCCCGAAACGGCGCCGGACGCCCGAAGGAGGCCCTCGACGACCTCGGCCGGGCGGAGGCCCTCTCCGGGCCCACCGACGAGACGGGCCGCGTGAGGACAGCCTCCGAAAACGCCTCCCGGGGCTCCCTGGACTGGAAGGCCACCCTCACCCACAGCATCACGCAGTTCAGCCGCGACCGGGACGCCTGGCGCACGACCACCGAACGCATCCAGCATTCCTGGCCCCGGGGTTCCCTGGCCCTGGAGTCGATTCAGGCGCGCCGGTTCGGCAAGGACGACCAGGCCTTCGCCCTGGACGCCTACGTCAAGGCCTGGCGCCGCGGCTACGCGAACCTGAGGTACCAGGCCGTCGAATCCCCGGAAGTCCTGCCGCGGGGGGACTACCTGATCGAGCCGTTCCAGGGGTTCGGGACGGGTTGGGAGGGCTCGATCTTCTACCGCCACATGGACTTCACCACGGCCCAGGTCGACCTGTATGGCGTCTCGATCTCAAAGCAGCTGGGCGCCTGGTACCTCCGCAACCGCGTCACACTGATCCCGAGCCTCGGCAACCTGGACCTCTCGAACCTGTTCCAGGTGCGCCGCTACTTCGGAGCCACGCAGGAGAGCTATGTGGAGGTGCTGGCAGGAGAGGGCTTCAGCAAGGTCACGGTGGGCCCGGACCTGGCGGTGGAACGCCGGCGCAGCAGCTCCCTCACGGCGGGGCTGTCGATCGCGCTGGGGCCGAGGACCGCCTTCACCCTCTCGACGGGCTATCAGGACGAGCAGTCGGCTCCGGTGGGCCGCACCATCACGCTGGGCTTCTCGGTGCGCTGGTAGGCGGGACCTGATCCGGGCGGTCCAAGAACATAGCTTTGCAACTGGGAGAATACGAATGAACAGAGTAGCTAGATTTATAGTTGCCGCGGGTATTGTTGGCTTTGGAATCAGTCCATTCTCTCCAGCAGTATTGAGTTTCCCAGCCTACGCAGACCTGGCAACTCCAGACTTGGTGGCGTTGGCCAAACAGGCTCGCCCGGCAGTAATGTTGCTGATTATTTACGATGCCCGCGGGAAAGAGATCGCTACGGGCACCGGCTTCTTGGTCTCTGCCGATGGCCTCCTCATCACAAACCATCACGTGATTGCAGATGCTGACCATGTAGTAGCCAAGGCAGAGAACGGCGGGCTTTTCCCCATGAAGGAAGTGCTGGCGGATGATCCCAAGAATGATCTGGCGGTTCTAAAGATCGCAGGCAAGGGGCTGTCGTTCTTAACGCTGGCTAACGGTCCAGTTGAGCCGGGCACGCGAATTGCTGTCATTGGCAGCCCCGAGGGAATGGAAGCCACACTTTCCGACGGCATAGTCTCTGCTGTGAGAGAACTCGGATTAGATCAGAAAGTCATCCAGATGACTGCCCCGATCTCTCATGGCTCCAGCGGGTCGCCTGTGCTTAGAGCGGATGGAAAGGTCATTGGGGTTGTTTCATCCTGCTTGCGAGAAGGGCAATCCATCAATTTCGCCGTGCCTGTCGAGTACGCCGAAAGACTGATCGAAGAAGCTCGAAAGGAAAAGACTCAGCGGGATCAGGCTAAACTTCAGGCTTCGAGCGAAACGGAAGTCTATGCCGAGGAAGATTGGCGAACTGCGTCCGCTCTTTGGGCTAGCGGAAACTTAGAGGGCACGATTCAATCGCTCAAGTCGCTAGCCAAAAAGCACCCTGACAATTTTCTTGCGCATTTCTATCTGGGACTCGCGAGCCTAGAGGCCAAGCGTTTCGAAGCGGGGCTAAAAGCCTCTAAGATCGCTGCCAAACTAAATCCGAAATGTGCGGAGGCTTGGAACAATATTGGTGCAGCGCTTGTTTGCTTGCGACGTCTTAGTGAAGTCATCGAGCCATGTGAGAAGGCGCTGAAGCTCCGTCCGGATGACCCGATGGCTCTTACAAATGTCGGCCTTGGTTATGCCGATGCTTGGCGCTTCGAAGACGGACTGAAGGCGTGTCAAAGGGCCACGCAACTTGATCCAACTTTGCCTGTTTGCTGGGGAAACCTCGCTGTGGTGTTTGGCGGGATGAAGCGTTACGACGAAGCGATCTCCGCTTGTGAGAAGGCTCTTTCCATAGATCCAGGATATGCCCCGGCATGGTACGGCGTCGGCTGGTCTTATCATTGCAAAGGGCAGCACGAGAAAGCTGCTGAGGCGTTGGGCCAATTAGAGAAACTCGATTCAGGTTTAGCCGCAGAATTGAAATCATACATCGACAAGAAGTGATGCAATGAAACTCAAGCGGTCACAGCCCATCTCTGCGCGCGTCCTCATTATTGTGAGACAGGACAGATTCCAGGACGGCCCCCCCCTGTTTTGGGTGTCGTAGAGTGACGTTCGGCGCGGCGGAAGGAGCAGCGTCTCTCCGTGCGTTTTCTCCTATGAGAGACGCACTCTGACGAGAATTTGACGCGTTGTTTTGATGGTCGGGGTGACTGGCAGAACTTGGAACCGTCGCCCGAAGCCATTGTGCCATTCGTCACGCCGTTCCTGCAACCCCCGGAACCGTATCTCCTGGTCGCACGGCGCCTTGTGAAGATCCCGGCCTAGTGCCCTCCTTGAGTCGCCAATAGCCCGTCCTGAGGCTTCCCTCGAATTCGATCAGGTCCCGCTTGTCCCGCCCTTGCCTCGACCCCGCCAGCGGTGGAAAATCCCAGCCATGATGAAACCCACCGGCCTGCTCCTGTTCCTGTCCCTGGCGCTCTCCGGGTGCGCCGCGCCGGATGCGAAGACGGACCAGGCCCCCATCCGCTGTGCCGTGATCGGCGGCATGATGGACAGCGGCCTCTGGCAGGCCGTCTCCGAGCGCTTCGAGAAGGCGACCGGCCAGCGCGTCGTGGTCGTCGCCCACGGACAGAAGGACCGGCTGGCCCAGGCCTTCCTGGAGGAGGACGCCGACCTCGTGACCATGCACGCCTCGGACGCCATCCTCAACCTGGTGGCCGACGGGCATGCCGTCGACGCCCAGCCCTGGGCCCGCAACGACCTCCTCCTCGTCGGCCCCCCTGACGACCCCGCGGGCATCCGGGATCTGAAGGACGGTGCCGAGGCCCTGCGCCGGATTGCCAAAGCCAAGGCCCCCTTCGTGCTCCATTCCAGCCTGGGCGCCCAGGAAGTGCTCCGGACCCTGATGGGCGATGGGGAGATCTCCCTGGACCCCGCGAACACGACCATGCTCCTGGAGCCCCGGGCCCGGGACGTCCTCCAGACGGCCTGGGCGAAGAAGGCCTACACCCTCGTGGGGCGCATCCCCTTCCTGGACGGCCGCATGCCCAACCCGGGCCTCCAGGTCCTGGCGCGGGGCGATGCCCGGATGCGGCGTCCCTATCTGGTGGCTGTCGCGAATCCGAAGCGCATTTCCGCCAGCCGGTATGCTGCCGCGAAAAAGCTGGCGGCCTTCCTCCGGTCCCCCGAAACCCAGGCCTGGCTCGCGGAGTACGGGAAGGGCAAGTTGGACGCCCAGCCCCTTTTCTTCCCGGTGGCCGTGGACTAGCCCAAGTGAAGTGCGACGGCCTAGCCTCGATACAATCCCCCGCATGCCTCTGAAAGTCGTCGAACCCGTCTCTATGGACTGCGTGGAGCTTGAAGAGAGCGCCTCTCCCCAAGATCTGGCCGTGGCCGACCATCTCCTTGCCGTGCTCCTTCTGAGGTTCTACGAAGCCCAGAAGAGCGCCCCGCCTGAGGACAGGACGCAGACCCCGTCTAGCTGACGGCTACACCCACGCTGCCCTTGCGCCGCCAATAGCCCGTCCTGGGGCTCCCCTCGAATTCGATCAGGCCCCGGCGGCGCAGATCGGTCAGGTCCCGCTTGGCCGTGGTCTTCGAGCGCGGGAACTGGTTTGCCAGGTGGTCAATCCGAAGCTGCTTACCCTCCTTGAGCTGGGCCAGGACCCACTCCTGCCGCTCGTTTAGAGGGTCACCATTGGGGTCATTTACGGGGTCACCGGAGGCATGATCCCGATCACGTTTGGGGTCATTCCCGGTCCCAATGCTGATCCTGCCGCTCAGGCGGTAGCCCCGTCCCTTGCTTTCGATCACGTCGCGCGGCCCGACGGCGACGTTGGCTTCCTCCAGCATCACCTCGGAGACGTGCTTCCTGAAATCCCGCACGGCTTCGGCTATCCCATTCTGGCCGCGATCCTCGCAGCCGATCTTCTTGGCCAGCGATCCGCCCCCGTGGGCGACGAAGCGCCCCCGGGCGTCCAGGTGGCGCAACTCGTCGAGGATCTTCCGAATCCGGCCGCTCTCGGCGTCCCCGCATACCTTGATCCCCTCCAGCTCGACGTGGGTCGCATGGAAGGCGAGCACGCCTGCCTCGAAGGGCTTCGGCTCCGTCCTCGGCGTGGCTTTGGAGTGTTTCGCACCGCCCGGACGCGTGCGGCCGGCCCGGGCCAAGGCGTCCTTGATCCGTTTCTCCAGGGTGTCGCCCTTGGGCGGGAAGGGCTTGCGAATGAAATCGGTCGCGAGCCCGCCGCGCATGACCTCGACCGCGAGATCGGGACCATCCAGGCCATGGGCCGTCATCACGATCACAGGAAGGTTTTCGAGGCCCGACATACTGCGGATCTCTTCCAGCAGGTTCTGGCCGTTCGGGATTCGCGCAGGACGCCCGCATCGCACCGGGATTTCCAGGTCCAGGAGGACGTAGGCCCGGACGAGCTTGCCGTTCTCCACGGGCCCCGTGAGGATGCAGAACTTCCCACGGTGCTTCGTCTTGTCCGGCCTGACGCCCTTGAGCACGATTTCGGGGATCACCTTCCCGAGCTCGTCGAGGACCATCTTCGAGGCATCGAAGGCCAGGCCGTCCAGGCCAAGGACCGCGAACATCTGGTGGATGGCGGCCCCAGTGTCGTTGCGGACCCAGACGATGCCGGGCTGGGTGTCGCGGGTGCTCCGAGGGACCTGCCGGCTGGTGGCCCGGTTCTGGAAGTCCCGGGCGGCGTCGACGAAGGCGTTCCAGTCGGAGGCGCTGACCTTGAGCAGGGATCCCGGGGCGACCTTCTGGAGGCCGGACATCTACGTGAGCGCCAGTTGGCCGAAGTCGGTCCGCTTGTAGACCCTCTCCACGTAGGCCGCCACCGGCTTGGCGAACTTCCCTCCCTGCGCACCCAGGACCTCCCCGTACTGGACCCAGAGGTAATCCTGGCCGTCCTTCGCCATGGGGGCGAGGTCCCCGACGACGGCAGCCGCCTCATTCGGGAAGGCCGAGAACCGGAAGGTCAGCTTCCAGCGCCTCAGCCCGTCCTGGTCCGGGGCCGCCAGGGACCCTGCCGCGCCCAGGAAGAGGACCTCCCCGGCCGAGAAGAGCGGGCCATTCTCCAGCTGGAAGGGCCCGTCGTTCACGGTGCCGGTCAGGTCGAAGAGGGTCCGCATGTAGGCGCCGTCGACCGTCTCCTGGGGCAGGGACACCTCGGCCCCGAAGGTGAAGACGGGCACCGCGATGTCCACCCCCTGGACGTGCTCGCCGTCCCACCCGATGGCCCCCTTCAGGTCCTCCGCCGTGGCCGGCGTGCGGGCCTCCGTGGCCAGGGAGTTCGTGATGTGGGCCGTGCCGCCTCCCGTGTCGAAGGAGAAGATCGCCGCGTCCTCCCCGTCATGCTCCTTCTCCTGGTCGGAGGCGGACGGCAGCGCGTAGCGGACAACGTACTTTAGGGTCTGGTCATTGACGCGCTCGGTGAGGTTGATGGACCTCCGGAGCATCCCGCGCAGGACCGCCGGGGAGGCGTCCTGGACTGCGACTACTGCCAGGGCCTCGTCATCCGTGCCCTTGGCGACCCAGGGCACCTCGGCCTCGGAGGTCTCCTTGGGGTTCTGGGCGATCTGCTCCGTGCGCCCCAGGAAGAGCTCTTCCGCCGTGATCGGCATCTATTCCTCGAAGACCAAGGCCTGGAGGCCGAGCATCTTCCGCCGGATGTCGGCGGTGTTCTTGGCGGTCTTCTCGGCCGCGGCGGCGTTGCGCTCCGCCAGTGACTCGGAGCCGTTGGGGCCGACCCCGATCCGGTTCAGGACGGCCGGGTTGAAGGTCCCGATCACGTCGGTCAGGAGGTTCTTCACCGGAGGGATCGCGGGGACCTTGGCCTTGTGCGTGTCCACCCCCTCGACCTGCAGGGCCGCGCGCTTGGCCTCCTTCTCGGCCTTGGCCTTCGCCAACAGGGCGGCCTGTTTATCTTTCAGGGCCTGGAGCTTCTCCTCGTTGGCGCGCTTCGCCGCGGCCCCCTCGTCGGTCAGCCGCTGGGCCTCGGCGTCGGAGTCCTTGTTGAGGCCCTCCACGGTCTGCCGGTGCTCCTCGTCGAGCTTCCGGACCTTCTCTTGATCCGCGATGCGGGCCGTCCCGCTGGCCTGGTTGCGGGCGGTTTCCTCTTTCTTGCTGTCCTCGGTGATGGTCTTCACCGTGGCGGCCACGTCGATGGACTTGTCGAAGGTGGCCATGATCCCGACGAGCTTCTTGGCCAGCCAGTCCGTCACCCTGGTCCAGACGGTCACGAAGTAGTCGGCCACGTCCCGGAAGAGCTCCTTCCAGAAGTTCAGGCCGACCACCCAGACCCGGTTGAAGAAGGCCATGGTGTTCACCAGGCCGACGGCCAGTTCCGTAGTCAGCGTGTCCCAGACGATGAGGGTGAAGGTCTTGAAGTCGATCCACCAGCCCTTGAGGACGTTCAGGCCAGCGGTCCAGACGGTGACGAGGGTGTTCACCGCGATCTCGGCGGCCAGGGCCAGGTCGTCCCCGGCGATGGCGTCCTGGATCCCCTGGAAGGCGTCCAGCACGAAGCCCTTGAGGTTGCGGAAGCCGTCCGCCAGGACCCCGAGTGCATTCTGGGTAGCCCCCGACATGCTGACCATGGCCACGCCCAGGCCCAGGACGGCGGCCGTGATGATTCCGGCCGGAGTCGCCAGGAAGAGCAGGACGGACCCCAGGGCCGAGAGGACCGTGAGCGCGCCCCCCGCGATGTGGGAAAGCGCGATGATCGAGGTGCCCAGGGCCGTAATGGCAGGACCCAGCAGGGTCAGGGCGGTCCCCACGGCGGCCAGGACGACTCCGATCCTGAACACCGACACCACGAGGGCCTGGTTGTTCTGGATGAAGGTCCTCACGGCGGCCGCCAGCTCCACCATCCTCTTCGCGGCGGCGGTGAGGCTGGGCGCCAGGGCGGCGCCGACGGCGTTCCACAGGGAGGTCACGGTGGCCTTGAGCCGGATCCAGGCGCCCTCCAGCTCGACGGCCGCGGCGACATCCTGGTCGGACATCACCAGGCCCAGGCGCCGGGCCTCCGCCCGGGTCTGGGAGAGGTTCTCGATCATGGGCAGGAGGCTGGTCCCGGAACGGCCGAAGACCGAGAGGGCAGCCCGGGCCCGCTCGGCGGCCGTGGGGAACTGCTCCAGGCGCTTGAGGATGGCGTCCAACTGCTCGTCGGGGAGCATCTTCTGGAGGCCCTCGGCCGTGAATCCAAGATCCTGGAGAGCTAAGGCAGCCGCGCCGGCGGGGTCGATCAGGGCCTCGCCGATCAGCTTCTGCATCTTCTTGATGGCGACCCCGACGTCCTCGAGGGAAGCCCCGCTGACCTTGGCCGCGAAGCCCAGCTCCTGGAGGGCTCCCACGGAGATCCCGGTGCGCTTGGACATGGCCTCCAGCTCGTGCCCAGAGTCCGCGAAGCTGTGGGCCGCCAGCAGCATGGGCCCCGTGATGGCGGCGCCCAGGAGGCCCATCTTGTGACCGATCTCCCCGACCTGGTGGCCGAAGCTCTGGAGCGAGCTTCCAAAACCCTCCAAGGTGTGGAGGGCCCCTCGCAGGCCCTGGACGAACTTCGAGTCGTTGAGGCCCAGCTCGACGTAAGCCCTGCCTGCCCGGATCCCTGCGGCGTCTCCCATAGGGGGATCCGCCCTAGTTCAGGGAGGCCGTGGGAGGCTTCGGGGCGGGAGGCTTGGCCGGGTTCAGGAAGCCCGAAACTGCCCCCCTCAGGCGCTGGAGCAGGCCGGCCCCGCCCGCGGACGCTGCCCCGCCCAGGCTCTTCATGGCATGGCGCTGGAGGATCAGGAGGCCCACGAAGACCATGCCGATGCCCCCGATGCGGTCCACCGCACCCCAGAGGCTCAGGATGTCGTGGGCATGCATCCGGCGGACCAGCCCGACGGCTGCGCCGGTCAGCACCGGCCAGCAGAAACGGGCGAAGTCGAAGGCGCTCCCGGCGTCATGCTCGGCTTGGCGCACGAACATCGCCCAGGCCCAGGCCATGCCGCAGAGGGCCCCGATCAGCGCGGAGCACCACAGGTCGGCGTGAGACAGGTGGATATCCATCAGCTCTTTCCTCCTTTGAGAGTTGCGAAGCCGAACATCCCGAGCGCCAAGCACAGGTATGGTCGGGACGTGGACGATAGGGAGGCCGTCGAGATCCTGATGAACCTCAAGCGGACGGCCGAGGTCCTGCTCAAGATCAAACGGGAGAGGGTGAAACCATGAAGGTCGTCATCTGGGCACGGGTGTCGTCGCGCGAGCAACGAGAGGGCTATTCCCTCGACGCGCAGATCCGGGCCAGCCGGGAGAAGGCGGAGAAGTCTGGCTGGACTGTCGGGCGCGAGTTCGTCGTCGCGGAGTCCGCCAAGCGCGGCGCCGAGCGCCTTGCCTTCAACGAGATGTTCCGGTGGGTCAAGGCCAACGCCAAGAAGGAAAAGATCCAGGCGATCCTTGCCCACAAGCTCGACCGCGTCTGCCGGAATATGCGGGACGCCGTGCGCCTCCAGGAACTTGAAGACCTCTGCGGTGTGAAGCTGGCCTTCGTCGAAAACCAGTTCGGTCCGGGCGCGGCCGGAGCCCTCTCCTTCAACGTGATGGCCGCCGTCGCACAGTACTACTCCGACAACCTGCGTTCGGAAGTCCTCAAGGGTATGGACGAAAAGATCCGCCAGGGCTGGCCCGCCGGCCACGCGCCCTTCGGATACCTCAATGTGGCTGACAAGGAAGAG
>Ga0080064_1001040_pt1 | contig 62319 bp, 49 predicted proteins | sample Subgrocontami54m_FD_69260 | JGI IMG/M metagenome (GOLD analysis project Ga0080064, IMG submission 69260) | Subsurface groundwater microbial communities from S. Glens Falls, New York, USA - GMW46 contaminated, 5.4 m (SPADES assembly) (version 2) ... | reverse complement strand
TGCGCCCCGATCCCGATGCGTCCTTCGTTCAGCGTCTCGATGGCGATCTTGTAACCCTTGCCCGCTTCGCCCAGCACGTTCTCCTTGGGCACGCGGCAGTCTTCCAGAATCAGCTCGCAGGTAGAGGAGGCGCGGATGCCCAGCTTGTCCTCTTTCTTGCCGACGCTGAAGCCGGAGAAATCCTTCTCCACCAGGAAGGCGGTGATGCCCTTGTAGCTGGCGGCCGGGTCGAGCGTGGCGAACAGGACGAACAGTCCGGCCTCCTTGGCGTTGGTGATCCACAGCTTGCGGCCGTTGAGGACGTAATGCTCGCCCTGCAGTTGAGCGCGGGTCTGCAGCGCGAAGGCGTCCGAGCCCGAGGCGGCCTCGCTCAGGGCGTAGGCCCCGACCATGTCGGCGGCCGTCCGCGGCAGGTAGCGGCGCTTCTGCTCGGGATTGGCCCAACGCAGCAGCGCGTTGTTGACCAGGGTGTTCTGCACGTCCACCACCACCCCGGCCGAGGCGTCCACCCGCGAGGTCTCTTCCACCGCCAGGATGGCCTCGAAAAAGCTGCCTCCGCCACCCCCGAACTCTTCCGGGACCTCGACGCCCATCAGCCCCAACTGGAAGAACTGCTGGATGAGCTCGGGATCGAAGACGCCCTTCTCGTCCATCTCGCGGGAGCGGGGGCGGATCTTCTCTTCGGCGAACTGCCGGATGTTGTCACGGAACAGGACTTCGTCCTCGCTCAGCGCCACCAGGGGCGGAGGGCCAGAGGGTCGTTGTGCCAGGGTCTCAGCCATTTCGTTCCTTCAACCCGAGTAAAAAACCTGGGCCAACCAGCGGGAAAAAAGGATTGTAGCACCCGAACGGCGGGCTAGGAACGCGCTTTGCGGAAGACGACCTGCAGGGGGTCGCCTTCGAGGATTTTCTGGATCTGGTTGCGGGCGTGCACCGCCCAGGGGCCGCGGGTGTCCAGGCGGACGTAGGTGCGCCAGTGCTCCAGCGCCTTGCGCTGCTGTGCCATCTTCTCGTAGGCCAGCGCCAGGTTGTAGTGGGCGTCGGCGTAGGTGGGCGCGAGCGTGATGGCCTGCCGGTAGGCGAGCACCGCTTCGGGCAGCCGTCCGGTCTCGTCCAGGACATTACCCAGATCGAAATAGGCCAGCGCGTAGCGCGGGTCGGCGGCGGTGGCATGGCGGTAGTGCTTCTCCGCCTGGATGTAGTCCTGATGGTTGTAGTAGAGCGTTCCCAGGTTGATGTGGGCGGCGGCGTGCTCCGGCTCCAGTTCCAGCGCCTGGCGGTAGCACTCGATAGCCTCCGCCTGCGTCGTGGGATCCTCTTCCAGTCCCACGCCCTTGAGGAAAAGCTCCTCGGCCGTTTCCGCCGGGCGCATGTACTTGATCTTGGCGGCCACCAGGTTGTTGCCGGGAGCGAAGTCCATCACGAACTGTCCGGCGATGGGCTCCATGGCGTGCCCGCTGTGACGGTAGGCCACACGGCTCTTGGTGGAAAACGTCCCCGCCTCCATCAGGGGATTCTCCATCCCCGCCACCTGGCGCTGCATGGCCTGGAGCGACTCCCGGATCACCGCCGGGCGCACCTTCTTGGCGCTCAGGTCACTCAGCTTTTTCAGTTGCAGAAGGTCAAAAAAGGAATAGCTTTCGGCGACGGCCACCAGTCCGGCCTTTTCCCATCCGGAAAGCTGTCGCACCGTGATGCGAAGGATGCGCAGTACGTCGGCTCGCAGGTATCGTTCCACTGGGTACGAGTGTGTGCGTTACAGCTTGGCAACGATTATGAGAAGCGCCTGCTCGCTTGGCAAGCGCAAACTGTTGACAAAGAGGGAACTTCTGAGGAAAACGTCTCCCTCCGACCTTGCCCAACTTGTTGTGCAAATCAGACCTGTGCCCACGCCAGAGTGCGGCAAACTGGAGCCGACAATCGAACTTCGTATGCAAGTATATTAGGAAGGCAATGCACTCAGCCAAAGGCACCATCGGCATTCTGACGGGGGGCGGGGATGTTCCCGGCCTGAACTCGGTCATCAAGTCTGCCGTGTATCGCGCCAGCGAGATGGGGCGGCAAGTCATCGGCATCCGCAAAGGCTGGGAAGGCCTGACGCACATGAACCCCGCCCGGGATTTGGACCCCGACTACCTGTTGCTGCTCACGCGGGAGAACACCCGCACCATTGACCGCAGCGGCGGCACCATCCTGCACACCTCGCGCACCAACCCGCTGCGCGTCAAAAGGTCCAAGGCGCCCTCGCACCTCGCGCCCAGCGAACTCGACCAGCTGGGAACCGCGAAGGACACCTGCGACTTCACTCCCATCGTGCTGCGCAACCTGGAGCGCCTGGGCATCGCCTGCCTGATCGTGATCGGAGGGGACGACACCCTGAGCTTTGCCTCGGTGCTGCGCGACGCCGGGGTGCCGCTGATTGCCATCCCCAAGACCATGGACAACGACGTGCGCGGCACCGAGTACTGCATCGGGTTTTCCACCGCCATCACCCGCGCCAAGGATCTGATCACGCGCCAGCGCACCACCCTGGGGTCCCACGAGCGCATCGGCGTGTTTCGCATCTTCGGCCGCGACTCCGGCTTCACCTCCCTCTACACCGGCTATGTGACTTCCAGCCGCTGCCTCATCCCGGAATATCCCTTCGACGTGGAGCGGCTTTGCGCTCTGTTGATGGAAGACAAGCGCAAAAATCCCAGCAACTACTCGCTGGTGGTGGTTTCCGAAGGCGCGGTGTGGCAAGGGCAGGAGGTGGCCGAATTCGGAGAAGCCGATGCCTACGGGCACCGCAAGAAGGTGGACATCGGCCATGCCCTGGCAGAGGAGATCAAGCGCCGCACCGGCGAGGAAACCATGACCAGCGACCTGACTTATGACCTGCGCAGCGGCGACCCCGATTCCATCGACCAGCTCGTAGCCACCACGTTTGCCAACCTGGCGCTCGACCTGATCTCGGACGGGGCCACCCAGGGAATGGTTGCCATTCAGGGTGGCCGCTACACCCACACCACCTTGCCCGATCCCGGTCTGGGCCCGCGCCGCGTGGACGTCGCATCCCTCTACAACGCCGAACGGTACCGCCCGCAGTATAGCCGCAGGCTGGGCGCCCCCATGTTGCTCAGCCCGGTCGGGTAGCGGCTGCCGGAGGGTGGGGGCGGCGCGAGCCGTCCGACTATTTCCTCATCGCCCTGGTTCCCTTTCTGGTGGGGATGGTGATGGCGGCCATCGGTGCCATCGTCCTCGGAGCCACGTTCTTCAAGGCAAGAGGGCAATGATTCTCGTCGGCGCGCCGCTTCCGCCTTTGATCTTCATAGGCAGGGCGATGACCGTGGCGCCGGTCGCGGGAAGCTGCTCGAGGTTGGCCACGTTTTCCAGGCCATAGATGTTGGCAGCGCTGAAGACCCGGTGCGCAAAGGCCTGCTTCGAGGCCCCGCTGTCCATGCTGGCCGTGTCGATGCCCACCCCGTCGACGTCGCGCGCCACCAACACTTCAGCCGCCTCGCGCGAGATGCCGGGGAAGCGCAAATGCCCCTCCTCCCCGGGCGTATCGTCGCCGAGGTACTTCTTGCGGTCCGGCCAGAACCTCCCCCAGCCGGTGCGCACTAGCACAATGGTCCCCGCAGGGATGCGTCCGTGCCGCTTTTCCCAGGCGGCGACGTCTTCCGCGCTCAGCCGGTAGTCGGCGTCCTTGGCGCAAGCAGCGGAAACATCAATCACCACGGCCGGTCCCATGAGCCGCTCCACGGGGATTTCGTCCACCGTGGCCTTGCCTTCGGCGAAATGGATGGGGCTGTCGAGGTGCGTGCCGCCGTGCTCGCTGGCGGCGTAGCGGGCGGCGGCGTACCAGTAGCCGCTAGCCGTCCTGCCCCACGACTCCTTCTGCCATTCGAACGCCTTGGCCGTCGGCCAGTAGATGGTGGAGGCGTCGAAGGGGTAAGTCAGGTCCACCACTTTCGCTTCGTAGATGGCGGGTGTGGATCGCTGAGCCGCCACTGGCGCGTGGCCTCCCGGGCCTGCAAACGCGATGGCGACGATCAAAGCAATCAGCACCGCAATACGGTGGAGCCTCATGACGCCTCCTTGCATGCCGGACCTCACGGCCAGCGAAAAAGCACAGCCTACGTGGTTGTAGGACAGGCGGTCAACGCACCAGAAAGAAAAAAACTGGAGCCGACGATCGGACTTGAACCGATGACCTGTCGATTACGAATCGACTGCTCTACCAACTGAGCTACGTCGGCCCGAAGGGATGGAATCAATTCTAGCGGCGTTGCCAGGTGGCGTAAAGGTAGAGATCCCTCGACTGCGCTCGGGATTTCGGCAGCGGGCTCCCGCAAGATCCTTCGCTCCGCTCAGGATTTCGGCAGCGGGCTCCCGCTCGCCGCGGCGAGCTCACGCCCGCTAAGCGCCTCAACTTGAACCGATGACCTGTCGATTACGAATCGACTGCTCTACCAACTGAGCTACGTCGGCCCGAAAGGGAGGATAACCTCTTCGATTCTAATGCCCTCTGCGCGGGGCGTAAAGTTCGGCCGCGGACCGGCGGGCAAAAAAAATGCTGCGCACCGCGCCCCGGGTAACGGTAGGATGCTGGCCCACACCGGCGCATATGATCGTGGGAGTCCCCAAAGAGACGGTTGCGGGCGAGCAGCGCGTGGCGCTGGTCCCGGACCTCGTCCCTAAACTGGCCCAGTCGGGCCTGGAAGTGGTGGTGGAGCCAGGCGCGGGCGAAGCCGCCGGATTCTTGGATTCCGCCTACGCGGAGAAGGGCGCGCGCCTGGAAGTGGGCGCTCTCGAGCGCGCGGATGTGCTGCTCAAGGTTCAGCCCCCCGCTCCCGCGGATGTGGGGAAAATCCAGTCCGGCGCCACGCTCATCGGATTCCTTCAGCCCTATTCCAACTTGGAGGGCATCCAGGCGCTGGCAGCGCGCGGGGTGACGGCCTTCTCCATGGAGCTGATGCCGCGCATCACGCGCGCCCAGTCCATGGACGCCCTCAGTGCCATGAGCACGCTGGCCGGCTATAAGGCGGTGCTGATGGCCGCTAACCGCTTGCCCAAAATCTTCCCGCTGCTCATGACCGCCGCCGGCACGCTGACTCCGGCGCGCGTCTTCGTGATCGGCGCCGGGGTAGCCGGCCTGCAGGCCATCGGGACGGCCAAGCGCCTGGGCGCGGTGGTCACCGCCTACGACACGCGGCCCGTGGTGAAGGAGCAGGTGGAGAGCCTGGGCGCAAAGTTCGTCATGCTGGAACTGGAGACCAAGGACGCCGAGGACAAGACCGGATACGCCAAGGCGCAATCCGAGGACTTCTACAAGCGCCAGCAGGAGCTGATGGGGCAAAGCGTCATGGCCGCGGACGTGGTCATCACCACCGCGCTCGTCCCCGGCCAGCGTGCGCCGCTGCTTATCCCCGAGGAGATGGTGCGAGGCATGCGCCCCGGCTCCGTCATCGTGGACCTGGCCGCCGAGCAGGGCGGCAACTGCGCCCTCACTCAGCCCGGCGAGGACGTGGTCCGGCACGGCGTCGCCATCCTCGGGCCGCTGAACGTTCCCAGCACCATGCCCTTTCACGCCAGCCAGATGTACGCCAAGATCGTCACCAACTTCCTGGCGCATCTGCTAAAGGACGGAAAGATCCAGCTCGACCTGAGCGACGAGCTTACGCGCGGCCCTCTGGTCACGCACCAGGGCGAGATCGTGCACGAGGTGGTGAAAAAGGCCCTTCCGCCGCAGGCCAAAAGCTGAGAGCTGTGAGTTAGTCAGACGAAAGCGATTCTGTGACCTCGGAACTGGAGATCGGGCTTTACATCTTCATCCTGGCGGGGTTCCTCGGCTACCACGTCATCACCCGCATTCCGCCCCTGCTGCACACGCCGCTGATGTCGGCCACCAACGCCATCTCCGGCATCTCGCTCATCGGATCGCTGGTGGTGGCGGGAGCCGACTACAACCAACTCAGCACCACCCTTGGCTTCATCGCCGTCACCTGTTCCTCCACCAACGTGGTCGGCGGATTCCTCATCACCGACCGCATGCTGCGCATGTTCAAGACCGGGGAGCAGCAGGGCGCTTCCAGCAAGAAGTGGCCCCAGGGCCTCCCCGAGGCGACGGGAATGGCGCTGCTGCTGGCCGGCATCTTCGCCCTCACCCACTGGCTGGGATACGCCAAGGCCCACCACGCGGCGGTGACTGAAGCGATCTCCGCCGGCGCGCTGCGCTACTTCTACATCCTCTCCGCCATCCTCTTCATCCTGGGGCTGAAGGGCCTGAGCTCTCCCAAATACGCCCGCAAAGGCATGTGGCTGGCCGAATTCGGGATGCTGATGGCCATCCTGGGAACGCTCTTCCACCCGGAGATCGTCAACTACCGCTGGATCCTCACCGGGCTCACCATCGGCGCCATCGGCGGCGCCAGCATGGGCCTTTGGATTCCCATGACGGCGGTGCCGCAACGCACCGCGTTCTCCCACTCTATGGGCGCGCTGGCAGCGACACTCATCGGCATCTCCGAGTTCGCGCGCCACGCCGGGGTGCTGGACCACGTCAAGATGACCGCCATCGGCTTCGAGGTGGTCATCGGCGGGCTGACCGTCACCGGCAGCCTGATGGCGGCCGCCAAGCTCCAGGAGCTGCTGCCCGGCGCCCCCATCACCTACAAGGGGCAGAACCTCTCCAATACGGCTCTGCTGGCCGCGATCGCCGGCTGCTTGGTCTACCTCATCCTGGATCCCACAAACACCACGCTCTTCTACGTGATGGTGGGGCTGGCCCTGCTCTTCGGCTTCCTGCTGGTGGTGCCCATCGGGGCCGCGGACATGCCGGTGGTGATCGCGCTGTTGAACTCCTACGGCGGGCTGGCCGACGCCTCCATGGGCTTCGTGCTCATGAACAAGATCCAGATCATCACTGGGTCGCTCGACGGGACTTCCGGCTTCCTGCTTTCCATCCTCATGTGCCGGGCCATGAACCGCTCGGCCATGAACGTCCTGTTCGGCGCCTTCGGCAAGCTGCCCGAAGAGACCTCGGGACCTGCGGCCGAAGCCAAGGGCAGCGTACGCAGCATCACCCCCGAGGAGACCGCGGTGCTGTTCGAGACCGCGCGCTCGGTGATCATCGTCCCCGGCTACGGCATGGCGGTGGCCCAGGCACAGCATGGGGTGAGCGAGCTCGCCAAACTGCTGATCAAGCGTGGCGTGGACGTGAAGTACGCCATCCATCCCGTGGCCGGCCGCATGCCCGGGCACATGAACGTCCTGCTGGCCGAGGCCAACGTCCCCTACGACCAGCTCTACGAGATGGAGCAGATCAATCCCTACTTCGCCGGGGCGGACGTGGCCCTGATCGTGGGCGCCAACGACGTCACCAACCCCGCCGCCAACAACAACAAGAGCAGCCCGCTCTACGGCATGCCCATCCTGGAGGTGGAGCGCGCCCAATCCATCATCGTGCTCAAGCGCAGCATGCGCCCCGGCTTTGCCGGCGTGGATAACGAACTCTATTACAACCAGAAGTGCATGATGCTGTTCGGCGACGCCCGCGACAGCCTCAACAAACTCTTCGCCGCCATGAAGTAAGAGCGCACTCTTCCCAATTGTCATCCTGAGCGAAGCGAGGCGACAGCCGAGCGTAGTCGAAGGCCCCCTATAGCCTGAAGACCCTCTCGGTGGTAGGGGTCCTTCGACTCGGGCCATCCCCCGCGCTGCGGCGGGCTCGGCCCTCGCTCAGGATGACAGCCACTTTGGGGTAACGGTCAAGAAGGAGGCTTACGCGGGATACTTCCCGGCGATGTAGTTGTGCAGATTGTCGATGGTGGCTTCCTGCGCGGAGATGATCCACTTCACCAGGTCGCCGATGGAGAGCATGCCCACCACCCGGTCGCCCTCCACCACCGGCAGGTGGCGGATGCGATGGTCGGTCATGACGCGCATGCATTCGTCCACCGTGTCGCTGGGCGAACCGGTGATGACTTTGCTGGTCATGATCTCGCTCACCTGGGTTTCCTTGGACAGCCTGCCCTTCAGGATGACCTTGCGGGCGTAGTCGCGCTCGGAGAGCACGCCCATCAGCTTGTCCCCGGAGATCACCAGCAGCGCGCCCACGCCTTTCTCCGCCATGCGCTCGATGGCCTGATAGACGCTGGCCTCCGGCTCGATGGAAAAGACCTGGCCGCCCTTCGACTTCAAGACCAGGCTGATTGTGTCCTGCAGGTTCATACCGATTCGCGCCTCGGGGGGGAGTTGGGCCCCCTGTGAGGGGGCCATCCTAGCGCCGCCGCCGGGCCAGGTCAACGGCAAAGGGGAGGAAGCGCGGAGCCCGGGACGGCAGGCGGCGCCGAACGCTCCCCCTTCCTGATAAGCTGTTTTCCGCGAACTGTTTTCCCCCAGGGTTCGTATTGGACAGAAGATGCTTCCCGGGTTGCCCAAGAGTTTTCCTCTGCGCGAGCCCACGCGGATCGCGCTGGAGACCATCCGCGCCCACAAGCTGCGTACCTTCCTGACGCTCCTGGGCATCATCCTCTCCGTCTCCACGCTGATCATCGTGGTGGCTCTGATTGAGGGCACCAACCGCTACATCGCCGACCGGGTGGCCAACATGGGCGCCAACGTCTTCCTGGTGACTCAGTTCGGCATCATCCCCGACCGCAAGGAGTTCGTGAAGGCGCTGCGCCGCAACCGCCCCATCACCTGGGAGGACTTCGAGGACCTGCGCGACAAAATGGAGCTGCCTCTGCGGGTGGGCCTGGAGACCCGGCGCACGGGCACGGTCAAGTTCGGCAACCAGAGCCTGGAGGACATCGATCTCCGCGGGGTCACCGCCAACATCGGTGACATGGACGTCGAGGAGCCGGCCACAGGCCGCTACATGACCGACTCCGACGACAGCCACCGCTCCCAGGTCACCCTCATCGGCGCCGACGTCGCCAAACGCCTTTTCCCGGGCGTGGACCCCATGGGCCAGACCCTGCTCATCGACGGCCGCCCCTTCGAGGTAGTGGGGGTCGCCAAACCCATGGGCACCGTCCTCGGCCAGAGCCAGGACAACTTCGTCTACATGCCCATCCAGACCTTCCTGAAGATCTACGGCTCGAACTTGCGGGGCATGGCCATCAACATCCAGTCGCGCGGGCCCAACTGGACCCTGCGCACCCAGGAGGAGGCCCGCACCCTGATGCGCGGCCGCCGCCATCTGGCCACGAGCGAAGACGACAGCTTCGGCATCATCTCCGCCTCCACCGTCATGGACCTGTGGAAGCAGCTCACCGCGGCCATCGCTTCCACCATGGTGGGCGTGGTCTCGGTCTTCCTGGTCATCGGCGGAGTGGTCATCATGAACGTCATGCTGACCAGCGTGACCGAGCGCACCCGGGAGATCGGCATCCGCAAGTCGCTGGGCGCCCGCAAGCGCGACATCCTGCTGCAATTCCTGGTGGAGTCGGCGGTGCTGGCGGGCTTGGGCGGCGCCATCGGAGTGCTGCTGGCGGCGGGCCTCTCCGCCCTGGTCGGCGCCACCACCTCCGTCCCCATGGCCATCCCCATCTCCGCGGTCATCGTCTCCCTGGCCGTTTCCACCGCGGTCGGCCTGTTCTTCGGCATCTATCCGGCGCGCCGGGCGGCGGAGCTGGACCCCATCGAGGCCCTGCGCTATGAGACCTGATCGGAGCCCGCGGCCATGATCCGCCTTCACCTGGGCGAAAACTCGCTGATGGCGCTCGACACCCTGCGCAACCACAAGGTGCGGTCGTTCCTCACCGTGCTGGGCGTGGTCATTGGAGTGACCGCGGTCATCGCCGTGGGCTCCATCCTGGTGGGGCTGGATCGCAACGTCCAGGAGTCGCTGGAGGATTTCGGCTCCAACACCCTGTTCATCTTCAAGTTCGAGCCCGGCATCCACTTCGGGCGGCTGAGCGCCGAGGAGCGCCGCCGCAAGCCCCTTACGCTCGAGGACGGTCTGGCCATCAAGGAGTTTTGCTCGGAGGTCAAGAACGTCTCGGTGCAGGTGTTCCCGCGCGTCGGCCAGGGGCGGCGGCCGATACCCGAAGCCCGCTACCAGGGCCGCGAAAGCGACGTCGACTACAACGGCGCCCTCGCCTCCTACGAGCAGGTGGAAGAGGCGCGCATCGCCAAGGGCCGCTTCTTCTCCGACGCCGAGGATCTCCACCGCGCCGAGCTGGTGGTGATCGGATACGACCTCGACCGCGCCCTCTTTCCCGGCGAGGACGCCTTGGGCAAGACCATCCTCATCGCCGGCCACTCCTACCAGGTGGTAGGGGTGCTGGAGAAGCGCAAGGGCAACGTGCTGCGCGGGGAAGGCACGGACGTGCAGGCGCTGGTCCCTTACCGCACCTACCGCAAGCACAACCCCAACGACGATGAGCACTTCATCGCTGCCCAGGCCTACCCCGGCCGCAAGGATGCCGCCGAGGACCAGATCCGCGGGCTGTTGCGCCAGCGCCGCCGCGTCCCCATGGACCAGCCCGATACCTTTGGCATCTCCAGCGCCGAGCGCATCGCCAACCAGTTCCGCGAGATCACCGCCAACGTCGCCCTGCTCACCATCGCCATCAGCTCCATCGGCCTGCTGGTGGGCGGCGTGGGCGTCATGAACATCATGCTCATGTCGGTCACCGAGCGCACCCGCGAGATCGGCGTGCGCAAGGCCCTGGGCGCCCGCCGCCGCGACATCATCTTCCAGTTCCTCACCGAGGCCATGGCCCTCACCGGCTCTGGCGGCGTCATCGGCGTTCTCACCGGGATGGCCATCAGCTTCCTCATCAACCGCCTGCTGCCCAACCTGCCCTCCGCCGTGCCCCTCTGGGCCGTGGCCGCCGGCGTACTCGTGGCCATGAGTGTCGGACTGTTCTTCGGCATCTATCCCGCGGTGCAGGCGTCCAAGCTCGATCCCGTCGACGCCCTGCGCTACGAGTAGAAGGATTGTGTGGACGCGGGCGACTCGCCCGCGCTCTTCGCGACAAAAATCAAAAGGCCGCCCGGAAACCGGACGGCCTTTCTCTAGGGAGAATAGTTCCAACGGTAAAGTGTTCCGTCAAAACTTTCTGGAGAAATCTTAAGAGGGCGGCTCGTGGGGTGTCAAGTAGTTTTTCTATAATAAATGTCTTTGTTTTCAACAACTTAACAAATTAATCCAACCAGTTAACCTACTGACAAAAAGTGTCATTAATCACCCGGCCTTCCAGCGCAAATCCATGCAGGGGAACGGCTTAGAAGCCGGACGGACCCGGGTCAGTCTCGCAGGTGAAGCTGGATGATTTCCACATTTTCCGAGCGGTCGAAGACGCGGTCGGGGAAGAAGCGCTTGGCCAGGATGCGTACGCCGCCGAAGAAGATCCCGATAACCAGCGCGAACAGCAGAAGGACCCCGATCAGCGTGAAGACGCCGATGATCAGGTTGCCGATGTTGTCCCGAGGGCTGTTGGTGCGCTCGTTCCAAGTGACGTCGGCGTCGTAGTTCACCTGGCTGAGCAGCGCCCTGGCTTCCTCGGGCAAGACCTCTCCGGCCACCACCGCCAACAGCGGCCCAGTGCGCTTGGCCATGAAGGCCAGCCCGGTTTCGGGAGTTCCGGGGGCGGGCGGTGGCCGGTAGGCGGCCACGGCGCGCAGCCGCTCGGAGGCGATCTGCGGCGTGGGATAGGCGATCACCATCAGCGTGGCGCGGCCCTGGCCCGTCCGGTAGGTGGCGAGCGCGATCTCGGGATTGCGGCTGAAGTCCAGGACCTCCGCCGGCAGGGGCGCACCCACCGCCGCCAGCCCGGCGGGGCCCAGCACGTACCGGCTGGAGTTCGGCTCCCGCGCCTCGGCCGGCAGATACGAGGGCAGACTGGGGGGCCGGGAGGCATACGGCGCCGGCTGGGGCAGCGCCCCGGCCAACTGGCGCAGGTCGGCTGCCGACATGGCCGTCACCCGGTCGAGCTTCACCTCCACCAGGACGTGACCACGGTAGAACAGTACCCGAGCGCCGCTCGAGAGCGCCCGGTCGCCGATGGACTCGGCCTGCATCTGGGGCTGCTGGTAGAAGCTGAAGGCGCCGAAGGCGCCGGTGGCGTCGCCGAAGCGCGCCGCCCGCGCCTGGATCTTGCGGTCGCCGCGGGTGTAGAAGGCATCCTCGAAGTCGGTGAATCCGAACTCCCGCAGGACGGCGGCGTGCGCCGGCTCGGCTGCGGCCGCCTCGGTGCTCACCCGGCTGGGCACGGACTTGTGCCAGCCCGAGAATTCCGCCGGCAGCAGCGCCGGGCCTGCTTGCGCCGCCGCCATCCCGGCCAGAGCCATCCCCAGCAGCGCGAGATATCGGACAGTCTTCATCTCTGGGAGGGGCCGTCTTTCTCCATACCTGCATTGGACAACCGGCCCTGCTGGAAAGATTCTACGCCGGGGCGGGAAAGTGACGGCAGGCTATTGGCTGGCGTCCCGGGCGGGCTTGGTGGATCCGGAGGCCAAGCTGACGCCGCTCAGCCCGTCCACGTATTTGGCCACGCCCTTGTAGAGGGCTTCAGCGATCTTCTGGCGGTATTCCGGCGTCTTCAGCTTGCGCTCGTCCGTGCCATTGGAGAGGAACGAGATCTCAGCCAGGATGGAGGGCATATTGGCCCCGATCAGCACCACAAACGGCGCCTTCTTCACTCCTCGGTTGCGCACCCCGGGATTCTTCTTGGAGATGCCGGCATGCAGGGCGGTCTGCACCTCGGAGGCGAACTCGCGCGACTCCTCGATCTTGTCCTTGAGCGCGATCTTTTTCACCAGGTCCTGCAGTTCGTGGATGGACTTCTCCGAGACCGCGTTCTCGCGCGCCGCCACCTCCAGCGCGTCCTCCGAAGAGGTGAAGTTCAGGTAGTAGGTCTCCACCCCGCGCGCCCCGGAGTCGCGGCTGGAATTGGCGTGGATGGAGAGGAACAAGTCGGCCTGGTTCTGGTTGGCCACCGCGGTCCGGCTCTCCAGCGGCACGAACGTGTCGTCGTCGCGCGTGTACACCACGTCGGTGCCCATCTTGTCCTGCAGCAGCCGTCCCAGCCGCAGGGAGACGTCCAGCACCAGGTCTTTCTCCGCGAAGCCGTTGTGGCCGATGGTGCCGGTGTCGTGCCCGCCGTGGCCGGGATCGATCACGATGCGCCCGATCTTCAGCCCCAGAGCCCGCACCAGCGAGTGCTCGCCCGAGGCCGTGGGCCGGGCCTCGCGCCCCACCGGCGGCGAGTTCTTCCGCTGGCCCTCCCCGCGCGGGGCCACCGCCTCGTAGGTGGGGCCGCTGGTGGGCTTCGAGGTTGCCTTGACCTCCTTTTCCGTACCCGGCGCAGGCTCGGGTCTTTCCGCTTCTGCCTTCTTGGCGATCTCCGCCTTGGAAGGCGCAGCCTCGGCCTTGGAGGTCCTGGAACTCTCCGCCTTGGTGGCCGCTTCGGGCTTGGCCACTGGCGGTGCGGGCTTGTCCTTCTCCCGGGCCGCCGTTTCCGTCTTCACCGGCGCCTTGCCGTGGATGTCCACGATCAGCCGGTAGGGGTTGGGCAGCAGGAAGGCCGAGTACTCGGCCAGGTCCTGGACCTCCAGCACCACCCGCGTCATCCCCGGCTGGTACTGGGCCACCCGGACCCTCTTCAGGAAGCCGTCCTCCACGTCGAAGGTCTTGCCCACCAGCTCCGAAGCCAGCTTGGTATCGTGCAGGTCGAAGAAGATGCGGTCCGGGTCGGCGATGCGCCCCGCCTCGTACTGCACCTCGTTCTCCAGATCGATGGCCACCCGAGTGTAGTCGGGCGTGGACCAGTGCCGGATGCTGGTCACCAGCGGCTTCCCGCTGTGCGATTCCGGTTGCGGGGAGCTGGTGCTCTCGGCCGCTGCTCTCGGCTCCTGCTTGTCCTTCTTTGTGTCCGTCTTCGCTTCCTTGGCGGCGGCCGGGACCTTTCTGGGAGCCCTAGCCTGCTTCTGAATCTCGGCGAGGGCCTGCTGGGCCTGCTCCGCCAGGCGGTGGTTGGGATAGCTCTTCAGGAACTCCTGGAAGGTGGCCGTGGCCTGCTGCGGCTGCTCCAGGTCTTCCCAGTAGATCTGCCCGATGGTGAACAGGGCTTCGAAGCGGTGGGGGCTGCCCGGGTACTCCCGGCGCAGGAACCGGTACTGGTCGATGGACTTCTCGAAGTAGGCGTCCTTGGCCAGGATCCGGCCTTCCTCGGCCATCAGCTCGGCCATGGCCAGCAGGCTTTCGTTGGCGCGGGGAGAAGCGGGAGAGTAGTGATAGACGCGACGGTAGGCCTCGATCACGCGGTTGTACTGGCCCTGGGTGCGCTCTTTGACCGGGCGCCCGTTCAGCGCCTCGCGCATGCGCTGCGCGGTTTCGAACTGCGATTGCGCCAACTGCCTCTTGTTCTTGCGTGGGACGCGTTTGCCTTCCGCCGGCAGGCACACCAAGAGCGCCAGCGCTGCCGCCAGACACACTCCCCAGCGGATTGGATGGACCTTCCTCAAAACCACCGTTTCCCTGTCCGCCCCGTCCCGCCCTTGCTTGTCTTCAATCCGTGTTGCTGAAGACCAGCGTGCCCCAGCGGTCGCGCGTCACCCGGATGGGCGCCGCATAGAAGGTGCCCATGTAGCGCAGCTTCTGCGGATTCCCGTTCCAGTACAAGCTGGTGATCTGACGCACGTAGTTGCGGGTCTCGCTGTAGGGCGGGATGCCGTGGTTGCGCTCGACCGCCCCCGCGCCCGCGTTATAAGCCGCGAGCGAGAGGCTGAGGTCGCCGCCGAAGTTCTCCAGCAGCTTCTTCAGGTGGCGCACTCCTCCGTCCACGTTCTGTTGCGGATCGAAGGGATTCTCCACGTTCAGGCGCGCCGCCGTTCCCGGCATCAGCTGCATCAGTCCCATGGCCCCTTTGTTGGAGAGGGCCCGGGGATTGAAGTTGGACTCCACCTTGATGATGGCTCGCACCAGGTTGGGGTCCACGTTGTGGCGGGCGGCCGCCTGTTCGATAGCGGCATCCACTTCCGACGAGGTCACGGAGCGGCCCTGCGCGATCCCGCGATAGCCGGGATTGGCGTCGGCCGCGTCGCTTCCGCCGGCAACTTGCTTGCTGCGCGGCAGGCTGGCGATGTAGCGCTGGACGTCGGCCGCGGCGGAGCGCGCCGCGCGCCGCGCCGTGGGCGTGTACGACGGCACCGGCTTCCAGCGCCGCTCCGCCTGGCTCCAGTACACCAAAGGGCCTGATCCTCGCGCACTGCTTCTTGGGGTGGTGGTTTTCGGTGGGGTGGAGTCGTCCACGTAGATGGTCCGCTCGCCTTCCTTGCTGGGCACAATGGCGCCGCTCTGGAAAGCGAGCAGCGGCCCTGGCGCCAGAAAGGCGGCGAACGCGATCAGGGGAAGAAGATGGTTTCTTCTCATAGCTTTGGGCATCCGAGGCGCGAACCTCAACGGTCCGCTCCACACCCTACCCCCGAACCGGACGGAGAACTCCTCCAGAGTGGCTGGATTATATGCCGTACACGGACCAGGAGCAATCGGCCCCCGGCGGCGGTATCTACGGAGTGAATAGGGCAAAAACAGGAGAAACCAATATAAAACCAGACTTACAAGCATGAAACCATAACATGGAAGCGCGGCCCCGTCTTTGCTGCCTCCCCGGCTGCGGCTATAGTTATCCGGCGACCGCTTTCATGCCCGACCCAGTCACCTCCGCAGCGACTGCCGCTGTCCCGCAGAGCACGGACGCCGAGATGCTCACCGGCTTCTGGTACCGGGCGCTGCGCTCCGACGAAGTCCACGCGCGGGAGTTGACGCCGGCCACGCTGCTCGAGCTGCCGCTGGTGCTCGGACGCACCGATTCGGGGCAGGCCTTCGCCATGCGCGACAACTGCCCGCACCGCGGCATCCCGCTCTCCTACGGATGGTTTGACGGCCAGGACGTGCAGTGCAGCTACCACGGCTGGAAGTTCGACGCTTGCTCGGCGCAATGCGTCGAGATCCCTTCGCTGACCGCAGCCGACCGGCTCGACCCCCGCAAGATCCGCGCTGGACACTTCGCCTGCCAGGAACGCGACGGCTACCTGTGGGTCTTCGTCCCCGACCCGGGAACGGGCGGAGAGCCCGGCGGGCCGGCGCCCGGACTGCCCACCTTCAGCGAGAACTATCGCCGCACTCACTTGTGGGCAGAGCTGCCCTCGAACGTGGACCACGGCATCATCGGCCTGATGGACCCGGCGCACGGGCCCTTCGTCCACTCCGCCTGGTGGTGGCGCCAGCGCGAATCCATCCACGAGAAGGAGAAACGCTTCGAGCCCATCCCGCTGGGCTTTCGCATGTCGGCGCACCAGCCCTCGAAAAACTCGGCGCCCTACAAGCTGCTGAAGTGGTACGCGGGCGCTGCCGAGGTCACCACCACCATCGACTTCGTCCTGCCCAACCTGCGCTACGAGACCATCCGGGCGGGGAAGTACTGGTTCACCTCGCTCACCACGGTCACCCCCATCACGCGCCGCCGCTGCCGCATCGACGTGGCCGCCGCCTGGAACGTCTTCCGGCACGTGCCCCTGGCCATGACCATCGCGCGCCACTTCGGCAAGCGCTTCGTCGAGCAGGACCGCCTGACCATGGGGCAGCGGGCCGAAGGTCCCAGGCACAACCCGCCGCTCATGCTCATCGACGACGCCGACCGCCCCGCCAAGTGGTACTTCGAGCTGAAGAAGGCCTGGCTGGAATCCCGCCGCACCGGCCAGCCCCTGCGCCATCCCATGACCGGCCCGGTCACGCTCCGGTGGCGGAGCTAGAAGTCCTTCGTGAACCTTCGTGTCCTTCGTGGTGAGCTTGGTCTTCGTCAGTCGTCTTCCTTCACCAGCCAATCCAGGGCGGCCTCGCGGGTAGGAAAGGTGTGATAGTCGCGCGCGGAGAAGGTGCGTACGGCGTCGCGGAAGACCTTGGGCTGGGTCTCCTCCCCGACCAGGGCGGCGCGCTTCACCCGGTCGCGCTCCCGCACCGCCACTATCTTGACCTCTTCGACGGTGTCCTTCGAGAACTGGGCGCCGGTCAAGTCCACCAGAATCAGCGCCGAGCCCTTGGGCTGCGCCAGCACCACCCGTTCGCGCTCCTTCAGGATGTCGAGCAGGGTCTGGCGGGTGCAGCTGCTGTAATCCACCAGCAGAACCTGCTTGCCCTGATGGGTCACAAATCGAACGCGGTCCATGGGTGAGCACCTGGTACGTCAAGCACACCGCAAAAGACACGATGGCTCCACGAAGGATTTCCCTGAGCAACCTTCGTGCGGCCGGAGCCTGCCCTGAGAGAAGCCGAAGGGTGACCTTTGTGGTCAGCTCTTACGAGAGCAGCGCTGCCACGACGGTATACACCTCGGCCAGCGCCGCGTCCAGGGCTTCGGGGTCCTTGCCGCCGGCTTCGGCCAGGTCGGGACGGCCGCCGCCCGAGCCGCCCACCTTCTTCGCCACCGGCCCGATGATCTTTCCCGCCGGAACGCGCTCCGCCAGGTCCTTGGTGACGCCCACGATGAGCGACACTTTCCCGTCCGCGGCCGAGCCCAGCACCACCACCCCCGAGCCCAGCTTCTGGCGCAGGTTGTCCACCAGCACGCGCATCTGCGACCGGTCGAGATTCTCCACGCGCTGCGCCAGCACCTTGACGCCCGCCACCACCCGCACCTGGTCGTCGCTGGCGGAGACCGAAGCCGAAGCCGACTTCATCCGTGCCCGGTCCAGTTCCTTGGTGAGCCGCTTGATCTCGGCTTCCTTCTTTTCGAGTTCAAGCTTGAGGACTTCCGCGGGCGATTGCGAGCCCCCCGCAGAAGAAGACGAAGCCCGGCCGACCAGGCTGGTCACCACGCTCTCCAGCTCATGGTCCCGGCGGAAGTGCTTGAGCGACCCCTCGCCCGAAACCGCCTCCACGCGCCGCACCCCGCTCGAAACGCTGCCCTCGTGCAGGATCTTCACCAAGCCGATCTCCCCCGTCGCCCCAGTGTGCGTCCCGCCGCAAAGCTCGGTGGAGAAGTCGCCGATGCGGATCACCCGCACCTTGTCGCCGTACTTCTCGCCAAAGAGCGCCATGGCCTTGTACTCGTTGATGGCTACGTCAATGGGGACGTCCGGGATCACCTCGACCTTCGTGTTCCCCAGCACTTCCTTATTGATGAGGTCCTCGATGTCCTGCATCTCCTCGTCGGCCACCGAGGTAAAGTGCGAGAAGTCGAAGCGCAGGTGGTCGGGGGCGACGAGCGACCCTGCCTGCTTCACGTGCTTGCCCAGGGTCTCGCGCAGCGCGGCATGAAGAAGATGCGTCGCCGTGTGGTTGCGCATGGTGTGCTCGCGGACCCCGGCGTTGACGCTCGCTGTGACGCGGTCGCCCACCACGAGGGGCTGCTTGGCGACAACCTTGTGCGCGCGCACACCCTGCACCGGCGCATAACAGCCGCGGACTTCAGCGACCACGTTGCGCGAGGGGTCATAGAGCCATCCCACATCGCCCACCTGCCCGCCGGACTCGGCATAGAAGGGGGTTTGGTCGAGGATGACTTCTCCGCTGTCGCCAACTTTAAGTTCCTGAACACTCTCGGGAACGAGCTCCTCACCGACCCTCAAGGGCCGAACAATTCTAAGTACAGAGCAATCGTTGACCCCTGTGTGCTCGTAGCCGACAAAAGTTGTCCGGGGCAGATCTTTGTAAGCACCTCTGATGACCTCTGCCTTCAGCGCTGCGTTAAAACCCAACTGGGCATTGAAAGCGATATCGCCTTTCCAGGAGGCGCGCGCTTTTTCCCGCTGCTCGGCCATGGCCTTATCAAAGCCCGTTGCGTCAAACAAGATCCCCTCGTCCCGACAGGTATCTTCGACGAAGTCTCGGGGCAGTCCGTAGGTGTCGTAGAGCTTGAACGCGTTCTCGCCGGGGTACGTGACCGAAACTCCCTGTCCTCTAAGCTGTTGAACCGCCGAGCCAAGGACGATTCGTCTTCGTTCGATGTCAGGCACGTCTTCGTCGAACGCCTTCAAATCCCTGAGCTTGAGTCCGCGCCTTTCTACCTCTGCTGCGACCGCAGATTGCAAACCCTCGTCAAGCTTCTTCAGTCCTATGTCAAGCGTGTGAAAGAAGCGAACCTCCTCCGCTTTAATGATTTGCATCACGCGAGCTTGGCTTTCGCGAACATCGGGATACGCATCAGACATCAGGTCAACCACCGGCGGCACCATCTCTGACAAGAACGGCTCCGTTGCCCCGTGCAAACGACCGTGACGTACCGCCCGGCGGAGTATCTTCCTGAGCACATAGCCTCTGCCTTCGTTGGAAGGCAATACGCCATCAGCAATGAGGAAAGTTGCAGCGCGAGAGTGGTCAGCAATGACTCTCAGTGACCCAGCTTCCGCTACGTTGCTCGAGTCGACAATCATCCGACCATGCGTCTGGCGGAAGATCAGCTGCGCCGCAATCCCGTACAAAGTCTCGAACAGGTCTGTGTCGTAGTTCGAGATCTTGCCCTGAAGCACAGCCGCCACCCGCTCCAGTCCCATGCCCGTATCCACGCAGGGTTTGGGCAGGGGCTTTAGGACTGTCTCCTGCGCCGATTTCAGTTCAATCTCCACCTTGTCCTGTGCGCCTTCTGTTTTGCGCCTCTCGATAGTCTTGTATTGCCGGTCGAACTGCATGAACACGAGGTTCCAGAGCTCGACGTAGCGGCCGCAGTCGCAGCCGAAGGCGCAGTCTTTGTGGCCGAGGTCGCTGGCCGCCGCGCCCATGTCGTAGTGGACTTCGCTGCACGGTCCGCAGGGGCCGGTATCGCCCATCTGCCAGAAGTTGTCTTTCATTCCAAATTCAAAGATTCGATTCTTCGGGACGCCGACCTCCAGCCAGTGCTTCTCCGCCTCGTCGTCGCGCCCCACGCCGCCTTCGCCCTTGAAGATGGTGCAGTAGAGCTTGTCTTTGGGGATGCCGTACCACTTCTTGTCGGTCAGCAGCTCCCAGGCGAAGTGGATGGCGTCTTGCTTGAAGTAGTCGCCGAAGCTAAAGTTCCCCAACATCTCGAAAAACGTGTGGTGGCGGTTGGTGAAGCCGACGTTCTCCAGGTCGTTGTGCTTGCCCCCGGCGCGCACGCACTTCTGCGACGAGCAGGCGCGCGCGTAGCCGCGCTTCTCCAGGCCCAGGAAGAGGTCCTTGAACTGATTCATACCGGCGTTGGTGAACAGCAGCGTGGGATCATTCGCCGGGACCAGCGACGAAGAGTGCACACGGGTGTGTCCCTGCTGCTCGAAGTAGCGCAGGAACATCTCGCGGATTTCGGAGCCGGTAGGCATGGCCACGGCCATTCTAACTGCTTTTCTCGCTCCGTTTCACTGCGCGAGAAGGCAAAAGGAAAAAGTAAAAAGGAAAAAGTGAGCCCCGACCCCCGGGAGGCAAGCTTCTGCCGCTTCCCCGGCCCTCGCGGTTACTTTTTCCTTTTACGTTCTTACTTTTTCCTTCGCCCTCCCCCTTCGTGGCAAGATATCCCTTCCCATGAACCTTGCCCCGCCCTCTCCGCTCCGCACGCGGCGTCTGGACCTCGTCCCCGCCACCGCTGCGCACCTGAAGGCCGAGCTCTGCGACCGCGCTGCGTTCGCGCGCCTGCTGGGAGCGCGCGTCCCCGGCGCCTGGCCGCCTCCGCTCTACGACCGCGCGGCGGTGAAGTACACGTTCAAGAAGCAGCGCGCCGCGCCGCAGCGGGGCTGGTCCACCTGGTATCTGCTGCTGCGGACCGACGCCGCGCCGGTGCTGGCCGGGATCTGCGGCTTCAAGGGTCTGCCCGAGGAAGGGATGGTCGAGGTCGGCTACGGCGTTCTCCAGCGCTTTCAGCGCCGTGGCTTGGCGACGGAAGCCACCGCCGCGCTGCTGCGCTGGGCCTTCTCCCATCCCCGCGTCGAGCTGGTCATCGCCCACACGCTGACCGAGCTCGCGCCCTCCATCCGCGTGCTGGAGAAGTGCGGCTTCACGCAGCGCGGGACGCCGCTCGACGAAGGCGCCATCCGCTTCGAGGTAACCCGCCAGGAGTTCCAGGCTGCCCAGCGAACTTAGGACTACCCACCTCATATTGTCATCCCGAGCGAGGGCGACCCGACCCCGCGCCAGCGGGGGAAGAAGCCCGAGTCGAGGGACCTCGGTTTTCTCAGCCGTCCCTACGGGACTGTTTCCTGTTTGTGCGCCTACCCGGCGCTGAAGCGCCGGGCTATTCTCATGGCGTCCCTGGCGGGACTCCGAGCCTGGATGCGCTCACGCCATCTCGCTCTCCAGCGCCGAAAGCACCTCCTCGTCCACGTCCCACTGTTTCAGGATTTTGAAAATCACGTCATTCGAAAATCCCGCCCGCGCCAGGGCGCGGAAGATGCGCGCGGCATCCTTCTGCGTCCGGGGCTTGGCCATGCGCTTGCGCGCCAGGTGCTGGCGGGCGAGCTTCTCTTCGCTCACGCCCGCGTAGGCGCTCTCCACCGCTTTCTCGATGACGTCGCCGTGCACGCCCTTGGCCTTGAGGTCGGTGATCACGCGCCGCCGGCCGAACTTCTCGTTCTCGCGGCGATAGGAGGAATAGGCCTCGGCGAAGCGGGTGTCGCTCAGGTACTTCTGCTCCTTCAGTTGCTCGACCACCGCCTCGATCAGCGCCTCGCCGTTCTCCTGGCCGGCCACGCGCTGGCGCAGCAGGCGCTTGAGCTCGGCCACCGAGCGCATGTGGCGGCCCAGCGCGCCGATGGCGTAGTCGTAGAGCGCGGGTTGGTCGTAGGTCTTACGGGTGCGGCGAAAGGGCATAGGGATAAGGCAAAAGTAAAGAGGAAAAAGGCAAGAGTAAAAAGGAAAAAGTAAAAAAGCGGCCAAAATAAGAAAAAGGCAAGGAGCACATCCTTCCTTGCCTTCGGTCTCACTTTTACCTTTTTACTTTTTCCTTTTCCTCCGCTAACCTCTGCTGGATCCTGCCCCTTCCATCTGCTCGCGGGCGGTGTCGGTGCCGGACCCGATGCCCGAGCACCTGAGCTTGAAGTCGTCGGGGTTACTGGCGTTCTCCAGCGCGGTCTCGTAGTTGATGAGGTTCTGGGTGTAGAGGTCGTAGAGCGACTGGTCGAAGGTCTGCATGCCGTACTGCGAAACGCCGGCGGCCAGGGCCTCGTGGATGCTGCGCGTCTTTTCCGGGACCATGATGCACTCGCGGATGTAGGCGGTGGCGATCAGCACCTCGATGGCGGGGACGCGCCCGGTACCGTCGGCTCGCTTCACCAGCCGCTGGCTGATCACGGCCTTGAGCGTCGCCGCCAGCTGAATGCGGATCTGCTTCTGCTCCGGCGGCGGGAAGACGGAGATGATGCGGTTGATGGTCTCCACCGCGTCCAGGGTGTGCAGGGTGGAGAAGACCATGTGCCCGGTCTCGGCGGCGTGCAGCGCGGTGGCGATGGTCTCCAGGTCGCGCATCTCGCCCACCAGGATGACGTCGGGGTCCTGGCGCAGGCTGGCGCGCAGCGCCGCGCCGAACGAGGAGGTATCCACTTCCACCTCGCGCTGGTTGACGAATCCCTTCTTGTCGCGGTGCAGGAACTCGATGGGATCCTCGATGGTGATGATGTGCTCCGGCCGCGTGGAGTTGATGCGGTCGAGCATGGCCGCCAGGGTGGTGGATTTCCCCGAGCCCGTGACCCCGGTCACCAGCACCAGCCCGCGCGCCTCCTCGCAGATCTGCTCGACGATCTTGGGCATGAACAGCTCGTCCAGCGCCCGGATCTTGGTGGGGATGACGCGCAGTACACAGCCCACGTTGCCACGCTGCTGGAAGACGTTCACTCGGAACCGCCCCAGGCCGGCGATGCCGTAGGCCATGTCCAACTCGGTGTTCTCCTTGAACTTCTGCTTCTGCCGGTTGGACATCATGCTGAAGGCCATGTTCAGCATGTCTTCGGCGGAGACGCGCGGCTGATCGGTCAGCGGCACCAGTTCTCCGTCCACGCGCAGGTAGGGGTAGTTCCCGACCTTCAGGTGCAGGTCTGAGGCCTTGCGCTCCATCGCGATGCGTAGCAGGTCGTCTATGTGCATGGGCGTACCCCTTGGGAAGGAGGAGCTTTAGGGGGTGAAAGTACCATAAACCCCCGGTGCCTAGCTAGCGGGACGTCAAGGCAAAAGTAAAAAGTAAAAAGGAGAAAGTAGGAGCCCTCGAATCGGCCGGGTTCTCACTTTTTCCTTTTTACTTTTACCTTTTTCCTTGGTTCTACACCGCCACCGCCTGCTTGCTGCCCACCGGGACGGGGGTGAGCCAGCCGTGCCGGTCGGGCGCGGTGCCGCGCACGATGCCGAAGAACTCCTTCTGCAGCGCCCGGGTGATGGGCCCGATCGCGCCCTTGCTGACCGTGATCTTGTCCACCGAGCGGATGGGGGTGATCTCGGCGGCGGTGCCCGAGAAGAAGACCTCGTCGGCCACGTACAGCATCTCCCGCGGCAGCATCTGCTCCACAAAGGGGATGCCCAGTTCCTGCGCCAGCTTGATCACCGAGTCCCGGGTGATGCCCGGCAACACCGACGACGACAGCGGCGGGGTCATCAGGCGGCCTTCGCGCACCAGGAAGACGTTCTCTCCCGAGCCTTCGCTCACCAGGCCGTTCGCGTCCAGCGCGATGCCCTCGGCGTACCCGTTCAGGATGGCTTCCATCTTGATGAGCTGCGAGTTCATGTAGTTCGCGCCCGACTTGGACATGGCCGGCATGGTGTTGGGCGCCAGCCGGTTCCAGGAGGAGACGCACACGTCCACGCCCTCCTCATCCGAGTGCGAGAGGTATTTCCCCCACTCGTAGTTGGCGATGTAGACCTCGGTGGGCGAGTTGAAGGGGTTCACTCCCGCCTCGCCGTATCCCCGCAGGACGATGGGCCGGAGGTAGCACGGCCAGATGCCGTTGGCCTTCACCAACTCGACCATGCCCGCCACCAGGTCGTCGCGGGTGAAATCGGTCTCGATGCGGTAGATCTTGGCCGAGTTCAGCAGCCGCTGGGCGTGCTCCGTCGCCCGGAAGATGGCCGGACCCTTGGGCTGCGCGTAGCAGCGGATGCCCTCGAACACCGCCGAGCCGTAGTTCACCACGTGCGACATCACGTGGATCTGGGCGTCGTCCCACGGAATCAGCTTCCCGTTGTGCCAGATCTTCTCCGACTTTTTGATCGCCATACGGACGCTCCTCCGCAGAATGGGTTCAGTGTGCGAGCAATTTTTTCGTTCAGGACCCTGGGGCAATTCGATTATACCTCCGCCCTCCGCAGGTCAATCACGAGTTTTGGAGGCCGTCCGGTGGATTTCTTCCGGCCCGAACCCGGCAGGCTCGGACTGTTCCTGGCAACCCGAGAGCGGAGTCCCGAACGGAGGTACAATCCGGCCTCTGCACCTTTGGTACCTTGGAGCGTAGCCTGCTGGGGCATCTAAGCCCTCGTAGGAGCGTGAAATCGGGAAGGGGAGGGGACGATGAAACACAATTCGTTCTTCGTGCGCGGGATGGCCGTGGCCATGATGCTTTCCATGGTCGCGCCGCAACTGCTCCAGGCGCGCTACCAGCCCAAGACCGGGTGGAACCTTTTCTCCCGCGAGCAAGAGGTCCAGATCGGTAAGGAGTCGTCGGCCGAGGTCGAGAAGAAGCTCCCTCTCCTCAAGGACTCCGACCCGGTCACGCGCTACGTGCAAAAGCTGGGGGCCCAGTTGGCCTCCCACGCCCCCACACCGCAGTATCCCTACACCTTCAAGGTGGTGAACCAGAAGGAGATCAACGCCTTCGCGCTGCCCGGCGGGCCCATCTACGTGAACCTGGGCACCATCCAGGCGGCGGACAACGAGGCGCAACTGGCGGGCGTGATGGCGCACGAGATCTCGCACGTGGTGATGCGCCACTCTACCGCGGCGGCCAGCAAGCAGATGATGGCCCAGGCGCCCCTCGCCATTCTGGGCGGGTTGATGGGCAGGGGCATTGGCGCGCAGTTGGCGCAGCTCGGCATCTCCTTCGGCGTGGGCTCGTATTTCCTGCGCAACTCGCGCAAGGCGGAGTCGGAAGCGGACCTGGTGGGCACCGGAATCATGTACGACTCGGGCTACGACCCTCACCAGATGGCCGCCTTCTTCGACAAGCTGAACAAGGAAGGCGGCGGCAGCGGCTCCCGCGCGGCCGAGTTCTTCAGCGACCATCCCAACCCCGGCAACCGCGCCGCCTCCGTCTCCAAGGAAGTCGGCACTCTGCCCGCCAAGAAGTACCAGACGGATAGCGCCGAGTTCCGCGGCATCAAGAGCACGGTGGCGGGGATGAAGCCGCCCACCGCCCAGGAGATCGCCGCGCAGCAAAAGCAGGCGGGCGGGACCATGAGCAGCGCGCCTTCGAGCGAGATCCTGGCCAGCTCCACCTATAAGAGCTTCGAGCACGACACCTACACCGTCTCCCACCCGGAGAACTGGCAGGTCTTCGGCGATAAGACCTCCTCGGTGACCATCGCGCCCAAGGCCGGAGTCTCGGAGAACGCCACCGCCTACGGAGTGATCATCGGTGGATATCAGCCCGAGGGGCGCGCCTCGCTCGACGACGCCACCCACCAACTGCTGAAGCTCCTGCAGCAGGCCAACTCCAACATGAAGGCCGTGGGCCACGACGAGGACATCCGGGTGAACGGCGTTGCCGGCAAGTCCCTCGACCTGCTGAATGTCTCCCCCATCCACACTTCGGAGGGCGGCACCCAGCGCGAGCGCGACTGGCTGGTCGCTCTGCAGCGCAAGGACGGCTCGCTGCTCTACCTGGTCTTTGTCTCCACCGAGAAGGACTTCGACCAGATGCGTCCCGCCTTTGAGAAGATGCTGCGCAGCCTGCGCCTGAAGTGAAGGAGGTTTGCTTTAGAGACTGCCGTCAGGCCGTCTCCGCTGCTGTCCGGGGAAAGGAAGGGTCCTAGCCCTTTTTCAGCTCTACCAGGACCTGGCGAGCGACCTCTTTGAGCGTCTCGAAGACGCCCACCCCGCTGTAGGCCACGGCCTCGAAGACCGATTCGCCCTTCTTGACCAGCTCTTTCTTCAGGGTGTCCACGGGCAGGACGTTGGGCAGGTCGCGCTTGTTGAGCTGCAGCACGTAGGGGATCTTGTTGAAGTCGTAGCCGTGCTCTTTGAGGTTGTCGTCGAGGTTCTCCAGCGCCTCGACGTTGGCGTCCATGCGGTCTTCCTGAGAGTCGGCGACGAACACCACCCCATCCACCCCGCGCAGGATCAGCTTGCGGCTGGCGTCGTAGAACACCTGTCCTGGGACGGTGTACAGGTGGAAGCGGGTCTTGAAGCCGCGCACCGTGCCCAGGTCCAGGGGCAGGAAGTCGAAGAACAGGGTGCGGTCGCTCTCCGTGGCCAGGGAGATCATCTTGCCCTTCTGCTTGTCCCCGGTCTTGTCGAAGATCACCTGCAGATTGGTGGTTTTGCCGCCCAGTCCGGCTCCGTAGTAGACGATTTTGCAGTTGATTTCGCGGGCGGCGAAGTTGATGAAGCTCAAGCTTTCCTCAATCGGGCGCGCCGCGACGTGCTGGGCTGGGCGTGGCGCGCGGGGATTTTGTGCCGGGTACGACCGGGCCTTGGTTTATATCATAAGCCGCCGCCGCCCTGCATGGATTCTAGCTCAAAGTGCTGTCGCTTCGCAGACTTCCGGTCCCTTTGGAAGTCACCCAAGTCGCGAAGATAGGGAATGCGCTACCGCGTAGGGGGCAGCGGGTAATAGCCGTCCTTGGCAAACACCCGCAGGCCGCCCCGGCGCACCTTGACCTCGATGCTGCGGTAGGTGTTGGCGGCGTTGGCCCGGGTGGTGTAGCCCAAGGTGTACTGATTGCGCGCTACCTCGGTCACCCTGGCGTAGGCCTGCTCGATGGCGTCCTGGTCGAACTCGCGGAAGATCTGTCCGCCGGTGGCCGAGGCGTAGCGGGGAAGGATGTTGCCGTAGCCCATGCGCGGGATGTGGATGCCCTCCAAGGTCCGCACGCCGGGCAGGGCCGAGGCATCTACGTTGATGGCGTAGACGGAAATCTCGTTCGAGAGCAGCACCTTGAGCACCTCGCCATAGCTGGCGCGGCTGCCGTACTCGCTGCCGTCGCTGATGACGAACAGGATCTTGCGGCGGTTGCGGTCGCGGCGGGCCAGATCCAGCGCCGCCGCCAGGATGGCGTCGTTCATCACCTTCGACTCCCGCCGCAAGGTGGAGCGGACGTGCGGAGCGCCTGGATCGAAGGGAACCCCGTTCACGCTGGGCCCCGCGGCCATCGGTCCGCTGGTCACCGGCACCCCGCCTTGGCGCCCGGGCCGGCGCTCGCGCTTCAGCGCCGCCGAGAACTTGGCGTCCACCACGCTATAGTCCAGCCTCTGCTCCACGCTGCTGGCGAAGGTGTACAGCGAAACCTCGTCATAGGCGCTGAAGGCTCCCACCAGGCTGGGCAGCGTCTCATTCACCTTGCGCATCACCACGTCCGGCATGCCCAGGTCCAGCACCACCGCCGCCGAGAGCGGGAAGGGGTCGCTGGTGAACAGCTTCAAGGGCTGCATCGCCCCGTCCTCATAGACGGTAAAGTCCTTGCGCAGCAGGCCGTCCACCAGGCGATCGCTGCCGTCCTTGACCGTGACCGGAACGATGACGAAGTTCAAAGTCACGGACAGCTTGAACATTTCCTCGCGGCTGCCGGCGGTGCCCTCCGCCTGGCTGCCCGCCGGGGTGGTGGACATCACCATGGGCGGCGGCTGGGGATTCGCTGGCTCCGGGGGCGGCGTTTCCGGCCTCGGGATGGGCTTGGCAGCAGGCCCTTCGGAAGGCGGCGGCAGCGGCGAGGCCTGCTTCTCGGGCTCCGGACGCTTGGTGGCCGAGGGTGCGTCCGGCACCTCCTGGGCCGCCAGCCACGCGCCCAGGCTGAGCGCCATCAACACTCCAGCCAGCTTCCCGCCCCGCTTTCGCATGGCCTGTCCTTTTCCGGGGGCGAGCCTGCCCTAACTCGCGCTCCCAGCATCTAAGATAGTCTAAACCACCCGGAGGTTTCAAAAGTGTTGCGGAAAGGCAAAAAGAAGTTCGCGGTAACGGCAGTGCTGGCCCTCGTCCTGGCCGCTTCGGCGCAAAATCCTCCCGCCCAGAAGGACGACCAGGGGACGGAAACCTTCAAGGTCAGCGTGGACGTGGTCAACGTCTTCTTCAACGTCAAGGACGGCCACGGCGCCCTCATCCCCGGCCTGCTGAAGGACGACTTCGAGCTTTCCGAGGACGGCGGCCCCCAGACCATCAAGTACTTCTCCGCGGAGTCCAACCAGCCCCTCACCATGGGCATCCTGCTGGACACCAGCCCCAGCCAGCAGCGCGTCCTGGGCATGGAGCAGGAGATCGGCGCCTCGTTTCTCCGCCAGGTCATGACCCAGAAGGACATCGCCTTCCTCATCAGCTTTGACGTGAATGTGGACCTGCTGCAGGACTACACCTCCGACCCCCGTCAGCTACGGGAAGCCATGCGCAAGGCGCACATCGGTGGCGCGGAGATCGACATGGGGGGCGTGGGAGGGAACCCGGTGCCCACCCAGGGCTCCCGCGGCGCCACCAAACTGTATGACGCCGTCTACCTGGCTGCCCGGGAGCAGTTGTCGCAGGAGGTGGGGCGCAAGGCCATGATTCTGCTCACCGACGGCGGAGAGAACGGCAGCCGGGTGGATCTCGCCGCCGCCATCGAAGCCGCCCAGAAAGCCGATGCCATCTGCTACGTGCTGCTGGTCGAGGATCGAGGGCTGTATTCCCAGCAGGGATGGGCTTATTCGGGCGATGGGTACGTAAAGAAGCTCACCGCCGAAACCGGCGGGCGGGTCATCAACGTTGGCAGCAACCCGCAGAAGCTGAAGGAAGCCTTCGACCAGATTTCCAACGAACTGCGCAGCCAGTACAACATCGGCTACACCTCCGCCAACACCCAGCGCGACGGCAGCTTCCGCAAGATCGAGATCAAGTCCCACAAGGGATACAAGATCCAGGCCCGCCGCGGCTACTACGCCCGCTCCCAGTAACCCAGTTTCCCGCTGGTGTAGAGACGCTCGTCAGGGCGTCTCCAGAGGGCCTTGCGGCCGTCTCTACCAGCGCTCCATCTACTGCGCCGGCGCGTAGTAGCCCTTGCGGGAGCGGACCTTGAACTTCTTGTCCAGGGTGCTGATGTCGATGGTGCGGAAGCGGCCGTCGAAGGCGAAGGCGGAGGGCTTGTAGGCGATGGCGTACTGGCTGCGCAACTCGTCCTGGATCTCGGAGAAGTAATTGGCCACGTCTTCGATGTGGAAGGGAAAGAAGACGCGGCCGCCGGTGGCCTCGGCGATGCGCTCCAGTTCTTTGTCGCCGGGGCGCGCCCCGCTGCTGATGTTGGTGCTGATGGCGTACACCACCACCTCGGCGCGCAGCGCCATCTCGATGGCTTCCTCGCGCGTGACGTGGCTCTGGTTGTCCACGCCGTCGGAGAGCACCACGATGGCCCGCCGCACCGTCAGCCCCGTGTCGATCTTGGCCAGCTTGTCCCGGCAGGCGAAGTAGAGCGCGTCGTAGAGCGCCGTGCCCCCGCCCGGCCGCAGCATCTGCACTCCATTTCCCAGCAGCTCGGTCTGGTCGGTGAAGTCCTGCGTCACCTCCGAGGTGCTGTCGAAGCCCACCACCATGGCCTTGTCGAACTTCGGCCGGACGATCTGGCTGAAGAACTCGATGGCGGCCTCCTGCTCGAACTTGAAGCGCTCGCGGATGGAACTGGAGGCGTCCACCAGCAGCGCTACCCGCAGCGGCAGCCCGGTCTCCCGGCGGAAGTGCACCACCGTCTGCGGTGGGCGCCCGTCGTCCAGAACCTTGAAGTCGAACTCCGACAGGTTTTTCACGAAGCGCTTGCGCTTGTCGGTGACCGTGAACACCACGTTCACCTCGTCCACGCGCTTGACGATGGTCTCGAGCGGCGGCGGGCCTTCGTTCTTGGTCCCGGAAGCGGGAGCCGCAGGCGGGCTCGCCGCGTCTTTCGACGCCGGCTGGGCCTCGGGCTTGCTCCCGGCCGGGGCGCTGTTCTTCGACGGCCCCGGTTGCGGGGCCGGCGGAGGAGGCGTCGGCGGAGGGTCCTTCACCGCCGAGGGCGCCGAGGGCAACTCGTTCTGGGCCAACGCCGGCGCTGCCAGCGCCGCCACGGTCAGCAACAGGAAAATGCGGAAGACTTTCATCACGGCTTCCCCATTATAGCCGCATCCAAATCACTCGCGCGCGCGCAAGCGCGCCAGGAATCCTTCCAGCTCCACCGGCAGCGGCCGGGAAAAGGAAAGCGCCTTTCCGCTGCGCGGGTGCGTGAACTCCAGCGCCGCCGCGTGCAGGAAGTTCCGCTCCAGGGTGGGACGCTGGTTCTTGCCGTCGCGGCTGCGTAGCTGCCGCGGCGCGCCGTAGAGCGCGTCGCCCACCACCGGATGCCCCAGCGAGGCCAGGTGCACGCGGATTTGATGCGTCCGTCCGGTGGCGATGGTCACCTCCACCAGGGAAAACTTTCCCCAGGGCGTCTCCAGCCGCTCCCGCACCCGGTAGCGGGAGAGCGCCGCGCGCCCGCCGGAGCGGCGGGTGGTCATGCGCGTCCGCCGGATGCGGTCGCGGGCGATGGCCTGCTCCACCGCGCCCTCGTCCCGTTTCACCCAGCCGTGCACCAGCGCCACATATTTCTTGTGCACCTCGCGCGCAGCGAACTGCGCCGCCAGCTTGCGGTGCGCGTCGTCGTCCTTGGCCACCACCATCAATCCGCTGGTCTGCTTGTCCAGCCGGTGCACGATCCCCGGACGCAGCTCGCCGCCCACCCCAGAAAGCGCCGCGAAGTGATGCAGCAGCGCGTTGACCAGCGTCCCGCGATTCCGCGCCTCGTCCGCCCGGCCTGCGCCCGCATGCACCATCATCCCTGCCGGCTTAGACACCACGGCCAGGGAATCGTCCTCGTAAACCACATCCAGCGGGATGTCTTCGGGAATCGCGCGCAGCGGCGGAACCTCGGCCGGCCCCAGCAGCGTGATCGTCTCATTCCCCTTCAGCCGCAGCGACGCCTTGGCCGCCGCGCCGTTGACCTCGACCTTCCCCTGCCGGATCAGCTCCTGCACCCGCGCCCGGCTGATGTCGGAGAGCTGCGCCGCCAGAAACTGGTCGAGCCGGCGGCCGGCTTCTTCCGGCGCTACCCGCAGCCGGGTTGGAGAGGCGTCTTTCTGCATGGGAAGGGAAGAGGGATTATCGCGCAGCGCCGGCGGTCGCGGGGGCCGGAGCCCGTCGCATCCACAAGATGCCGCCCGCCACCACCATCAGGATGGAGACGAACTGCGACGTACTCATGGCGCCGCCGAAGACCGTGCCGCGTCCCGGGTCGTCGCGCAGGAACTCCAGGAAGTAGCGCGCGAAACCGTAAAGGAACAGGTAGGCGCCGATGACCTGGCCGTCGAACTTCTTGCGCTGGAACAGCCACATCAGCAGGAAGAAGTTACCCAGCTCCACCAGGAACTCGTAGATCTGCGTGGGATGCAGCGGGATGCCGAGCGGCGTCCCCACCACCTGGTTGGCGATGGGGTTGGTGAAGATCACGCCCCAGGGCAGGTCGGTATGCTTGCCGAAGCAGCAGCCGGCGGCGAAGCAGCCCAGGCGCCCGAAGGCGTGTCCCAGGGCCACCCCGGGAGCGAAGGCGTCGCAAGTCTTGAGCCCCGGCATCCGCTGGTGGCGCACGTACAAGATGGAGACCGCGAGCGCTCCCAGCAATCCGCCGTACCAGATGCCGCCCGCCTGCAACAACAAAACCACCGGCTGCAGATTCTGGTGCTGCCAGTCGTGAGCCAGCAGGGCCCGAAGTGTTTCCATGCTGAGGATTTTCGGGAGAACGGTCGAATAGTAGCTCCACTCCTGGATCACGAACAGGATCTTCGCCCCCAGGATCCCGCTCAGGATGGCGTAGATGCCCAGGTTCCAGGCCCGGTCGGGGTCAATGCCCTGGCGCTTGGCCAGCCGGACGTTGATGGTCAGCCCGACGATGAGTCCCAGCGCCGCCATCAGGCCATAGGTGGGCAGGTTGAATTCGCCCCAGGCGGTGCGCAGGTGGAAAAGGACGGGAAGCACGCTGCTGGATATTTTACCAGCGCAAAAGGAAAAAGCCGACCCGCGGGGCCGTGAGGTCGGGCCGTTTCATGAACCCGTCGCTAGACGGTGGGTGCCCTCCGCGGCCCTTTAGGCATTTCCGCATGGCGGAACATTGCACACCGGGCCGATCGAGTCGGGCTCCCGTTCATTAAATGTTGGTTCAAAAAACGGTTCCCAGCCAGCACCAACTTTGCAGGCCAGCTCTTCGAGGCCGATGCTAGGAAAATCCGCCGCGGATAGCAAGCCCCCGGGCGCAAATAGTTGGCACCCTGCGTGCTTGCAGTTCTCGCGAGCGCCGGCCGCACCCTCGCGGTAGAATGTCTCGTCCGCCATTCCAGCGGAGGGTGGAGGAGAGGTTCGATGGGCGTGGTTCGTTGCATGTGGTGCGCGGCCCTGGCCGTGGTTCTTGTCTTGCTGACCGAGCCTCGGGCCTACGCCTACACCGATCCCGGCTCCGGGGCGCTGCTCTGGCAGGCGCTGGTCGCGGCCTTCATCGGCGCCGGCTTCTACTTCCGCAAGTTCCTCTTCCACCTCAGCCCCAAGAAGAAGATTGAAAAAGACGAACAGTAAGGACGCGGCGGCATGACTGCGCCGACCCCCCAAAGCGCGCCCGCGGCTTCCTTCCGCGACCCCGCGGGACAGCTCTTCCGCTTTCCTGGACGCATCGTGCGCGCCGTGCTGCGCGAAGGCGCGGCCGACCTTGACGCTTTCCTTACCTCCCGCGCCGCGAAAACACTCACCGCATCCGGCAACTTGGTGCGCACGGAAGCCCTTACCACGGAGCGCCTCACGCAAGCCCTCGGCGCCGAGAGCGCCGCGCCGCTGCTCGCCGCTTTTCCCGGCGCCATCTTCCTCGAGCACGAGCCCGTGCCGTTCCCTTCGTTCCCCTACGAGTGGCCGCCGGAGATGCTGCACGCCGCCGCTACGCTTACCCTGGACCTCGCCGACGCCCTGCTGGAAGAAAACCTGGGACTGAAGGACGCCACTCCCTACAACGTCCTCTTTCGCGGCAGCCGCCCGGTGTTCATTGATGTGCTCTCGGTGGAGCGGCGCGAACCCGGCGACGCCACCTGGCTGCCCTACGCGCAGTTTGTGCGCACCTTCCTGCTGCCGCTCGCCGCAGCGGAACGTCTCGGCCTGCCGCTCGACCAGTCGCTCCTGGGCCGCCGCGACGGCCTCGAGCCCGAGGATGTCTATCGCATGTGCGGAGCGCTGCGAAAACTTCGCTCGCCCTTCCTCACCCTGGTCACGCTGCCCACCTGGCTGGGCGCGCGCCAGGATCCGGACGACCACAGCATCTACCAGAAAAAGCTGTTCGCGGATCCCGAGAAGGCGCGCTACATCCTGCGTTCGCTTTTCGGCAGTCTGCGCAAGTCGCTCAAGAAAGTTGCGCCACGGGAAGGGAAACGCTCGGCGTGGTCCGAATACATGGCCGCGGACAACAAGTATTCGAGCGAACACTTCGCCGCCAAGCAGGCCTTCGTCGAAGCCGCGCTCCAGGAGTTCCAGTCCCGCCGGGTTCTCGACGTGGGCGCCAACACCGGACACTTCAGCGCCCTGGCCGCGCGCGCCGGCGCCAGCGTGGTCGCCGTGGATTCCGACCCCGTGGTCGTAGGCGAGATCTGGCGCAACGCTCACAGTGAGAAGCTGGACATCCTGCCGCTGGTGGTGAACCTGGCGCGGCCCACGCCCGCGACCGGATGGCGCAACCGCGAGTGCCTCGGCTTCCTGGAGCGCGCCCGCGGCGGCTTCGATGCCGTGCTGATGCTCGCCGTCATCCACCACATGCTGGTCAGCGAACGCATCCCGCTGGCCGAGATCCTCGCGCTCGCCGCCGAGCTCTCCACCAACCTGGTCGTCGCCGAGTACGTGGACCCGCGGGACTCCATGTTCCGCCGCCTCACCCGCGGCCGCGAGCATCTGCATCGCGACCTCAACCAGCAGGTCTTTGAAAACGCCTGCCGCGCCCACTTCGAGATCGTGCGCTCGCAGCAGCTCGAGGGCACGCATCGCCGGCTCTACCTCCTGCGCCGGAGCGCCCGCGCCTGATTAACAGGGTCACGGAACGCAGATATTTGGGGTTCAGGGCTACCCGGCCCGGCGCGCGTCCTCGAGCGCCTGGTCGAGAGCCCCGGAGAGCTCGCGGGCGCGCTGGTCGAAGTCGCCGGCCACGTCGTCGTATTTGCGCTTCAGGATGTGGTATTCGTCGGCGATGTTGAGCGCCGCCAGCACCGCCAGCCGCAGGGAATCCACGGTCGCGGTCTGCTGCGCCACGGTGCGCATCTTGCCGTCCACGAAGTCGGCCAGCTTCTTGATGTATACGGGATCGGAGCCGCGCAGGTTGTAGGTTTGATCGTAAATCTCGACGCGCACGCTTTCGTCGCTCGACTTGGCCACCGGCTCCTCCGGCCGCCCCCGATGGGTTTTTCGGGGACGCGCCTCGGTTGATTATCGCCCGCTTTCGTCCGCCGTCAAGACTTCAATTTGCTTGAGCAGCTTCTCCACCCGGCTGCGGACCTCTTCGCGCTCGCGCCGCAGGGCGACCATCTCGTGCCGCAGGGAGCCCAACTCGTCGGCGCGATCGGCCATCTGCTGGCGCACCCGGGCCACGTCGCGCTCCGCCGCTTCCTTGGCCGCGCGCGCCGCCTTCAGCGACTCGATGGCGCGATAGACCTTCTCTTCGAGAGCATGGAAGTCGTCGGCGTGGATGGGGGCAACTGACTCGCGGATCGCCTTGACGGCCATGATGGCGGCGTTTCCTCGGTGCGTAAGAAGTTTTTCTCGACTGCGAGCGCAGTATAACCCAGAACCCTGTGGGAAAAACTGGCGCCGCGCTACTGGATGCTCGCCATCTGGTCCCACGCCTTCCAGAAGGCCTGCATCTCCGCCGGCCGCCCCAGCGAGACCCGCAGATACGTTTCCATAGGCGGGAACGGCCGTCCCACCAGGATGTTCTGCTGGCGGAAGTGCGCGATCACCTCCCGCACCGGCCGCCCGGTGTGCGCCATCACGAAGTTGGCCTGCGAAGGGACGAGCGACACCTTCCTCCCCTGCGCCTGGCGCGCGAACTCGGCCCGGTCGCCGGCGTTGCGCCTGGCGGCGGCGTGCATGGCGGCCGAGTCCTCCAGCGCCGCCATCGCCCCGTGCAGCACCATTTGGTTGCCGCTGTCGAACAGCCGGTGGGGACGCATGGCTTCCGTCACCTTGAGCGGCGCCACGCTGTATCCCAGGCGCGCTCCCGCCAGCCCATAGACCTTGGAGAACGTCCGCGACACCAGCATCTGCTCGCTCTCCACCGGCCGGTCGAGGAAGCTGGTGTACTCGGGCGAGTCCACGAAGTGGTGGTAGGCCTCGTCCATCAGCACCACCACGCCCGCCGGCAGCTTCTTGAGGAAGGTTTCCAGGTCGCTGCGCGGGGTGAGGCTGGCCGTAGGGTTGTTGGGGTTGCAGATGTAAACCAGCCCGGCGCCGGATTGGCAGGCAGCCAGCATGGCGTCCAGATCGTGAGCAGAGTTCTTGTCCAGCGGGACGCGCGCCACCTCCGCGCCGCCGGCGCGCGCGTACGCCCCCAGCGCCTCGAACGTGGGCGAGGCCTGCACCAGCTTCTTCCCCGGCCCGGTGAAGGCGCTGGCCGCGATCCTCAGGATCTCCCCCGAGCCGCAGCCCGCCAGCACCTGTTCCGCCTTCACCTTGTGCAGCGCGGCCACGCGCTCGATGAAGCGATGGTCCTCGGGATAGCGATTGCACAGCGAGAGCGCCTGCTGCATGGCGGCGTATACGCTGGGGAAGGCGCCGTAGGCGTTCTCGTTGGAGTTGAGCAGGATGGGCCCGCCCGGCCAGGCAGCGCGCGGCGGCTCAGTCGCGAACAGAAGGGACTCGCCGAGCGGAAGCGCCGAGACTGCGCCGGCAGCAGCGGCTCCGACCCCAACATTGCGAAGAAAGTTTCGGCGGGAGAGTGTCATGGCTGCGGCCTCCGGAGAGAGTCCGGGCATTGTAGGACGGCAGCCGCCCTCGCGCCAGTATTTAGCTGACCAACAATCCGGAGGGCTGGTGGGAAGTCCTCCGGAAATCCTGGGGATGTCATCCTGGGCCCGCGCCGAGGGCGAAGGACCTTGCGCTTGGCTTTGCTGGAGGCAGGTCGCTATTCGCGGATCATGCGCCGCATGGTCTTGTACAGCTCGCGCACCGTGTTGTCGGTGCGGAAGGAGTGCACGTAGGTCAGCCCCGGCTGGTTGAACAGGTAGACCGAGATGTCCTCCAGCTTCCTCCGCGTGACTTCTCCGGACTTGAGCGGGAAGCGCTTCAACACGAAGTGGTTCTCCTGGGCCCAGCGCGCTTCCTTGTCGATCCACTCGGTCTGGTCGTCGTCGAGCAACGAGACCACGGCCCGCACCCTGGCCTTTTTCAGCAATTCGACCTCCGCGTCGGTGGGATATGGTCCCAGCACCACCGAGTCATTCACTTTCATCAGCGGGCCGCGCGCGAACATGTCCTGGCCGATGGGGGAAGTGACCAGAACCTCGCGGCCGCCCAGCGCCTTGTCCAACTCCCAGGCCCAGTTGTCGGTCCGGAAGCCCACCACGTACACCTTGCGGTCATCCTTCTTGAGATACTTGGCCAGCTGCTGGATTGCGCCCAGGTCCGGCGCCTTGCGGTCGAGCGGCCGCTCGGTCAGGACGAAGTTGTAATCCTGGCTGATCTTTTTCATCTTGGCGATCATCCCGCGATCCTCGGTGTTCTTCGGGTTGAGCGTGGAGACCACCTCGCGGATGCCGTGCCGCAGGATGATTCCGAACCATTCCTCGTCGCTGGGAAAGGGGCCCACCACGATGCGCTTGCCCTCGTAGCTGAGCAGCAGGCCGCGCTCCAGGTGGTCGGGCAGATTGGAATTCTCACCCGCCTCCTCCGCCGAGCTGCCGTGGCCCGCCATGCGCCGCACCAGGTTGGCGCGGTGCTGTCCCAGGTAGCAGTGCACGTAGAAGCGCAGGCTGGGTTGCTGGATCAGCACGCGAATGCTGTTCAGCGCCGCTTTGTTCTCCGAGATCCAGGGCAGCATGGGGCGGGAATAGACCTGGATGCCCACTTCCTCCCCGTTCTTCTTCTCTTCTTCCAGCAGGACCTCTTCGAACGGAATGGCGGGGTGCAGCAGGCTGATGACCCCATCGTAGCCCTGCGCCCGCAGCAGCTTGAGTTGGTTCTTGTCAGGGTAGGGCCCGAAGCTGAGGCGCTGCGAGACCTCCTCGATCTTGGCCGTCCGCCCAGCCACCATCAGCGACCGGACGTGCAGGAACTCGTAGAAGACGAAGCCGGCCGTCAGTGCCACCATGCCGGCCAGGGAAACCGCCGCCAACGGCCGCGCCACTTGCAGCGTGAGGTGCGAGTACACCGTTGCCACCAGGAAGGAAAACAGCACCCATCCATAGACCACCGAGGAGAGCGTCTGGTCGATCTCCGGCTGCGACCAGCCGCTGACCGCCAGCTTGTGCTCCAGCGGGACCATGCCAAAGAGCAGGAAGGCGCCTCCGCCGGCAAAGCCGAAGCCGCCGAAAAAGATCAGCCACAGCAGCCGTCGCTTCCAGGCGGAGATTGGCTTGTTCGGACTCATCTCTATACCATGCCGTGCTTCGTAGTCTAGCTCCGCCGCGGAACCGCAGCCAAGACGCAAGACGCTAAGCCCGCAGCTTCCCGCCCAATCCCTCCAGCGCCCGCACGATCGCCGCCGACCACCCGGCCACTTCGTCGTCGCGCAAAGTGCGTTCCGCCGACTGGAAGGTGGCGCGCAGCAGCATCGAATACTTTCCTGCCGGCGCCGCGCCTCCGCGGAGGACTTCCGCCGGACGCGCGCTGGCTAGCTGCTTCAGTCCCAACCCCGCGATGGCGCTGCGGATCTGCTCGAAGCGGATCGCCTCGTCGAAAAAGAATGAGAAGTCGCGCTCCACCGCCGGGAAGCGCGGGATGGCCCGGTAGCGCGGCTCGCGCAGCCCCTGCCGGTAGAGCTGGTCGAGATGGATCTCCGCCAGGAAGACGTCCTGGCGCAGCTTTCGCGCGGCGGCGATCTCGGGATGGATCTGCCCCAAGCGCGCCACCGTCGCGCCCTCCAGCACCGCCCGCGCCGAGCGCCCGGGATGGTAGGCGTCGCCGGCCTGCGCCTCGTAGGAAAGATTGCTGTAAGCAAAAGCTTCGAGCAGCGTCTCCACGTCGCCCTTCAGGTCGAAAAATCCGTAGGCCCGTGGCGCTCCATGCGGCGTCGCCGGACGCGCCGCGCCCGTCGCTCCCATGCACAGCGTCTTGCGCTCTTCCGCCTTCGTCCCGGCGAGCGCATAGACGTTCCCGCTCTCGAAGAGGCGAACGCTTCCCGTCCCGCGGTTCAGGTTCCACGCCAGCATCCCCAGCATCCCTGGGACCAGCGACGTGCGCATCGTTGTGGCTTCTTCGCTGATAGGGTTGGCTAGCTCCACCGGCTTCGCGTCGGAGAAAGCCTCGGCGTCCGCTCGCGAGATGAAGCTCATGGAGATGGCCTCGTGATAGCCGAGTCCCAGCAGCGACGCCCGCAGGCGCGCGTCTTTTTCCGCGTCCGGCTGCTCCACCACCGCGCCCGAGAACGCCGGCAGCGTGTTGGGGAAGCGGTCGTAGCCGTAGATGCGCGCGATTTCCTCGATGAGGTCGATCTCGCGCTCCACGTCCAGCCGCCACGTGGGCAGCGCGACCAGCAGCCCCGGCTCGGCGGCGGCCTTCTTCGCCTTCTTCGCGGCGGAGGGTTTGGGTCCGCGGCTCGGCGTCGTCTTGAATCCCAGCCGGTCGAGGATGCGCCGCACCTCGCGCTCCGGAATCGCCTGGCCGAGGATGCGTTGGATCTCCGAGTGCCGCAGCCACACCGCCGGACGCGCAATGCGTCGCGCCACGGCGTCGATCTCCCCGCCTTCGAGCGTCCCGCCACCCCCCTCCAGGATGATCTGCGCCACGCGCGCGCACGCCAGAGGCGTGGCCGCCAAGTCGGCGCCGCGCTCGAAGCGATGCGAGGCGTCGGTGTGCAACCCATGCCGCCGTGCCGTCTTGCGCACCGTCACCGGATCGAACCACGCCGATTCGATCAGCACGTTCTTGGTGCGCTCGGTGATCATGGTGTCGAACCCACCGATCACCCCGGCGATGGCCACCGCCTTCTTTGCGTCCGCGATCACCAGGTCTTCGGACGACAGCTTGCGCTCCACCCCGTCGAGCGTCTTCAGCCGCTCGCCCTCCTTAGCCCGCCGCACGATGATCTTGCCGCCCTCCAGCAGGTCCAGGTCGAAGGCATGCGTGGGGTGGCCCATCTCCATCAGGTTGTAGTTGGTGGCGTCGGCGGTATTGTTGATGGGCCGCGCGCCCATCATTTCTAGCCGCCGGGCGATGTTTGCGGGCGACGGCTTGATTGCGACTCCGCGCACGATGCGCGCCGTGTACCGCGCACAGCCCTCCCGATCCTCGATCTGGATGGCGAACCTGGCCTTGTCTTTAGGCGCGGGCAGCTTGGGCTGGGTGGGCTTCAGGTCGAGGTCGTAGATGGCGGCGCACTCCCGCGCCACGCCGTAGTGGTTCATGGCGTCTACGCGGTTGGTGGTGATCTCCAGTTCGAGCGTCACCTCGTCGCCCTCGCCCTCGATGGATTCGAGCGCCAGCCCCGCCCGCGTAAGGTCCTCGGCGAGCTTCGCCGGCGCCGCCTTCACGGCGACAAACTCGCGCAGCCATGTGGGGGAGATCTTCACGCGAACTGCTCCAAAAACCGCACATCCCCCTGGAACAGCAGCGAGATGTCGTCGATCTCGTACTTCATCATGGCGATGCGGTCCACGCCCATGCCGAAGGCGAAGCCGGAGATCTTCTCCGGGTCGTAGCCGTTCGCCTTCACGAATCCAAAGACCGCCGGGTCCACCATGCCTGAGCCCAGAAGCTCGATCCAGCCGCTCATCTTGCACATGCGGCATGGCGTTTCTCCGGTCCGTCCCTTGCCGTTGCACTTGAAGCAGGTGATGGCTACGTCGGCGCTGGGCTCGGTGAAGGGGAAAAACGAAGGGAAGAAGCGCGTCTTCACGCTCGAACCGAACAGCGCCTTCATGGCGTGGTCGAGCGTGCCCTTGAGGTCACTGAAGGTGATGCCCGTATCCACCGCCAGCCCTTCCACCTGATGGAAGAGCGGCGAGTGGCTGGCGTCCGGCGTGTCGTGCCGGTAGACCTTCCCCGGGATGACGATGCGCACCGGCGGCGGCTGCTTCTCCATGGCGCGAATCTGCACCGGCGAGGTGTGAGTGCGCAGCAGCAGGCGCTCGCGCAGCGGCTTCGACTCTTGCCCGGCCACGAACAGCGTGTCCTGGCTGTCGCGCGCCGGATGGTTGGGCGGGAAGTTCAGCGCCTCGAAGTTGTAGTAGTCGGTCTCGATCTCCGGCCCTTCGCCGATGGAGTACCCCAGGGCGCGAAAGACGGCGACGATCTCATTCATGGTGCGGAGGACGGGATGCTCCGCGCCCAGCGGCCGGCGGATGCCGGGCAGCGTGACGTCGAGGTGGTGCGTCCCGGATACCGATACGTTACCGGAGGATACCCGTAGCTCGGAGCCGATGGGCGTCACTACAACGTCTCTAGGTTCAACCTGGAGTTCGTTGACTCGCCTGCCGATTTCGTCCTTCAGCTCATTCAGCCGCCGTCCGACCTCGCGCTTGGCCTCGGCGGGCGCGGCCTTCAGCCACTGGTCGTTGACTTGGGTGAGGATTCCGTTCGTGCGCCCCAACCAGCGGTCGCGGAAGGCCTTCCATCCGGCGTCGAGTGGTGCCTGCGCTTCGGAGTCGAAGGCGGCGCGCAACTCGGCGAACGCTTTCTCCAGCGACGCCGCCGAATAGTCGTCGAGTTTGGGAACGGTGTACATCAGGCCCTCGCTACTGCATGGCCCAAGTAAATTGTCATCCCGAGCGTAGCGAGGGACCTGCTGTTCCGAAAAGCAGGTTCCTCACGGCTGAAGCCGTTCGGAATGACAACCCGAAAGGAATCAGCCTAGGCCGTCGCTCCCAGCGCCGTCTTCGCTTGCTGGGCCAGTTGCGCGAAGGCGGCGGAATCCTTCACCGCCAGGTCGGCCAGGATCTTGCGGTCCAGTTCCACGCCGCTCTTCTTCAGCCCGTGGATGAACTGGCTGTAGCTCATCCCGAGCTGGCGGGCGGCGGCGGCGATGCGCACGATCCACAGCGAGCGGAACTGGCGCTTCTTCTGCCGCCGGCCGCTGTACGCGAACTTCAGCGCCCGCTCCACCGATTCTTTGGCGGAACGGTGAAGCTTGGATTTGGTCAGGAAGTAGCCGCTGGCGCGCTTCAGGATCTTCTTGCGGCGCGCGCGGCGCTTGGTTCCACGTTTGACGCGGGGCATCTCGTCTCCTTTTTTGTCCGTAGAGACGTTGCTTGCAACGTCTCAATCCCGGATCTTCTCAGCGGCTGGAGGCAGGGACGATCCCGGAGCCTCTTCACGCGCTTCATCAGCGATTAGCGATAAGCGGCAAGCAATAAGTTTTGAAGCCTCAGCTTATCGCTTACTGCTTATTGCTTGTCGCTGCTTCAATACGGAATCATCCGCTTGATCTTGGCTTGGTCGGCTTTCGAGACCATGGTGTTCTTGTCCAGATGGCGCTTCTGTTTGGTCCCCTTCGAGGTCAGGATGTGGCGCGTGAACGCGTGCCCGCGCTTCACCCGCCCGCTGGCGGTCTTGCGGAAGCGCTTGGCCGCGCCCTTGTGTGTCTTCAATTTCGGCATTTGAAACTCCAGTTCACGGTTTACGGTTCACGGTTTTCGGTAAGAGCAAGGCCTTCCCGGTTCGGCTTTACTGTGAACCGTAAACCGTGGACCGTAAACCTATTTTTTCGGCGCCAGGATGGCGTGCAGCGTATTGCCCTCCATGCGCGGCTGGAACTCGACGGTCCCCTTGTCGCCCACGTCCTTGATCAGGCGCTCGATCACGCCCCGGCCCAGGTCGCGGTGGCTCATCTCCCGGCCCCGGAAGCGCAGGCTGGCTTTCACCTTGTCGCCATCGGAGAGGAAGCGGATCACGTTGTTCTTCTTGAACTCGTAGTCATGCTCGTCCACGTTGATGCTGAACTTCACTTCCTTGAGGACGATGACCTTCTGATGCTTCCGGGCGGCGCGCTCCTTCTTCTCCAGGTCGTAGAGGTACTTCCCATAATCCATGATGCGGCAAACCGGAGGGTTGGCCGTGGGGGAAATCTCTACCAAGTCGAGGTTCTTGGCCCGGGCCGCCTTCAGCGCCTCGAAGGGCGGCATGATCCCGAGCTGCTCTCCATCATCGCCGATCACGCGGACTTCGCGCGCGCGGATGCGCTCGTTCATGCGGATAAATCGCTTGTCGATACCGTCCTCCGGAAACCTGCGGGCGAAAAAAGAATGAAAATTATAACACGGGAGACGGTTCCGGCCGAAGCGGGGGCAGTGGTTCATGCCCCTGCCCAGTTTTCCTAATGGCTCGATGACTCAATGACTCAATGACCCGGTCAATCCGTCCTCGGAAACACCTCGCACCGCGGCCCGCACCCACTGATTGGCCTGATGCCAACCCTCCAGCCGCAGCTTCAGGTAGTTATCGGTCAGCGCCTCGGTGGAGTCAGTGTCGCCACGGCCGAGCGTGATGGCTTCGAGCCTCTGTCCCACCAGCGATTCGCGGAACGCCCGGTTCTTCTCCGCCGCCAGCTCCCGCAGGACGCGGTTGCGCTCCCGCGCCACCTGCACCGGGACCTGTCCGGCCATCGCAGCCGAGGGCGTGCCCGGGCGCGAGGAATAGGTAAAGACGTGCAGGTAGGTAAAGGGCAGGGAGGCAATGAACGCCCGGCTCTCTTCGAACACGGCATCCGTCTCGCCGGGGAAGCCGGCCATCACGTCGGCGCCGATGGCGGCCAGCGGCATCGCCCGGCGGACCTTCTCCACCCGCTCGCGGTAGTGCCAGGGCCGGTACTTGCGGTGCATGGCGCGCAGGATGCGGTCCGAGCCCGACTGCAGCGGCAGGTGCGCGTGCTTGGCGATTCGCGGCGAAGTGGACACCAACTCGATCAGCTCCTCTGTCCAGTCCATGGGTTCGACCGAACTCAGCCGCAGCCGCTCCAACTCCGTTTCTTCCAGGATGGCGCGCACCAGGTCCTCGAAGCGCTCCGGCGTGGGGAAGTCGCGCCCCCAGCGCCCCAGGTTGATACCCGAGAGCACCACCTCGCGATATCCGGCCGCCACCAGCGCCCGCACCTCGCGCAGCGCCTCGGCGCCCGGGAGCGACCGGCTCTGCCCGCGGACGGAGGGAATAATGCAGAACGAGCAGCGGTTATCGCAGCCGTCCTGCACCTTCAGGTTGGGACGCGTCTTCTCTGACGCGGTCTCGGCCGCGAACACCGGAGCCGCCAGCAACTCGGTGTGGGCAAAGATGTCACCCACAAGGATCTGGTGATCGTGGGATCGGGAGATCTGCTGATCGGAAAACGAAGCCAGGGCGCCGAGGGGAACGAAGCCGTCCCTCGCCGGAGCGGCCAACTCCGCCACCTGATGCTTGTGGGAGTTGCCCACTACCCATTGCACGCCGGGCAGCGCCGCCAGCTCTTGGGGGGCGCGCTGCGCGTAGCAGCCGGTCACCAGGATGCGGCACTGGGGATTCTCGCGGTGGATGCGCCGGATGGCGGCGCGCACGTCCCGGTCCGCCGCTTCGGTCACCGTGCAGGTATTCAGGACCACTACGCCGGCGTCTTGGGGAGCGGCGGCGCGTGCCATGCCCCGCTCGAGCATCTGGCGCTCCAGCGCGGCGCCATCCGCCTGCGTGGCCCGGCATCCGAAGTTTTGCAGATAGAAGGTTCCCACGGAGGGATTATAGGACCGGAAGAAAGCTGAACTCAGGCCTGGGCCTGGGTGGGCGCGGTCCTGCGATGCTGGAAGCACTCGCGGCAGAACACCGGACGCCCCTGAGTGGGCTTGAAGGGCACGGTGGTTTCTTTCCCGCACTGCGAGCACACTGCCTGCGTCTCCACCCTGGAGTGCGTGCCGCCGGAAGCGCCCGCACCCGAGGCGCGCTTGTTCTTGCAGGCCTTGCAGCGTTTGGGCTCGTTCTTGAACTGCTTGTCGTGGAAGAAGAGCTGTTCGCCGGCGGTGAAAATGAAGTCGGCCCCGCAGTCCACGCACTTCAAGACCCTATCTTGAAACTCCATCCCCAAACCCCCACCCCTGGAACCCTTGGCACGGGCTGGAGGCATCCGCGGGCGCGGACGCCTCCTCTCCCGTCATTCCTGGTCCCGGCGCGCCTTCTTGCGGTTGCGCTTGCGTGCCAGAGCCTGCTTCAGTCGCGACTTCTCGCCCGGCTTGAGGTAATAGGAGTGACGCTTGACCTCCTTGATGATGTCGTCTTGCTGGACTTTGCGCTTGAAGCGGCGAAGGGCGTTCTCCAGGGACTCGCCCTCCTGCAATCTCACTTCTGCCAAGTAATACCACCCCCAAACGATTCCGGTAGGATGCCTAGTTATTGCAGCCTTTCCCGGGCAAGTCAAGAACTTAATGTGGACTTTAGCCCCATTTCTCGCGGTCTTCCCGCCCCTGTGCCGCCCCGCAACCCGGCCTCAAAACGCCAGCCGCAGCCCCATCTGCACCTGCCGCGGCGCGTAGGCGTTGGTGGGCGACAGAAAGCCGGACGACAGCCGGAAGTGCGCCGGAAACTGATTGAATCCAATGGTCTTATCGATTTTAACGAACTGTCCGGCGCTGTTCAGAAAGCCGTCGTCGCTCAAATCCACCCGCAGATTTTGCCGGTTCATCAGGTTAAAGGATTCAACCAGCAGTTCCAGCTTGAAGCGGTCGCCTAGTTGGAAGCGCCGCGCCACCCGCAGGTCGGCGGTGATGTAGTTGGGCCCAGTGAAGAAGTTGCGCCGGAAGCCGGGTAGGCGGTCGTTGGAGGTGTTGCCGTCCTGGTTGGCGTCGCCCACGATGCGGGCGTTCACCGGCCGCCCGCTGCCCGCCGTGAACACCCCGGAGAGGCGCCAGTCGTTGAATAGTTTTTTCAGCGTGGCATGCTCGGCGTGGAAGGGCTGGGGCTCCCAGATGCCGGAGAACACCAGCCGGTGCCGCTGGTCGGTCACGCTGCGCCCGCGCTCCGCCCGGGTGGCAAAGGAGTTCTGGACGGTCGCCGGACGGCCCGCGACCAGCGAGTCCTGGGTGTCGTCGATGGCCTGGGCCCAGGTATAGGCGGCGCGGAAATAGACGCCATGGGTCATGCGCCGCCGCACCGAGACGGTCAGCGCGTGATAAACGCTGGAAGCGGCGCTGTCGAACTCGTTGATCGAGCCCACGCTCGGGATGGGCCGCGCCACCGCATTGATGCACGGCGGGAATGGACAGGTCAGCGACGGCACGAACTGCCAGGTGGAGAACGACTGCACGTTGAAGAAGTTCCCGGTGAACGTCGTCCCGGTCTCGTCAAAGACGGGATAGCTCAGGATCATGGGCGGCGGCAGATTCACGTCCCGCGCGCGGATCAGGTGCTCCCCGTGGACGTACAGATAGGAGACGCCCACCGCCAGCCGCTCCGCGAACTCCTTCTCCACGCTCAGGCTGGCCTGCTGCACGAACGGCGTCTGGAAGTTCGGCGCGAACGCCGAGATCTCCGTGGTCAGCCTTCCCGCCACCGCCGGCGGCGCCGTGCACGTCGTCGCTCCCGGCGGGCAACTCACCAGCGGATTGGGGTACGCGGGGAAAAGCAGGCGGTCGAAGAAGTTGGCATTGTCGAGGAAGAGGTGGCTCTGCGCCAGGCCGTTGTCCGTCTCCACCGCCGAGTTGTAGATCTGCGGGATGCGGGTATAGAAGATGCCGTAGCCGCCGCGGACCACCAGCGGCCGCTTCTCGCCCAAGGAATACGCAAAGCCTACCCGCGGCGCGATGTTGTTCACGTCGTGCGGCACCTTGCCCGACGCCGGCCACGCCGGATTCGTCACCAACCGGTCCGAGCGGAACGTTTGCAGGTCCCAGCGCACGCCCAAAGTGAGCGCGAAGTGGCTGGTCACCCGGATCGAATCCTGCGCGAACAGCGCATACTCCCGCGTATCCGGGCGCGAGTCCGCCGTGCCGAAGTTCTGGATGTAGAAGCGCGGCACGGTGTGCGCGAAAGCCCGCAGCGGCGTGATGGCCAGGCCAAAGGTCTGCGGTTGGAAGGTGAACGGGTTCACCCGGATGTTGTCGAAGATGTACTCGCCGCCGAACAACGACGGGAAGTAGTTGTCGATCCAGCTCAGGAGGACGTCCCCGCCGAACTTGAAGGAGTGGCGCTTGGCCTCCAGGCTCAGGGTCTCGGCCAGGTGCAGCCGGTGCTCGCGAGTTTCCCGCGGCAGGATGGAGGCCCGCCCGAAAGCCTCGATCACGTCGTCCACTCGCGTCCGCACCTCGGAAGAGTTAGCGCTCGATTGCTGCAGATCGCGCGAGAACTGCGCCCGCAGATGGCTCATCAGCCGCGCCGAAAGGGAACTGGTGAGCGAGCCCACGGCGCTCACCGTGCTCACCTGCTCCTCTCCGTTCCCGCTCACCGCGAAGTGGGTCACCGGACTGGCGGGGTCGAAGAAGACGTTGTTCTGCCCGTAGTAGCGCGAGGTGGTCACCCGCAGCGTCAGGTAGTGGCGCGGGGAGAGTGAGACGTCCAGCTTGCCGAAGCCGGAGTTCCCCAGCAGCGCCGAGCGGAACTCGCCGCCCAGGGTCGAGAGCTGCGTGGCCGCCGCGAACACCTGCGCCTGGTCGGTGACCTCGAAGTCGGCCGGCGCCGGCGCCAGCACCGTGCTGCCGTCGTCGAACTGGACCACCGTGGGCACGTGGAAGACGTGCTGGTCGAAGCCCGCGTAGTAAAACACGCGGTTGCGCTTCAGCCGCCCGCCCATGGTGAAGCCGAACTGCTGCTGCCGGTCAGCGGGCTTGAAGTCCATGAAGGGATTCTGCGCGTTGAAGTTTGAGTCCCTCAGGTAGTAGAAGACGCTGCCATGCGTGTGGTTCGATCCTGACTTGGTCACCACGTTGATGACCGCGCCCCCCGAGCGCCCCAGCTCCGCCCCGTAGGTGTTCGACGACACCCGGAACTCCTGGATCACTTCGTTGGAGAACTGGTAGGGAGCGCGGTAGCGCCCGCGCGCCTGCGCGAAGAAGGCGTTGTTGTTGTCGGCGCCGTCCACCAGGAAGCTGGAGTGGAAGCCGCGCACCCCGCCGAAGGCCAGGTCGCCGTTCGCCGACGAGGTCAGCCCGCGCGGATCCTGGGTCACGCCCGGCGTCAGCAGCGCCAGGTCGCTGAACCGGCGCCCGTTCAACGGAAGCTGCTGGATGGCCCGCTCGTCGATCACCGACGAGACCTCGCTCGACCGCGTCTCCACCAAAGGCGCCTCCTCCGTGATGTTCACCGTCTCTCCCGGCCCCGCCACCTTCAGCGCGAACCCCAGCTCCACCGCTGCGCCCACCTCCACTTTGACCGCAGTGCGCAACTGCGGCGCCATGCCCGGCGCCTCCACCCGGACGGAATACTCCGCCGGCGGCAGCAGTTCGACCGCAAATCGCCCCCCGCTGTCCGTCGTCGTCTCGCGGGGGACCCCGTTCGCCAGGTTGGTCACCGTGACCCGAGCGCCCGCGATGCGCCCGCCGCTGGCGTCGGTTGCCGCGCCGCGGATGGCGCCGGTGGAGCCGTCCTGCGCCACCAGCGCAGCACTGAACAGCGCCAACAACAGCCCCAGCAGGATCTTCGGCCAGCAGCATGCGTTTCGGTCCCGATGCGCCATGGACGCCTCCCCAATTGCATCCCCATAGCACGCATGTCCTTCCCGATTCTGGAAATTCTGATTCTTGTTCCGAAAACGGAACAAGAATTTCATCCCCCCTAAAAGTCGGCCCTTCCGGCCCTCCTCCCCTCTTGCAAGCCCAGGCAAACCAGAGACTTGCAGGGGTTTGCAGTCGAACCGCGAATCAGAGATCGCGAATCAAGAATGCGGGCCGCCCGGTCATTGCCGCGCTCTTTCTCGCGTGTTACCTTCTAGCCTTCGCTCGCGCGCAAAACATTAAGAAGATGATTCGCTCCTACCAGGGACACTCGCCGCGGATCGCCGCCACCTGCTTCGTAGACCCCTCGGCCCAGGTCATCGGCGACGTCACCCTGGCCGAGCACGCCAGCGTCTGGATGAACGCCGTGCTGCGCGGCGACGTAAACTCCATCCGCGTGGGCGCGAACTCCAACATCCAGGATTGCAGCGTCCTCCACGGCATGCTGGACAAGTATGCGGTGGAGGTAGGCGAGTGGGTCACCGTCGGCCACTCCGTCACCCTGCACGGCTGCGTGGTCGAGGACCGCTGCCTCATCGGCATGGGCTCGGTCATCTTGAACAACGCGCGCATCGGCTCAGGCTCCATCATCGCCGCCGGCACCGTCATCCCGGAGAACACCGTGGTCGAGCCGCGGTCGCTGTGGATGGGCGTGCCGGGAAAGTTCAAGAAGAAGCTGGGCGAGGCGGACCAGGAGACCATCCTGCGCTACGCCAGAAACTATCTGGGATATAAGGACCAGTACCTGCGCGAGGTCGGCGTAAAGCGCGACTCCGGGGTAAAGTAGTTGTCATTCCGAGCCCGCCCGGCGGGCGAGGAACCTGCTTTTGCTGATTGCTGACTGCTGATGGCTCCTCCCATCAAATCCGTCCGCGGCACCCGCGACCTGCTGCCGCCGGAGACCGCGCTGTGGAACTTCGTCGAGGCGGCCGCCCGCGACGTCTTCCGCGTCTACGACTTCCACGAGATCCGCACTCCCATCTTCGAGGAGACGCAACTCTTCGCCCGCTCCGTCGGCGAGGAGACCGACATCGTCGCCAAAGAGATGTACACCTGGGAAGACCGCGCCCGCGCCGAGAGCGAGAAGGGTCAGTCCCTGACCCTGCGCCCGGAGAACACCGCCGGCGTGGTCCGCGCCTACATCGAGCATCGGCTCTGGGAGCGGCCCGGGTTGCAGAAGCTCTACTACATCGGCCCGCAGTTCCGCCGCGAGCGTCCGCAGAAGGGACGCTACCGCCAGTTCTACCAGATCGGCGCCGAGGTCATCGGCCCGGCCGCGGCCGGCAGCGAATCCCCCGCCGTGGACGCCGAAGTGCTCGAGATGCTGGCCACGCTGCTCGACCGCGTCGGCATCCAGGGCTGGCGGCTGGAGCTGAACTCCGTCGGCTGCTCCGCCGACCGCCCCAAATACCACGCCGCGCTGCAGAAAGCCCTCGCCACTCACGTGAAGAAGATGTGCGCCGACTGCCAGCGCCGCGCCCAGACCAATCCCATGCGCGTCTTCGACTGCAAGGTCGAAGCCGACCAGCCCATCATCCAGAAGCTCCCACGCATGAGCGAATTCCTCGACGAGGCCTGCCGCGCCCACTTCGCTGAAGTGCAGGCGCTGCTCCAGGCGATGGAAGTCCCATGCCACGTGAACGACCGCCTGGTGCGCGGCCTCGACTACTACACCCGCACCGCCTTCGAATTCACCCACGGCGCGCTGGGCGCGCAGAACGCCATCCTGGGCGGAGGCCGCTACGACGGGCTCTCCGAGATGCTGGGCGGCCCCGCCGCCCCCGGCATCGGCTTCGCCATCGGCGAGGACCGGCTGGTGATGGCGGCGCAAGAATCCGCCGAGGCCATCGCCCACCCGCCCGACGTTTACATCGCGCCCCTTGGCCCCGGCATGGACCGCGAAGCCGCCAAACTCGCCCGCGAGCTGCGTCACCACGACCTCGTCGTGCGCCTGGGCGACGAAAGCTTTCGCCTGAAGAAGTCGCTCGAGACGGCCGCCAAGCTGGGCGCGCGCTTCGCCCTCATCCTGGGCGAGAACGAGGTCAAGTCCGGCGAGTTCGCGCTCAAGAACCTGGCCACTGGCGAGCAGGCGAGCGTCCCGCGCGCCGAGCTAGCAAACAGGATTCTCGGGAGCCGCTAGCCTAAAATCCCGACACCCTGCGGCTTCAGCCGCAGGGTGTCGCATTTTCTTTGGTTCCCTTCGTGCCCCTTCGTGTCCTTCGTGGTTGAGCTTTTGATTTTCGCCACAAAGGAGCACGACGGCCTAATCCCAACCCTTATAATCTCCACTTCACCTTCTGAGGCTCATCTGTGCAACTCGACTTCCTCGGCGATCTTCGGCGCACCCACACCTGCGGGGCCCTGCGCTCCGCGGACGCCGGCGCGCGCGTCGTCCTCATGGGCTGGGTCAACCGCCGCCGCGACCTCGGCAACCTCATCTTCATCGACGTCCGCGACCGCACCGGCATCACCCAGATCGTCTTCAACAAGGACCGCGGCGCCGCCCTGCATGAGAAGGCCTCCACCCTGCGCTCGGAGTTCGTCATCGCCGTTACCGGCGGCGTGAAGCAGCGCGAGCCTGCCACCGTCAACAAGAACCTCCTGACCGGCGAGATCGAAGTGGTTTGCGAAGAGTTGCGCATCCTCAACGACTCCAAGACGCCGCCCTTCCTGCCCGGCGAATCCGATCCCAAGCTGCTGCCCAACGAGGAAGTGCGCCTCAAGTACCGCTACCTCGACCTGCGCCGCGCTGAGATGCAGGCCAACCTCGAGCTGCGCCACAAGGTGGCGCTTGCCATCCGCAACCACCTTTCCGCGCGCGGCTTCCTCGAGATCGAGACCCCCTTCATGACCCGCTCCACCCCCGAGGGCGCGCGCGACTACCTGGTCCCCAGCCGCGTCCATCCCGGCCAGTTCTACGCCCTGCCGCAGTCGCCACAGCTCTTCAAGCAGATCCTGATGCTCTCCGGCTGCGACAAATATTTTCAGATCGTGCGCTGCTTCCGCGACGAAGACCTGCGCGCTGACCGCCAGCCCGAGTTCACCCAGATCGATCTGGAGATGACCTACCCGCAACCCGAGCAGGTCTTTGAGGTGGTCGAGGGATTCCTGGCCGCGGCCTTCGAGGCCGCCGGCATCAAGCTCGCGACTCCGTTCCCGCGCATGACTTACGACCAGGCCATCCGCAGCTACGGCGCCGACAAGCCCGACCTGCGCCTGCCCCCGATGACCGACGTCCGCCAGGCCTTCGCCGCGGAAGAGCTGGAAAAACTCGGCATCCGCCCCGGGCTGCCCGTGATGGCCATCCGCATCCCCGGCGTGGGCGAACTCTCGCGCAAGGAGCGCGACGAGATCAAGACGCTCATCAGTGACCACAAGAACGCCAAGGTCTTCGAGGACATCAAGCGCCTCGAAAAGAATTTCCCCGGCGCGGTCACCAAGATCCGGGACCGTGTGGAAGCGGCCGACTCGGCCGCGCTTGCGGGCGGGTCGCCCGCATCCACACAGACAGATTTGCTGGTGCTGGTCGCCGGCAACGGCACCCCCCCCGAGCACAAATCCGAGGGCGGGGTAAAACCCGAGGTCAAGCAGCACGACCACGCCGTCTCCACCGCCGCCGGCGCGCTGCGCCTGGCCCTGGCGCAGAAGTACGCCGAGCGCCACAAGCTTTTTGCCGCCGATTTCAAGTCGCCCAACGCCTTCCGCTGGCTCTGGGTCACCGACTTCCCCATGTTCGAGTGGGACGCGGCGGGCGAGCGCTGGGCGGCATCACATCATCCCTTTACTTCGCCGCACGAGAAAGATCTCGAAGCAGGGAAGCTGGAAAGCGATCCCGGCACGGTGCGCGCCCTCGCCTATGACGTCGTCCTCAACGGCCTGGAGATCGGCTCCGGCTCCATCCGCATCCACCGTCAGGACGTGCAGAAGAGGATCTTCAAGGCGCTGGGCATGACCGACGACGAAGCCCGCTCGCGCTTCGGCTTCTTCTTGGACGCGCTCGAATACGGCACGCCTCCGCACGGCGGCATCGCCCTGGGTCTCGACCGCATCGTCATGATGCTGGCCGGCGCCGACTCGCTGCGCGAAGTCATCCCCTTTCCCAAGACCGCCCGCGCCGCGGACCTGATGGTGGACGCCCCTACGCCCGTCAGCGAGCAGCAGCTCAAAGAGTTGGGGATATCCATCAAGAAATCTGACTGACAACCCAAGATCAACCACAAGGTCCTTCGCCCCGACAAGTCGGGGCTCAGGATGACATGCGTAAGAATAATGTGATGGCGCAGCACCAGTCTGTCGGGTTCAATCTGCGCCGTTGTTAAGCTTGTCATCCTGAGCGCCCGGGTCGGGGCGCGAAGGATCTTGCGTTTGTTTTTCGGGTTGGAACTGCTTTCCAAAGTCAGCGCTCAAGTCCCGTACAATACGAGCCGTCCCATGGCCCGCATCCACGTCCTGCCCGAGCACGTTGCCAACAAGATCGCCGCGGGCGAGGTGGTGGAGCGCCCGGCCTCGGTGGTCAAGGAGTTGCTGGAGAACGCGCTCGACGCCGGCGCCAACCGCATCCGCATACAAGTCGAAGCGGGCGGGCGCAAGCTCATCCAGGTGACGGACGACGGCTCGGGCATGGTGCGCGACGACGCGCTGCTGGCCTTCGAGCGCCATGCCACCTCCAAGCTCCACGACGCCGAGGATCTGCTCAGCATCTCGACCTTGGGCTTTCGCGGCGAGGCCCTGCCCTCCATCGCTTCGGTCTCGCGGCTGGTGCTGGAGACCTGCGCGCAGGAGGAAAACCAAGGTCCCTCGACTTCGCCCGCCACGGCGGGTTCCGCTCGGGATGACAAGTCAAAAGTTGCCGGCGAGCCGCTGGCGCTACCCGTGGGCACGCGCATTGAGATCAACGGCGGGAAGATCATGAAGGTGGAAGAGGCCGGGCTGCCGGTGGGGACTTCGGTCACGGTGCGCGATTTGTTCTTCAACACGCCCGCGCGCAAGAAATTCCTCAAGGCCGAGTCCACCGAGCTGGGCCACATCGCCACGTTGGTCACGCACTACGCGCTGGCGCATCCCGGCAAGCACATCGAGTTGCACACTTCCGCCAACGCGCTCTTGGTGGCGAGCCCGGTGCGCGGCCACGCCGAGCGCATCTTCCAGATCTTCGGCAAGGAGACGCTCGAGGAACTCCTGCCCGTGGCCGCGGCGGCGGCGCTCGAGCGCGTGGGACTGCCCCAGCCGCCCCCCTGGGTCATCGAGAAGCGCAAGCAGCGCGGCGAAGACTACGAGGCCCCCGTACCCGGCGAGCTGCGCCTGCACGGTTTCGTCTCCAAGCCGGAGCTGCAGAAGCTCAACCGCAATTCCATCTTCGTCTTCGTCAACCAGCGGCTGATCCGCGACCGCATCCTCCAGCACGCGCTCTCCGAGGCCTACCGCAACATCCTGCCGGCGTCGGTCTTTCCCGTGGTGCTGCTCTTCCTGGAGATGCCTTCGGAGGAAGTGGACTGCAACGTCCATCCCACCAAGAGGGAAGTGCGCTTCCGCCAGCAAGGTTTCGTCCACGACTTCGTGCGCGACTCCGTGCGCGCCGCGCTGATGAAGGCGCGCCCCGTGCCGCAGTTCACCAGCGAAATACGATCCCAGCCCACCGCGGCGGCGGCGCTCTCCCCCGGCGCGCGCCCCGTAGAGACGTTGCTTGCAACGTCTCCCCTAGGCCCGGACTTCGCGCTCCAGCCGCCTCCGCCGCTGCCGCAGAACCTTGATTTCACCGGCGGCATCGCGGTCGAAGCCAACGCCGCCGTGCCGCTGGCCATGCCGCCCGCGCCCCGGCCCATCAGCGCCCCCATCCGCTCCGACGACGGCTGCGCCGGCGTCATCGCGCAGTCCGAAGGCGAAGCCCAGCCGGAGAGTGCCTCCATCGAATCTTTGAAGCCGCTGGGCCAGATCCGCGACTCCTTTATTCTTGCCGTCAACGGCGACGGCTTGTGGATCATTGACCAGCACGTGGCGCACGAGCGCGTGCTTTTTGAGCGCATCCTGCGCCAGCGCGCGGCGGAAAAAGTCCAGGGACAGCGCCTGCTCATGCCGCTGGTGCTGGCGCTCACACCCGGCCAGCAGGCGGTCTTCGAGCAGATTTCGGAGGAACTGCAGCGCAACGGCTTCGAGGTGGAGCCCTTCGGCGCGCGCACCATCGCGGTGAAGACGGCGCCGGCAGGCGTGGATGCCAGCGAGATCGAGCGCCTGCTCACCGAATTGCTCGACCAGTTCCAGCGCGAAGAGCAGGCCACCAACCTGGAGCGGGCCCGCGGCAAGATCGCGGCTTCCATCGCCTGCCACGCCGCCATCAAGGTGAACACGCCGCTCGAACCCAATAAGATGGAGTGGCTGCTGAAGGAGTTGGCCCGGACCGAGTGCCCCATGACCTGCCCCCACGGACGTCCGGTGGTGCTGCGCTATTCGTTGCGCGACATCCAGCGCGCCTTCAAGCGGATCTAGCCCATGATGACCGAACTCGAACTGCGCGAACACCGGCGCCAGAAGTGGCGCCTCGACCGGCGCCCCCTGCGCTCCGCCGAGGACGCCCGCGAGTTCCTGGAGTCGGTGGGCTTCTGCCTGATGTATCCGGTGAAGCCGCCGCTGCTGCTGCCTACCTTCCTCGGCGCCTGCGCCGGTTCGGAGGCGAACCTTCCCCTGCGCCCGCAGGCGTTCGACAGCCCGGGCGCCCGCCAGGCGGAAGAATGGGCGCTGGAAATGTTGCGGCAGCGCATCGCCTTCGAGACCAACCTCTTCGGCGAGACGCCCATGCTGCTCGCTGCCTCCGTCCTTCCTTACTTCTATGCGCTGGTCGGCGACCGCAACCCTAAGGGGGAGCGGAAGAAGGACTCGGACGCCGTCCAGCTCTCCCCCTTGGCCCGCGACACCTGGGCGGCGCTGCGCCAGAGCGGGCCCTTGGCCAAAGCTAGGCTGCGCGAGCTCTTGGGCGGCGCGCCTTCGGACGCCGCGCTCGACCGCGCCCTGGGGGAATTGGGCGCCTCGCTCAAGATCGCGCGCGTGGACCAGAGTCCGCAAGCCGGCGCCGCCTGGGAGCTGCTGCACCGCTGGGCCCCGGAGGCGGTCCAGGAGGGGATCGGATTGTCGGTGGGCCAGTCGCTCTCCGCCCTGGTCTCCCGCTACCTGGAGTGCGTGGTGGCGGCGGAAACCAAGGAGGTAGAGGAGTTCTTCTCGCGGCTTGCGCCCCGCTCCCGGGTGCGGGAGAGCGTCAACGCGCTGCTGTCGGCGCGCGAGCTGGCCTTCCTCCCGGTCGGGAACAAGACGTTGATTCAGATCGCGCCGCCGCGCCCGCCCGTCACCTTCCGCCGGGTTGCGCCCAAGGGCGCCGCGCCGCGGCCAAGAACCAGCCCGCCGCGCCGCCGCCCGCCCGCGCGGCGCCCCGACAAGAGGGCATGACGACATGACGAAGCAGCGCGCGCGCCGCCCGGTGATCGCCATCGACGGCCCCGCCGGGGCGGGGAAGAGCACGCTCGCCGCGCGACTGGCGAAAAAGCTCGGCTACGTCAACCTCGAATCCGGGGCCATGTACCGGGCGCTGGCGCTGAGGGCCATCGAAGCCGGAATCTCTTTCGACGACGAAGCGGCGCTCACGGCGCTGGCCCGCGGCTCGCGCATCGAGCTCCAGCCCGCAGCCGGCGAAGGCAACCGCGTGTTGCTCGACGGTCGCGACGTCTCCCGGCGCATCCGCGAGCAGGACGTCACCGACGCCTCCTCCCGCGTCTCCGTGCATCCGGCAGTGCGCGAATGGATGGTGGCTCGCCAGCGCGAGCTGGGCGCTCGCGGCGGCGTGATCATGGAAGGACGCGACATCGGCACCCAGGTCTTTCCCGACGCCGAGGTGAAGATTTTTCTCGACGCCGCCCCCGAGGTCCGGGGCCAGCGCCGCTTCCGCCAGCAGCCCGGGGAGGCCGCCGCGCCACCCCCCGAAGAAGTTCTGGACGAACTGCGCGCGCGCGACCTCCGCGACCGCTCCCGAACTCACTCTCCCCTGGCGCCCGCCCCGGACGCCCTGGTTCTGGACTCCACCGCGCTCTCCCTCGACCAGGTGGTGGCCCGGGTGGAGGCGGTTCTCGCCGGAAAGCTGTCCGCGGCCCGCACCCGCCGCCCCCCGCGAACCGCCCGGCCCCGCTGACCAAAAGCGGAAAAATCGAGGCTCGGCCCCCCTTGAGATTTTCGGTTGGCATTGACCTTTCCTTTGATATACTGCCCGCACTTTTTGACGCGTTTTCCAGGAGTCGCATTTTGGCGCCCGGAACCCCGGAAAATGGGGTCGTGCGGGGCCAGGACACTTCGGCCAGCCTCCCCCCTTGGACTGGCCGCGTTTTGCCCATAACTAGTTTCTAACCATTGGGAGTACGCCCTTGTTTCTGATTGAGGACTTGACGCAAGTGATCAAGTACCTGCTGTACATGGTACTGGCCCTCAACGCGGTGTTCCTGGTCTTCGTCTTCTTCCGCCGCGTCGCCCGCAACCGCTATTACCGGGCCAAGGATGAGGCGCGCGAGCGCTACCGCAACGTGCTTTCGCAGTTTGCCAACGGCGAGATCACCACCGAGCAGGCGGCCGAGGGGCTGCGCGGCGCCTCGGGTGCCGCGGCGCAGGACGCGGTGCAGGAGCGCCTGATAGCCTCCGTCGACCCCTCCAATATCGAGCACGTGACCGATCTCTTCTTCGCCCTGGGCTACGTGGACCACTGGGCCCGGACCGCCTTCGGGCGCAGCCGCGCCACCCAGCTCAAGGAGCGCTCTCGCCGCAAGGAAAAAGCGGCCATCTCCACCGGCCAGCGCCAGAGCCTATGGAACTTCCTGCGCCGCGCGCGCTTGTTCTCCGTGCCCCGCGCCCTGGCCGTGGATCACCTGGGCAAACTGGCGCCCGAGTTCTCCCAAGTCTTTGTGGCCGAGGCGCTGCACGACCCCTCCACCCAGGTGCGGCGCGTGGCCGTCGAGGCCATTGGCAAGAACCGCCATCCCGCCGCCATCCCCCTGCTGCTGGAGGAGCTGCGCAAGGCGGTGGACGAAGGCAATGACGTCTCCCTGCGCACCACCAAAACGGCGCTGATTTGCTACAACTTGGAGGACGTCCCGCACTTCCTGCCCTTCCTCAGCCATCCCAGCCGCCGGGTGCGCTTCTTCGTGGTGGACGCGATTCGCGAGATCTTCGTCAAGGCCTCGCGCTACACCTCCATCAGCCGCGCCAATCTTTCGCAGGAGATCCGCCAGGCGTTTCTGACCAAGGTGCCCTCGGATACCTTCGCCGACGTGCGCGCCCGTGGCGCCGCCGTCATCGCCCACTTCCGCGAGCCCCAGGCCACCGACGTCCTGCGCAAGCTGCTGGCCGACGAGAACGAGTTCGTCCGCCTGCACACCGTCCGCGTCTGCAACGACCCCTTCTACTCCGACCTGGTGCCGGACATCGTCCGCTGCCTGGCCGACAACAAGTGGCGGGTGCGCGAGGGGGCGGCCCAGACCCTGAGCGCCTTCGGCCATCGCGGCATCAACGAGCTCTACCGCTACTTCATCGTGGCCAAGGACCGCTACGCCGCCGAGCAGATCACGGAAGAGATCCAGCGCACCGGGATGATCCGCACCCTGCTGGAAGAACTGTCCGGTGGGGGCGAGGAAGCCGGTCTGGCCCAGGACGTTTGCCGCAGGATGACCCTGATGGGCAAGACCACGCTGCTCACCCAGGCGGTGGCCGCCAACATCGCCCCCGAAGCCCGCATCCTGCTGATGGAGGCGCTGATGGAAGCGCCCACCCACGACTTCCTCAATCTTTTGGCCACGCTTTCCAAGAAGGACACCGGCCCGGTGGGAGCCAAGGCCGGCTCGTTGTTGCGGCAGTCGGCGCAGGATGGTTCGGCGCCGCCCTCGAGAGGATGAAATGCACAATAGCGCCCTCCAATTCCTGGACTACTGCAACACGGTGATCCTCATCTATTTCGTCGTCACCAACCTGGTGTACACCATCCTCATGCTGCTCTCGCTGTACGCGGTGTCGCTGCACGCCAAGTTCACCCGGCAGAAGGGCTACGCTGACATCGCCGATTCGCCCGTCACCCCGCCCGTGGCCATGATCATCCCCGCCTACAACGAGCAGGACGCCATCGTGCAGACGGTGCTTTCGGTGCTGGAATTGAACTACCCGGAGAAGGAAGTCATCGTGGTGGACGACGGCTCCACCGACGGCACCATCGCCCAGCTGGTGAAGCAGTTCCAGCTTACCCGCATGGACCTGATTTACCGGCCCTCGCTGCCCGCCAAGCTGCCCACCGCCTTCTACTTCAACCCCGACCGCCCTGAGTTGATCGTCGTCTCCAAGCCCAACGGAGGCAAGCCGGACGCGCTCAACGTGGGCATCAACATGGCGCGCAGCCCCTACTTCTGCACCGTGGACGCCGATTCGCTCATCGAGCGCGACGCTCTGCTGCGCCTCATCGCCCCCATCGTGCACTCCAGCCTGCGCACCGTGGTCTCGGGCGGCGTGGTCCGCATCATCAACGGCTGCACCTTGCGCGACGGCCGCATCGCCGAGATCGATCTGCCCAAGTCCTGGGTGGAGCGCTGCCAGGTGGTGGAGTACATCCGCGCCTTCCTCTTCGGACGTCCGGGATGGAACTTCCTGAACGCCACCTTCATCGTCTCCGGGGCCTTCTGCCTGATGGAGCGCGATACCGCCATCCAGGCCGGCGGCTTCTCCACCGACACGGTCACGGAAGACATCGACATCATCGCCACCATCCACCACTTCATGAAGGAGAACAAGCGCAAGTACCAGATGGTGTTCACCACCGACCCCATCTGCTGGACTGAGGCCCCGCGCACCCTCTCCATGCTGGCCCGGCAGCGCCGCCGCTGGCAGCTTGGCCTCATGCAGACCGTCATGAAGCACAACAAAATGATCTGGAGCCCGCGCTTCGGCCTGCTCGGCCTCTTCAGCATGCCCTTCCACGCCTACGTCGAGGCCGTGGGCTGCGTCATCGAGGCCACCGGAACCTTCCTGGTGCCCTTCTCCTTCATCATCGGCGCCATGCCGCTCCCGCTCTTCCTGGCCATCGTCTTCCTGGCCGTCGGATACGGCACCCTGCTCTCCATGGGCGCGGTGCTGCTGGAGGAGACCACCCTGCACCGCTATCCCCGCCTCAAGCACGTTCTCATCCTGATGATCTACGCCGTCTTCGAGAACGTCGGCTTCCGGCAGATCGTCACCCTGTTCCGCGCCCAGGGGGTCTTCCGCTACTTCACCGGCCTGCGCAAGTGGGAGCACGTGGAGCATGAAGGCGCCACGCCCCGCGTGGCCGCGGCCCGAGGCCAAGCATGAGACGCCAGAGCCTGCTCACCAACCGCGTCATCCTGGGCATGCTGGTCTTCTTTCTTGCCGTCGGCTTCTGGGTGTTCCGCGTCCGCCAGCAGTACCAGCCCGTCTACAAGGATGCGGTGACGGCCTACCAGAAGGGGGACTATTTGGAGGCTCTGGGCTGCGACCCGTGCCCGCCAGAAGGGGGAGGGGCACGCAAGCCTTATGGGTTCAAACACGCCTACACCATTTCCCCCAACGCCCTGGACGTCATCCTCATGATGGGCTGGACCAACCTCAAACTGCGGCGTTTTGAGGAGGCGGGCTACTACTTCAACCGCGCCCTGGCCATCGATCCCAAGACCGAGGAAGCCCGGCTGGGCGCCGGCTTCGTCGCCCTGGAGACCGGCCGGGGGACCATGGACATCACCGTACTCCAAGACCTGCAGAAGCGGCGGAGCAACGATCCCAGCGTCAAGCTGCTGGTGGCCGGCGCTTTGGTGCGCTTGGGAAGGGACATGGAGGCCTCGGTCCTCTTCAAGGAGCTGCGCGACGACAAGGATTACGGCACGGCGGCCCGGGCTGCGCTCGACGAGATGTTTGGCCTGCTGGGCTCCCCCGACCCCATTCCCAGCCAGTTGGCGCCGCTTTCCAAGCCCGCCCAGACCCAGGTTGCCTTCCGCGCTTCCGAGGGCGCCATCTGGCGGCAGGCCGGCGGCGCATGGGAGAAGTTCTATGTCACCGGCGTAAACTTGGGGCCGGTCGCTCCGGGCTTCTATCCCGCCAGCCCGCCCAACCGCTACGACACCTACGCCAACTGGCTGCGCTTGGCCCGCCAGGCCAATGCCAACACCGTCCGCGCCTACGGCCTGATGCATCCCGCCTTCTACCGTGCTTTCCGCCATCAGCGCGGCGAGGGCGGCAAGCTCAGCCTGTATCAGGAGATCCCCGCGGACGTCCCTCCGGGCAATGATCTCTACGACCCCAAGTTCATCGAAGACACCAAGGCCCAGGTGCGCTACGTCGTGGATGCGCTGCACGGCCGCGGCGAGGTCCCGCCCCGTCCGGGCAGCAACAGCGGCGTCTATGACGGGGACATCTCGGCCTACGTGAGCGGGATCCTGTTCGGCCGCGAATTCGATCCCGTGATCACCACCCAGACCAACCTGTCCAACCCCAGCAAGAAGAGCCATGACGGCAAGTATGTGAGCGTGGTGGACGCCACTCCCACCCAGGTGTGGGTGGCCGAGATGCTGGACTTCCTGGTCGGCTACGAGACCGATACCTACAACGCCCAGCACCCGGTGGCCATGATCAACTGGCCCCGCACCGATGGTCTCTTTCACCCCACCGAGTCCGGCCGCACCAATGCCTCCGGCCTGGACGAATCCAAATTCCGCGTGCAGCCCGCTTTCCGGGCCGGTCTCTTCGCCTCCTACCACATCTTCCTGCATTACCCCGAGTTCTTCGCGCTCGATTCCACCTACGCCAACGGCCGCGACAGCCAGGGCATCAACCCCATGGCCGCCTATCTGCGCGAACTGCGGGCGCGCATCCCTTATCCGCTGGTGGTCACCGAGTACGGCGTCTCCAACTCCATGGGCATCCTCGACTACCTGCCCAGCAAGTGGAACCACGGGGGACACAACGAAGACGAGCAGGCGCAGATTCTCTCCCGCTTCACCCGCACCATCCGCGATTCAGGTTGCGCCGGGGGCGTGGTTTTCGAGCTGCTGGATGAGTGGTACAACTCCGACCGCATCTTCTTCGACTACCAGAGCCCGCACGAGCGCGCCACCCTCTGGATCAACGTGCTCGACCCGCGCAAGCGCTACGGCCTGGCCGGGTACCGCACCAGAAACTGGCGACTGTTCACCGGAGGCGCGGCGGGCTGGCAATCCGCCCAAACCCTCTATAGCGGCTCGGGCGCCGTTCGCTCGGTGCGGGCGGCTGCCGATGAAGCCTTCCTCTACCTGCGCCTGGAAGCGCCCTGTCCCGACTGCACGGCTCGTCCCGGCGCCCGGCCCTCGGCCGAGACCACCAGTTACGTCATCGCCCTGAACACCGCGCCTTCCATCGTGGGGCTAGAGAAGCTCCCCTTCGGCGGCGTGCGCCTCGCCGAGGGCGCTGGTTTCCTCATCCGCGTCGGCGACCCCGCCTCCTCCCGCCTGCTGGTCGCCGACGCCTACAACCCCTATGAAACCACGGCCGACGGCAAGCTGGTTCCCAAGGCCGCGTTTTCTCCCAAGATGCAGGATTCCGGCGCCTTCCAGGACCTGGTTTTCCCGCTCCACCCCAAGCGCGCCGGCCGCGGCGTCAACCTCCCGGAACAGCGCTATGACGCCTCCGCCATGCCGTACGGAACCTCCGATTCCTCTAGTACCGACTTTGATACCCTGGCCCAGTGGTACTACGATGCCCGCGAGAAAGCCATCCTGGTGCGCATTCCCTGGGGTAAACTTCTCGTTACTGACCCCTCCAGCCTGCGCGTTTTCTTCGGTTTTGACGATGCTGGAGTCCTGAGGAGCATCCCCAGTTCGGGGGTGTCGGTCGGCGTCTTCGCGGTCAAGGGCCCGGGCGGCGGAGACTTCAGTACCTTGAGCGTCACCGAGAGTTTCCCGGCCGCTTCAGGCGGCACCATCGGCCGGGCGGAACGATTGACCTGGGACAAATGGAATGGCTGGCGTCCCGAAACCTATCCTCAGATTTATTTGAAGAGGTCATACAATGGAGTACAAAAAGACTTCGCGGATCTCAACCGTCCATAAGCTGCTGCTGGCGCTGGCAGGATTGGCGTTGGCACTGGCCGCCCCGGCGCAGGCGGCGGAACCCGGTAGCCGTGCCCTGCTGCTTCAGGGCGACCGCTACAGCGCCCAGGGCAAGTGGGACTCGGCTCGCTCCGCCTACGTGCGCGCCCTCGAGGCCGGCGCCGTCCTCGACCAGGACTTCCCGCGCTGCCGCAACCTCGGCCGCGCCTACATGAACGGCAAGTTCCCGGACAACGCCGAAGCGGCCCGCTGGCTGGCTCGCGCCGTCGAACTCCGCCCCATGTCCCAGGACACCC
>Ga0080064_1001038_pt1 | contig 62396 bp, 68 predicted proteins | sample Subgrocontami54m_FD_69260 | JGI IMG/M metagenome (GOLD analysis project Ga0080064, IMG submission 69260) | Subsurface groundwater microbial communities from S. Glens Falls, New York, USA - GMW46 contaminated, 5.4 m (SPADES assembly) (version 2) ... | reverse complement strand
AAAATTTCCGGCGGCGGGCGGTGCAATATTACGAACGCCGAATTCGACGAGCATATATTCCTGAAAAATTACGGCGCGGCCGAGCAGTTTTTGTATTCCGCATTCGCCCAATTCGGCGTGCAGGAGACATTCGCGTTCTTCGAGAAACGGGGGCTTCCGCTCGTTATTGAGGCCCGCAAGCGCGTCTTTCCCAAAACGCAAAAAGCCGCGGATGTGTTCCGCGTACTTGAGCGGTATGCGCGCGAGGGCAACGTATCCGTGCGCGCGAATTCATCGGTCGAGCGTGTGCTTTCGTCCGGCGGGAAAATAACGGGCGTGGTCGCGCGCGGCCAGGAATACAACGCGGCGGCGTTTATTTTCGCCGCGGGAGGCATTTCGCATCCGGAGACCGGTTCCACCGGTGACGGATTTTCCTGGCTTTCACAGCTCGGTCATGCGGTCGTGGCGCCCACGCCAACAATTGTGCCCTTGGCGGTGCGCGAGCGTTGGGTGAAGGACATGCCCGGTGTGTCGCTTTCGTTCATGAAGATAACATTCTACGTCGATGAGAAAAAACAATTCTCAAAGACAGGAAAAATATTATTCACGCATTTTGGTCTCTCCGGTCCGCTTATTTTGAACGCGGCGCGCGCGGTGGGGGATTTGTTGCACAATGGCGTTGTAACGGCGCGCATTGATGCGTTTCCGCATACGGATGTCGGCTCACTCGACCGTTCGTTCGTTGCTCATTTGGACAAGAATAAAAATAAAACGCTGAAGAACGCGTTCAAAGATTTCGCGCCCGAAGGGACCGCCGACAGCATACTGTCTATTGTGAAAACCGATATAGACCCCGAAACAAAAGTTCACAGTGTAAGCAAGGAACAGCGCAAGCGTATCGTGCATCTTCTGAAGGCGCTCCCCGTTACCATAACCGGGCTTATGGGGTACGACCGTGCGGTCGTTGCCGACGGCGGCGTTTCCCTTGCCGAAATAGATACGAAAACCATGCGTTCCAAAAAATTCGATAACCTTTATATTACCGGAGACCTTTTGCATATAAACCGTCCCTCCGGCGGCTACTCGCTGCAGTTATGCTGGACGAGCGGATATATTGCGGGCAGCAACGCATAGGGAAAAAACCGCCCGGACGCGGTTTTTGTTTTTATTGTCAACGCTGAGGGAGCGTGGTAGAGAAAAGTAACGTTGTCTTTGAAAAGGAGTGTTTCGTGAAGATACATCGGAAGGTCCTTTCCAACGGCTTGCGAACGCTTGTTGTTCCCAAACAGGACGCGCTTACGGTTCATATTGCGCTGGGCCTGCGGGCCGGTGCGCGGCGCGAAATCGCCGAGACGAACGGCATTGCTCACTTCCTTGAGCATATGTTCTTCCGCGGCGGAACGCGCTATCCCACGCAGGATGCGACCGCGATCGCTATTGAGGGCGTTGGCGGTAATTTCAACGCATATACGAGTTACGATATGGTATATTTTATTGTTTCCATGCCTGTCGGAGAATTTGAGACCGGTATGGACGTTCTTGGCGACATGCTGTTGAATGCCGTGCTTCGCCAGGAAGATATTGTTGCCGAGCGCGGTGCCGTGTTGCAGGAGTTCGCCCGCCGCGATGATTCGTCCAGTACAGTTGCCTGGGAGGCGCTGCAGAGACTTTTATACGGCAACGCGCCGCTTGGATGGCCCATTGTCGGTTCTCTCGATAACTTGAATCGGTTTGCGCGGGAAGATTTCGTGCGGTTCCGCACCGACATGTATAACGCCCGTGAGGCCGTACTTGTCGTGTCCGGTAACGTTGATGCGTCGCGCGTACAACGTCTTGCAGAGAAATATTTCGGCGTACTGCCGGCCAGCAGCAATGCGTGCGGCGTGTCGTATGAGGCTCCCGCGCATATGCCCGGACCTCAGAGCGTTGTTATTCAGCGTGATTTTAAACAGGTAACTATTTTGCTGGGTACGTATGCTCCCACAGTCGTTTCCAACGACAGATTCGCCGTTTATATTCTCGATACCGTGCTTGGAACGGGGATGAGCAGCCGTTTGTTCCAGAACGTGCGGACCAAAAAAGGTCTTGCGTACGGCGTGTCTTCGAATTATGGCGTGAACGCCGATTATGCGACGTTCTCTTGCGGAGCCGGTGTTTCGCCGGAACGTGTGGAAGAAGCGCTTGAAGCGATCGTTGTCGAGATGAAGAAGCTGGTGAAAGAACCTCCCACAGCCGAGGAATTGTCGCACGCGAAGCGTTTCCGCGCAGGTCACCTTTCAATGTCCGCGGATAACGCCGGTACGATAGTCGGGTGGCTGCTTGGCTCGGAGCTTATGCTTGGCCAGGCGCGCACGCCGCTTGATGTTATTCATGATACCGACGGTGTGACACGGTACGATGTGATGTCCCGGGCGCAGACCATCTTTCTTTCCGATGCGTGGAAGATGGCGGTTGTCGGTCCATACGCCGGCAGTGAAGATACGATACGCGATATCGTTCGCACGACACTCTCAAAGTAAAAGAAAACGCGGTAGTACGCCGCGTTTTTTCTTTGGCGGATGAGCGCGTCCGTGTGCCGTCGCACCGCTATCGCAGTATGGTAAAATTAGCGTATGGACGAGAAGCATAAGAAAAAATTGTTGCGCGACATTATATTTCTGGGCATGAGCGTCGTGATCGCGCTTCTCATTGCCTGGACGGGGGCGGCACATTCCATAGTTGAGCGGATGGGGAATTGGGGACTTGTCGGCGTATTTTTGGCGGGCATGACGTTCTCATCCGCGTTCACGAGCGCGCCGGCTATTGTTATTCTTTTTGGGCTCGCGCAGGATTATCATCCGCTGTGGCTTTTCGTGTTCATTGCGGCAGCCGGAGCCATGTGTTCCGATCTTTTGATATTCCGTTTTTTGCGCGATGGGCTCGATGAGGACATACAGTATTTTATAAGTCATTCAAGCGGATTTGCGCGTCTTCGCGTATTGGTTCGTTCGCGCCTGTTCTATTGGATGGCGTCCATCATGGCCGCGCTTGTTATTGCTTCGCCCCTGCCCGATGAATTCGGTCTTGCTTTGTTCGGGTTCTTGCGCATGAACAAGCGTTTTTTTCTTCCTATTTCATTCGCAATGAATTCATTGGGAATAATGGTGGTTGGTCTTGCCGCGCAAATTACGCACGTCCAGTAACATTATACGCATGAGACAAAATAACGGTGTAAAGGTTTTATTTGCGGTTGCGGTAACCGAAGGTGCCGGACTTATCGGTTCGATATTTACCGTTTCTGCAATTTCCACGTGGTATGCCGCGCTGGATAAACCCGTGTGGAACCCGCCCAATTGGATATTTGCTCCTGTGTGGACGGCATTATATTTTTTTATGGGAATAGCGGTATTTTTGGTTTGGCAACGGAGGAGCGCCAATAAGGCAGTTTATGCGGCGCTCGTTATGTTTGGCGTACAGCTTGTTCTTAATGTGGCGTGGTCATATGTATTTTTTGGCGCACATGCGCTGGGGTTTGCGTTGGCGGAAATAATTGCGTTGTGGTTCTCGATAGTCGGCACAATAATACTTTTTTATAAGATCTCCCGTCCCGCCGCCGCATTATTGTTTCCATATATCGCATGGGTCACGTTCGCGGCATACCTGAATTACGCTATTTTTGTATTAAATTAATGCGGCCGTAAGTTTTAAACATATGAGGAACAGGATACTTTCGATCTTTTTTCACTGGTTGCCGCTCGCGGTTGCGGCGGTGAGCATATGGTTTTTGAGTTACGTTACGCTTCAGTACAGCTTTCGCGCGGCGCTGAACGATCCGCAAATACAAATGGCGCAGGATGGCGCCGCAATGCTTGATGCGGGGAGGCAGCCGGTTGAAGTTGTGGGTCGCGGCGAATTATTGAATGCGGACAGGAGCCTGGCGCCGTTCATTGCCGTATATGACAAAGACGGAACGCCGCTTGAGGCTTCCGCGACCGTGAACAATGAACCGCCCCGGCCGCCCATGGAAGTTTTTGAATATGCTCGGGAGCATGGTGAATACAGGGTAACGTGGCAACCCGGCGCTTCGACGCGTATTGCGCTCGTGATAGTTCCTCTGGAGAACGGTTCGGGCTGGTTTGTTGCCGCGGGACGCAATATGCGGGAAGTCGAGGCGCGGGAAGCCGACCTTTTCTATAAAATGATACAGGCGCTTTTCATTGTTCTTGCGGTGAGCCTTTTGCTTGATGCTCTGGGAGACGCCCAGCGGCGGCGTGCTGCGGAGAAAAAATAAGCGCAATGTGACATATATGCTGCGGGCTCTCAAAAGCCCGCGGCTTTTTCATCAATTCTTTATGCGCGACATGCTGAAATAAAAGTATGCCAGCTCGTGCGTGGCGAAAGGTCGAGACAACAAGCGGTATATTTTTATGAAGCAACAAACATATCAATATCCGGCAATACATCATCATTTCGTGGGCCACGTAACGCATTATTATCCGCGCATACACGTTGCGATAGTGGACCTCGCCGATCATGTCGGTGTCGGGGACACCGTCCGTTTTGAGGGCAAGCGCTCGAATATTGTTGAGCGTCTGGAATCTATGCAGGTGGATTACCAGAATGTTCCCGATGCCTGGCGGGGCGACAGCGTCGGTATCAAAGTGCCAGAAAAGGTCCATAAGGGCGATATCGTGTATCGTGACGAGATCATGGATGAATAAAAACGGAACGCGGCGTATCCATAAAAAAATCACCGGGTACGAGCCGGTGGTTTTATTGTTAGCGGATATATTTGCTTTCGGGGAGGCGTATCGCAATGACTTCGCCTTTCACGCATTCGTGTTCATGCGCATATATACTGCAGTGAACAATGCTTTTTCTTTCGGCGTGCTCAATGACGCGTGCGCGAAGCAGAAGGGTCGCATCCATCGGTGTGGGTCGCAGGAATTTTATTTCTCTCAGCGTACCCGTTACGTATCCCGGCATGGGTTCCGAGCCGAATGCGCGATCTTCTTGGCGGTAGGCCCACGCGATGGCCGTCCATATGGAATGGCAATCAATGAGCGTTGCCAGGATGCCGCCCTGTGCGACATTGGGCATTCCGGATGAGTGCGGTGCGCGCGCCTTCCACGAGCAGATAACTTCGGCGGCATCATCCGACCAGAAGCTTTTGATGCGTAGGCCCGTACGGTTTGCGGGTCCGCATCCAAAACATGTCATGTTCGGGAAAAAATCCTGGAGTGCCGGTATTGTGTCCACGCGCTCTCCCTTGGGTTGAACGTGTAATAGGTACTACAGCATATTCTTGCGCCGGATGCCAGACGCCGTAAGATCGTGTTGTATTATTTTTTGTGTTATAACGTTTATGAATAAAATATTATGAAGCGTTTATACAAAAGTAGAACAAACAGGATATTTTCGGGAATAATCGGCGGTCTGGGAGAATATTTCGATATTGACCCGGTTATTTTACGCGTCCTGTGGCTACTGATAGTGGTGTTCACCGGATTTATACCCGGTCTCATCGCGTATATTTTTGTCGTTCTGGTTGTGCCGTCCCGTTCCGCGGAACCAATTGCGTAGCAGACGCGGTGAGTATTGACCGAAACCGAAAAACATTTTATAGTGTTTCGGTTGTTCTTTGCATATGGAAGGAGAAGATATGGTCGAAGAGATTTTGGCGGGAAACATCGAGCAGGACGCCGCCCGGCGTGCCTATGCCGTGAAATTGCGCGGCGTTGTTCAGCGGTTCGCCCGTTCTCGCGGGCTCGAGATCGTTGACGGGGGAGATTCCTCCGATTACATCGAATGGCGCCAGGGAACCGACAGCGTTTGTTTCGGCAGAGGCGTCGGACGCGATTCGTTCGTCCGTTCCGGACAGCTGTGGCGTCAGGTGGCGCTTGCGCTGTATCCGGCTTCGCACTCCCTTTCCATCTTTGCGATGGCGGGAAGCGACTGGAATGGTGAGCAGCGCGGACAGGTGTTTCTCATCACGACATATCACATCGATGATCTTACGCTCGAAAACGATGCGTACCGGCAGCTGTTTCTCAACAGCTTGCAGGTTGCGTGGCGTACGGCCGAGTCCATCGGAGCGGATGAGCTTATCCCGACGGTTGCCTGGACCGATGTAGTCCAGACGCTTCACAACACCGCCTGCTGGATGTGGCTTCGCCATCGCTCGGATCGTCAGACCATGCGTGCTCCCACAACGCTTGCCAAGTAAATATGAACCCCGACATTGTCGGGGTTTTTTCTTGCGCGAGGCAACGGCTCTTGATAGCGTAACAATTAATGAGCCCCGCCAGGATATTGTTATTCGCCACGACATCGTTTCTTGCCGGCATGTGGCTTGGCGTTGTTGCCGATGTTTCGCAGGCGCTTCTTCTTGTTATCGTTAGCGCGGGAGCGGCCGTGGCGGTTTTTTGTATCGGAATGCGCGCTGTGGCGCATACCGTTGTGTATGGCGCTGTCGTGATGGCGGCGTGCGCGTCCGGTGCGTTTATTTCGGACATATACAAGGATGGTCGCATAGAGCAGGGGAATATTTTGCGTGCGTATGCCGGAGAGATTGTGTCGGTTAACGGAATGGTCGTTCAATATCCCGATACGCGTTTGAACGGCGCCCGTATAGTCATTTCGGTCGGTGCAATAAACGGAAAAGAAATAACGCAGACAGGATCTCCCCGCATTTTATTATACGGGAGCCGGTATGAGCGATTTGAATATGGAGATAGCCTGAGTGTTTCCGGCCCGCTTGAAGAGCCGCGCGCATTCAATGGTTTTAATTATCCGGCGTTCCTCGCGAAGGATGGAATATTTGCTATCATGCGGAACCCCGACATTGATGTGCGCCAAAGAGCCGCACCAAGTTTCGCCGGTATTTTATTTTCGATACGCGGACGTTTCAGCGAGAATGTGTTGACGCTCGTTCCGCAACCGCAGGCGGCATTGCTCAATGCAATGCTGACGGGTGATGAGGGCGGCCTTTCGGACGATTTTAAAACATCACTGAACCGTAGCGGGCTTCGCCACATCGTTGCGGTTTCCGGCATGAACATCACGCTGATATTCGCGGTGGTCATGAGCGGGCTGTTCACGTTCGGTGCCCGGCGCGCATATGCAATAGGAGCGAGTGCTATTTTTATTTTTTTATTCGTAGTCATGATAGGTGCGCCGGCCTCAGCCTTGAGGGCGGCATGCTTTGGCGTCACGATGCGCCTCCCTGAGATTTTCGGCCGTGCCGGAAGCGCTCTTACTATTACGTGTGCTGTTGCCGCGCTTATGGCGGCACAGAATCCTTATGCGCTTGTATACGACGTCGGTTTTCAATTTTCATTTGCCGCGATCATTGGCATTATTTTATTCACCGAGAAACTGCAGCGCGTATTCGAATTTATTCCGCGGGGTTTTATGATACGCGAAAGTATCGCAATGAGCATTGCCGCACAGCTTGCCGTGGTGCCCATAGCGTTGTACACATTTAAAATATTTTCGTTTATCGGACCGGTATCTAATTTGCTCGTTGTTCCGCTTGTGCTTCCCGTTACGCTTGCCGGCATCGCGCTTAGTATTTTGCATGCGGTGCTTCCCGCCGTTGCGGGCATCGCGGCCCTGCCGCTTTCGTTCGTTCTGGAGGTGATAATGCGCATTTCAATGTTATTCGATGCCGCTCCGGTCCTGAGCGTTTCCAACACGGCGGTATTGATGGGAGGCGCATGTTTGTATGGCGTGGCGCTTGTGTATATTTCTGCGCGGGTGGGGCGGACGTGGCCGGTGGCGCATACGGAGGAATTTAATGAATCCTATGCGAAGTAAGTGCGGCGACATCCGTTTTCTTTGTCTTATTTTGGCGGTGACCGCATCCGCTCTTGCGTATATAGCCTTTACGCTTCCCGGCGGGCGCGAATTGCGCGTTTATTTTCTTGATGTCGGGCAGGGAGACGCTTCTTTGGTCGTTACGCCCGGCGGCAGACAAGTGCTTATCGACGGTGGGCCCGACGGGTCCGTTTTGGCGCGCCTTGGCTCTGTTATGCCGGCATGGGACAGAACGATAGATATGGTCATCCAGACACATCCCGAAAAAGACCATGAAGCTGGCCTCATAGACGTTTTGGAGGCATATGCCGTTACCTATATAGTTGAAACCGGGCTTGCCAAAGAAACCGCCATCGATGCTTCGTGGCGTACCGCCAGAGACGAAGAGGGGGCTAGGGTTATAAAGGCCGTTGCTCCCATGCGTATCGTGCTTGAGGAAGGGGTGGTGTTGGATATTATATGGCCACAAAAAACCTATGACGGAGAAACGCTTGAGCGGACCAACAATGCCGGTATCGTGGGGCGTCTTTCATACGGAGGTGCGCAAGTTCTTTTTACCGCCGATATAGAAAGAAAAGCGGAGGAGGAACTTCTCGCATCAGGATTCAGTGTCGATGCCGATGTTGTGAAAATCGCGCATCATGGATCAAAAACTTCCAGCGGTGAGATGTTTCTGCGTGCGGTTGATCCGGACGCGGCCGTGATTTCTGCGGGGCGCGACAATTCATACGGACATCCGTACGAAGGAACCGTTCGCCGCCTGAAACGAATGAACATAAACATACACCGTACCGATATTGAAGGGATTATACTTATGCGGACGGACGGAACAAATATCCGCATTGGAAAAGTTTCGGCGTTTTGATATACTGAAAAAATTGAAAACATGTTTAAAACAATCCCGCGACCTTATGCGCGATGTGCGGTGACGCAGACGCGCCGAGGACGGGGAAAACAACAATGGCACATCCAAAAGAAGAAATAACATTATTGCTTGTGAAGCCGGATGGCGTAAAGCGCGGACTGACCGGCGAAATAGTGAGGCGCATTGAAATGCGCGGTTTGAAAGTAGTGGGTCTCTCGATGATACGACCGGAACGTAAAGAGCTAGATAATCATTATCCCAAAGATGAGGGATGGCTAATGCGTGTGGGAGAGAAGACACTCGCGACATATGAGAAGTATGGATACGATGCAACCGCGGAGTTGGGAACGACCGATGCGTTGACGATAGGAAAAGAAGTGCGAAATTGGCTTCTTGATTTCATGACGTCGGGGCCGATAGTAAAAATTGCGGTGCAGGGAATTCATGCGGTTGAGATGGTGCGCAAGCTTGTGGGCGCCACGATGCCGTCGGCAGCCGAAATGGGAACTATCCGGGGCGATTTTTCCGTTGATTCTGCCGCGGCCGCAAACCGGGATAAGCGTTCAGTCCATAATTTGGCGCATGCGTCGGAAACGGTTGATGAAGCGAAGAAAGAATTAATGTTGTGGTTCGCCGAGAACGAGATCCATCCGTACAAGAGAGCGGAAGAGGACACAATGTTTTAAGGAATTGAAGAATATAAAGAAATACCGCGCATGCGCGCGGTATTTTTCTTTTATATATGAAAGCCCGCTGGTCCCATCCGTAAAGAGAGGTGTTTCGGGGTAAAGATAAGTGGGTTTCCGCAACGAAACGTTTAGGCAGGCGGTCGTTTGTAAACGATTACAGTATGGTAAGAATGAGATCCGTCCGCCACCGCGCCTCGCAATAAATAGGAATCCCTTGTAAAAATTACTTGAGCCGAAACCTCGCCATCGGATGGAACCACCGGGCTCCCTACATATATTATAGCATCTCCCGTTCGCGTGCCGTCAATGATACAAAAACGCCGCATATGTCATGCGGCGTTTGCTAGCTCACAGTTCTTTCACCCCACGGGTTCGGGCGCTTCGACGCTTCACGAAAATCATCGGGATGTTCTCGGGATGAAGCAATATAGCCCTCCATTATCTCCCGCGCAACGGGATTATCCGTGTGTATCGTTATTGTTGCCTCCAGAATATCTTCGGGATAGCGTTCTCCGAGCCACGCAAGGAGGTGGCGTCCCTCGGTTTCTTCCCCAAGATCGTTGTCGAACGCGATAGTCTCTATTTTTTCTCCGTCTTCATGCGCCCTTTCTATGCAGGCCATGAATTCAGCGGAATTTCTGGCGCCAATGAATCCTTCCGGAACGGGACGCGTGTCGTCGAGGAAAATTTTCATATATATAAACGAAAAAGAGGGTCGGGGTAGTGGGAGTCGAACCCACCATCACACCCACCCCAAGGGTGTATGTTGCCGCTACACTATACCCCGAAAGAAGCCGGGAGATCCGGATTATTTATTCTTTGCGAGCGCCTTAATGCAGCTCGTACATGCTAAAATACGAGCGCCCTTTGCAAGGCCCTTGGTTGCGCGCGGCAGGCGTATCCATTGCAGGTTCGGATATTTTCTTACCCTGCTTGTTGGATTATAATTACCGCGTAAGAGTTTACGCGTTCCCGCCATCGATGATGTTTTGTCGCAGATAGCGCAATGTTTCCTCATATATACTGGTAGATAGCATCTCAATAATACCTGATTATTAATAGCGCGTTTTCTTATTTTGCGCAATATAAAACAGATATGGAAATATTCTTTTTAATACTGCTTCTTTTTTCCGTCATTGTGCATGAGGTTTCGCACGGCGCTGTTGCGCTGGCTTTGGGCGACCCCACAGCGAAATATGCTGGCCGTCTTACCATGAACCCGATTAAGCATATTGATCCGTTCGGAACCATACTTCTTCCTGTTATGCTGTTTTTCATCAGCAATGGTTCAATGTGGTTCGGGTGGGCAAAGCCGGTGCCGTATAACCCGCATAATTTGCGCAATCAACGGTGGGGATCGGCTCTCGTTGGCGTTGCCGGTCCGTTTTCAAATATCGCGCTTGCGATGATGTTTGGAATTTCAATTCGTATGCTGTTCGCGTTCGATATCACGTCTCCTGCGCTCGTTGAGATGTTTGCTGGCGGTGTTATCGTAAATTTATCGCTCGCCGCATTTAATTTATTTCCCATACCTCCTCTGGACGGCTCGAAATTATTATTAAGTGCGTTGCCGTATCCCTTTGCCGAGAGGGTGGAGGAAATTTTCGATAAATATGGATTATTCCTTATCCTCGTGCTTTTCTGGTTCGCTTCGGACATATTCCGGTTGTTAAGCCCCGTAACTGCATCATTGTTCGCTCTCTTTTCCGGTCTTTCATGGTAGTGTTTGACACTCTTCGGTTCCTTTGTTAATCTAACAAGCGCGTTTTTTAAACGCATTTTATTTTGTTATGCCGACACTGAGACAATTAATACGCAGACCGCGAACGCAATCGTCAAAGAAAAGCAAAGCGCCGGTTTTGCAGTATTCTTTTAATACGCTGAAAAACCGACCGAAATTGCATTCTTCTCCGTTTAAGCGCGGCGTATGTATAAAGGTAACGACCGTGACTCCGAAGAAACCGAATTCCGCATTGCGGAAAGTTGCGCGTGTCCGGCTGACTAACGGGGGAGAAGTGACCGCATACATTCCGGGCGAAGGCCATAATTTACAGGAGCACTCGGTCGTCGTTATCCGCGGCGGTCGCGTAAAAGACCTTCCTGGTGTTCGTTATCACGTTGTGCGTGGCGTATTGGATTCCGGCGGAGTTGATGCGCGCCGGCGTGGCAGAAGCAAATACGGAGCAAAATCGCCTAAAGAGTAATAATTATGCGCAGACGACGTGCAACTCTTCGTGAAATAGAACCGGATATCCAGTACGGGAACGTGCTGGTTTCGAAATTTGTGAATTATCTTATGATGCGCGGACAAAAAGCAACGTCGCGTAATATTGTATACGGCGCATTCAAGGTAATTGAAGAGCAGACGAAACAAAATCCTGTTGAGGTGTTCGAGCTCGCGATAAAGAACGCGTCTCCGATGTTGGAAGTGAAATCGCGTCGTGTTGGAGGTGCAACGTATCAGGTGCCGCGTGAAGTGCGTGGTGAGCGGAAAATTGCGCTCGCGTTCCGTTGGATCATCGGTGCTGCACGCGCTCGTGGCGGTAAGAATATGATTGAGAAGCTCGCGGCGGAAATTATAGATGCTTCGAAAAACAGCGGACCGGCAATAAAAAAGAAAGAAGACACGCATCGTATGGCCGAAGCGAACAGAGCTTTCGCCCACTTTGCCTGGTAGAGCGGTCGTGGTGGGGCGCACGGAGAGCGTGGGGGATGCCGCGCGAAGACGTGCTCCACGCGCTTATTTTTTATGAATACAAAACGTTATCCAATCGATAAGATCCGCGACATCGGCATCATTGCCCACATCGATGCCGGTAAAACGACTGTCACCGAGCGGGTTTTATTCTATACGGGCATTTCGCATAAGATAGGCGAGGTGCATGAGGGAGCTGCCGTCATGGATTGGATGGAGCAGGAGCGGGAGCGGGGCATTACCATCACCGCGGCCGCAACGACGTGTTTTTGGACGCCGCGTGCAAACGACGGAGAAAAAACAGAAGAGCATCGCATTAATATTATTGATACTCCGGGTCACGTAGATTTTACCGCGGAAGTCGAGCGATCGCTTCGTGTGCTTGATGGCGGTGTTGTTATTTTCGATGGTGTTGCCGGCGTTGAGCCGCAGTCGGAGACCGTATGGCATCAGGCGGATAAATATCATGTGCCGCGCATTTGTTTTATAAATAAATTGGATCGTCTTGGTGCGAGTTTCACGCGCAGTTACGATTCTATTATCGAACGGTTAAGTCCCAACGCGATCCCGATTTTATTGCCTATTGGTCTTGAAAGTGAATTTATCGGTTTGGTGGATCTTCTTGAGCAGAAAGCATATACATTTGAGGGGGAGCATGGCGAGCGCGTGATTGAAATTCCTATACCGGAAAAAATGGAACAGGAAGTTGCAAAGGCCCGCGCAACTCTTTTGGAGAAAATCGTGGAGCAGGACGATGCGCTTCTTTCCGCATATCTTGGGGGAGAAGAACCGTCGCTGAATGATTTACGCCGCGTGTTGCGCGCCGCAACAATTGCGGGAACGATTATTCCGGTTTTGTGCGGTTCTGCTCTCAGTAATAAAGGCGTTCAGCTTCTTCTGGATGCCGTGGTCCGCTATCTTCCCAATCCGGATGAGGTTCCGCCCATGACGGGAGATAATCCGAAAACAAAGCAACAGGAGGAGCGTTTGCCTAAGGACGATCAGCCGTTTGCCGGCCTTGCGTTTAAGGTTGCCACCGATCCTTTTGTCGGACAGCTTACCTACTGCCGTATTTATTCCGGAAAATTGACGCGCGGCACATATGTGTTGAATGCGAGTAACGGAGAAACTGAGCGTATCGGACGTATTTTGCGCATGCACGCCAATGACCGGGAAGAGGTTGATGAAATGTATCCGGGTGATATCGCGGGGCTTGTGGGCCTGAAAGCGACGACGACCGGAGATACGCTATGTGATTCGGAACGTCCTATTGTCTTGGAACGAATGATATTTCCCGAGCCGGTTATTGCGATGCGTATTGAGCCGAAAACAAAAGCCGATCAGGAAAAAATGGGTATTGCGCTGAAGCGTCTTGCTGAAGAAGATCCGACGTTCCGTTTGAGCAGTGATCAGGAAACGGGCGACACCATTATTGCCGGCATGGGTGAATTGCATTTGGAAATTATCGTTGATCGCATGTTGCGCGAGTTCAAAGTTGAAGCGAATGTCGGACGACCTCAGGTCGCATATAAAGAAGCAATTCGCACGACCGCGGAAGCAGAAGGAAAATATATCCGTCAGACGGGCGGTCGGGGACAATACGGACACGTGTGGCTTCGTGTTGAGCCGCGCGAACGGGGAAGCGGTTTTGAGTTTGTTAATAAGATACGAGGCGGTGCGATTCCGCAGGAATATATTCCTGCGGTCGAGAAGGGCGTGAAAGAAGCGCTTGATCGCGGCGTTATCGCCGGCTATCCGATGGTTGATGTCGGCGTGGCGTTGTATGACGGCTCCTATCATGATGTTGATTCTTCCGAAGCCGCATTTAAGATCGCAGGCTCTTTGGCGTTGCAGGAAGCGACAAAACGAGCGCGGCCGGCGTTACTTGAACCGATCATGAAAGTTGAAGTCGTGGCGCCCGATAGTTTTTTGGGCGATGTTACCGGAGATCTGGCATCGCGTCGCGCGCGCATCGAGAATATCGGAGAGCGCGGGATGGTGAAGGTTGTTGAGTCAAAGGTTCCGCTGTCTGAAATGTTCGGATATGCGACACAGTTGCGCTCCATGACCCAAGGGCGCGGTTCATACAGCATGGAGTTCGATATGTATGAAGAGGTTCCGGATAATATAGCAAATACCATTATTGAAGGGAAAAGGAGCGGAAAATAGCGTGCCAGACCGGCTTGATGGGGCCCAAAACCCCCTTATCTTGACGGCCTTATGCGCTTTCGGGTAACATAAGGAACGTTGTAAAACTATTGTAAAAATATAATCTATTCATAAATTTTCGAGGTAGGCGCCAGGCGAACAGCACTTCAGTGCTATTCCATGACTCCGCTTCGATTACACGAAATATATGGCAGAAGGAAAATTTGAACGTACAAAGCCACACGTTAACGTGGGAACTATCGGTCACGTTGACCACGGCAAGACGACGCTTACCGCGGCGATTACACACGTTCTCAAATTAAAAGGATTCATCGATAAAGAAGAATCCGTCGATATGATCGACAATGCTCCGGAAGAAAAGGCGCGCGGAATTACGATTGCGTTGCACCATTCGGAGTACCAATCCGATAAGCGTCACTATGCGCACATCGATGCTCCCGGTCACGCGGATTATGTAAAGAACATGATCACCGGTGCCGCTCAAATGGACGGTGCGGTCCTTGTTGTTTCTGCAGCAGACGGTCCGATGCCTCAGACCCGCGAGCACATTTTGTTGGCGCGCCAAGTCGGCGTTCCGGCAATAATTGTTTTCTTGAATAAAGTTGATATGGTTGATGACCCGGAACTTGTTGACCTCGTTGAGGCAGAAGTTCGCGATTTGCTTAAGAAATATGAATTTCCGGGCGACACCACTCCGATCATTCGCGGTTCGGCATTGAAAGCCCTGCAGGCGACGTCGGCAGACGATGAAGCAGTAAAGCCGCTTTTGGAATTGGTTAAAACAATGGACGAATATGTTCCGGAACCGCAGCGGGATATTGAAAAGCCGTTCTTGATGCCGGTTGAAGACGTATTCTCTATCGAAGGACGCGGTACTGTTGTGACCGGGCGTATTGAGCGCGGTGTTGTAAAAGTGAATGAGGAAATTGAGCTTGTCGGTTTGCGTCCTACGACAAAAACCGTCGTGACGGGCATCGAAATGTTCCGCAAGAGTTTGGATGAGGGTCGTGCGGGCGATAACGCCGGCGTGCTGTTGCGCGGCTTGAAGAAAGAGGATGTTGAGCGCGGTCAGGTATTGGCAAAGCCGGGAAGCATTACTCCGCATACGGAATTTGAGGCAGAGGTGTACGTGTTGACCAAAGAAGAAGGCGGTCGCCATACCCCGTTCTTTGCGGGATATAAGCCACAGTTCTATATTCGAACGACGGACGTTACTGGAGATGTTACCTTGCCGGAAGGAACAGAAATGGTCATGCCGGGTGATACGGTCCGTGTGAAAGTTAAATTACTCGCTCCTGTCGCATTGGAAGAGAAGCAGCGTTTTGCTATCCGCGAGGGCGGCAAGACGGTTGGTGCGGGTGTTACAACGAAAATATTAGCCTAAATGATTTTTACGATCCGGGTGGATTATCCATATATGACGGTTGTTTCATAAATCAACATCGAAACGTTCATGGCATCACGAAAGCAAAATAAGGAAGAAGTGAAACAGCGCCTGCGAATTAAAATTCGCGGTTATGATCATAAAATTTTGGATCTTTCCACCCGTCAGATCGTAGAGACGGCATTGCGGGCGAGTGCGGAAATCGCCGGTCCCGTGCCGCTTCCCACAGAAACGCGGAAGTATACGGTGAATAAATCAACATTCGTTCACAAAGATTCGCGGGATCAGTATGAGATCAGAGTGCATCGGCGTCTTGTGGATATTTTCAATCCGACGCCGAAGTTGATCGATGCGTTAACGAATCTGACACTTCCGGCCGGTATCGATGTCGAAATTAAAATGTAATTAACCCCGCATATTTACCAAATTATCAGCATGTATCTTTCCGGAAATATATATATAGGATGACGAGCTGTAAAAAGCGCATGGAACGTGTCTGTTCTCTCGTGCCGGCTCGACCGGCATTTTCCATACCATTATGAAAGCATTACTCGGACAAAAATTAGGAATGACCCGCGTTTTCGATAAAGACGGCAATGTTGTGCCGGTTACTTTAGTACAGGCCGGACCGGTCGTGGTGACTCAAGTGAAAACCGTTCAAAAAGACGGCTATAGCGCCGTTCAGGTCGGGTTTGGTAAGCGCCGGCGTGTTACGAAGCCGCTTTCCGGTCATCTCAAAGGCAAGGGCAATGTCCGATGGTTGCGGGAATTTCCTCTTGGTGAGGCTTCTGCCGCACAAAGCGGAGATATACTCGACGTGTCTGTTTTCGCTGTGGGAGACCGTGTTGATGTTCGGGGTGTTTCCAAGGGTAAAGGATTTGCCGGTGTCGTTAAACGGCATGGATTCCGTGGTGGGTGGGCTTCGCACGGCAATAAGCACATGTTGCGGGCGCCGGGCTCAATAGGTATGTCGTGGCCGGAACGGGTTCCCAAAGGGCGGCGCATGGCTGGCCGTATGGGTGCCGAGAACGTAACCGTGAAGAACCTTACCGTTATTGAGATTGATGCCGAACATAATATTTTGGCGCTTCGAGGGGCTATTCCCGGCAATGCGGGAGGCCTCATTGTTGTTTCCGGAAAGATCGAGAAGACAAAAAAGGCGGCGAAATAATATATGAAAGTACTATTATATACAGCTGAAGGAAAAGAGAAGGGGAATACGGAATTTCCTGCGACATTATTTGATGTTCCCATGAACGCCGATCTGCTTCATCAGGCAGTACGCGTGCTGCGTCTTCGTCAGCGAAAAGTTGTGGCAAGCACAAAAACACGGGGAGAAGTTTCCGGTGGAGGGAAAAAGCCTTGGCGTCAAAAAGGTACCGGACGGGCACGACACGGTTCTATCCGTTCCCCGCAATGGAAGGGTGGAGGCGTTGTTTTCGGACCGACGAAGGAACGCGTGTATAGCGCGACAATGCCGGTTAAAATGCGGAAAGCCGCAATGCGTATCGCCCTGTCAGCAAAAGCCCGGGATGGACAGGTGATGGCGCTTGAGGGCATTAAAAATGAGAGCGGAAAAACAAAAGAAGTCGCCGCTATTTTTAATACTATGATGAAATTACACACCGAGGGAGCAAAGCGCGCCAATACGAATACGGTAATGGTCGTTGCGTCACCCGATGAAAAATTAGTACGCGCATCGCGGAATATTCCCTCGTTGCGTGTTGTTGATGCTACGCGCGTGAATCTTGGAGATATCATGTCGGCAAAGTATTTTGTAATCGTAAAGGACGCCGTACCTACGCTTCAAAAACGGTTCGAGAAATAATTATGGCAATGTTCAAAAAAGAAAAATCGAAGAAAGCCCGCGCTGAACGAACCGGAGAAGCTGTTCAGAATAGCTCCTTGTTTGTATCGTTGGTGCCGCACATCACGGAAAAAGCCGCGTCACTTGAACCGAAGGGTCAGTATATATTCCGTATCGGCGTCGGAGTTACGAAGGGCGTTGTGGAGCGCGAGGTCTTTGCCCGATATGGTGTGTGGCCGCAGAGGGTAAATATACAGCAGGCGCGTCCAAAAGAGCGCCGGCGCGGAGCATTCGTCGGGTTTACGTCAGGGCATCGCAAAGCCATTGTTACTCTTCCCAAGGGCAAGAAAATCGATATAATGCCGAAGTGATTCTATGAAGATATATAAGCCGACAACTCCAGGACGGCGTGGTATGACGGGTGTTGATTATTCCACCCTCACCACAAAGAAGCCTCATAAGGCCTTAACGCGCGGTTTGCGCGGAACTGGCGGGCGAAATGGTTTTGGCCGCATTACTGTTCGTTTTCGTGGCGGCGGGAATAAAGTTTTGTACCGTTTCGTCGATTTTAAACAAGAAAAGCGAGGTATTCCTGCGCGCGTTCAATCCATTGAATATGATCCAAATCGTACTGCGTTTATAGCCTTGGTCGCATATCGGGACGGGGAGAAGCGCTACATTCTTGCGCCGAAAGGATTGAAGGCGGGCGCTGAGATATTGTCTGCAGATAAAACAAGTTTGGATGTGGGAAACAGGATGCGTCTTCTGAATATTCCTCCCGGCACGGAGGTTCATAATGTCGAATTTGTTCCGGGAAAAGGCGGACAATTGGTCCGTGCGGCCGGTTCGGCAGCACAGGTGCTTGCGCATGATGCCGGTATGACCACATTGCGTATGCCGTCCGGAGAAATGCGGAAAGTTCATTCCGATTCGTTCGCATCGATCGGCGCATTATCGAATTCGGAACAGATTATGGTGAATATAGGAAAAGCGGGTCGTATGCGTTGGATGGGACGTAAGCCGCATGTTCGCGGTACTGCAATGAACCCGGTGGATCACCCGCATGGTGGTGGCGAAGGCCGCTCCGGAGTGGGGTTGAAATACCAGAAGACCCCGTGGGGACGTCCCGCACGAGGCGTAAAAACACGCAACCGGAAGAAAGCATCAAATAAATTTATCGTTCAACGACGTACGAAGTAATTATGAGCCGCTCACTTAAAAAAGGTCCGTTTGTGGATCCGAAATTATTAAAAAAGATAACTCGTCTTAAGGCGGGCGATAAAACCATTGTAAAGACCTGGTCGCGAGCATCGAGCATCTCTCCCGAGATGGTCGGTTTTACTATCGGTGTTCATAATGGCAGAGTGCATAATCCTGTTTTGATACGTGAAGAAATGGTGGGACACAAGCTTGGTGAGTTTTCTCCGACTAAGAAATTTGTGAAGCACGGCGGTAAATTGCAGCGTGAGGTTGAGGCGCAAGAAGCGACGAAAACAGCACCGAAGGCTGAGGAAGAAAAGAAATAATCTCGAAGGATGAATATTATGCCAACCGAGCAGAAAAAGAAACATATTGCAACCGCTACTTTGCGGTATTTACGCATGAGTCCTCGAAAGGTACGTGCGGCGGCATATGGATTGCGGAATAAGTGGGTGATTGAAGCGGATGAAATTCTCACGAACCGTGGACGGCGTGCTGCGGGCCCGCTTCAGAAATTATTGGAATCGGCTAGCGCAAATGCGGTCAAGAACCACAGTATGGTGCGCGATAATTTATTTATTTCCGAGATCTTTGTGAGCGGTGGTCCCATGTTTTCCCGATATATGCCCCGGGCGCGCGGGTCGGCATATGAAATACAGAAAAAAACAAGCCACGTTACTATTGTGCTTGGAGAGCGAGACGGAAAACTTCTTCGGCGGGCGGCGGTACGGCAGACGGCGGCGCGGCACACGGAAGAGGCGGCAGAACAGAAAACATCGGGTGGGCGCGGCGAGCACAAGAAATATACATCAGCGCAGCAGGAGAAGGCGCTTCCGAAACAGAAGTCCGGAATCGCAAAACGATTCTTTAGCAGAAAAGCAATCTAAGATTTTTATATATGGGAAATAAAGTACAACCAATCGGATTGCGTCTCGGCGTGAGTTCAGCATGGTCGTCGCGGTGGTTTGACCCAAAACACTTTAAGGAATATTTGAAAGAAGATATTCTTATCCGGGATTTTTTGACGAAGAAACTGCGGAATGCGGATGTCGAATCCATTGGCATTGAGCGCTCGGGGAAGAAAACGACTATTATTATCCGTACTGCCCGTCCGGGACTTATTATCGGACGAGGAGGCGGCGGCGCCGAAGAGCTTCGGAGGGCTATTTTGGCAAAGGCGAATAAGATAAAGAGCGCGACTCTTCCGGTGCGGGATCTTCGTTTGGAAATACAGGAGGTTCGTCATGGGGACAGTTCGGCCGCTATTATTGCGCAACAGGTTGCCGAACAGCTCGAAAAGCGGCAGCCGTTCCGGAAAGTGTTGAAGCGCATGGTTGAGAAAGCCATGTCGGATACGAAAGTGAAAGGCGCAAAAATAGCCGTTGCCGGACGCTTGGGCGGTTCTGAAATGTCCCGTCGCGAATGGTTATCGAACGGACGCCTGCCTTTGCACACACTTCGGGCAAATATTGATTATGCCCAAGTACATGCGTATACTGCCTGGGGCGCCATTGGCGTTAAAGTATGGATCTATAAGGGAGAAATATTTAAGGATAAGGAGCGTCAGGAAAACAACGAATAAATTTTTATGTTGATGCCCAAGAAGGTAAAACATAGGAAATGGCAGAAGGGGAGGCGGCGTTCCGCGTCTACCGAAAGCAGAGGAACCGAGCTTGCGTTCGGTTCGTTTGGGCTTCAATCGGAAGATACGCAGTGGGTGACATCGCGACAACTCGAAGCGGCGCGACGGGCTTCTATTCGATATTTGCAAAAAGGTGGAAAATTATGGATACGGGTATTCCCGGATCGTCCTGTTACGACAAAAGGCACCGAAGTTGGTATGGGGGGCGGCAAGGGTTCCGTCGATCATTATGTATATAATGTAAAACCCGGGCGCATCATTCTTGAGATAGACGGCGTGACACGCACTATTGCTTTGGAGGCGTTGCGTTTGGCGAGCCATAAATTGCCCGTTCGTACCCGCATTGTTGCGCGTGAAGAATAAATATGACCACAAAAAACGAGCTTACAAAAAAATCGGATAAAGAATTGACCGCTGCGATCACGGAAGCTCAATTAAAATTGAAGCAATTGCGTATATCTCATGCTGGCGGTAAGTTAAAGAACGTGCGGGAGATGAGCGTGGTTCGCAAAGATATTGCTCGCGCGAAAACGGCATTATCCATGCGGGGGCAACAGAAATAAACGATTTTTATGGAACAGCAAGGAAAAAACAAAAGAAAATTTATCGGCGTAGTGGTGAGCGATAAAATGGATAAAACGGCGGTTATTGAACGAGCGATCACAAAAATGCACCCGAAGGTCCGTCGGTATGTCCGACGCACAAAACGCTTCATGGCGCATAATCCCAATAATGATGCAAAAATAGGAGATACGGTCGTATTTCAGGAAACACGCCCATTATCCCGCAATAAGCGTTGGGAAATTGTGGAGATCAAGAAACGAGCCGGTAGGGTTTTGGAAATTGATGCCGGTGAAGCAGCCGTTTAGATTATTACGACAAGCATATGATACAGTTACGTACAATTTTGAATGTTGCAGATAATACCGGAGCAAAAAAACTCCAGTGTTTTAAAGTTTTGGGAGGGACGCGCCGCCGATATGCGCAGATAGGGGATATTGTTGTTGCGTCTGTGCGTGTTGCCGAACCGCGAAAATCTGTAAAGAAGAAAGATGTGGTGCGGGCCGTTATTGTGCGACAGCGAAAGACATATAAGCGCGCCGACGGCACATATATTCGTTTTGACGACAATGCGGCTGTTATTATTGACGGAAAAGAACCGAAAGGCGGACGCATATTCGGGCCTATTCCGCGCGAATTGCGTGAACGTGGTTTTATGAAAATAATTTCTTTAGCCGCCGAGGTTGTTTAAACATATGTTGATTAAAAAAGGCGACAATGTATACGTGCGTTCCGGTAAGGACCGGGGTAAGACGGGGAAAGTACTGAAGGCGCTTCCGAGCGTTGAGCGTGTTGTTGTTGAGGGAGTGAATGTACAAACCCGCCATCGAAGGGCGCGACGCGCAAATGAGCGTGGACAGCGTCTGGAAGTTCCGGCTCCGATCCATGCCAGCAATGTTATGTTAGTGTGCGCAAGCTGCAAAAAACCGGCTCGCGTGCGGCGGGTGGCAAAAGGAACTTCTCATGCGCGGGTATGTGTTCGTTGCGGCGCTGTCGCTGATGCCGTTACAACCGGATAACGAATAAAATTATGACTCTTGTAAAAGAACAATACATAAAAGCAATACCGTCTCTCATGCAGCAATTGCATGTTGAGAATAAAATGGCTGTGCCGCGTTTCACTAAAGTAACGATTAATGTCGGTATAGGAAAAATGCTGTCTGCCCAGAAGGCCGATTCCGAAAAAATAATCAATACTATTTCGGAAGATTTATCCCGTATTACCGGACAAAAGCCTCAGATAACATATGCGCGCAAAGACATTGCTACGTTCAAGCTCAGGCAGGGCGCTCCGTCCGGATTACGCGTAACGCTTCGAGGCAGGCGCATGTATGATTTTTTGACCAGGCTTATCCAGATTGGATTGCCCCGAACGCGGGATTTTAAAGGGATTAAACTGTCGTCTGTCGATGGCGGGGGCAATTTGACTATAGGCATCAGAGAGCATATTGTTTTTCCTGAGGTTTCTCCGGACAGTATCCGGATGATCTTCGGGCTTTCCATTACTATTGGAACGACGGCAAAGGACCAGGAGAGTGCTATTGCCTTATTCCGCTCCATAGGCGTTCCGTTTGAGCGAACAGAATAATATTTATGGCAAAAACATCACAAATCGCACGAGCAGAAAAAACGCCTAAGTTTTCTACCAGAACTGTGCGGCGTTGTTTCCGATGTGGAAGGCGGCGGGGATTCATGCGCGATTTTGATCTATGCCGTATTTGTTTTAGAGAATTGGCGCGCGCGGGATATATACCGGGTATCCGTAAATCTTCATGGTAATAATTATATGACCGACCCCATTTCAGATATGCTGGCGCGGATCAAAAACGCGTATGCAGTAAAAAAAGAAGCGATCGCGCTCCCGCATTCGAAAATGAAGCAGGGACTTGCTCAGGTGTTATTCCGCGAAGGATTTGTGGGAGAAGTTGAGAAAAAAGGCCGCGGCACAAAGCGGTTGCTTGCGATTAAGTTGCGTTATATCGACGGGGAGCCCGCTATGATAGATTTTTCCCGCATATCGAAACCGGGACAGCGCGTATATGTCGGACACGATGGTGTTGCTGCGGCAAAGCGGGGATTTGGGATGGCAATTTTGTCGACACCGAAAGGATTGCTGACTGAAAAAGAGGCCCGGCGCGAAAAAGTCGGTGGCGAACTTATGTGTGAAATATGGTAAAAAGATTTTTATGAGCAGGATCGGCAAGAAAAATATAATAATTCCGGCGGGTGTGACGATCGATATCGGGTCTCTTGATACTGTGCGTGCGGGACGGATCGTTACCGTTCACGGGCCGAAAGGCACGACGAATGTTTTTGTGCCGGAGGGAATTGAAATTGCGATTCAGGGGAATGAGATCGTATGTTCTTTAGCGCCTCATGCGGCGACAGCATCGAATTTATGGGGCCTGGGTCGTTCTTTGCTTGCGGGAGCCGTTGTCGGCGTTACCGCCGGATTTGTAAAGCGGCTTGAGATCGAAGGTATTGGATACCGCGCTACTCTTGAGGGAGTTACGTTGTCGTTATCGTTGGGATTTTCTCATCCGATTAAAATTGAACCGCCGGCCGGTATAACATTTACGCTTGAGAAGAACGCAATTTTAGTTTCCGGTACCGATAAACAGCTTGTAGGACAAGTCGCGGCATCTATCCGGGATCTTAAGAAACCGGAGCCATATAAAGGAAAGGGGATCCGTTACGCCGGAGAAGTTGTAAGACGAAAAGCGGGAAAGAAGGCCGCGGTAGCCGCAAAATAACACTGAATTATGAAACGAGCATTACCAAAACGAATTGTGCGACATCGACGGGTCCGGGCGAAAATATCGGGCACCGGCGAGCGGCCGCGTCTCTCCGTATTTCGTTCAAGTGCGCATATCTTTGCGCAACTTATCGATGATACGCGCGGAGTAACGCTTGCTGCCGCAAGCGACAAAGATGTCGCTTCGTCGAAAGGAAAGAAGATCGATATTGCTCATGCGGTCGGAAAAGCGCTCGCGCAAAAAGCGGGTGCGCATAAAATACAGGCGGTTGTTTTTGATCGTGGGGGATATGCGTATCACGGACGTGTAAAAGCGCTTGCTGATGGCGCACGTGAGGGTGGATTAAAGTTTTAATCGGATATTTTTATGCCAAAAGGTCCAGGAAAATCACAACGAGATCATCGACGGGGCGGAAAGCCCGTCGAGAAAGAATTTTCTACCGTTACGTTGGACATGCGGCGCGTTGCTCGTGTGGTTGCCGGTGGCCGTCGTTTTAGTTTTCGTGCGACCGTCGTTATAGGTGATCGAAAAGGCCGCGTTGGTGTCGGTGTCGCAAAAGGAAAAGATGCAAGCGCGTCTATCGAGAAAGCGACCCGGGTAGCAAAGAAAAGTCTCATCCGCGTTCCTATCGTGAACGGGACTATTCCATATGAGGTATATGCAAAATATAAAGCATCAACCGTTTTGCTTCGGCCGGCCATGGGCGGAAAAGGTATTGTTGCCGGTGGTCCTATCCGAACCGTATGCGAAGCTGCAGGTATTCGGGATGTGACCGCAAAGATAACTTCGCGGACAACGAATCGTCTTACGAATGCGCGAGCAGCTCTTGCCGCCCTTTCTATTCTTGAGCGGCGATATCGTATTGCCGGAGGAAGGAACCGTTAATATGCAATTTCATACCATTCAAGCAAAACATAAAACGAGAAAGAAAAAGCGGATCGGACGAGGAGGAAAACGGGGCACATATTCGGGGCGCGGCATGAAGGGGCAAAAATCCCGTGCCGGAAACCGTCCACGACCCGGTATCCGTGATTTGATTTTGCGTACGCCGAAGTTGCGAGGTATGGCCTTTACGGGTTCTCCCAATATAGCGCGATATGCGGTAAATCTTTCCGATATTGAGAAAGCGTTTTCTGAAAAAACGCATATTACACCCCGCCTGCTTGCGAAACGGCGTCTTGTGCGACCGCATGCCGGCAAGCCGTTTGAAGTAAAGATACTCGGTGGGGGAAAGATAACGAAAGCGCACGAATTCTCCGGCATCAAGATCTCTGTTGCGGCAAGAGAAAAAATAATTTCAGCGGGGGGTAAAATCCATGGATAATGTTTTTCTGCGAATTTGGCGAACTACGGAATTGCGCTCCAAGCTTCTTTTTGTGCTCGGCGTACTTATTATATTTCGGGCCGCCGCGGCGATCCCTGTTCCGGGCGTTGATGCCGCAAAAGTATCCGATTTTATCGCGCGAAATCAGATATTTGGGTTGCTGAACTTGTTTACGGGCGGTTCGCTCGAAAGTTTTTCCATCGTTATGCTCGGCGTGGGTCCATATATTACCGCTACGATTATTTTCCAGCTGCTTACCATGATATTCCCCGCACTCAAGCGCTTATATTATGAAGAAGGTGAGCGTGGGCGGCAGAAGTTCAATCAATATTCGCGGATGGTAACGGTGCCGTTGGCGCTTATGCAGGCATATGCATTTTTGCGGTTGCTTCAATCACAGGAAGTTATTGTGTTTTCCGATCCGTTGACTACGGTTACCGCGGTATTTGTGGTTGCTGCGGGAACGATTTGGTTGATGTGGCTGGGAGAGCTTATTTCCGAAAAGGGAATCGGCAATGGAGTTTCGCTTATTATTTTTGCCGGTATCGTAACGGCAATGCCCAGCGCCGTGTATCAAAACCTTGCGCAGGGCGGAGATCAGTTGAGCCGTCTTCCGGTATACGCTATTTTCGTGATCGTCGCGCTTATTGTTATTGCCGGCGTTGTTATTATTAATGAAGCGCAGCGTCAGATCCCGGTATCGTATGCAAAACGCGTTCGCGGCATGCGGGTCTACGGCGGGGTTTCAACACATCTTCCCTTGAGGGTTAATTCTGCGGGAGTTATTCCTATCATTTTTGCGATATCGCTTCTTTTGTTACCAAGCATGGTGGCGCAATTGCTTTCTGCTGTCGGTGTTGCTCCCGCGGCAAAGATAGCCCAGGCAATCGATATTACGATCAAGAACCGTACCGTATACGACGCTATCTATTTTATTTTGGTGGTGGTATTTACGTATTTTTATACATCGGTGGTATTTGACCCCAAAGAGATCTCGCAGAATTTGCAAAAATCAGGAGGATTTATTCCAGGCATACGGCCGGGCCAGAGCACCGCGGCGTTTATCTCTCATATCGTAAATCGTATTACATTTGCCGGCGCGGTATTTTTGGGCATTATTGCGGTTTTGCCAAACGTAATGCAGACGGTGTTTGTAACGGCTTTTCCCACGGTGAGCAGTGGCGTATCGAGTCTTGCTATAGGCGGAACGAGTGTTTTGATCGTTGTTTCTGTTGTTCTCGAAACGTTTAAGCAAATAGGCGCACAATTGAGTTTGCACGAATATGATGCGGCGTAAGGTCGGACGCGCTGAGGTTGGAAAAGGGCGGCAATGCCGCCCTTTTATGTATGGGCACAAAAATCTATAATTGAATATATGCAGGATAAAGGACATACGATTATAATGCTCGGTCGTCCCGGTTCGGGAAAAGGAACACAGGCCGCGCGCATTGCGAAAACCTTCGAAGCAAAAGCATTCGGAACGGGGGAGATGCTTCGGCGTTTAGCCCGCGAAAAAACCTTTTTAGGAAGAAAAGTTGCGCAGCTCCTCGCGTCGGGGAAGCTTGTTCCTTCTTGGTTGGCGTCATACGCATGGATAACGGAATTGGGGCGGGCGAAGCCGGAAGATACTATTATTTTTGACGGAAGCCCAAGAACGCTCGGGGAAGCGAAGCTTCTTGAAGAGGTGTTGCGGTGGTATGGACGAACTAGCCAACAAGCATTCGTTATACAGATTTCTCCGTCGGAGTCGCTGCGGCGTCTTCGCGCACGACGAATATGCATTGACTGCCGCCATCCGGCATCTCCGCGGTCCAAAAAAAATACGTCGGAGGTCTGTCGTTTATGCGGCGGAAAGCTTGTGCGCCGAGGAGATGACAGCCCCGCGGTTATTCGGAGGCGGTTAAGCATTTTTGAGCATGATGTGGTTCCTATCGTAAAATATTTCCGTCATAAGGGCATTTTGAATATCATAGACGGATCTTCCAAAGAAGATGTGGTGTTTTCAAATATTAAAGAAGTATTGGCACGAAAGCGATTTATATGAATTTACCATCAGTTATTATTTTATTCGGGCCACCCGGAGCAGGGAAAGGAACGCAAGCGGAAATATTAGCTGAGAAGTTCGGCTTTTTTCACTTTGAAACAAGTAAAATAATCGAGGAGGCCCTGCGTACGCACGGCGATGATGAGCGTATTTCGGTGGGAGGAGAAGAATATTCATATCGGGACGAAAAACAGAAGTTTTCATCCGGAACGCTGAATGCGCCTGTTGTTGTTGCGCTTTGGGTAAAACAGCGGATCTCGGAGCTCGCTAAAAATAAAAAACCAATGGTGTTTTCCGGTTCACCGCGTACGTTATACGAAGCGGAACAGATATTCCCGTTTTTACTTGAGACATTTCCACGCGAGACACTGCGGGTTGTTGATATAGGCGTTCCGCCGGAAGTATCTTTGGAAAGGAACAGCGCGCGACGCATTTGTTCTTCATGTCGTCTGCCGCACCAAAAAAAATACGAAGGTGATCATTGTCGTAAATGCGGTTCTGCGTTGGTGCGGCGAGGCGCTCTTGATACGCCGGATGTCATAAAAAAACGCCTTGAAGAATTTGCGGCCCGTACCAGGCCCGCAATAGAAAAAGCGGGGGAGCTTGGGTTTCCGCTGTCGCATATCGATGGTGTGGGAACGGAAGAGGAGATTGCCGAGAAAATTTTGCTCGCGTGCGGTTTGGATCCGAATACATGATCTCCACATACGGTAAAAGTAAAAAAGACATTGAGGCGATGAGAAAATCCGGCCGCGCGTGCGCGATTATTTTATCGCAACTTATAGATACCATTGCGCCGGGCATTACAGCGCTTGAGATCGATGAAAAGGCCCGAGAGCTTATTGAGGCGAATGATGTTGACCCCGCTTTTTTGGGGTATGGAGGTTTTCCTGCCGTGTTATGCGCGTCCGTCAATGATGTTGCCGTGCACGGCGTGCCGTCATCTGTTCATCTTGTCGCCGGAGATATTATAGGTCTTGATTTTGGTGTTATCGTGGATGGTTGGTATTCGGATAGTGCCGTGACGGTCGGTGTCGGTTTGATCAGTCCGGCGGCGAAACGATTGATTGCGGTGGCAAATGAAGCATTGCGCCGCGGTATTCTGCAGGCAAAAATCGGAAATCGTATCGGTGATATCTCGGCCGCGATCCAGTCGCACGTTGAGCGCGAAGGATTTTCCGTGATACGCGACTTGGTGGGACATGGCATCGGACGCGAGCTTCATGAGCCGCCGCAGATCCCGAATTTTGGAGCCGCGAATTCCGGAGAAAAAATAGTGGATGGTTTAGTGATCGCGATCGAGCCGATCATATCTGCGGGTTCCTGGAAAGTTCGTCTGGCCGCCGACGGGTTTGGGTATGAGACAATAGACGGCAGTTTGGTTGCGCATTTTGAACATACGGTTGCCGTGACCAGTGCCGGCGCAGAGATATTAACCGTGGGGTAAAAATATGAAGGTGCTTGCGCTTGATTACGGAGCCGCACGGATAGGAGTTGCGATGGGAGATACGTTACAGCATATTGCATTTCCCAGAGGTGTTATTGCGGCAAAAACGGCGTTTGCCGATATTGCAGCATTGTGCGGGGCGGAGAACGTTGAATTAATTGTTGTCGGGTTGCCGTTGACGCTTCAGGGTGAGGTCGGGCATCAGGCAAAAGATGTCCAGGGATTCGCCGAGGCGTTGCGTGCCGCCACAGGAATAGAGGTGCGTTTTGTTGACGAACGTTTAACCAGCAGTGAGGCGGTTGCCAGAGCGCGTGAAAGCGGGCGCTCAATAGATGAGATCGCGGCGGTTATTATTTTGGAAACATTTTTTCGGACGTTCGATGTGGAAACGTGATATACTAAAAAGAGCATATAAAATATGAAATTATGAATGGAGAACGAAATGAAAACATTTTTCTCTCGGTTATTATTCCGGCATACAATGAAGAACGGCGTATTGGACGGACCTTGCAGGCCGTTGATGCGTATCTTTCAAAAAAGCCATGGCAGTCGGAAATACTCGTTGTGAGTGATGGCTCCAAAGACGGTACGCCCGCCGTCGTTGAAGGGTATCAAAAACTTACCAAACGCCTTCGGTTCATCAATAATAAAGAGAACCACGGAAAGGGATTCGTTGTGCGCCAAGGAATGCTTGAAGCAAAAGGGGCGCTCCGTCTTTTTACGGATGCGGATAATGCCACGCCGATCGAGGAATTGGAAAAATTGTTGCCGTGGATCGCTATTCGAAATGCTCCCGAAGGAACCTCTGAACGCGGTGGAGAAAACGATGTTGTTATCGGTTCTATAGGCCTTAAAGAGAGTGCGGTTGAGAAGAGTGAACAGCTATTTCGCGTTATTGCCGGGAAAATGGCGAATATTCTTATACAGATAGTGCTATTGCCGGGCATTCATGATACGCAGCGCGGTTTTAAATTGTTTACCGCCGATGCGGCGCAACGGATCTTTTCCGTATCACGCATTGACCGGTGGGGATTCGATATGGAAGCGCTCGCATTGGCGCACGCATTTCGTTTTAAAATAAAAGAGGTTGGAGTGCACTGGATCCATGACCCCGACAGTAAGGTGGGAGGATCCGCATACATAAAGACGCTTGCAGAGCTTTTCAAGATACGTGCCTGGTTGTGGCTCGGAGCGTATAAGAAGAAATAGTTTTATGGAAGAACATTTCGGTATTCGCGCTAATTCTCAGGCAGCTTCCGAGCTTCGGCGCGATCCGGTCACGAACGATTGGATAGTTATTGCAACGGGGCGCGCAAAGCGTCCCGATCAGTTCGTTGTTCAAAAAAAAGCCGATGGGATATATACAAAGAAAGCGGGTTGTCCGTTCGAAAACCCGCAAGCATCAGGCAATCCGGAGCCTCTTCTTGTGTTGGATGCATCGGGCAACGAGGTAAAGTCAACAGAAACCTCATGGTTCGTACAAGTTATTCCGAATAAATATCCGGCATTCAGCGGAGACATGAGCGATGCTCCGCCCAAAGCAATAGGTCCGTATTCGGTATTGCCAGCGGGTGGCGCGCATGAAGTTGTCGTGATGCGGGATCATGAACGGGTACCCGGTTCGTTTACGAAAGAGGAAATGCGCGCGGTTCTTTCGGCATATATGCTGAGATTCAATGAATTATCGATACGTCCGAATATCCGTTATGTATCAATATTTCATAACTATGGGAAAGAGGCGGGCGCCAGCCTGTATCACCCGCATTCCCAAATTATGGCAATTCCGGTATTACCACAGGATATCGCGCGTTCCCTGTTTGGCTCCCGCCATTATTTTGAGGATCACGGAAAATGCGTGCATTGCGAGATGATCGCGTGGGAAAAGGAAGAAGGAAGCCGTATAATATTTGAGAACGGATATTTTATAGCGTTTTGCCCGTTTGTTTCCCGAGGCGCATTTGAAATTCGCATATTTCCGAAATCACATGAGCCGTCTTTCAAAGAAATGGGAGAGGATGAGATCGATGAGTGTGCGGAAGCGCTTCGGACAGCTTTAAAAAAGTTGAATGATGCTTTGGGGAACCCTCCGTACAATTTTTTTATACACACATCTCCTATTGATCTTGGGGCCGATGAAAAACAATACTACCCTCATTACCACTGGCATATTGAGATACTTCCGAAGACCGCAATTTGGGCGGGATTTGAGTTGGGAACGGGGATCGAGATATCGACGATCGAGCCTGAAAAAGCGGCAGAATTTCTTCGTTCGTTTTAATGTATGAAACCCCTGCTTATCGCAAATTGGAAATTATATGTACGACGGCCGACGCAGGCCCTCGAGCTTCTTGATGCAACGGCGCGGGCCGCCCGGACGAGTCGGGCGCGCGTCGTATTATGTCCTCCCGCGCCACTCATATCGTTCATTGTGAACGCCCTCGGTTCTCGGAATAAAAATCTTGCGGTGGGTGCTCAGGACGTCTTTTGGGAAGACGAAGGGGCGTTTACCGGTTCGTTTGGCCCCCGGTTATTGAAACAGATCCGTGCTTCATATGTTATCGTGGGGCATTCGGAACGGCGCCGTGTGTTTGGAGAAACCGATGGTGATGTTTCCAGAAAGTTGAATGCATCTTTTGCCGCGGGATTGCATCCGGTTGTGTGCGTCGGGGAGCGTTCAAGAAAAGTGAATTGGAGGCGCGAGTTGAGCGCTCAATTTCTCGCAAGCATAAAAGGGATTTCGCGCGTCAACGCAGCGAAGCTCATTGTTGCGTATGAGCCGGTATGGGCCATAGGGACCGGACGCGCCGATACTCCGGCGGAGGCGGCCGGAGCGATAGTCGCGTTGAGAGGGTTGTTGGCGAAGGCGTTCGGAAAGAAAATCTCGTCCCGCGCTATAATGCTATACGGCGGTTCGGTGAGTGCCGGGAACGTTGGGGGTTTTTTGAATCATCCGGAAATAAACGGAGCTCTGATCGGCAGAGCTTCTACTGTCCCGCGGGAATTTGAGCGGATCATTGCACGAATTTAAAGGCGCCCATCAGGGCGCCCTTTTAATCGTTTTTTATCGATACCCACACCGAATTTATCCAAAAGGCCAACGCTTTATGCGGGGGTAGAATGCCAAAAAGATATTTCAGATCGATTCCGATCCGGATAAGCCATCCCATAAGGCCGCCCATGCGTACCGGGGGAAAACTGAAAATAGCATGTTTGCCGCCCAAGGGTATTGCAAACGGGAAAACGCGTGGCGGCAGATACGGTATTTTTTTCGAAGAGCCGGTCATATCAGCAATAATATTGCGGGCGACAATTTTGCCCTGGCTTATTGCTATGAACGCTGTGCCCGGTATTGCCTTGCCGGCCGCGTCGGCGAAACATGCGGTATCGCCCAGCGCGTATACAAGCTGTTCCGGGGCGCGCTCAAGGCGTACGCGCAATGTGGGCTCTACAATACAGCGCCCTTTTTTATCTTTCGGGGCGATGATGTTTTCCATGAGTTGGCTCATCCGTATCCCGCCTGCCCACACAAGGACGTCATAAGGCATCGGTTGTTCTGTTGTACCGCCGCCTTCTGAAACGGATATGGTGTTCTTATCCACGCTTTTTATCGCCATATTTTCTTTCAGGATAACGCCTAAAGAAAGAAGGCGCCTGCGCGTTTGTGCCGCAACAGAGGCCGGAAATCCTCCCAGTATCGTCGGCCCGGCTTCACAAAGAACGATCTCATTGCGACGGCATGCGTTGATGCGCTTTGCGCATTTTTTCCGAATGAAACGCGTAAGTTCGGCCGCAAGTTCTACTCCGGTCGGGCCGCCTCCGCCTATATATATACGGGCGATGTCGCCGGTGTTTTCCGTTTCCAGTGCCGATGTTATGGCATTTCTGATCCGGATTGAATCCTGTGCTGTTTTGAGAGGATAGCTGTGTTCCGCAAGCCCGGGTATATTGAAAAAATTCGTTGTGCTCCCGAGAGCAAGAATGAGAATGTCATATGTGAGGGGCGGGTTATCATGCAGGTGTATTTCTTTTGAGTCCGTTTTGATAGCGGTGACTTCATCTTGTACAAAACGGAGAGGAAGGCCGGAAAAAATTTCCGCATATTCAAGAGTAACGGCGCGTTTAATATTCCAGGCGGTCGCATCTTCTTTTAAAGCGGTCGCCGTTTCATATAGGCTTGGCGTAAACACATGCGAGTCGGAACGATCAACGATATACAGCATCCACTCTTTCGCTGCGTCCGGGCGGTGTTTCAAGAAGGTCCCCAGATCCAGCGCGACGCGGATGCCGGCATATCCGGCGCCTACTATCACGATAGTTTTTACCCTTTTTTCTTCCATATCGTATTTGCACTTTCAGTATATCATAATTGAGAGCAAGTAATTTTGGTGGTACGATGACAAAGATATATGAAATTACGGACATTGGACGAGATTGATATAAGCGGGAAAAAGGTTCTTTTTCGGGCGGATTTTAATGTTCCGTTCGTAAAAAAAGACTATCCGCTGACGGCAGATGATATTACCGATGATTTTCGTATCCGCGCAACCGCGCCCACCATTAAGACGATTATTGAGCGGGGGGGGATACCGGTTATTATTGCGCATTTTGGACGGCCGAAAGGACCCGATCCCAGTTTAAGTTTGCGTCCGGTTTCGGAGCGGTTATCTCGCGTATTGGGGCAAGAAGTAATTTTTGCCGCCGATTGTATCGGAGAATCGGCGCGCGACGCGATCGCGAAGGCCAAACAAGGAGATGTTGTGTTTCTCGAGAACGTCCGTTTTTACGACGCAGAGACCCGGAATGATCCGGAATTTGCAAAGACGCTAGCAAATCTCGGCGACGTATATGTAAACGAGGCTTTCGGTGATGCGCATCGGGCGCATGCGTCCATGGTTGGCGTGCCGAAATTGCTGCCGCATGCCGCCGGCCCTCTTATGATAAAAGAAGTTGATGCGCTATCCCGTATCCGGGATAATCCGGCCCGGCCGCTTGTTGCGGTTATGGGCGGCGCTAAAATTTCCACAAAGATGAAATTTTTGGAGAAGTTTCTTCCGTGGGTTGATATGCTTTTGCTTGGAGGCGCGCTTGCGAGTACGCTCGTGAAAGCTAAGGGTATTGAGGTTGGGACGTCCTTTATTGAAGACGCTGCGGTGGACCGTCTTCTCCGTTTCGATTTTAATTCTCCGAAAGTGCATGTTCCCGTGGATGTTGTATTGGCAAACCGGCCGGCGGCCGATGCCCGTATCGCCACGCGGAGCGTATACGATGTTGGTGATAAGGAAAGCATTTACGATATCGGTCCCGAAACGCAAACGCTGTTCGGAAAAATTATCCGCGATGCGGGAACCGTGTTTTGGAATGGGCCCATGGGTATGCATGAGGTTCCTGTTTTTTCGAAAGGCACCGAGTCTATTGCCCGCTCCGTTGCTTTATCGCGCGGGTTCAGCGTTGTGGGGGGCGGGGATACTACGGGGATGCTCGAGCGATTGGATCTCGATAAAAAGATCGGGTTTATTTCGACGGGCGGCGGCGCGATGCTCGAATTTTTATGTGGAGAAGAACTGCCGGCGCTTGCGGCTTTGGCAAGAGTGTCATAGAGTAGAGAGTCGTCGTGTCTTATTATTTTTGTTATGCCAGAGCCGCAAAAGCAATGGGTCGTGAAACCATCCGCGCCGGAGTCATTTTTGATGCAATTTCGCGAATATCCTCAAGCCGCCCTTCAATTGGCGTGGCAACGCGGATTGCATACGAAAGAACAGTTAAATGAGTTTTTCCATCCCGATTATAATGATCACATCCATGATCCGTTCCTCTATAAGGATATGGATAAAGCAATTGCTCGTCTTACGGAAGCCGTGGCGCGCAAAGAACGAATAGTTGTATTCGGAGATTATGATGCCGACGGCACATGCGGTGCCGTTATTCTAAAAACGCTCATTGCGGATTTGGGCGGCGATGTTTTTTCATATTTACCCGATCGTTTCGAAGAGGGTCACGGCCTTACGGATATTAGTATTGCTGAGATAAAACGTTTGGGCGCCGGGCTTGTTATTACCGTTGATTGCGGAATCACCGAGATTTCTGAAGTAAAGGAATTGAACGGTGTCGGCATTGATACGATAATTCTGGACCATCATTTACCTCAGGATACATTGCCCGATGCCGTTGCGGTTGTGGATTCCAAGCGGAAAGATGATGCGTATCCGTTCGATTGGTTATGTGGGACCGGTGTTGCATTTAAATTTGTGCAGGCCGCCGTTATAGCTTCTGCGCGAGGCGAATTTGATGTTCAACTTCCGTCCGGATACGAAAAGCAGTTTCTCGACCTTGTTGCGATAGCAACGGTCGCAGATACGGTGCCCTTGCTGGGAGAAAATAGAACATTGTTGGTGTTCGGTCTTCCACATATTGCGCGCACAACTCGTCTTGGGCTGCAGGCGTTATTGTTGAAAGCGGGACTTTCCGGGCAAGAAAACATTGACGTGGAGGCCGTCGCTTTTTCTATATCACCCCGTATCAATGCTGCCAGTCGTCTTGATCATGCGAATATCGCATTCTCGTTGTTGACCACCAAAGATAATGAAGAAGCGGAGCGTTTGGCCAAAGACCTTGAGGCGAAGAATACAGAGCGGCAAAAAATGGTAGCTAACATCACGAAACAGGCGGAAGAGCGTATTGCTGCAATGGATGAGGTTCCCTCGGCGATAGTGTTATCCGATCCGGACTGGTCACTCGGCGTTATTGGAATAGTGGCAAATAAAATTTTGAACAAGTGGAATCGCCCCGTATTTCTTTTTCAAGAGCGTGGCGATATTGTGCGCGGTTCTGCGCGGTGTCCCGCAGGGTTCGACCTTGTTGAGGCGATGAATGCCTGCGGGGCAGAATTATTCATTGAGTTCGGGGGACATTCCCGTGCCGCCGGAGCTGCGCTTCGTTTCGATGTTTTTCCTGAATTTAAAAAACGTTTTGCGCGCTATGCCAAAGAACGATTTTTGCCCGCACAGACGGCAGAGCACATTGATCTTATGCTGAATGCGAAAGATATTTCCTGGGAAACATGGGATTGGATCAATCGCATGGCTCCATTCGGAGAGGCGAATGCGCCGCCGATTTTTATGGTTGAGGATCTTGAGGTCGTAGAATTGCGTGAGGTGGGGAAGAAGGCCGATCATCTGCAGTTAAAATTATTCGCGCGCGATGGAGGCCGGCTCATCAAGGCGATTTTGTTCAAAGCAGAACGTTTGGCGAATGTTCGGCTCGGTTCCAAGTTGCATGCTGTTATAGAGCTTATTGCAGACAGATGGCAGGGACGCCGTGATTTGAAGCTCAAAATACGGGATTGGCGCGTTCTGCAGCCGGAATACGCAGAGGAGATTCCCGTGTGGGAGGCCGCAAACGATATTCGGGATGATCAAATATGAGTAAAGAAAAATTCATTATATATACCGATGGGGGTTCGCGCGGCAATCCTGGTCCTGCGGCTTTCGGATATGTAATTGAAGACGGGCGAAATCGTGTAATAAAAGAGCATGGCGAGGTGTTGGGTGAAACCACCAACAATATCGCGGAATATTCCGGGCTTGTTGCGGCTCTCCGGAAACTCAAGGCGCTTATTGGCGGGACCAGGGCGCGTGAGGCCGATGTCGATGCCCGTTCCGATTCCGAACTTCTTATCCGTCAGCTCAATGGTGAATATAAGATAAAAGAAGAAACGCTTATTCCTTTGTTCATTGAGATATGGAATTTGCGCCAAGATTTTAAATCGGTTTTATTTACACATATTCCGCGTGAACAAAACCGTCAGGCGGATCATTTGGTGAACGTCGCATTGGACGGAAAAGGGGGACAAGGATCGCTTATGGATTAGTGCGGTTGTCGCGACAGACAATATCGCACAGTAAAATGAATTAATGACAGGAAGTCGTTTTGAAAAGAGCGGCTTTTTATATCTATTGACATTGTTATATTTTTGTTATATAATTTTAATACCATCGAACCGTCCACACATACCGATATGCAATAAGGAGGGCAGTATGCACACCCTGATTCAGCGGGTGTCCGGTCCTGATAATCAGGTCCGCAAGGCCATCGTGCTTGTTCCGGATGACGATTTCGAGCGCGATGCCATTGAACGGCTTGTTGCCGCAGACGGCGGGCATCTGGCCGTCGGCTACACCCCCACGTCCGTTCGCGGGCAGACGACAGAGGCGCCTCAGGAGATGCGCCTCAAGTTCACGTTCAAGGCGCTCCGGCGCGACGTTGCGAAGGAGAGCGAAGTTCACGGAAGTGAGGAAAGGACATCGTGAGCTCCAAGGTGGACACCATCGGCGGCCCCACGTGCGGCTGTTCGGGTCAGTACTGCAAGGGTTCTTCCTACACGGAGAAGCCCAAGCGCGAGAAGCCCAAGAAGGCTTCGAAGGACAAGAATCGTCAGTCTGGCGCAAGCTAGACGCGAGTGCGCCCCGCAAATACGCGGGGCGCTTTTTCTTTTTGCGAAAAACAAAATTCCGTCCTTTAGGGACGGAATCTTGATATATTTCGAGCGCGCCTATAAGCCGAATTCTGTCTGCGCGTCAGAGACGCACGAGGCTATTATCTGTCTTGTCCGGCCATTGCTGGCAGGATCTTTGCGGCACTCTCAGCTCCAATTTTGCATCGAACCCGAATGTGACTGATGTGGTTAGAAACAAAAGTGGAGCTGAGCACGGCCTTGCACCGAGAAGGGTTTTCCGTTTCCGTCTGTCGCCAGGCGGAATTGTGGGCTCTTACCCCAACTCTTTTCACCATTACCGGATGAAAAAATGCCGTAAGTTTTACACTCCGCACAAGGCGGGCTTCATCGCTTACGGCGCATCATTCGGCAGTATAGTCTCTGTGGCACTTTCCCTCCCGGCTCCCGTTTGAGAGGCGGGGGTCGTCGTTAACGACTTCTCATATTTCAACGCGTAGGCGCCGAAATGGTGTTCGGACTTTCCTCGCTTTTCCGTCCCTTGCGGGAGGATCTGCGCAATAGCCCAACGCACTCGTGATGCTATTATAAACCGATTATTTTTATTTTCAAGCCCCGGAAGAACACATGAACGCCCGTTAGAATACGAAGCGTCTTTCAAAGACGGGGACGTGGGTTTTTAAATTTTGGTTCGTGGTGCAGGATAAGTTTTTACGACGGGTTTTAATTTTCAAATCGTACTTTTTTGCTTATATGATAAAGAAAAATCGAATACGGGCGGCTTGACAAAATTTAATTATAAATGATAAGTTAAGAGGAATTAATGGCACGTTGAAAAGGTTAGATATGGAATGAAACCAACGATTGCGGAGTTTGCTGCTTTGCATGCCAAAGAAATGGGAGATGAAGATTTCTTTTCGATACGGTCAAAACATTCGCGGCTTGTTGGGTTGCGGCGCTGGTGTTCTCGACACAGGCTTGCGACCATCGCGGCGCTTATTTTGACCGTTCTCTACTTCTTCGGGATTTTTGCTTCTGTAATTGCGCCATACGATCCGCTTGCGCAAGATCTTACGCGGGTCAATGAATTGCCGTCGACCGAACATATTTTCGGTACCGATAGGCTGGGGCGCGATATGTTTTCGCGGACGCTGTATGCCCTGCGGAACGATATTGGCATTACGATCGCGACATTCTTCACCGGAGCCGGTCTTCTCGCTGTTTTTCTCGGCATGTTGGCCGGATATAAAGGCGGAAAGACCGATACGGCTGTGACACGCGTCGGTGAAATCACTGCGATGTTGCCCGGCCTGCTCTTCATGATCCTTATTTCTGCGACCATACGGCCGCAGTACGAATCGGCAATGCAGGGAATAATCGTTTCTCCGCCGGTGACGTGGGCGTCAAGCGGCGGTATTGGCGTATTTATCTCTGTCTTCATTGCCGCTCTTTGCGCTTTCTTCGTCGCCCGCCGGGTAGGAATCGGAAAAATCGCGTTTGTCGCTGCTTGTGTGGCAACCATTTCGATATTCCTTTCTCTTCTGGCGTGGCTGATTACTATCGATGGTTTCGTTGATTTCCTTCTCATCTTTATCGTTTTGGTCCCGTTTTCTTGGTATGGTACCGCTCGCATAATTCGCGCGCAGACCTTTGCCTTGAAGAACGAAGATTTCATTGAAGCTGCGCGAGCTCTTGGAGTAAGCGATTTCCGGATCATTACGCATCATATATTTCCCAACATTTTGTATCTCGTTGTGGTTGGCATGTCCGCCGGTTTGGGGGGCATCGTATTTTCTGAGATCGCATTGACGTACCTTGGGTTGGGGATTCAGCCTCCGACGCCATCATTCGGCGCCATGCTGTATGATGCGGGTTCCATCCGCTCTCTTCAGGCAACGCCGCATCTTATGCTTGTTCCCAGCGCGATCATAATGTTGTTCGTGTTCTGCTGGAATTTGCTTGGAGATGCGCTCGCTTCGGATCTTACCGTGAAATCACGGTCCTGAGCCAAAAAGAACAAGAGCAAGAAAAGGAGATAACGAATGAAGAGGCAAATGCGTTTGCTGAGCATTGTTGCGCTTGTCGCGGTTATCGCGGCGGCGTGCGGCTCACCGAATCAAAGCGGTGCGCCGACGAGCGGTCCGCAGGGACATACTCCCGGCGTGTTGAGGAGTCCGGGTCCGGATCCTCTGACCCTTGATCCCGCGCTTGTTACGGATGCGGGGTCGCATCTCTACGTTTCCAATATCTTCGACGGGCTCGTGACAATGGTCCCCAGTGACCAGGATGTCGAGTTCACTTTGCCCGACGGTACCAAGACCACCGTTAAGGGTCTTGCTATCGCTCCTGATCTTGCGGTTGCCATTCCCGATCCCGTTGTGAATCCGGACGGAACCGTAACGTATCTTTTCGAGCTCAGGCAGGATGTTTTCTTTCATCTGGGTCGGCAAGTCACCGCCAAAGATGTGAAGTATTCGTTCGAACGGGCAACCGCCCCCGAAACGCTTTCTACGGCTGCTGAACTGTATCTTTCCGATATTGTTGGCGTCAAAGATAAGATGCGCGGGCGAACGCGAACGGTCGACGGCGTTAAGGTCATCGATGACTTTACCGTCAGTATCACCATCGCCGGTCCCACGGTCGATTTCCTTTGGAAGTTGACGTATCCGACCGCCATGGTTGTTGATCGCGAACAGATCGAATCCAATCCTCGCACATGGACCCGGCTTCCCAACGGGACCGGACCATTCAAGCTGGAGACTTACCAGCAGGGTAGGCAATTGGTTCTGACCGGCAACCAGAATTACCATCTGGGTGCGCCGAAGCTTTCGCGTATCGAATTCAACCTGAGTGGCGGATCCACTTTGACCGCGTATGAGAACGGCGAAACGGACGTCTCCGGTGTGGGGATTGCCGATGTTGAGAGGGTTCATGACCCCAGCGATCCGCTGAGTCGTGAGCTCGTTGAGGCGCCGGCTCTCTCGACGTCATATATCGGGTTCAATATGTCTCAGCCGCCGTTCGATGATATCCTTGTCCGGCAGGCAATGACCCGGGCCATCGATATTGATACGATCGCGCGGGTGGTGCTCAAGGACGCCATTTCTCCCGCGCACAGCATCGTGCCGCCCGGCATGATCGGATATACTCCGGTTCAGTCTTCGCTTACGTATGACGCCGACAAGGCGCGTGAGCTGTTGGCAAAATCGAAGTATGCGAACAAGATGCCTCCCATCGTTCTGACCATTTCCGGTCAGGGCGCAACTGCCGGCCCGGTTATCGAAGCCATGATCGAGATGTGGCGGAAAGAGCTTTCTCTTACCGTTAAGATCGAACAGGTCGAATCGACGTCGTTCTTCGATAATCTCAAGCGGGGCAAATACCAAATGTTCTCGCTCGGTTGGGTTGCTGACTACCCGGATCCCGGAGACTTCCTTGATCTGAAGTTCCATTCTTCCCACTCCGTGGCGAACAATGAAACAAGGTACAGCAATCCCGAAGTTGATGCGCTGCTCGATCAGGCGCGGGTCGAAAACGATCCGCAGAAGCGGGCGGAATTGTATCAGCAGGCCGAAACGATCATCCTGAACGAAGCGCCGTGGCTGCCATTCCTGCACGGAAAAACTCTTGAGGTCGTCAAGCCGTATGTGAAGGGATATGTTCCTTCGCTGTTGGGCGAGCCGTTCTATCGGTTCATTGAAGTAATCTAACGTTTCAAATAATCCGCCGTTTTCTAACGAAACGGCGGATTTCTTTTTTATCTTGTTTAGGTTGACTTTTCAGAACATTCGGGATACAAGAAAACTAATAAAAAAGACCGTTGAAAAAGGAAATAACGGCTATGAAGCGATTTGCGATTGTTGTTGCGATTGCGGTCATTGTGGGAGGTTTCCTCGTCACCCTTAATTTTTCGGGAAGTGAACCGTCTGGCACGACATTGTGCGCCGAGGACGGTGTGTATCCGCCCGAAAATGTTTCCATTCGCATGGGAGGGAAGGCGCCCGAGTTTTCGGTGTGTACTGCGGCAGGGAAACTTGTGCAGCTCTCCGATTATCGGGGGCGGCCGACATTCGTTAATTTTTGGGCTTCGTGGTGTCCGGCCTGTCGTGTTGAGATGCCGTCGATGGAGGAGTTGTATCAGACGTACCGCGGCAGCATATATATGCTGGCCGTAAGCGTTCAGGATAACGAGGCGGATGCTCGCGCATTTTTCCTCGAAGAGCACGTGTTTTCATATACGCTGCTCCTGGACGCATATGGAAATGCGAATGAAACATATCGCATTCGAAGCATCCCGCAGACATTTTTGGTGGGAGCCGACGGGACGATCCAGGGGATTATCGTTGGTGCTCGTGATTGGATGAGCGCCGGATGCGTTTCTCTTGTCGATGCGTTTGCTTCCGGAAAAGAAATTACGAGGGCTCTCATTCGTGGATGCTGATATTTTCATCGGGGGAGCCTTTGTTGCTGGATTGCTATCGTTCTTTTCGCCATGTCTTTTGCCGCTCGTGCCCGTATATTTGATGTATTTGGGCAGTACCAGCGGTGCGGGACGCGCGCGCATTTTTTTGAACGCGTGTGCGTTCGTCATTGGGTTTGCGCTCGTATTCACATTTTTCGGTGTGGGTGTCGGCGTATTGGGAGACGCACTCGCTCCGTACCTCGCCAATATCCGTTTTATTTCCGTCATAATCCTTGTTGTGCTCGGGTTGAGCATGCTTGAGGTGTTTAATTTTTCGCCCCCGTGGGCCAATGCTCTGTTGAGAATGCCGTCTTCGATAAAGAATCCTTTGTTGGTTTCGTTTATCGTCGGTATCATCTTCGCATTCGCGTGGACACCATGCGTCGGATTGATCCTCGGATACATCCTTACTTTGGCGTTCATGTTCGATGACTGGCAGATGAGCACTCTTCTGTTGGGAGTTTACAGTGCCGGCCTGGGAATCCCGTTCCTTCTGGTTGCTGTATTTTTCGATCGCGTAACGGCACTCAAGCGGGTGAATCGTTATTTGCCACTCTTGAAGAAGGCCGCCGGTGTGGTGCTTATCGTTTTTGCGGTTCTCATACAGCTGGACCTTCTGTCCAAGCTTATTGGCCTCATAGCGTTCGAATAGAAAACACCTCAAAAAGGAGAAAAAATGAATCATGAGAACGATCCTGTCGAAGATGACGGGGTCATGAGTTCTTCCGGATCAGATCCGCTTGCCGAATCTTCCCAGGAGCTTCCGACGGAAGAGCCGGTGTCTGTTGCGGACAATGCGAAGCGTCGGCGACTGCCCAGCAGGAAAACGCTTTTTGTCGGTTTTTCACTTTTGCTGTCGCTTTCGCTTGCGGTAAGCGCGAACCTTCAGGCGTTCACGCACACGCATACGTATACGCCCCAGGATATTTTTGCCGACAGTTATCTTGATCATGACTTTGCGTTGCTGAGTTCCACAGCCGAGGACACATACGCGCAGGTTCATGAGAGTGTCCGTACCGTCGCTGTTTTCTATGCTTCGGCCGAGGATCCCAAGACCGTTTTGGGGTCGTTCACGGTGCCCGGACTTGTGGTCTCGGATAAGTACGTTATAGTTGCGTCCGGAGTTGTTCCTCCGGAAGGATATGTGCTTGTCGGTGCTCTGATGATCTCGACCGAGTATGACCGCGATCTGAAAACTGAAACGCTTGTTAGCATGAAGACTCCAAGCGCGCAGTATAATGTGGTCGCATTCGAGCGTCCCGCGGCGGATACGCAAGATACGCCAAAACTGGATGTTATGCCGCTCGCCGCGCTTACCCGCCCTGATGATCTTGTGGCCGGGAATGTGCTGCTTGGTGTGCCCAGTGACATCCTCGTGCAGGGTGCCGTTCTGAATCCGGCTCCGCTTTACGGTTCCGTTGTGTACGCCACCAAAGGTACTGCGGCGGTCATTGCGGCGGATATCGCAGTGGGGCAGCCGGTCTTTGCCTTGCGTGATGGAGTGCCGGAGTTCGTCGGTATTGCCACCGTTGCTTCGGAACAGAACGTTGTTGTTACGACCGCCAATGCGATCAAGGAATACCTTGATTTCATTGAGCTCGGAAATTAATTTTGACGATATAACCTCTCGTTATAAAAAACGGGAGGTTTTTCTTTTGTTCGAACGCAATTGACATAATGGGGTTTATAGTATATGTTCATTGCAAATAAGTGATTCTTGATAAGCAGGGAGATTGTAACGATGGTGCGCAAGGTTTCTCGCAAGCTTGTGGTTGTTGCTTTGATAGTTGTTGTGGGCGTCGGCGCCGTGGGACTTTCCGTTTATGGCGGCTGGAATAATGCCGATCCGCCGGATCCTTCCGCGAGCGATGTGCTTTGTCCGCAGGCAGCTCCGCCTGAGGTCGACTTCACCGTTCTCAACGATGTGTATACGTTGTTCCGGCAGGAATCGGTCTACCAGTCCCAGGTTTCCAAGCCGGATGTCCTTTTGAAAGGCGCCCTGAAGACCATTTTCGGTTTTGTCGGCGTTAACGAAAAGAATATTCCCGATTGGGCAAATCAGATGGTCGATCAGCAGATAGCATCCGGACAGGTCGACTTCAGCGTTATTCAGAAGGTTTATGAGCGAATGGCTCAGGATCCCGCATACAGCGTTTTGCAGAATCCTCAGCGGCGTCAGGATCTTTTTGAAAGCGCGGTTAACGGGATTATCAAGGCAATCGGCGATCCCTTTGCCAGCTATTACAACGCAGACGTCTATCGTTCCGGTGCATCGGATTCAACGGGCAAGTATGAGGGTATCGGCGTTTCTACCCGGGACGAAAACAATGAAACGATCATCACGACTGTTTTTGCGGGTTCGCCGGCAGAAAAAGCTGGTCTGAAGTCGGGCGACGTCATTACGAAGGTCGATGGGAAGTCGATCGAAGGATGTAGCCGTACCCAGCTTACCCAGAAGATCAGGGGAGAAGCCGGTACTACTGTTGTTATTACGGTCCGTCGTTTGAGCGGCACCGTTGAAGACGTGCCGGTTGTGCGCGGACAGATCCGTCAGAACGTCGTTTCGTCTTGTCCGGGGGCGTCTCTTCCGGATGGGCGGGGAAATAGCACAAAGGACCTTCCATTCGATTGTCCTCTGGTGGATAAGGACGGTAATTTCGTTCAGGGTGTGCTCTACATCAAAATGAACGAATTCACTGAACAGGTGCCGCGTGATTTTGCGGCCATCCTGCAGGGCGTTCCTCGCCAGAATTATGCTCGTGGCATCATCATCGATCTTCGCGGAAATCCGGGCGGATTGGTGCAGGCAACTTTGGAAACCATCGACTATTTCCTTCCGGCCGGAACGACCGTTCTTCTTCAGGAAGACAAGTCCGGTGTGGAGGTTCCCATCACGTATCAGAATTACGATCTGGCGATCGATGTGCCTGTTGTTGTGTTGGTCGGACGGGATCCGCAGAACCGTCAGGGTGCTGCGGACAATTCCTACAGCGCTTCGGAGGTGTTCTCCGGTTCTCTGCGCGATAACGGCAGGGCCGTGATAATCGGCGAGAGCGCAACGGGCGGAAAAGGTACCGTTAACAGGACATATCCATTGCGTAACGGGAAATACGGTGCGCTTTATATCGCGATTGGGCTTTGGAAAACGCCCAACGGCGATTTCATTGAGCGTATCGATACCGATGGGGATGGGTATAAAGAAACTGGCGGCTTGATGCCCGACATTTTGGTTACGTGGACCGATGAGGACTATGCCACATTCGCCCACAATCCGGAATGGGATCCGGTGCTCTATCGGGCCATCGATGAACTGCTTCCGTAACAATTAAAAAACAAACCCGCGCGCATGCGTGCGGGTTTTTTATTATCTGCAGTTTATGCGGGTAATTATCGAATCGGGAGTATCGCTGTAAACAAGCCCGAATAATTCACGCATGAAATTGTAATGTATGGGAAAACACGATTCGAGAATGTCGGGAGAAACAACAAAAAGCGCGAAAGCCTCTGCGGCGGATTCGGCCGTTTTATTGACATCCTCGCGCAACGGATAAATGGTAGGCGGCTCTTCCAGCCACACGATGCTTCCGTCGGCGGTTTTTGCAGAAACCGTTTTCTCGAAAGTTTCAAAATCGTGAGGGTTTTTTCCTGAACGGAAAAAATATATATGGCCCAGCTCATGCAGCGCCACATAAAATTTTTCTCTATGTGAAAAGCCGTACAATCCTATCGGTTCCGAAGCGAGGGGATAATCGCTTAGCAGGGGTCTCTCGTTGAAATAAATACCGGTTGTCTCATCGGGATACGCTCGACCCGACCATTTTTCTTGGGATTGCACCGTAAGCGTGACGTTTAATCCGCTTGTGCCGTTGATCGTGCCGACGATATGGGGCGGCAAGATATCAAGCGCTTCGTCCAGTGCCCTGGTCCAATCGGTTGATTCAGATCTGTTTATCTCATTTTCTATCGTTATGCGGACCCACGGGTATATGCTTGCGGGCATCCGCATTGCGCCTGTATCGGCGTTCACAAGCGCGATCACGAGAGCCAGCAATAGTGTCGATGCGGTTATTTTCCGCAAGAGATGTCCCACGATCTTGTTCCTTTGTAAGGGTGCTACGTTATCTTTATCACGCAACCGGGATATCTGTAAATAAAAACCCGCTTTTAAAAAAGCGGGTACTTTGTTTTTTATTCGTTATATATAGGTAGTCCGTCAAAATCGCTGAGCTGCCAGACGGTTTTAAACGCCAGTCGGGTAATGTTCTGAGCCTTCAGGGGATCCGTTTTATCTGCAGTGTCGGTTGTTTTATGGTAGTCGGGGTGTTCCCCGGTATTCAGGAAAAGAACAGGCATTCTGTTGTTGTCGGGACTTCGTGCGAAGAAAGGAGCCTGGTCGGAGCGCCAGAATATCTGCTCTTCCCGCATTTTTTCGTCGGGGATCAGAAGCTCCATTCCGATAGTTTCGTTGGAGACCCGTACCATCATGAACAGGGTTGGGCTGCGGCTCTCAAGATCGGTGAGGTCCGGGGATCCGATAAGCAGAACTTCGTTGGATGTATTTCGGCTTATCATATCAAGATTGAACATGCTGACGATGTTTTCGAACGGCACCGGCGGGTTTTCCGCAAAATATTGCGAACCCCACAGGCCCCATTCTTCTGCATCGAAAAAGACGACAATAATGCTTCGCTCCGGCCGTTCGCCGTTCTTGGAAAGCTCGCCGAACGCTTCGGCGATTTCCAACAATCCGGCGGTACCGGACGCATTATCGTCCGCTCCGGGGAATAATTCGCCGTTCTGTACCCCCAGGTGGTCGTAATGAGCGCCGATTACTATATATTCGTCTTTTTTCGTGGTTCCTTCCAGATATCCGACCACATTGCGTGCGTTCATGCTGACGGTATAGCCGTTCCGCAATGCCCACGCGGCGAGTTTTTCTACAGGAAAATCCGGTTTTTTCACATCGCGCAAATCGAACGCCTGGAAATAATTTCCGTTAAATGCGGAGAAACCGGAAGCAGCCAGGGAGTCTGCGATATAGAAGGAAGCAGAAAAACTACCGAACGTTCCGCTGCGACGCCCTTCCTGATCGGGGGCGGCCAGGAACGAGATGGTTTCCTGAAGTTCTTCAGCGCGTATCGAGTCAATGCCGCTTTGAATATCAGAAAAATCATATGAATAGCGGTTATTGTTCGAATAGAACGCTGACGCGTTTATTCCGACGATCAGACCGACAAGCGCGATACATATGACGACGGTTACGCCGACCTTGCGCGAGAGTCTCACGATACTACCTCATCATTTCAATGTCCGTTATGTAAATTTCTAATAAACCATTTTTATGTATAAGTCAATTTCTTGACAAAATAAAAATGGAATTATATGGTAAATTTAACCAAAAAGCCCTTTTATTCACAGGAGTTTTCCGTGGGATCTTCCGCGTCTTATATCATCAGGCGGTTGCTCTGGATGATACCGGTGTTTTGCATCGTTTCTTTCGGGACGTTTCTGCTCACGCGGTATGCGCCAGGCGATCCGATTCTGGTGCGTGCCGGCCCGCGAGCCGATCCGGAAGTCATTGAACGGATACGACACGAGCTCAGGCTCGATGAGCCGATCCCGGTACAGTATGTCGACTACATGGCGGGATTTTTTACCGGAGATCTTGGCGAAAGCATTTCGAAATATCCCGGCACGCCCGTAGCCGACCTCGTGTTTCCACGCATTGCCGTTTCGGCGCAGCTTGGATTTGTCGCACTGTTGATCATTTTTGTGTTGGGTGGCCTGATCGGTATTGTGGCTGCCCTGAATCACGGGAAGTGGAAAGACCCCTTCTTGATCAGCGTATGTTTGTTTTTCCATTCAATACCCTCGATAGTCGGTATTCCTATTCTTCTGTATGTTCTTGTGCTGCAGTTCCACCTTGTTCCGGCATCCGGATGGGACGGGATATTTTCACCAAAGATAATTATTCCGTTGCTCGTGTTCACATTGCCGGCCTTGGTCGGTCCGGCGCGTCTGATGCGCAACACGCTTCTTACCGTCATGGGTCAGGATTATATCCGAACGGCCCGGGCGAAAGGATTGCCCGAATCGAGTGTGGTGGGGAAGCATGCGTTGCGTAACGCGTTGCTTCCAATGACAACCGTGGTCGGATTGTCTTTGGTCTCCATATTTGAGGGTTCGTTCTTTGTGGAACAGCTTTACGGCATTCCCGGTATCGGTGTGTTGTCGCTTGAGGCGGTGTATGCGCGGGACTATGACATCATTATGGCGCTGGCCCAGTTCAGCCTGGTGCTGTTCCTGGTGTTTCAGCTCCTGACCGATATCGTGTATAGTCTCTTGGATCCACGGATTAGACTCGATACCAGTGAAAGTAATTGATTATTATGCGCGTTTTCAAACGCGCATTTTTCTTTTGAACATAAATGATCGTATGAAGCGCGCTTCTCCGGAATTATAGAGAAAATATTTATTTTGACTTTTCTGACATTTCTGTTATGCGTTAACTAGGTCTTTAAAACATTATTCAAATCGGAGAATGTGACGTGGGTCTGGGTAGCGCATATGACGGTTTGGCCGTTGTTCCTCCTATGGGTTGGAATAGCTGGAATTGTTTCCAAAACAAGATCAATGAACGTTTGCTTAAGGAAACAGCCGAGGCTATGGTTTCAAGCGGTATGGCGGGCGCCGGGTATGAATATGTCGTTATTGATGACTGTTGGCAAACCCGCAGGCGCAAAGACGGAAATTTGCAGGTGCGACAGGATACGTTTCCCGGAGGCATGCGCGCTCTTGCCGGTTATATCCATTCGCTTGGACTGAAGTTGGGGATATATACATGCGCCGGACGCTGGACGTGTCAGAGATATGCGGGTAGTTATAAAAAATCCGAACGGGATGCGAACCTTTTTGCGGAATGGGATATTGATTTCATAAAAGTTGACTGGTGCTTTTCGCAAAGACCGTTCGTGTTGGAAGATCTTGATGCTCCCGCGGCCTACGCACAATGGCGCGATGCGATTGTGAGAACGGGACGCCCCATGATTTTGAGTATTTGTGAGTGGGGTAAGACAAGGCCGTGGGAATGGGGCGGGGCTGTCGGCCACATGTGGCGGACGACCGGTGATATCCGCAATAATTGGAAAAGCGTAATGGCAATCCTTGATGCGAATGCCGTTTTGTGGCCGTATGCGGGACCGGGCAGTTGGAACGATCCCGATATGCTTGAGGTCGGTAATGGCGGTATGAGTGAAGAAGAGTACAGGTCGCATTTCAGTCTTTGGTCCATCATGGCGGCACCGCTTATGGCGGGAAATGATCTGCGTACCATGTCCGATTCCGTGAGGCGTATTTTAACCGCTCCTGAAGTAATTGCGGTTAATCAAGATGCTCTCGGTGTTCAGGGTAGGCGCATCATAAAGGCGGGAGATCGGGAGGTGTGGTGTAAACCGCTTGTGGATGTCGGTAAATGGGCCGTGCTTTTGTTCAATCGGAGTGAGAGAGCGCAAGAAATAACGGTATCCTGGAGCGATATGGATTTGGATGGTACCGAAGCGTTCGTGCGCGATCTTTGGTCGCAAGAAGACCTCGGGAATTTTCATGAGGGGTATGCTGCGTTCATTCCGCGGCATGGTGTTGAGCTCATCAGCATCGAGCAGAAAACATAGACGGTGATTTATCCGTGTCGCCATAAAACCGGGGAAAAAGAATAATGTATACAATACAAAAACGGTCCTTTGAAAAAAGGACCTTTTTAATTTTCACCGTTTGTGTGGTTGCATGCATCCGCTTTCGCCGTCAGGAACAAATGTTTGTTTGGCGGTGGGGGTCGTAATATGCATATGAAAGCCGAAAAAATGCATATCATTGAAAGGACAACCCGGAGGGCTTATCATTGAAATATGTTTAAACGCCTTCCGTTTTGGTTTGTGGCGCTGCTTGTTCCTGCGGATTTTTTTGCGTTTGCGGCCGGAGGTATGGTTGCGTGGATATCCCGTTTTCATCCGTTTGTTCAGAGTTTCAAACCGGTCATTTTCAGGCTTAGTTTTGTGGAATATGTGCCTTTGGTGTTATCTGTTGCGGCGCTCAATACGATCGTTGTCGCGCTTCTTGGTTTATATCGCGTTCGTCAGGAAATGACGACGTTTACTACGGGGATACGGCTGGTGGTTGCATCTGCCGTTACATTTTCGGTGATTACGTCGGTTATTTTTTTCAGACAGGAGTTATTTGAATCACGTTATCTTGTTGTTGTCGGATGGTTGTGCGCCACGGCGCTATTGCTGATAGAGCGCGGTTTTATGAATCTTGTTATCGGTCGTTTCGCCGCGATGTTCGGGTTTGGATCCTCTCGTTTTTTGCTTATCGGGGAGGATCATGTGAGTGAGCGCATATCCGCAATTTTGAAGGACGAAGCGGCGTTGGGTATTTCCGTCGCAAAAAAGATTCCTTTTCCGGATGTTGCTGAAGTACGGCGTTTGCTTGAAGAGGACGGTATCGATGAGATTTTGCTTACCGACCCGAATGTATCAAAAGAAGCGGTTACGGAAATTGTCGAGCTTGCTAACGAACATCATGTGCGGTTTTCTTTTGTGCCGAATTTATTTCAAATGCTGACCGTGAATGCTGTTGGGGCGATGATGGGAGATGTGCCGGTGGTGGAATTGCGGCGCACACCCCTTGAGGGGTGGGGGCGTATTTTAAAAAGAACTCTTGATATTGTGGGTTCGCTTTTTGCATTCATTTTTCTTGCGCCGGTTTTCGTGATTATCGCTATCGTTATTAAACTCGATTCTCCCGGCTCGATTTTTTATTGGAGTACTCGCGTCGGGCCGAAAGGCAATTTCAGAATGGTAAAATTTCGGACCATGAAAATGGAATATTGTACCGGAGAAGATGCGCCGAATGCGCAAGAAGCGGAGCGCGTTGAAAATGAGCTGATAGCGGCTCATAATTCCCGCAGAGGTCCCGTTCCCAAGGTATTAAATGATCCCCGTCGCACACGCGCGGGACGCTTTCTGGAGCGCACAAGTTTGGATGAATTGCCGCAATTTTGGAATGCGTTAACGGGCAGTATGAGCATTGTCGGTCCGCGTCCTCACGTGCCCAAGGAAGTTGCCAGATACGAAAAATTGCACCGCAGGGTATTTACCCTGAAGCCCGGTATTACGGGACTTGCGCAGATATCGGGGCGTTCCGATCTTGATTTTAATGATGAGGTGCGGCTTGACCTTCATTATATTGAAAACTGGTCTCTGCTTTTTGATATCATTATTATTATAAAGACGCCGTTTGTTATAGTATTGAGGCGGCATAGAAGTTAAGGCGCGCATTACTGTATAACAATATAATGTGATATGCGAGTTGCTCTTGTTCACGATTATCTTACACAATTAGGCGGCGCAGAGCGCGTGCTTGAGGCATTTGCCGAATTATTTCCGCGGGCGCCTATTTATACGCTTATGTATGATGAGGGTGCGACAAAAGGGCGCTTTGCCGGTCGGATTATTCGGACATCTTTTTTGCAGAAATTGCCTCTGGTGCGCAAACATCATCGGTTATTTCCTCCGTTTATGCCGACGGCTGTGGAACAATTTGATCTTTCTGCATACGATTTGGTGATTTCTGATTCTGCAAGTTTCGCAAAAGGAGTTATAACCCGTCCCGAATCTCTTCATATATGCTATTGTCATACGCCGACGCGGTTTGCGTGGGACGATAGCCACCGATATGTGGAATTATTCGGAGGATATCCTCTTCCCATGAGGCGTCTTGCTCCTCTGTTCTTGAATTGGTTGCGTATGTGGGATTATGCGGCGTCACGAAGACCGGATGCGTTTATTGCGAATTCCGATCATGTTCGAAGGCGTATCCGTAAATATTATGATAGGGATGCGGCCGTCATATATCCTCCGGTTCGCGCACAGTATTTCAGCGCGGGCGTGCGGGCTCCGAAGGACCATTTTCTTATGACCGGCCGTCTCATGGCCTATAAGCGGTTTGATATTGGAATCCAGAGTGCAAAAAAATATGGATTTCGTTTGCGTATTGCCGGTGACGGACCCGAATTAAAACGGCTTAAACGTCTTGCCGGGAATGACGCGAATATAACGTTTTTAGGCGGTATTTCGGATGAGGCGCTGCGGAGCGAGTATTTGTCGTGTCGTGCCCTGATATTTCCTCAAGAAGAAGATTTTGGCATTGTTCCGGTGGAGGCAATGGCCGCCGGTTCTCCGGTTATTGCGTGGCGTGGCGGAGGGGCCTTGGAGACCGTGAAAGAAGGGGAGACGGGATTGTTTTTTGATCAACAAAACGCGGAATCGCTTGGAGAAGCGATACGGTTATTTGCCGATGGGGATTTTTCACCGGAACATATTCGTGCATACGCTCGCGCATTTGATACCGATGTGTTTAAAGCGCGAATGGAAAATTTTATCAGTCATTATCTTACGCTTAATCGATAATTTAAAATTTAATATATGAAAGAATTTCGCGATATCATTTCAATTACGGTAAAAGGCGCGCGACTGCTCGTGGCGGGCAGCATTATCGGGGCGGCGTGTGGATGGTTTATTGCGGTAAGCCGCCCTCCTGCGATGCAGGCGACGGTTTCATTGGTGCAGGCGGGGACGATAGAAGAAAATAAAAATTCATCGTATGTATATGACGGATATTATATCGTTGAGCGCGGACGATTGTTCGGTGAACGTCTTGGTTACATATTGCGCGGTTCGGAATTTGCGTCTCAGATTGCTCGTACCACTAATGATTCAGGGCGCATAATTCGGGTGGAGCGGCTTGATGCGGAAACATATCGCATCATATTCACTTTCGACGGTTCGGTTGAAGATTTTTCTTCTGTCGTTGAGGGCCTACTCGGAGATTCTATGGGGTCGTTCGCATATGAAACCGGAGAATATTCTGATTTTGGAGCATTCGTATCGGCGATAGCTCCCGCGCCCGCTCTGGCGGTGGGCATGAGTGCCCTGATCGGTTTCTTTGGAGGAATGATCGGCGGACTTGTTTTGGTTTGGTTCCGGGCATATTTTTCGGAGAAAAAAACGTGAATATTGCGATCGATATACGACATCTGGGAACCGGCATGCGAGGCGGTATTCCCGAATATACGCTTGGGATAAGCCGGGCGTTGGTTTCTTTGTTTCCCAACGACCGGTTTATTTTTTTTGCTGCCGGATCGAAGGGGAAAGCGTTGGCTTCCTCTCTCGATTTTTTGGACCGCAATAACGCCCGGTTTGTTCATATCCCGCTTCCTACACGGGCACTCGATCCGTTTTTGAAATATATTCGCGCGCCCAAACTGGATATGATGTTGGGCAATCCCGATATAATTTTCAGCCCGCATTTTTTGCTGACGCCGAGTATATGTCCGCGGCTTCTTGTTATTCATGATCTGTCGTTCGTCCGTTTCCCCGAATTATTCTCCTGGCGCGGGCGTTTATGGCATTGGTTTATGGATCCGCTGGCGCAGAGTAAGTCGGCATCGGCTATTATTGCGGTATCTAACGCAACGAAGAGCGATCTTGGGGCAATATGGAGAATACCGGAACATAAAATACATGTTGTGTATTCCGGAATTGATGACGGCATCGGTCGGGAGAAAACCGATATGGTGGCATTGCGTCAAAGAGTGAAGTTACCGCCTCGTTTTATACTGGCATTGAGTGTTATTGAGCCGCGCAAGAATTATGCGGCACTGCTGCGGGCCTTCGAGATAGTAAAGGCGCGGACGGCGTCATGGCGCGATATTTCGCTTGTTGTTGCGGGTCCGGCGGGTCGCGGGGCGGATAGCCTGATGCGCGCAGCGCAGCGTTCGACCGTTGCAGGCGATGTTTATTTTACCGGCTATATCGGCGCGGAAGATAAGATCACGCTGTTGAGATCCGCTGAAGTTTTCGTATACCCCAGTTTTTTTGAAGGCTTTGGCTTTCCTCCGCTTGAGGCGATGGCATCGGGAGTCCCGGTCATTGTTTCTGATCGCGCTTCTCTTCCCGAGGTGACGCAACGGGCGGCCGTATCGGTGGATCCTTATAATGTAACTGCGCTTGCGAGCGCGCTTGAGCGTGTCATTGAAGATGAGCCGTTGCGCCGCCGCTTGCGACAAGAAGGAAGTAATTGCGCGGCGCGTTTTACATGGTCATCTGCCGCACAGGATGTGCGGCGTATTATGGATGAGGTTGTTGAAATGTCCCGTGTGCGCCATTAAATATGGGAACGACTGTTCGTATCGGTATAGATGCCCGCATGTGGGGTCCCAATCAAACGGGGATAGGCAGGTATGTTGCGTCGTTGTGTACGCGGTTTTTTGAATTTGCTCCGGAGACGAAGTTTATATTATATGTACAACGCGGCAGGGCGCGGGAGATATTCGGAAATTATCCCAATGTTTCCATTGTTCCGGTTCCCGAGCGTTGGTATAGTTTGGCCGAACAGATCACATTTCCGCTTCGCGTTGCTCGTACACGTCCCGATGTGCTTTTTGTGCCGCACTTTAATGTTCCGTTGTTGTGGCGGGGGAAATTTGTGGCGACTATACATGACGTAACCCCCCTGTATTTTCCCGGGCCGCTTCAAAATGCGTCACGGGTGCGGGCGGGCGCGTTTAAAACCGTATTTGCTTCTGCGGTTCGACGGTCATCTCGTTTGATTGCGGTGTCAAAGTATACTCGCGATGAAGTTGTAACGCATTTTGGAGCGGATGCGTCCCGTATCGATGTTGTATATGAGGGTATCGGGGGATTCCGGGCAAAAGAAGCGTTTTCTGAGGAACGGATACGCGAACATCGTACACGGTATGGCCTGACGGGGTCGTATATATTTTTTACGGGCGTATGGCGCCCGCACAAGAATATCGTGGGTCTTCTTGAGGCGTTTGCGTCGTTTCGAGGACGTTCTGTCGGTTCGTGGCAACTCGTGCTGGGCGGAGAGGAGGATGCGCGGTATCCTGAAATAAGAGCCGCGTGGGCTCGCCTGGGACTTGAGGATTATATTGTGCGACCCGGATTTATTCCCGAAAAAGAGCTTCCGTTGTGGTATGCTGGCGCGCGCGCCGTAGTGGTTCCGTCTTTTGTGGAAGGTTTTGGCTTGGTTGGTCTGGAGGCTATCGCGCATGGTATTCCGGTTGCCGCAAGCAATGGCGGCGCAACTCCGGAGATCCTTGGCGACGCCGCGATATATTTCGATCCGCACGACGTATCGGCAATGGCAGCCGCAATAGCGGATGTCGCAGAAAATGAATCTGTCAGGCGCAAGCTTATGGCGGCTGCCCCCCATGTTGTTTCACACTATTCATGGGATGATGCGGCCAAAAAAACGTTAGCCATACTTATGTCGGCGGCCGGCGCGTACCGGGAAAAATAATGAATATGTTTTCTTCCTCCAATAATGAAAGAGACAAGAATAATATACCGTTTGACGGTATTTTTCGACGTACCGTCATACCAAAGCGCCTGCGTGAAGATGATATGGCGCCTTCGGCGCAGGATATTGAGGTTGTTTTACGTGCGTGGCGTTCGCAAAAAGACGACACATTTGCGGTCGAGAATGCCGATTTTGGTATTATGCCGCATCAGATTTCCGGCCAGCAGATCCATTTTCCGTTTTTTGTAAAAAGAAAGTTTGCATTACGTGCGTTTTTTGCATTCGGGGCGTTTTTATTTGTAGCGATGGCTGCGATTCCCTCATTTATTTTGGTGCGGAACGGCATCACTCTTAAAGATGACGTGACCGAACGTGGTATTGTGGCCGCGTCCATTATGGAGGGGGCCGTCGATGCGCTTGAGGAACGTAATTTCGCCGAAGCGGAAAATAAATTTTATCTTGCGGAGCGGGAGTTGGTATCTGTTCGGGCGGAATATCGTTCTTTCGGCGCAGGCATATTGCCTCTTATTGCGGCCGTTCCGTTTCCAAATCCGTTGCGCTCAGGGGACCGCATTCTTGATGCAGCGCTTTCATTATCGCGTGCGGGACGACATATGGTCCGTATTTCTCAGAGCGTTGGTGGCGCGAATGTGGAAAATTTGTTCAATGGTGCGGAGGACGCTGACATGCTCTTTGATTTAAGTTCTGCAGCGGATGAATTTGTCGCGGCTTCCGAAGAAATGAACAGGGCCCACGACGCTCTTGAGGATGTTGATATTTGGACGCTTCCCACGTCAATTCGTGAGCGGGCGGCATTTTTAAAGAATATAGTTGCGACGACGTCATCACAACTGTCGTTTTTTGCGGAGAATAATGATACCGTTTTTTCGATGATGGGAGAGAAAGCCCCCCGCCGATATTTGTTCGTACTGCAAAATACAAGTGAATTGCGCGCGACGGGCGGTTTTGCGGGAAACGTCGCTTTATTGAAGTTGTATAAAGGACGCGTGGAAAAATTAGAATTTTATGATGTTTATGATCTTGACGGTCAGCTTATTGAAAGCATCATCCCCCCGAAACCTCTTCAGGAAATAGCGGGCGCGTGGTCTTTGCACGACGCGAACTGGTTCTTTGATTTTCCTGAAAGTGCCAGGAAAATGAGTTTATATTATGAAAAAGACGGCGGTCCGACCCCCGACGGTGTTATTGCCATCACATCTTCCGTTGCGGAAGACCTGTTGCGTATCGTCGGTCCGATACGGATTTCGGATGGAACCGAGTTGAGTGCGGAAAACTTTGTTGATTATGTGAATAATGCGGGCGAGAAAGCAAAGAACGTGCAGCGCTCGCCCCAAAACGATGTTCTTCAGGAAATGTTTAATACTATTGTATCCCGTATGGAAAGCCTTGATTCCTCGGATGCAAAGGAAATCGTGCGTATGTTTGCCCGTCGTACGGCAAGTAAGGACATTCAAATATATATGCGGGAAGAAAAAGAACAGAAATTTGCGGAGAGTCTTGGCGTTGCGGGCGCATACGCTCCACGCGTTATAGATGATCGCATTGCCGCGCATTCCATAGGGATAGTCCATTCGAACATCAACGGGTATAAGACCGACAAGGTTATACGGGAACACGCCGCCGTTGAATCTTCTTTTGGACAGGACGGATTTGTATATACGACCGTTACGGTTACAAGAACGCACGGGGGCAGGACGTCACCATATGATTTTTATAGAAAGGTCAATAAAGATTATATGCGTATATATACGCCGGCGGGGTCGGAGCTCATGGGGGCTTCGGGGTTTACCGAATTGCCGGAGACGAATACTCTTGAGTACGACAAGCTTGGATTTTTAAAAGATAGAGACGTGGAGTTGATACACGCCACATACTCTCATAGCGATGCGCACAATATTGATGTGTTCAGTGAATTTGGACGTACGGTGTTTGGGGGATGGAATTTCGTCAGTCCCGGAGAAACTGTATTGCTTTCCGTAACGTATCGTACTCCCATATTGAGCGGGTATGACGGTATATATTTTGTGCTTGAAAAACAGGCGGGCGTTGAGCCGATCGTCAGCATTGAAGTGTTCGTCCCCGGCAGAAGCGGAGATTGGAATGGTCCGGCGGGGGAGGCGGTGGCGAGCGACCGGTATCGGTATGCTGGTCCCCTGGAATCAAATATTTCTCTTCATGCCGTGCTACATAAATAGGTACGCCTTGCGATGATATCCTTCTTGAGAAAAATTACGACCGGCATTTTCACCAATGAAACGCAGACAGTTACATTTGCGGCAATGATCCTTGCTGCCTCGTCTCTGGTGGCGGATATTTTGGGGTTATTGCGTGATCGTTTGCTCGCCATGCAGTTTGGCGCCGGACGCGAACTTGATATTTATAATGCGGCATTTCGTATTCCCGATTTTCTTTTTCTTGTATTGTTCGGGTCCATATCGGCGGCATTCATTCCTGTATTTGCCCAATATCACGAAAAAAATAAACAGGATGCGTGGCGTCTCACGAATAATTTGTTGTCGATCGCGTCTGTGGGCATAGGTATTTTGGCGGTGGTCATGTTTATTGCTATGCCGGCGCTTATTCCGTTTGTTGCGCCGGGATTTTCGCATGAAGAGCGCTTCACTACGGTATCGTTGTCCCGATTGTTGTTGTTGAGTCCCTTGGTATTCGGCATTTCAAGTTTTCTGTCCGGCATTCTCCATTATTTTAAACGGTTTCTTATTTTTTCATTCGCTCCTATTTTATACAATACCGGTATTATTTTTGGCGTTGCGGTGCTGGCGCCAATGTGGGGAATTTGGGGGGTGGTGTGGGGAGTAGTTATCGGAGCGTGTCTGCATCTGGCGATACAGGTTCCCGGTGCCATGCTTTCGGGGTTCCGGCCCGGCATCGTCTTTGCGCCGCTGCATCCGGGAATCCGTCAAACTGTATCGTTGTTGATTCCGCGCATTCCGAATCTTATATTAACGAATCTTAATATCATTGTGATGACCGCGATCGCTTCATCGCTTGCGGTCGGTTCGCTTGCCGTGTTTACGTTCGCCGATAATTTACGTTCGGTTCCCGTCGGTATCGTCGGGATCTCTTTCGCAACGGCGGCATTTCCGAATCTTTCGCGTGCATGGGCTGCGGGACGGAAAGAGGATTTTTCTTTGATGGTCGCGTCCGTGGTCCGTGAGGTCATGTTTCTTGTTGTTCCGGTATCGTTGTTATTTATAGTGTTGCGCGCGCAAATAATCCGGGTCGTATTGGGGGCGGGGCGTTTTGATTGGGAAGATACGCAGTTGACGGCTGCCGCATTCGGGATATTCTCCGCGACAATTTTTGCCCAAGCACTTATTCCTGTTTTCATGCGCGCATTTTTTGCCATGAAAGATACGATAACGCCTCTTGTTATCAACGTATTTGCGATAGGCGTTAATATAATATGTGCGCTGTATTTTGTTGCTGCGCTCAATGATCCGGCATCGTTCATTGCCGATTTTGCCCGCGGCGTGTTGCATTTGCGTACATTTTCCGATATTGCCGCTTTGGCGCTTCCGTTGTCTTTTTCCATATCGTCTCTTGTGCAGATCGTGCTGTTCGCTATTGTGTTGAGGGTGCGGTACGGGTCGTTTATCGACGGCGCTTCTTGGATCAGTATGGGGAAAGTGGTGGTGGCGTCCATCATAGCCGCCGCGGTTTCATTTTTTGCGCTTCGTCCGCTTTCCGTGTGGTTTGGTCTGGAGCGTTTTGCGGGCGTGTTTGCGCAAGGCGCTATTGCCGGTATTTTGGGGGGCGTCGTGTATATCATGCTCGCATGGATTATGAACATAAAAGAACTGAAGGTTTATCTTTCCTCCGTTAAGCGGCAGTTTGCACCAAAAACTCTTCCTTTTACTGAAGACCGTTATACGTCGCAGTCAAAATAGATATGGATCAGAAACACATCAGAAATTTTCTTATTATTGCGCATATTGATCACGGCAAGTCCACACTTGCCGATCGTTTGCTTGAGGTGACAAAAACTGTTGAGCCCCGGAAAATGAGAGAACAGTTCCTTGATCAGATGGATCTTGAACGCGAGCGGGGTATAACCATAAAAATGCAGCCGGTTCGCATGAAGTTTTTTGACGGAGTGAAGGAATATGTCATGAACCTTATCGATACGCCGGGACATGTTGATTTCGGATATGAGGTGTCCCGTTCGCTTGCGGCGGTTGAGGGAGCGATATTGCTTGTGGATGCCACGAAGGGCATCCAGGCTCAAACGGTTTCCAATGCCGAGCTTGCCATGTTGCAGGGCCTGCATATTATTCCCGTCATTAATAAGATCGATTTGCCTCAGGCGCGGACCGAGGATATTTCAAACGAGCTGGCCGCGTTTCTCGGAGTTCCCCGCGCGTTCATTGCCAGTGTTTCTGCAAAGACCGGAGAGGGAGTGAAACAGCTTTTGGCGCGCATACCGGGAGAAATTCCGCATCCCGAAGGTGGGGATAATGCGCCTCTGCGGGCTCTTATTTTTGATTCAAGATACGATTCGTATCGGGGGGTTGTGGTATACGTTCGCGTAATTGACGGTTCGATTAAAAAAGGAGAGCGTCTTCGTTTTGTTGCAAGTGGTGCTCACGGCGATGCGTTGGAAATAGGTGTTTTTCATCCCGAATTGGTTCCTACCGGCTCTCTTGGCGCCGGTGAAATAGGATATATAGTTACGGGTCTTAAGGATCCATTGTTATGCCGCGTGGGTGATACGATCACGTTATCCGGTGGCGTTGTGGAGGCATTCCCCGGGTATCACGAGCCGCAACCGGTTGTATTTGCTTCATTTTTTCCTCAAAACGCGGACGATTTTCCGGGTTTGGCGGATGCGCTTTCGAAGTTCAAGCTCAACGATGCGGCTCTTACGTTTGATGTTACGAATTCCGATGCTTTGGGGCGTGGTTTCCGTTGCGGGTTCTTGGGAACGCTGCACATGGAAATTACCCTTGAGCGGCTCCGTCGGGAATACGGATTGGCGTTGGTCGCAACGTTGCCTACGGTGAAAGTCCATGCGGTTCTCAAGAACGGGAAACGCATCACAGTGATAACTCCGAAAGAGTTGCCGGGTCCCGAGATCGTTGAAGCGTTTTATGAACCGTGGGCGAATATCGAGATATTATCGGTGCCGGAAGATTTGCCGGCGGTTATTCGTCTTGTACAGGAAACGCGCGCGCAAATAGATGAAATTAAAACTATCGCATCAACGCGTGTCGTGCTGAAGGCAACGGTTCCGTTGGCGGACATCATCGTCGATTTTGCCGATAGGTTAAAATCCGTATCGCGAGGATATGCGTCAATTACATGGGAAGGTGCGGGGGAGCGTCCCGGTGATCTGGTCCGTCTTGATCTGCTTGTTGCGGGAGAGGAAGTCGAGGCGTTCAGCAGGATTTTGCCGCGCGACCGCGCGGAATTCGAGGGCCGGCGTATGGTGGAAAAATTGAAGGAAAATTTACCGCGTCAGTTGTTTGCCGTACCGATCCAGGCCGCAATAGGCGGGCGCATTGTCGCGCGCGAAACGCTTTCGGCGTTGCGCAAAGACGTGACCGGATATCTTTACGGCGGAGATTATACACGAAAACGTAAATTGCTTGAAAAACAAAAACGCGGAAAGAAGAAACTCAAAGCAATGGGAAAAGTAAATATACCGCAAGAAACATTTTTAGCGCTTTTGAAGCGCGGAGAGTGAAACAGTAAATTGACTTTTTTTGTTTTGTATTCTATATTTTCGAATACGAAGCAACCTTTTCAATCCGAGACGGGAGGCAACGCATGTCTCAGGGCGTTCTTGGTGCCGCTACGCCGAAGCGCGAGTGGCACAACGGGAAAATAAACCGATATCCGTGTCGTGAATGTCGCAACCGGGGCCTTTTCCTGCACGGACTCATGTATGGCACGAGTGTTTTTGAAGGCATCCGTGCATACTGGAATGCCGAGCGTCGGCAGATGTACGTGTTCCGTTTGGAAGATCATTTCCGCCGCATGTTGAATAATGCCACGGGCATTATGCAGTTTGATGTTCCGTATACTGCGGAACAGCTTGCCGCAGCAACGGTTGAACTGTTGCGTGCGGAGCGATACCGGCAAAATGTTTATATCCGTCCCATCATATATCTCGATGACGCAAAGATTGGGGTGTATGGTTCGCGCGTAGCCGTTATTATCATGGTCGTGCCCTTCGATAAGTATAATTTGACGGGCAAAGATACGCTTGATGTTTGTGTTACCAGATGGCAGCGTGCCGGAAACGATATGCTGCCGCCGCGCGGTAAGATCGGCGGGTTGTATGCTCAGTCGTACCTTGCCAAGCGTGAAGCAAAAGATAACGGTTTTGATGACAGCATTTTCCTGAATGCCGACGGTAGTGTTTCCGAGGGAAGCGCTGCGAATATTTTCTTTGTGAAGGGCCGTGTTCTCTATACGCCGGATACGGCGTCAAATATCTTGGAAGGCATTACGCGACGGACCATCATGCGGCTTGCTGCGGATGAGTTGGACATTCAGACGCTTGAAGGGACGATAGCGCCGTCCATGATATATGAGGCGGATGAAATGTTCTTCTGCGGTACGGGCGCTGAGATCGAGCCCATTGCTTCGGTCAATCGCGCCCATGTGGTTGGCTCAGGCGGCGTCGGCATCATCACGGGACGCATCCAGGAAACATATTTCGGTATCGTATACGGGAAGAACCCGAAGTACGAAAATTGGCTTACGGCCGTTTACTGATCTTTTTGTTCCTTCGTTTATAAATCAAAAACCCTTCCGCAAAAGAAGGGTTTTGTCTTGTAAAAGCCTTGTCTCTGCGCGACAATGCATAATAGGCGATGAGAGGTTATCCCAAAGGCACGAATGAGAGTATGGTTGAAAGCGCAATGAGGAGAATAAGGAATATCCAAATGCCCCGGAGTATTTTTTTCCCGAATTTTCTGCTTTTTATTTTTGGTAGAGAAAGTTTCATATAGATGATTTCGTATATCTTTGTAGCATCAAACGGCTTTTTAACGCAAATAGCAGAAGTATGTTGACCCCGTTTCGCATCAAGATTATATTCATAGTGGCGGCGTTGGCCATTATGGTGGTTGCGTTTTCTGCCGCTCGCGTACAATACCGCGTATGGGCAACGAAAGAGCGTATCCGGCAGCTTGAAGCCCAGATAGCCGCATTGGAAAAAGATAACGCTTCCATAAGCGGTCTTATCGGTTCTTTGGACGACCCTGTGCGTGTTGAGCGGGAAGCGCGTTCGCGTTTGAATCTGCGAAAACAAGACGAGGAGGTTGTTGTGCTTATCCCGCAGGATGCGGGAGAGGAGCAGCGGGAAGAGCGCAAAGAAGTGGTGGAAGTATCCGGGGCGGAACGATCGAATTTTGGTAAGTGGTGGAAGAAATTCTTTGATGATGCAAATTAAATATGCGGGTATCGTATAGCGGCATTATGTGTCCTTCCCAAGGATAAGATACGGGTTCGACTCCCGTTACCCGCTCACAAAAAACAGGTTGACAATCAACCCGTTTTATTTTATGTTAAAAATCGGTAATGCTCTTTGGTATATATAGTACGTGGAGGTTGATACGCGATGAGCAGAGGCCATACGGCTTCCATTGACCCGTCTATCCCGAATATCTCGCATCACTTGGCGCCTGGACTTCTGCAGTGGCAGTGTGTTCGTTGCGGTAATTCGGGGGGAGTTGAGGGGCGTCTTGATCCCTC
>Ga0080064_1000838_pt1 | contig 62513 bp, 67 predicted proteins | sample Subgrocontami54m_FD_69260 | JGI IMG/M metagenome (GOLD analysis project Ga0080064, IMG submission 69260) | Subsurface groundwater microbial communities from S. Glens Falls, New York, USA - GMW46 contaminated, 5.4 m (SPADES assembly) (version 2) ... | reverse complement strand
GGGCCCGGCACGCGCATGCGGCCGATCACGGACAAAATCCCGAAGCCGCTGGTGCAGGTCGGCGGCAAGGCCCTGATCGATTATGCGCTCGACCGGCTGGCCGATGCCGGGGTGGAGCAGGCGGTGGTCAATGTCCACTACCTCGCCGATAAGCTCGAGCGGCACCTGGCGGGGCGGCAGCGCCCGCGCATCATCATCTCTGACGAGCGCAATGAATTGCTCGGCACCGGCGGCGGCGTGGTCAAGGCGTTCAAGCATCTGGGTGAGGCGCCGTTCTTCTACATGAACTCCGATACGCTGTGGATCGAGGGGGTGAAGCGCAATCTGCCGCGGCTGGCGGTGGCCTTCGACCCGAAAGAGATGGACGCCCTGCTGCTGCTCGCGCCGACCACCACCAGCATTGGCTATGACGAACGCGGCGACTTCGCCATGAGCGCGGACGGCCACCTGCGCCGCCGGGCCGAACGGCAAGTGGTGCCTTTCGCCTATGCCAGCGCGGCGTTGCTGTCGCCTGCGCTGTTCAAGGATGCGCCCAAGGGAGCTTTTCCGTTGACCGTGCTGTTCGACCGGGCGGCGGAAGAAGGCCGCCTGCACGGGCTTCGTCTCGACGGCATCTGGATGCATGTGGGCACGCCGGAGGCGGTCACGGCGGCCGAAGCGGCGCTGCTGGCCAGCGCGGCGTAAACCGTTTCGGCCGCCATCTGTAAGCCAGACCCGTCATCCTGAGGTGGCGGCCGCAGGCCGCCCTCGAAGGATGTCGGCCGTCGCCCTTCGAGGCTCGCGCACGCAAGTCGGATATATCCGACTTGCGCACAAATAGTACCGATCTCGGGTAAACCTGAGATCGGTGCGCTCGCACCTCAGGGTGACGGTGATAAGTTCAGATTGCCATGCCGAATCCCGCCCCCCGCGTTTTCACCATCCCGGCCTCGGCGCCATTTTTACGGACGCTGATCGGGGCGCTGATTGACGGCCGGCTGGTGCCGGGCTTTGCGCCGGGGCGCGATTCCTTGGCTTGGGCATCGGCCACGCTCTATCTGCCGACGCGGCGCGCGGCGCGGCTTGCGCGCGACGTTTTTCTCGATGTGCTGAAGACCGATGCGGCGATTCTGCCGCGCATTGTCGCCATCGGCGACGTGGACGAGGACGAGATCGCCTTCGCCGAGGCGGCGACAGGCGATCTTACCGCCGCTTCGCTCGATTTGCCTGAGGCGCTGGGCGGGCTGGAACGCCGCCTGCTGCTGGCCGAGCTGGTGCTGAAATGGGCGGCGGCGATCGCGCCCACGGAGAAAGGCGACGCGCCGCTCGTGGCCAATAATCCGGCGGCGGCACTGGCGCTGGCCGATGATCTCGCCCGCCTGATGGATGACATGACGATGCGGCAGGTCGCTTTCGGCCGGCTTGACGGCCTCGTTCCCCGCGATGTGGACGATTATTGGCAGCTCACGCTGCGCTTTCTGAAGATTGCCAGCGAGCAATGGCCGAACATTCTCGCGGAGCACGGAAAGATCGAACCCGCGGCGCGGCGCGATCTTCTGATCGAAGCGGAAGCTGCGCGGCTTGCGCGGATAGACGGGCCGGTGATCGCTGCGGGTTCGACCGGCTCGATGCCCGCCACCGCAAAACTGCTGGCCACCATCGCCAAGCTGCCGCAGGGCGCGGTGGTGCTGCCGAGCCTTGACAGTGATCTCGATGCGGCGTCCTGGGACATCATCGGGGGCAATGCCGCCGATAGCGTCGCCCCCGCCGCCGGGCATCCGCAATTCGCCATGCATGGGCTGTTGCGCCAACTCGGCATCAAGCGCGAGGCGGTGACGCCGCTCGCCGCGCCGGCGGCGCATGGACGTGAGCTATTTGTTTCCGAAGCCTTGCGCCCCGCCGCCGCCACCGAGCTCTGGCGCGAAAAGCTTACCAGCGCCGAGTTCGCCGGCCATGCCGGACGCGCGCTCGCGGCGCTTTCTGTGGTGGAAGCCGCCAATGCCGAAGAGGAGGCGCTCGCCGTGGCCATCGCGTTGCGCGAAGCAGTGGAGGCGCCGGAAATGACCGCCGCGCTGGTTACGCCGGACCGCGGCCTAGCGAGGCGCGTGCTGGCGGCGCTCGGGCGCTGGAAGGTGGCGGTGGACGACTCCGGCGGCGATCGGCTACCCGACACGCCGGCCGGCGTCTTCGCGCGGCTTGCCGCCGACGCCGCCCTGGGCGGCCTTGCGCCGGTGACGCTGCTGGCGCTGCTCAAGCATCCGCTGCTGCGGCTGGGCGCAGGCGAAAACGGCCATGCGCGCGCCATCGCCGCGCTGGAGCAAGCGATCCTGCGCGGGCCGCGGCCCAAACCAAAGACGTCCGGGCTGGCCCATGCGCTCGCAAGCTTCCGCGCGGAACTTGAAAAACTCCGGCGCAAGGAAACATCCGACCTGCATCCCTCCGAGCCACGGGCAAAAATTTTGGACGCGGATCTCGATGCCGCCGCCGATCTGGTCACGCGCCTAGCAGTCGCACTCGCGCCGCTGGAAAGCCTCCAAGACAGACAACACTCCCTCGCCGATTTGACTGCCCGCCACCGCGACGTCGTGATTGCGCTTGCCACGAACGGCGAAGGCCACATGGCCGCTTTCTCCGGCAGCGACGGCGCCGCGCTGGCCGAAGCTTTTGAGGACCTGACGGAGAATGCGAGCGCCACCGGCTTCGGCATCGCGCTCGCCGATTATCCGGACCTTTTCCGCGCCGCCATCGCCGACCGCGTGGTGCGGCGGCCGGAGCTGCCGGGCGTACGCGTGCGCATCTTCGGCCCGCTCGAAGCGCGCCTGCAAAGCGTCGACCGCCTGGTGATCGGCGGCTTGGTCGAAGGCATTTGGCCGCCCGAGGCGCGCAGCGATCCCTGGCTCAGCCGCCCCATGCGTCACGAGCTTGGCCTCGATCTGCCGGAGCGGCGCATCGGCCTTTCCGCCCATGACTTCACCCAGGCGCTGGGAGCGAAGGAAGTGATTTTGACGCGAGCGGCGAAGCTCGCGGGCGCGCCCACGGTGCCCTCGCGCTTCGTGCAGCGCCTGCAAGCGGTGGCGGGCAAGGCGCGCTGGGACGAGGCGCTGGCGCGCGGCGCCACCTACCTGCATTGGGCGCGCGAGCTTGACCGGCCCAACGCACCGCCCAAGCCCGCCACCCGCCCCGAGCCAAAGCCGCCGCGCGAGGCGCGACCGTTCACGCTCTCGGTCACCGAGATTGAGCATTGGCTGCGCGACCCCTACACCATCTATGCCAAGCACATTTTGCGGCTTAGGCCGCTTGACGCGGTGGACACCCCGCCGGACGCGCGTGACCGCGGCACGGTGATCCACGGTGCCATCGGTGAATTCACGGAAAAATTCAAGCAGCGGCTTCCTGACGACGCCATCGGCGAGTTGCTGCGGCTGGGCGAGCGGCACTTTGCGGCGCTGGAAGATTTCCCCGACGCGCGGGCTTTCTGGTGGCCGCGCTTCCAGCGCATCGCGCGCTGGTTCGCCGGCTTCGAGGCGGAGCGGCGGTCCAATCTGATAAAGCTCGATCCCGAGATTTACGGCACTCTTGAGATCCCGCTCGGAGACCGCGCCTTCACCTTGCGCGCGCGCGCCGATCGCATCGAGCATCTCGCCGGCGGCCGCTACGCCATTCTCGACTACAAGACCGGGCAGGTGCCGAGCGCGCCGCAGGTAAAATCGGGGCTGGCGCCGCAGCTCACGCTCGAAGGCGCGATCCTGCGCGCCGGCCGCTTCGGCACGATCCCCAAGAATGCCTCGATCGCCGAGTTCATGTATGTCGCGCTGCGCGGCGGCGAGCCGCCGGGCGAGCGCAAGACCATCGCCTGGAAGGACAGCACTCCGGATCAAGAGGCCGACACGGCGTTGCGCCGCCTCACCGCGGTCATCACCAAATTCGACGATCCGGATATGCCCTATCGCTCGCGCGAGCGGCCGATGTTTTTGCGCCGCGGCGGCGGCGACTACGACCATCTTGCGCGGGTCAAGGAATGGTCGCTCTCGGGCGGCGCGGGAGATTCCGAGGAGAGCGGCGAATGATCCCCTTTTCCCTGCACCTTTGTGCCGCGTCGGCATACGGAAGCAAATGTTGGACGCGGCAGAATGAAATGATGAACGCGATCTCAGCGCACCAAAAGATCGAGTGGCACTTTCAGGGCACGCGCGATCTTCGCCAGGACGTCAGCGGTGCCACGCCGTCGTCCACTTTCCAGGTCGGACAGGTAGCTCTGGCTGAGGTCAGTTCTGAAAGTGATTTCAAGCTGTGTCGTGTCCCGCCATTCGCGGATGACACGGATCGGATTCTCACCCGCAGCAAGACGATCAACCACCGTCTTGGGCAGGATGATCTCGTGGCCGGCAGCGATTGCGGTCCGCGCCTTCCGCACAATCCGGGCCGTGCCGATATCTTCGCTCTCGGCCAGCGCGCTGAGCCGCTCGTATTCTGCCTTGGGCAGAACCGCGAGTTCCTCGCCGTCCTTGGTTTTAATAAACTGAACCTTGGTCATGATGGCCTCTCAATCGTAAATCTCGCGGCGATGGCCTACGGCGGCGACGATGATGGTATTACCTTCAACGTAGAAAATGATGCGCCAATCGCCAACCCGCAATCGCGACCCGGAACGCCCCTTGAGGCGTTTCACGTCGCCCTGCCCCGTTTGAGCAAATACCGAAAGCTTGGCATCGAGCCGGCGACGCACAGCGGCGGAGAGCCTGAGCCACTGGCGCGTTGCCGTAGCGGTAAAGGCGATCTCCATACTGCCAGTATGGCATACTGCGATATTTATGTCAACCGCTACATCGCTATTAGCGATATCGGGGAAAACGCATGACCGCTCTCCGCCCCGTCCCCGAAGCAGTGCTCGCCAAGCAACACGCCGCCTCTGATCCCGCGGTGTCGGCTTGGGTGTCAGCCAATGCCGGCGCGGGCAAGACCCATGTGCTGGCGCAGCGCGTGATCCGGCTTCTGCTGGAGGGAACCGACCCGGCAAAAATTCTCTGCCTAACCTTCACCAAGGCGGCCGCCGCCAACATGGCCAACCGCATCTTCGGCACGCTCAGCGAATGGACCGCGCTCGACGACGCGGCGCTTGACGCAGCGATCCGCAAGACCGGCGCCAAGATCACCAGCGCCGCCCAGCGTGCCCGTGCGCGCCGCCTGTTCGCTTCCGCGCTGGAGACGCCAGGCGGGCTGAAGGTGCAGACCATCCACGGCTTCTGCACACGGGTGCTGCAACAATTTCCCTTCGAGGCCAATGTGGCCGCGCGTTTCCGCGTGCTGGACGATGCCGAACAGCGGCAGATGCTGGAACAGATCCGGCGCAACGTCCTGTTGACCGCCGCGAACAACCCGGAGAGCGAAGCCGGCCGCGCGCTTGCGGCCATCATTCCGATTGTCGGCGATCAGACATTTCAGGATACCTTGAACGAGACCATTCAGAAGCGCGACCGGATCGCGGCATGGCTCGACGATGCGGGCGGGTTGGACGCGGCCGTGGCGCAGCTTTCCGCTGCGCTTGGCATCAAGCCGAGCGATACGCTCCAACAGGTTGAGGCTGACATTCTCGACGGTCCGCATCTGCCATCGGCGCAATGGGCGTCCGCCGCTGCGATCTGCGCCAAGAGTTCCGCCCGCGACCAAGAGCAGGGGCAGCGATTAACGCTGGCTACTTCGGCCAGTGATACGGAACGCTTAAAGGCCTATCTCGCGGTCTTCTTCAATCGAGACGACACGCTGCGAAAATCCCTCCTTACCAAGCCGCTCGCCGACGAATATCCCGACCTCGCGCGCCGCTTAACCGACGAGCAGGCGCGTGCGAACGCCCTGTGCCAAAAGCGCCGTGCCGTCATGGCGCGCGACCGCAGCACGGCCTTGCTGGCCCTGGCCTTGGAGGTCATCGAAGGCTACCGCGCCGCAAAGAACCGCCGCGGATTGCTCGACTACGACGACCTCATCGCGCGCACGCGCGAGCTTCTCGACCGCGTGGAGGCAGCCTGGGTTCACTACAAGCTCGATCTCGGGATCGATCATCTGCTGATCGACGAAGCCCAGGACACCAGCCCCGAGCAATGGGACATCATCAAGCGCTTCGCCGCCGAATTCACCGCCGGCGCGGGCGCGCGCGGCGCAGTAACGCGCTCGATCTTCGCCGTCGGCGACGACAAGCAGTCGATCTTCTCCTTCCAGGGCGCGGCGCCGGAGGCTTTCGCGGAGATGCGCCGCTTCTTTGCGAAAGCATTTGCCGAGGCCGCGCGCGCCTTTCTGCCGGTGGAATTGAAGCATTCCTTCCGCTCGGTGCAGACCATTCTCGACGCCGTGGATGACGTGTTCCGGCAGCCGGCAGCCCACGCCGGCCTGACCGCCGATCCGGTGGCCACGCTGCACGAGGCGGTGCGCGCGGCGGCGCCCGGCCTGGTCGAGCTGTGGCCGCTGGTCCCGCCCGACGAGCGGCCGAAGATCGATCCCTGGGACGCGCCCTTCGACACCACGTCGGCCACCCATCCGCGCGTGAAGCTCGCGCGCCAGATCGCAGGCTGCGTGAAAACATGGCTCAGGCGAGGCGATCTGGTGGGCGACGGAGATCAGCGCCATCCGCTGCGCGCGGGCGACATTCTCATTCTGGTGCGCCAGCGCGGCGCGTTGTTCGAAGCGATCATCCGCGCGCTGAAGAACGAAGACGTTGCGGTTGCGGGCGCCGACCGGCTGGTGCTGACCGAGCACATCGCGGTCATGGATCTGCTGGTGCTGGCGGACGCCATCCTGCATCCGCTGGACGACCTCGCGCTGGCAACGGCGCTGAAGAGCCCGCTGTTCGGCCTCGCCGACGATGATCTGTTCGCGCTCGCCTATGACCGACAAGGCACGCTGCGCGCCGCGCTGGGCGAACGGCGGCCCGAGCTCGCGGCGAGGCTCGACGCGATCGCCGGCGCGGCACGGCAGCTTTCGCCCTTTGCGTTTTACGCGGAACTTTTGGGCGCGGGCGGCGGGCGCAGGGCGTTCCTTGCGCGGCTCGGAGGGGAAGCCAACGACGCGCTTGATGAGTTTCTCAATCTCGCGCTGGATTACGAGAGCCGCAAGACGCCGTCGCTGCAAGGCTTCGTCGCGTGGCTGCGCACCGCCTCGGCGGAGGTCAAGCGCGACATGGAGATCGCGCGCGACGAGGTACGGGTGATGACCGTGCACGGCGCCAAGGGATTGGAGGCGCCGATCGTGATTCTCGCCGACACCACGACCCCGTCGGCCGGGCCGGCGCAATACCAGCCGCGGCTGTTGGCGCTGCCAGCGCAGAAGGCGGTTCCCGGCACGCCCGATCGTCTGGTATGGATGCCGGGCAAGAAGGACGACAGCGCCCCGACCGCCGCCGCGCGCATGGCCGCCGTTGCGGCAAGCGAGAACGAATACCGCCGCCTGCTTTATGTCGCCATGACGCGCGCCGCCGACCGGCTCGTCGTCTGCGGCGCGGTCGGGGAGAAGGGCATGCCGCCCGGCTGCTGGTACGACCTCGTGCAACAGGGCCTCGACGGTTCCGGCGTGCTGATCGACGAACGCGCCGATTTCGGCGACGGCATGGTGAAGCACTATCGCAAGGGCACAGCGGAAAGCGACGCCGGTGGGACCATGGCCGCGGCGACCGGTGCATCCGCCCTGCAACTTCCCGATTGGCTCGTGAAGCCAGCGCAGGCTGAACCGGCGCGCGCCTGGCCGATGACGCCCTCAAGCGCTGTTGGCGTTATACGAGCGGAGCCGGGGGACGCCGCAGGAGCCAGAACCTCTGCGCTTGCCCGCGGAAAATTGGTGCACCGGCTGCTGCAATCGCTGCCGGACATTCCGCGTGAGCGCCGCGCCGAGGCGGCGGACCGTTACCTCGCGCGCAACGCAAAAAATTTCAGTTCGGAGGAACGCGGCAGCATCGTCATGCAGCTTCTCGCCGTCCTCGACGACCCGCGCTTCCCGGAACTGTTTGCTCCGGGCAGCCGCGCCGAAGTGCCGATCATCGGACGCATTGGTCATCCGCCGCACCCGGTATCCGGCCAAGTGGATCGTCTTGCGATCACGCCCGAAGCGGTGCTGATCGCCGACTACAAGACCAATCGTCCCGTCCCCGCAGCGCCGCCCGAGCTTTACGTCACTCAGCTTGCGCTCTACCGCGCGGTGCTCGCGCGGCTGTATCCTGGCCGGCCCGTGCGTGCCGCCCTGATATGGACGGAAGCACCTGATATCATTGAGATTCCAAGCTCTGCGCTGGATGCAGCGCTGAACGCCGTCACCGCCGGTGACGCGCCTTGACGCTCAGGTTCGGCATTCTTACGTTTCCGTTTCCCCACTGCGGCGTCGATTCGCCCCCATCATCGAGGAATTCCCCATGGCCGTTGGCAAGGTGTCCGATTCAACTTTCGAGAATGACGTGCTGAAGGCCAGCGGGCCGGTGGTGGTGGATTTCTGGGCGGAATGGTGCGGCCCCTGCCGACAGATCGCGCCGGCGCTGGAGGAGATTTCCGGCACGCTCAACGGCAAGGTGAAGATCGTCAAGCTCAACGTTGACGAGAATCCGGCGACCGCGGCGAAATACGGCATCATGTCGATCCCCACCCTGATGCTGTTCAAGAACGGCGAGCTTGCCTCGCGCCAGGTCGGCGCCCAGGCTAAGGCCAAGCTGGAGCAGTGGATCACAGCGGCGGTGTAGACCGGAAGAGCGGTCCCTTCTTCGTCATCACCGGGCCGCGCCGAAGGCGCGAGACCCGGTGATCTCGTTTAGGGAGGCACTGCGTTCCTCATCGGGATGGCCGGGACAAGCCCGGCCATGACGACATTCACTCCGGCACCGTACCATTCGCCCTCAGCACTTCCCCCGCCAAATAGAGCGAACCGGTGATGAGGATGCGCGGCGGAGGATCGAGGTCGAGCTTCCCGATCGCCTTCAGCGCCGCCTCGATGCTGTCGCGACTCGCGGCAGGGATGCCGACCGAGCGCGCGGTGTCGGCGATCACATCCGGCGGCAAGGCATTTTTCTGGTTTGGGATCGGCACGGCGATGATTCGCCGCGCGAGCCCGGTGAAATTGCGCAAGAACCCTTCGCAGTCCTTGCTCGACAGTATTCCGACCACCAGCACCAGCGGGCGCGGAACACGTTCCTCGAGACCGGCGATCGCTTCGGCGATGACGCGGCCGCCTTCGGGATTGTGTCCGCCGTCAAGCCACAGTTCGCTTCCGGGAGGCGCCAGCGATACCAAGCGTCCCTGCGAAAGCCATTGCATGCGCGCGGGCCATTCAGCCTCGGTGATGCCTTTCTCAAACGCGCTCACCGGCAGCTTGAGCGAGGGAATGGCGCGTAATGCCGCCACCGCTAGCCCCGCGTTCTCGAATTGATGCCGCCCATGCAGCTTGGGCGCGGGCAGATCGAGCAGCCGGTCCTCGTCCTGAAACACCAGACGGCCGCGCTCTTCAGCGGCAGACCAATCCTCCCCCGCAACCCGGAGCGGCGCATGGAGGCGGGCGGCTTGGCGTTCGATCACCGAAAGTGCGTCGCGCGGCTGCGGGCCGACGATCACCGGCACATCGCGCTTGATGATGCCGGCTTTCTCCGCCGCGATCTGGTCGATGTTGTTGCCGAGATATTCCGCGTGATCGAGCGAGATCGGTGTGATGACCGTGGCGAGCGGGTGTTCGACCACGTTGGTCGCGTCCAGCCTGCCGCCGAGTCCCACTTCCAGCAGCAGCACGTCGGCCGGATGACGCGAGAACAGCAGCAGGCCCGCCGCCGTGGTGATTTCAAAGACGGTGATCGGCTCTCCCGCATTGACATGCTCGCATTCCTCAAGCGCGTCCATCAATTCCTGGTCCGAAACCAGTTGCCCATTCAGGCGGAAGCGCTCGTTGAAGCGCACGAGATGCGGCGAGGTATAGACATGCACGCGCTTGCCGGCGGCTTCCAGCATCGCGCGCATGAAGGCGATGACGGAACCCTTGCCATTGGTGCCGGCGACATGGATCACCGGCGGCAGCTTTCGCTCCGGATGATCGAGCTTGGCGAGCATGCGCCACATGCGATCGAGCGAAAGGTCGATCAGCTTGGGATGCAGCGTCAGCAGCCGCGCAACAATGGCGTCGATGGGCGTCATGAGCAGACTCCCTCCCCCTGAAAGGGGGAGGGTGGGGGGGGGGGTCTCAAAAGGACCCCCACCCGGTTTACAAAAGCAACCCGACCCCGGATCAAGTCCGTGGCAGGCTCTCCCCCTTGCAGGGGGAGGTAAGAAAATAACAGCCGATGTGCGTTGATCACGCTGAACATGCTCAAGGCGCCGCTTAAGCGGTCGCGGCAGGCGCGTCATTCGCTGCGGCCGCCGTCGGCGCAAGCGCCGCTTGAGCCGGAATCGGCATGGTCCTGACGGGCTCGCACGCCGGCGCCTTGGTCAAGATACGGCAGAGCGCGGCGATGGTCGGGCGCAACTTGTGCCGGTGCACGACCATGTCGACCATGCCGTGCTCCCTCAGATATTCCGAGCGCTGGAATCCTTCCGGCAGCTTTTCGCGGATGGTCTGCTCGATCACGCGCGGACCGGCGAAGCCCACCAGCGCGCCGGGCTCCGCGATATGCACGTCGCCCAGCATGGCATAGGACGCGGTGACGCCGCCGGTGGTCGGGTTGGTCAGCACCACGATGTAGGGCTTCTTCGCCTCGCGCAGCATCTGCACGGCGACGGTGGTGCGCGGGAGCTGCATCAGCGACATGATGCCCTCCTGCATGCGCGCGCCGCCGGACGCCGCGAACATGACGAAGGGCGTGCCCTTCTGCACCGCCATCTCAAATCCCTTGATGACGGCTTCCGCCGCCGCCATGCCGAGCGAGCCGCCCATGAAGTCGAAATCCTGCACGGCGATGACGATGGGAAGTCCTTCCAGCTTGCCGTAGCCGACCTTCACCGCGTCGTTCATCCCTGTTTTCGTGCGGGCGTCCTTGAGCCGGTCAACATAGCGGCGCTCATCGCGGAACTTCAGCGGATCGGTGGGGACTTCGGGCACGGCGATGTCGAACCAGGTTTCGCCGTCGAACATCGACTTCAGCCGCGCCACCGCACTCATGCGCATGTGGTAGTTGGATTCCGGGATGACAAACTGGTTCGCCTCCACGTCCTTGTAGAAGACGAGCTGTCCGGTGTCGGGGCATTTGATCCAAAGATTCTCCGTCACCTCGCGGCGCAGGATGTTGCGGATCTTCGGCCGCACGACATTGGAGATCCAGTTCATGCCTTTTCCTCATCCCTCCCCTTTAGGGGAGGGTGACTTCGAGCGAAGCGAGAAGTCGGGTGGGGTGAGCTTCGCATCTTGCTCCCACCCGGTCGGCTGCGCCGACCTGCCCTCTCCCAAAGGGGGAGGGATGAGAAGGATATCAGAATTTATACTACTCCACCGCCACGTGCCTGGCGCCGCGCACGCCGGCGGCGAGCTGCACCACCAGGTCGGTAACGGCCTTGATCGTGCCCGCCGTGGCCTTGCCGTCCGGGCCGAGGCTCGCCCGCAGCGCCTCCACCAGCGCCGATCCGACAACGACGCCGTCAGCGGCTTGCGCCAGGACGCGCGCCTGTTCCGCACTCCGCACGCCGAAGCCGACCGCGACCGGAAGCTTGGTATGGCGCTTGATGCGAGCGACCGCCGAGGCCACGCGGCCGGCATCGGGCGTGGCGGAGCCGGTGATGCCGGTGATGGAGACGTAGTAGACGAAGCCCGAAGTATTTGCGAGCACGGCGGGCAGGCGCTTATCGTCCGTCGTGGGCGTGGCAAGGCGAATGAAGTTTAGCCCTGCCTTCAGCGCCGGCAGGCACAGTTCCGTGTCTTCTTCCGGCGGCAGATCGACCACGATAAGGCCGTCCACGCCGACGGCCTTGGCGTCGGCGAGAAAGCGCTCCACGCCATAGACGTAGATCGGATTGTAATAGCCCATCAGAACGATCGGAGTTTTGTTGTCGGCATGGCGGAAGCTGCGCACCATCTCCAGCGTTTTCTTCAGCGTCTGGCCCGCCTTCAAGGCGCGCTGGGAAGACGCCTGAATTGTCGGCCCGTCCGCCATGGGATCGCTGAACGGCACGCCGATCTCGATAACGTCGGCGCCCGCGGCAGGCAGCGCGCGCAGGATGGCGAGCGAGGTCGCGGTGTCGGGGTCGCCCGCGGTGAGAAAAGTGACGAGCGCGGGGCGGCCTTCCTGCTTCAGCGCGGCGAAGCGCTGGTCGATGCGGGTTTTTGCCGACCCCCAGGAAAACAAGCTCACAGCTTGCCTCCGAGATGATCGGCCCAGCGGCCTGTGTTACACCTCTCCCCAGCGGGGAGAGGTCGGCCGCCGCAGCAAAGCGAAGGCGGCCGGGTGAGGGGGATGGATCGCTTTAAGAAAAGAGCGCGTAAGCTCCGTGATTCGCAAACCAGCGCAGAATCAAGCCTCTGGCAGGTATTGCGTGCGCGGCGGTTAGCCCGATGAAAATTCCGCCGACAGCATCCAATTGATCGGCATGTCGTCGATTTTGTGACGATTGAGGGAAAACTAATTGTAGAGGTCGACGGGGCGACACATTCAACGTCGCAAGAAATCAATCGCGATATCGAACGCACACGCGTGTTAGAATCTTTAGGATTTCTTGTGGTGCGGGTCACGAATACCGATGTGTACGAAAACATTGATGGCGTGATGGAGATGATCGACAAGACTTTGCGTCCCTCGTAACGTCGGTGCCCCCTCACCCGGTTCCGGCTGCGCCGGAACCGACCTCTCCCCGCTGGGGAGAGGTGAAGTACGGCAGGCCAGCTCACAGCTTGCCTCCGAGATGATCCGCCACCGAGTGGAGGTCCTTGTCGCCGCGGCCGGAGAGATTGACCACCATCAGGTGATCCTTCGGCTTCTGCGGCGCCAGCTCCAAGACCTTGGCGATGGCATGCGCCGGCTCAAGCGCCGGGATGATGCCTTCGAGCCTCGACAGCATCTGGAAGGCGTGGAGCGCTTCTTCGTCGGTCGCCGAAATGTAGGTGACGCGCCCGCTATCGTGCAGCCAGGAATGTTCTGGGCCGACCCCGGGATAGTCGAGGCCCGCCGAGATCGAATGGGCGTCCTTGATCTGCCCGTCGTCGTCCATCAGCAGGTAGGTGCGGTTGCCGTGCAGCACGCCGGGCCGTCCGCCTTCGATCGAGGCCGCGTGCAATCCGCTGGAGAGCCCGTGCCCCGCCGCCTCCACGCCGTACATTTCCACCGATGGCTCGTCGAGGAAAGTATGGAACAGCCCCATGGCGTTGGAGCCGCCGCCGATGCAGGCGATGAGCGAGTCCGGCAGCCGGCCTTCCGCCTTCTGCAATTGCTCGCGCGTCTCGTGGCCGATGATCGACTGAAAGTCCCGCACCATCATCGGATAGGGATGCGGCCCCGCCACCGTGCCGATGCAGTAGAACGTGGTCCCCACATTGGTCACCCAATCGCGCAGCGCATCGTTCATCGCGTCCTTGAGCGTCTTCGAGCCCGACTCCACCGGCACCACCTTGGCGCCGAGCATGTTCATGCGGAAGACATTGGCTTTCTGCCGCTCCACATCGACCGAGCCCATATAGACCACGCAGTCGAGGCCAAAGCGCGCGCACAGCGTCGCAGTGGCGACGCCATGCATTCCGGCGCCGGTTTCCGCAATGATACGCTGCTTGCCCATGCGCCGCGCCAGGAGAATTTGGCCGAGCACATTGTTGACCTTGTGCGAACCGGTGTGGTTCAGCTCCTCGCGTTTCAAATAGATTTTCGCGCCGCCGAGATGCGCAGTCAGCCGCTCGGCGAAATAAAGCGGGCTCGGCCGGCCAACATAATGGGTGAGATAGCCGTCCATTTCCTTCTGATAGGCGGGATCAGCCCTGGCCGCGGCATAGGCCTTTTCCAGCTCCAGGATCAGCGGCATCAGCGTCTCGGCGACAAAGCGGCCGCCGAACATGCCGAAATGCCCGTTTTCGTCGGGGCCGGAGCGGAAGGAATTGGGTCTTGGCTTGCGGGCGCTCATGCGCTGCTCGCTTTCGCACTCTCGTCATGGCCGGGCTTGTCCCGGCCATCCACGTCTTGCTTGCGGCAACAAAGAAAGACGTAGATGCCCGGCATAAAGCCGGGCATGACGTAAAGTGAGGTCATGACGCGTGGCATCATGCAGGGCTCGCTAGCTTCTGACTGATCTGACGCTCCGCTGCACGTGCCACGCGCACGAAAGCGCGGATTTTGTCCGGGTCTTTCTCGCCAGGGCTACGCTCCACGCCGGAGGAGACATCCACGCCCGGCGCGCGGGTGATCGCCAGCGCGTCGGCGACATTGCCCACGTCGAGCCCGCCGGAGAGCATGAAGGGCACGCCGGGATCAACATTTTCGAGAAGCCGCCAGTTGAAGGGCGTGCCCAGCCCGCCCGGCCGCGTCGCCTCCTTCGGCGGGCGGGCATCGAAGATGATCTGATTGGCGACCTTGGCATAGAGATGGATAGGCGACAGATCGGCCCGTTCTGAGATCGGCAGCGCCTTCATCACCGGGAGTCCGAAGCGCGTGCGTATCGCGACCACGCGCTCCGGCGTCTCGGTGCCGTGGAGCTGCAACATGTCGGGCCGCAGCGCCTCGACGATCTCGCTAAGCATCTCGTCGGCGGCATCGACGGTCAGCGCGACCTTCCCGGCGCGGCCCTTGACGCGCTGACCGAGCGCACGCGCCGCCTCGTAGCCGAGGTTGCGCGGCGACGGCTCGAAGAACACGAAGCCGACAAGATCGGCTCCCGAATCCAGCGCCACGTCGAGCGCCTCGGGGGTCTTCAGGCCGCAGATTTTAACGAGAAGAGTCATTGAGCGTTTCGTTCAACCAAGGCGATCAGACGCCGCGTTGCGGCCTTGAGGGGGTCCAAGTCGTTTGCAACGGTGTTGACTATGACCACAAAATCGATTTGCCAATAGCCGTGAATAATCCGGTTACGCATATTCCTTATCTGTAGCCACGGAATCTCAGGGGCAAGCGCTTTAAGCTCGGCGGGGAGAGACGAGGCGGCCTCGCACAGGATTGCGATCCGAAACAAAGCCGCGTCGCGGGCACCCGCCGTTGCCGCGAGCGTTTCAGCGTCGAGATCGCCCACATGCTGTGCCGCGAGATCGGCGGACTGAACGACATCCCGCAGCCGATCGACAGTGGATCGACTCATACCGCTTCAACGATCTTGGGAAACTCCTCGGCCTCGCGGTCACGCAAACCGCTGACGAGAACGATGCCAACGGACCGCCCAAGCTTTTCCGCAAGATCGACTTCGGCCCCAGACAATTCAAGAAGCGTAAGCCCAGGCCGCTTCTCCGCCAGAAAATCGAGTGCGTCATCCTCGAACACGTGCCCCGCGCTGCCGCGCGGTAGCAAGCCGAGAATCTTGATCGGGTACTTCGCTTCGATCGCCGCGACGTGCATGCGGAGGATCGAGCGGTTGATGTCGGGCGCGTTCATGGCAAAGGCCTCATAACAAAACAAACTATACCACAAATAGGTGCCCAGATCGCCTCGAAGGGGGCTTGATCGTTAGTCGATATAGGGCTATATTGACTTACGATCAAGCTTTGTCGATCAGGGAGTAGCGATTTTGGCCATGAACGATCAAGACGTCCGCTTGACCCAGCCAACCCTCAAAGTGCTGCGGTTTCTGTTGGAAACGCCGCGCGAGGGGCGCTCGGGCGCGGAAATGTCCAAGGCGACCAAGGTCGGCTCGGGCACGCTCTATCCGATGCTCGCGCGCCTAGAGACGGCGGGCTGGCTCAGCAGCGAATGGGAGTCGATCAATCCGAGCGAGGCCGGCAGGCCGCGGCGGCGGTTCTACAAGCTGACGGCGGTCGGGCAGAATAACGCGCGCGCGGCGCTGGCCGACTTACAGATGGCGACGGGGGAGTTGGCATGGAGCTCTTGATTGTCATTCTTGTTTCGGTCGCGACCGTTGTCGTCGGTATCGTGGGCAATCTTGTTGCGAGCAAACTCTACGATCGTGCCCCCTCACTGGCGCATTGGTTAATCGGACGCGCTGCTGCACATTTACCCGATGAGGAACGCGCGCGGCGTTTCGAAGAATGGTTGGCTGATAACAACGATTATCCGGGTAAGATCGGAAAGGCGGTTCACGCTGTCGGATGTTTTATAGCGTGCTACAAAATGACCCCGCTGGGGATGAGTCATTCTCATCGTCTCTCAACCTCAGCAGCCCAGGAAGCCGTAGCGTCGTCGCAGTATAAGGTGATTGTTTGGGTGGCAGACGATCTTGATCCGTCCTGGCAAAAGCTGGTGATTGAAAAAGAAATTCAACACTGCTTTTCAGTCTTGAATGAGCTGAAAATTCCAAGCAAGGATCGACTCGTTGAGATTCGTGTGATCGAAAAATCCAATCCGCTGGTGTCCGAACTTCAGGCCTTCAGCAATATTTGGTCTGCTTCAATCGACATATAGATCGGTGATGTTCTTCAATCAGGAGAGCCTCGATCTCGCTACCGTATTACCACCGAGCCACCACAGCGGTTAAACAGCCCGCATTTGTCATAGCTTCGTCACTCCACCGGCGAGCGCGGCGACACCGGCGGGGCCAGCGGCGGCGAAAGCCGGGTGGGCCCACTCTCGCCAAGCTGCCGCTTAAGCAGATCGTTCTCCAGCCGCAGCTCGCGGTTTTCGTTTTCGGCCCGGCGCGCGGCCCAGCGCCACCGCATTTGCCCCAGCCAGGCGGCGATGCCGCCCAGGATGACCCCGAAAATTACCAGGACGAAGATCAGCACGAACAGCGGCATCGACGCCGCATAGGCCGGATTCACGGAATCGAAGGGGTCGAGCGACACCACGATGGTCTGCCGGTTGGCCACCGCGAAGGCGACGATGACAATGGCCAGCGGCACCAGAATAATGGCCGTGACGATCTTGCGGATCATCGGGAATACCCTTCTTCGTCATGCCCGGCACACGGGCCTGGCCTCCGGCCAGCCCGAGTGTAAACCTCGTGCCGGGCATCCACGTCTTGAGGCTTTTCATCCTAAAGACGTGGATGGCCGGGACAAGCCCGGCCATGACATTCCAATTCCACCACCATGCAGCGCGACGCCGATGCTCAGATGCCCTCGCGGTTAAGGCGCTCGCGCATCTCCTTGCCGGTCTTGAAAAACGGCACGCATTTCTTTTCGACCGAGACATGCGCGCCGGTGCGCGGGTTTCGCCCGGTGCGCGCCGGACGGTTCTTGACCGAGAAGGCGCCGAAGCCGCGTAGCTCGACCCGGTCCCCCCGCGCCATGGCGCCGACAATTTCGCCGAGAATGGCGTTCACAATGTTTTCGACATCGCGCTGATAGAGGTGTGGATTCTGCGCCGCGATGCGCTGGACAAGCTCGGATTTGATCATTGAAATATCGCCCGCTGGCTTTGAGGATGACGCTGCTGAAAATCGGCCTTCGTCCGCTTCGTGCGATTGAGGACCGAACCCAACCTGCCGCTCAGTTGGTCGAAGGGTGCCAAAGCGCCAAGAGACCGTCAAGGTTGAGACGGTCGATTGCCCGTAACGTGCCCCAGTCCTTGATCCGGCTCGCCAGTGACGTCAGCCCCACCGCATCGAGCACGGCGGCGGCTGCGACATGCAGGAATGGCAGGTCGCTGAGCCTGGATTCCAGCTTGTAGTCCCGGACGGGAAGTTTTGCATCGATTCCCTTCTCCTTCGCGAGCCAGGCGATCGCTTCTTTTTCCTCGCCGAGCTCGTCAAGCAGCTTGAGTTCGAGCCCCTGACGGCCGGTGAAGACCCGCCCATCGGTGACGCGATCGAGCTCGGCGCCATTCAATTTCCGATTGTCGCGGACAAGGCCGCGGAACCACGCATAGGCGTCCATCACGATCGACTCAATGGCCGCGCGGGCTTCAGGGCTGGACGGCTCGAAGGGGCTGGGGGCCGCCTTGAGCGGCGTGGACTTGATCTCCTCGACCTTGACGCCGACGGTTTTCAGCAGCTCGGTAAAATTCGGGTATTGGAACAAGACGCCGATCGAGCCGACAAGCGCCGAGCTTTGCGCCACGATATGGTCGGCGGCGATGGCCACGATGTAGCCCCCGGACGCCGCCAGTCCGTCGACCACGACCACGATCGGCTTTTTCTCCTTGAGCCGCCTCAGGGCATCATGCAGCTGTTCCGAGCCCGCCGTGGTGCCGCCGGGACTATTGACATGGACGATGACGGCTCGCGCGGTGGAGGAGCGGCCAAGCCGCTCCAGCGCTTCGACACGATCCCGGTCGGTGCGGATCAAGCCATCGACCATCACCCGCGCAATATAGGGGCCCGTCCCTCCGACAAGGCCGCCGCCCGGCGAACTCACCGACAACGCAAGCCCGACGACGGCTGCGGCGGCGAGGCAAAGAGCGAAAACGCGCCAGAATGTGAGCTTGCGCCGCATCCGGCGGCGGTCGACGATGTGATCGGCATCGAGCGACATGGGCCGTGCTCCCTGAAAGATTCGCGGCGACACTACGCCGCCGGGCGGCGCGGTCAATGGCGGGCCCGGCGGTCGCTTTTCAAGCGATTGTGACGGACCGGCGCCAAGGAAACGGCGCCGGCGCGGAGGTTATTCCTTCTCGTCGCCCTTTTCGGGGGCATCGCCGGCGCGCTGCTTGAGCGCAGCGCCCAGGATGTCTCCAAGCGAGGCGCCGGAATCGGATGAGCCGTATTGGGCGATCGCTTCCTTCTCTTCGGCAACTTCCAGCGCCTTGATCGACACCGCGACCTTGCGCGACTTGCGGTCGAATTGGGTCACTCGGCCGTCGAACTTCTGCCCGACCGAGAAACGCTCCGTGCGCTGCTCGGAGCGGTCGCGCGCAAGCTCGGTGCGCTTGACGAAGGCGGCGAGATCGGTGCCGACGATGCTCACCTCCAGACCGGATTCCTTCACCTCGGTGACCTCGCAGGTTACCACGGCGCCCTTCTTGAGCTCAGCGGCGCCGGCGGCCTCCGCCGGCTCGCCGCCCTGCAGCTGCTTGATGCCGAGCGAGATGCGCTCCTTCTCCACGTCGACGTCGAGCACCTGCGCCTTGACCTTGTCGCCCTTCTTGTATTCCTCGATGACCTGTTCGCCCGGCCGCTTCCAGTCCAGGTCGGACAGATGCACCATGCCGTCCACGTCGCCGTCGAGGCCGAGGAACAGGCCGAACTCGGTCTTGTTCTTGACCTCGCCTTCCACCACCGTCCCGGCCGGATACTTCTCGACGAAGACCTCCCACGGGTTGCGCATGGTCTGTTTGAGACCCAGCGAGATGCGCCGCTTGACCGGATCGACCTCCAGCACTTGAACCTCGACCTCCTGGGAGGTGGAGACGATCTTGCCGGGGTGAACGTTCTTCTTGGTCCAGGACATTTCTGAGACGTGGATCAGCCCCTCGATGCCGGGCTCCAGCTCCACAAAGGCGCCGTAGTCGGTGATGTTGGTGACGCGGCCCTTCAAGCGCGCGGCGACCGGGTATTTGGCCTCGATGCCCTGCCACGGATCATCCAGCAACTGCTTCATGCCGAGCGAGATGCGGTGGGTCTCGTGATTGATCTTGATAATTTTCACCTTCACCTGCTGGCCAATATTGAGCACTTCGGTGGGATGATTGACGCGCCGCCAGGCGATGTCGGTGACATGCAGCAGGCCGTCGATGCCGCCGAGATCGACGAAGGCGCCGTAGTCGGTGATGTTTTTGACCACGCCGTCGATGACTTGGCCTTCCTCGAGATTCTGCACCAGCTCCTGGCGCTGTTCGGCGCGCGTCTCTTCCAGCACGGTGCGGCGGGAGACGACGATATTGCCGCGGCGGCGGTCCATTTTCAGGATCTGGAACGGCTGCGGCTGGTTCATCAGCGGACCGACGTCGCGGATCGGCCGGATATCGACTTGGCTACGCGGCAGGAAGGCCACGGCGCCATCGAGATCGACGGTGAAGCCGCCCTTGACCTGGTTGAAGATGACGCCGGTGACCTTTTCGTTATTCTTGAATGCGGTTTCCAGCTTGCCCCAGCTTTCCTCGCGCCGCGCTTTGTCGCGCGAGAGCACCGCTTCGCCGAGCGCGTTCTCCACGCGCTCCAGATAGACTTCGACGACATCGCCGATCTTGATCTCGTTCTGCCGGCCCGGGCCCGCAAATTCGCGCAACGCCACGCGGCCTTCGGTCTTTAGTCCCACGTCGATGACGGCGAGATCCTTCTCGATGCCGACAACGGTACCCTTGATGACGGCGCCTTCCTGCAAGTTGCCGGTGGTGAATGCCTCATCAAGCATCGCGGCGAAGTCTTCGCGCGTCGGCGCGGACGAACTGGTAGCGGCCATGAAGTCTCCTACTAGCGGGCGGCGCCGGCCTGATGAATGGGCGTTCCGATGGCCCGGCCCGAAAGTCCCGCAGACATTCGGCGACCGCCGGCAATTGCGTGACGCAGGCGGGATGAATCGCCTACGTGCCGGCGTCTCGGCGCAAAACCGAGCGATCGAAACGATGGTTCGTATCCGGCGCCGGAAGCGGCACGTACGAGGCTGATCCTCCACAACGGACGCGCGGTCTGCCGCGCCTCCGGCCTCGCTCGGGCGGCCTCGATAGATCGATGGCGGTCCGGACGCAGGGGGTATAGCCAAAGGCGCCTCATTGGGCAAGGGCGCGGGCGGTGGGGACGCCGTGGAATTGCGATCAGCGCCGGATCAGCGCCAAAACGCGGATATTTATGCAGCCTTCACAGTGTTCCTGCTTAACCGTATGGTCGCGCCCGCCGACATGCGGCGGCTTTTGCGGGAGTTCGGGTGTGCGGATCATGGCCTTTGCACTGATCGGGATGGCCGCGGCGGCGAGCATCATTTCGATCATTGGACCAAGCGTCGATCTGCATATCGCGCGCGTGTTTTTTGACCCGGCGACCCAGCGCTTCCCATCCAATTCCTCCCTGGCGCTGCTGCGCGACCACGGCTATGTCAGCATCATCACTTGCGCCGGGTTTGTCATCGCGGCGCTGGTGACGAAGCTGTTACCGCGGCTCGCGTTCAACGTTCCCGGCCGCATTGCGATCTTCCTCGTCAGCTCCCTCGCGCTGGGTCCGGGCCTGGTGGTCAACGGCATATTCAAGGATCATTGGCACCGGCCGCGGCCGATCCAGGTCACCGAGTTCGGCGGCGACAAGGCCTATGTGGACTGGTGGAACCCCGCCGGCGCCTGCGACCGCAACTGCTCCTTCGCCTCCGGCGAAGCCGCCTCGGCGGCGTGGATGGCCGGGCCGGCCATGCTGGCGCCGGCGCCGTGGCGCGCGGCGGCCCTGGGCGCGGCCGCGATTTTCACCATCATCATTGGAACCTCGCGCATGTCGGCTGGAGCGCACTTCTTTACGGACGTCGTATTTGGCGCGCTGATGACCGTGCTGATCATCTGGACCATGCATGCTTTGATATTCCACCGGCGGCGCGCACGCCGCCCAAGCTGATCCCGGCATGGCCACGCTCAACTCCGCATTGTCCCGCTCCTTGGCTACGCCGAGTTTTCAGCTCGCGCTGGTCCTGCTCATCGCGCTCACCGTGCTGCGCATCATCGGCCTGCACATTTCGGTGGTCGATCTCTTCTTCGATGAAGCGCAGTATTGGGCCTGGTCGCGCGATCTGGCCTTTGGCTATTTTTCCAAGCCGCCGCTGCTCGCCTGGATCATCGCGGCGTCCGAGCCTGTGTGCGGCAGCGCGGAGGCCTGCGTGCGCCTCGCGTCTCCGCTCTTCTATCTCGCAACAAGCCTGGTGGTTTACGCGCTCGCCGGTGAGCTCTATGGCCGGGAAACCGCCTTTTGGTCGGCTTTGACCTTCGCGCTTCTGACCGGCGTGTCGTTTTCCGCGCGCATCATCTCCACCGACGTCCCGCTTCTCTTCTTTTGGGCGGTGGCGCTCTTTGCCTATGTCAAACTCTTGCGCGCGCCGGATTGGCGCTGGGCCATCGTGCTGGGAGCGGCCTTCGGCCTGGGGCTGCTCGCCAAATATGCGATGGTCTATTTCGCCCTCTGCGCCGCCTGCGCGGCCTTGGTCGAGCGTGATGCGCGCGCCCTCTTGGCGCGGCGGCAGACCTGGATCGCACTCGCTATCGCCGTGCTCATTCTGTCACCGAACGTCTACTGGAACCTGGCCAACCAATTCGTCACGCTCAAGCACACCGGCGACAACATCACCGGCAGCGGCCTGCGATTCCGGCCGCTCGACGCGGTCGCGTTTGTCGCCTCGCAATTCGCGGTGGCGGGCCCCTTTGTCTTTGCGGCCTTCCTCGCCATCTTTGTCCGGAGCTGGAAGGCCCAGCCCGGCCGGGAAGACCGGCTGATGCTGGCCTTCGCCATCCCTCCGCTCGCGCTCGTCACCGCGCTCTCCTTCGTGCGCGGCGCCAATCCGAATTGGGCGGCTCCCGCCCTGGTCTCGGCGACGGTGCTGGTGGTGGCCTGGTGGATTAGGACAGATCGCGGGCGCTGGCTCGTGGCGTCGCTTGTGCTTGGCCTGACCGTGCAGGCCGCGATGATCGCCGGCGACGCCTATGCGGACCGCATTACCGTGCCGGCGCTGGGCCGCAAGGCGGATATTTATCAGCGCACGTTGGGCTGGCGCGCGCTCGGTGAGAAGACCGCGCGCCTGGCGCAGGCGGCGGGCACGCCGACAGTAGCGGCGGAGGGACGCGGCGAAATGGCTGCTCTGACCTATTACCTGCGCACCGAACCGCGTTCGGTGGCGTCGTGGCCGGCGCGCAAATCCGCGCAGAATTACTTCGACATGATGCAGGCGCTCGATGACGCCGCGGCGGAACCGGTGCTGTTGGTCACGTCCTGTCCCTTTGCCTCACGACTCGCGCGCTTTTATGAGAGCGTGACGCCGCTGCCGCCTTTCACCGCCAGCTCTGGCCCGGCATCCGCGCGCCAATATTACGCCTTCAAGCTCGCGGCCCGCCGGCGCCCGCTTGAGCCGCTCGGGCCTTGCACCGACGCCGCGTCGAATTGACTGGTCCCCGCCTCAGGTGGACTTGCGCCGCGCGCGCTCGACAATTTCCAGCGCCGCCTTGAACGCGGCGTCGATGTCCAGACGCGTGGTGTCGAGCAGGTGCGCGTCAGGAGCCGGCTTCATCGGAGCTATGGCGCGCGTGCGGTCGCGTTCGTCGCGGCGAAGGATATCGGCGAGCACCGCCGCCTCGTCGATCGTTTGGCCTTGCAGCGCATATTCGTGGGCGCGGCGGCGGGCGCGAACCTCGGGCGAGGCGGTGACAAAAATCTTCACATTCGCGTTGGGGCAAATCACCGTGCCGATGTCGCGCCCGTCCATCACCGCCCCGGGCGGCTTGACGGCGAACTGGCGCTGCAACACGACCAGCACCGCGCGCACCTCCGGGATGACGGAAACGATGGACGCGGCCTCTCCTACCGCGTGGCTTTTCAGCGCAGCCTCGTCAAGGCGCGCCGGATCGAGCGCCTTGGCGGCTGCCACTGCGCGCGCCACGTCGTCATAGCGGCGGCCGGCATCCATCAGCGTCTTCGCCACCGCGCGGTAGAGCAGGCCGGTGTCGAGGTGCCGGAAGCCCAAATGCGCAGCGAGCTTCTTGCCCAGCGTCCCCTTGCCCGAGGCGGCGGGCCCATCGAGAGCAATGATCATGAAAAATCCGCCCCCAATGCACGCATCATGGGAATGAAGGTGGGAAAGCTGGTGGCGATGAAGACGGTGTCGTCGGCGGCGACCGGCTTCTCACTCGCCAGCCCCATCACCAGCGCCGACATAGCCATGCGGTGATCCATGTGGGTGGCGACGAGGCCGCCCCCCGGCACGCGGCCGCGGCCCTGCACGATCAGGTCGTCACCCTCGATTTCGGCCTCGACCCCGTTCACCCGCAGCATCTCGGCGGTAGCGGACAGGCGGTCGGATTCCTTCACCCGCAGTTCCTTCAGCCCGCGCATCCGGGTCGTTCCCACGGCAAAGGCCGCCGCAACCGCGAGGATCGGATATTCGTCGATCATGGTGGGGGCGCGTTCCGCCGGCACCTCGACGCCGCGCAGGCCGGAGGCGCGCACCCGCAAATCAGCGACCTCTTCGCCGCCTTCGTCGCGCGTGGCCAGGGTCTCAATCGCCGCGCCCATTTCGCGCAGCGTGGCCAGAAGGCCGGAACGCAGCGGATTGGTCATCATGCCTTCCACGATTACCTCGGAACCAGGCACGATCAATGCGGCCACCAGCGGGAAGGCGGCGGACGATGGGTCGGCGGGGACGACGACGGGAGCGGGCACCAGCTCCGGCTGGCCGGTAAGCGTAATGCGGCGGCCGTGCTCGCCGTAGGGCGCGACCCGCAGCTTGGCGCCAAAATGCTTCAGCATGCGTTCGGTATGGTCGCGGGTCGCCTCGGCCTCGATCACCGTGGTCTCCCCGGGCGCCGCCAAGCCCGCCAGCAGAACCGCCGATTTGAGCTGCGCGGAGGGAACCGGGGATTCATAGACGATCGGGATCGGATCGGTAGCGCCCCGCAGCGTGACCGGCAGCCGTCCGTCCTCGGCCGCCGCCATGACGCACGCGCCCATGCGCTCCAGCGGATCCAGCACGCGCCGCATCGGCCGTTTGCGCAGGCTTGCATCCCCGTCGAAGGTCGCGGCGATCGGAGAGCCGGCCACCGCTCCGAGCACGAGCCGGCAGCCGGTGCCGGAATTGCCGAGATCAAGCACCCCGGTAGGTTCGCCGAAGCCGGCGATGCCGACGCCGTGCACGTTCCACGCCCCCTCGCCTATGCGCTCGATCTTGGCGCCCAGCATCTGCATCACCTTGCCGGTGTTCAGCACATCCTCGCCTTCGAGCAGGCCGCTGATCCGCGTTTCGCCGACGGTCAGCGCGCCGAAGATCAGGGCACGGTGCGAGATCGACTTGTCCCCGGGCACGCGCACGCGGCCCGAGAGCGGGCGGCCGGGGCGGGTGGCGAGCGGCAAGGGTGGTGCGGTGTTCACGCAGGCGATCCAGTGGAAATTGCCGCCGTCCTAGCATGTGCCGCCGCGACCCGTCATCCCGGGTGCGCCCCGGGGGCGCAATCTAAATGGCCCCTGCGCCGCTATTGACAGGGCCAGCGCAACTCGCCAAGTGAAGCACCGATTTCCAGACCGTTTTAAGGATTCCGGACCTTGGCAAAACCCGACCTCGGCACCAAGCGCCTATGCGGCAATTGCGGCGCAAAATTCTACGACCTCAGCAAGACGCCGATCGTTTGCCCGAAATGCGAAACCGTTTTCGTGGTTGCACCGGTGTCCGCGCGCGCGCGGCCGGAACCCGCCGCCGTCGCCGCCGCCGCTGCTGCTGCTGCTGCCGCCGCCGCCGCCGCCGCGCCTGCCCGCCCGCCGGTTGTCGAACCGGAGGTCGTGGCGCCGGAGACAGCGGAGGCGGAATTCGTTTCGCTCGAGGAAGCCGACGCGGAAGCCACTGGCGCCAAGACGCCGGCAGGTGAAGCAGCGGAAGGCGAAGAGATTGAGATTGATCCCGCGCTCGACGCCGATGCCTTCATCGAAGAGCAGGAAGAAGGCGATGCCGATGTCACCGACATCATCGGCGACGTGGCGGATGAGGAAGAGACTTGATCGTTGCAGGGGTCAGTAATCAGGCTTCGGGGGTCCGGCACAAAGTGCGCTTTATCCTGATTACTGATTTCCGATCCCTGTTCCCTGGAGGGGCCATAGCTCAGTTGGGAGAGCGCTTGAATGGCATTCAAGAGGTCGGCGGTTCGACTCCGCCTGGCTCCACCAGCCTTCGCAAGCGGAGCGCTGCGAAGGCTGCCGCGCCGCGAAGCCTGCTTCGGGCGAAGGCGGGCGTAGCCCGCTTGCTACGGCCCGGCAGGCCGCACCAGTCCAAAGCAAGCGATAGCTGCCGCGTCGAAGCGTAGCGAAGACGGGCTGCCTTCGCTTGCTTCGCAAGCTACGGCTCGGCCGCCGTGAACGCGACCCTCGCCATAAGTGCGGCTGAAGATGGGCCGCTTGGAGCCTCCGGCCTATTAACGCCTGTGGCGCCCGGAACTCCAGGCCGGCTCTTGAAGCTCTAACCCCCGCCGCCCATATTAAGGCAGACCTCCGGCGGATGAACTGCCGGGGCGTTAAGGGCGCCGTAAGGGCCCAATGTCAAAGTCGCTTGCGAGGGCTTTGAGGATGTCACGAGTTCCGTCGCTTTCCAGCCCGTTCCTGCTTGGCTTCGACGAAATCGAGCGCGTGCTCGACCGCGTCGCGAAGGCGGCCGACGGTTACCCGCCCTACAACATCGAGCGCGTTGCCCGCGACGGGAATAATCCTGAACGGCTGCGCATCACGCTCGCCGTGGCCGGGTTCAACCGCGATCAGCTCGACGTGACGATCGAGGAAAAACAGCTCGTCATCCGCGGCAAGCAGCAGGACGACAAGACCCGGCAATATCTCCACCGCGGCATCGCGGCGCGCCAGTTCCAGCGCACTTTCGTGCTCGCGGATGGAATCGAGGTGCTGGGTGCCGACCTGAAGAACGGGCTGCTGGAGATCGATCTCGCACGGCCGGAACCTGAGCGGATGGTGAAGACTATCTCCATCACCGACCACGACTGAAGAACTCGCAATCGGACTCGACCGAGTAGACATGTAGAAAGGAGTCGAGGGCCATGAACCACAGAACGAACGACGGCAACATCTCCCACACCGCGATCTCCCCGGAGGCGCTGGCGCTGCTCGGCGGCGGCCGCATCGCCTATGTGAAGGCGATCCGCTCCGAGGATGTCGCCAAGATGTTCCCGCAGGCGCCGAAGATCGCACCGGGCACGCAGTTGTTCGCGCTGCACGCCGCCGACGGCACACCGATCATGCTGACCGACAGCCGCGAGGCCGCGCTGGCCAACGCCTGGAGCCAGGAGCTCGAAGCCGTCAGCGTGCATTAGGTTTTTCTGCATCTCTTCTCTTATCATTCCGGTCGCGCGCGTGAGCGCGCGGGCCGGAATCCATAATCTCAAGCAATTGCGGATATGGATTCCGGGCTCGCCGCGGAGCCTGTCATCGGGCGGCGCTTCGCGCCGACCCGTTGGCGGCGTCCCGGAATGATGAAGATAAGGTAGACTACGCCGCGCTCGCCGACGGCAGCGCCAGCGCCGCGTAAAGCGCGGCGGCATCCTGCGACTCGCGCAGCTTTTGCGCTACATCGGCATCGCGCAGCAGACGCGCAATGCGCGCCAGCGCCTTCAGATGATCGGCGCCCGCCGCCTCCGGCGCGAGCAGCAGAAAAATGATATCCACCGGCTGATTGTCGAGCGCCTCGAAATCGACCGGCCGCTCCAGCCGCGCGAACAGCCCGAACAGACGGTTCAGCCCCGCGAGCTTTCCGTGCGGAATGGCGATGCCGCTGCCCACGCCGGTCGAGCCGAGCTTCTCCCGCTGCAGCAGGATCTCGGCAATAGCGCGCTCGTTGTGGCCCGTCAGCTCGGCCGCCTTGGTGGCGAGCGCTTGGATCGCCTGCTTCTTGCTCGTGACCTTCAGCGCCGGGATGACCGCGTTCGGCGCGATGAGATCGGTAAGCGACATGTGCCGGTTCCGGTCCTGGGACGATTTCGCGATGATGGGGTTGCTGAAGGGGGCGGACCATAAGGACCCGACGCCGGGCCGTCAATGGCCGCAGAGGTTCCGAAAGACGCTGGTGAATCCCGTCACAATCTTCCCCTGCGGTTACGAATCGGCGGTCGCCTGCTTGGCCCGGCGCCGCTGCACCGATGACGGTATCCGCATCGCCTCGCGGTATTTCGCCACGGTTCTCCTGGCGATGTCGATGCCCGCTTCGCGTAATTTTTCCACAATCGTGTCGTCGGACAGCACGTCCCGCGCATCTTCCGCATCGATCAATTGCTTGATGCGGTGGCGCACGGCTTCCGCAGAATGCGCCTCGCCGCCGTCGGCCGCCGCGATCGACGAGGTGAAGAAATATTTCAGCTCGAAGATGCCGCGGCTGGTCGCCATGTATTTGTTGGCGGTGACGCGCGAGACTGTCGACTCGTGCATGGAGATGGCGTCGGCCACCACCTTGAGATTGAGCGGCCGCAGATGCTGGACGCCATGGGCGAAGAAGGCGTCCTGCTGGCGGACTATTTCAGTTGAAACCTTGAGGATGGTGCGTGCGCGCTGATCCAGCGCGCGCACGAGCCATGTTGCCGTCTGCAAACAGTCCGCCAGATAATTCTTCTCGCCTTCGGCGCGCGTGGTTTTGAAAATCTTGGCATAGTAATTCTGATTGACCAGCACCTTCGGCAGCGTTTCGGAATTCAGCTCCACCAGCCAGCCGCCGTCCGGTCCGGGACGCACGAAAACGTCGGGCACGATCGACTGCACCAGGGTCGAGCCGAAAGCGAGGCCGGGCTTCGGATTGAGCTTGCGTATCTCGCCGATCATGTCGGCAAGATCCTCGTCGCCGACGCCGCAGATTTTTTTCAAGTTCGCAAGCTGCCTATTGGCCAGCAGGGGCAGGTTTTCCACCAGCGCCCGCATGGCCGGGTCGAACCGGTCGCGCTCCTTGAGCTGGATGGCGAGGCATTCGTTGAGGTGGCGCGCGCAGACGCCAGCCGGATCGAAAGTCTGCAGGATAGCCAGCACCGCCTCCACCTCGGCAAGCGGCGCGCCGAGCTTTTCCGCGACCGTTTCCAGATCGCCGGTGAGGTAGCCGGCCTCGTCAACCAGATCGATCAGGTATTGGCCGATCATGCGGTGAGTCGGATCGGCGATCGCCAGCGTGAGCTGTTCGGCGAGGTGATCGGCCAGCGTCGTCTCGGCGGAGACGAAGGCTTCGAGGTTGTAGTCGCCCTGCCCGCTGCTGCCGGCGCCGGCGCCCGTGCCGGCCCATTCGGAAGGTGGTGACGGCGGGGGCGTGTCAGTGCCTGGGCGCGCATTGGCCTGGCCAGAGTCCTCGGGAAAGACATTGTCCAGGCCAGTGCCCAGCCGGTCCTCCATGGCGGTGCGACTGGTTTCCAGATCCTCGCCCAGCCAATCACCGGCCTGGGCATCTCCCTCCGGCGCCGCTTCGCGCTCCGGTTCTGGCGCAGGCTCGGCCGCAGCCTCGCCCTCGGCTGCACGATCAAGCAGAGGGTTGCGTTCCAGCTCCCCTTCGACAAAGGCGGCGAGATCGAGATTTGAGAGCTGCAGCAGCTTGATGGCCTGCATCAGCTGCGGCGTCATCACCAGCGCTTGGCCCTGGCGAATCTGGAGTTTTTGCGTCAACGCCATCAAGTTTGCCCAGACTGGTCCGATTCTTGCTTAACCGGTTCTTTTATACCAGTTTGGGGCCTGGGCGGAACCGCCTTTCGCCGAGCGTGATTAAAGCTGGAAATCCTCGCCCAGATAGAGCCGCCGGACGTCCGGATTATTCACGATGTCGTCGGCGCGGCCCTCCATCAGCACCTGACCCGAATAAATGATGTAGGCGCGGTCAGTCAGGCCCAAGGTCTCGCGGACATTGTGATCGGTGACGAGCACGCCGATGCCGCGGTTGGTCAGGTGCCGCACCAGCGTTTGAATGTCGCCCACGGCGATGGGGTCGATGCCGGCGAAGGGCTCGTCCAGCAGCATATAGCTCGGCCGTGACGCCAGCGCGCGGGCGATCTCCACCCGGCGACGCTCGCCGCCCGACAGTGCGATCGAGGGGGTTTTACGCAGGCGGGCGATGTTGAATTCATCGAGCAGCGCATTGAGATCGGCTTCACGGCGGCGGCGATTAGGCTCTACCACTTCGAGCACGGCGCGGATGTTGTCCTCGACATTCAGGCCGCGGAAGATGGAGGCTTCCTGCGGCAGATAGCCGATGCCGAGCCGCGCGCGCTGATACATGGGCAGGCCGGTCACGTCGTGGCCGTCGAGCTCGATCCGCCCGTGGTCGGCCTTGATGAGCCCGGTAATCATGTAGAAGACGGTGGTCTTGCCGGCCCCATTGGGCCCGAGCAAGCCTACGGCTTCGCCGCGTCTGACATAAAGGCTTGCCCCCTTGACCACCTTGCGGCCGGCGAAGCTCTTCTCCAGGCCGTTGGCGGCGAGATAGCCCTGCTGCTGGGTCACGGCCCGGCTACCGGTGTCATCCGGCGTGGCCCGCTGTTGGCGTCCGCCTCCACCCCCCGCTCCCTCGACGGCGAGGGACATGGGCTGCGCGGCAAAAGCGCCCTGCATCGGCCAGCGGCCGGCTTTCTTGCGTTTAGTCCGCCCAGGGCGCCGGCGGCTTCCGAACAGTGCGAGAAGGGTGCGCACCTTGCCTCAACACCGTGTTGTGATCATTGGCGACACCGGCCACATAAATCCGTCGTCGCGCCGGTGATAGTCGCTCCCCTGCGCGCTTTCAATGCAGCCAGGATGTCGCAAGCTCAGTTCGCCCCCGGTGGTTTTGGAGAATTTTTGCCGTCCTCCGCCCGCCCCCCGCGCTGGAACAGGCCTTGGACACGGCCGCCTTCCACGCGCGAGACGCCGGTGGTCAGGTCCACGATGAGCCGCTCGCCCCGCAACACATTCTGGCCGTCGCTGATGACCACATTCCCGACCAGCGTGACCGTGTTGGCGCGCATATCGAAAATACCTTTGTCGCCGGTGGCGGTCTGGTCCTTTTGCTTGACGATGACGTTGCCTTGCGCGTCCAACCGCTTGATCTGCGATGTGCCGCCCGGGCCGGGCTGCACCACTGTGACGCTGCCGGTTTTGATGCTGGCGGCGTCCTCATACCGCACCACCAGCGTCTGGCAGCGCATGTCGGTATCGCCCTGGATCACATGCACGTTGCCGGTGAAAGTCGCCACCTTGTCTTTGTCGCGGACTTCCAGGGTCGCCGCCTCAATCTGCACCGGTTGGCCACGGTTTTGGGAAAATCCTTGCAGCGCATTGGGCGGGCCCAGATTCGCCGGGGCGCTGCGCGGTGCCGTGGGCGCGCCCGGTCGCGCGCCTTGCGCGTTCGCGCCGCAAATCATCACGCTGCTCACGATGGCAACGGTCATCAAGAAGGCAGCTCGGCGGCCAGGCATCGGTTTCCGCAACGTCATCGCGCCGCTCCCGGCTGGCCATCACCCGATGCGTTTTCCAGCCTCATGTTGACTACGACGCCCTTATCGAAGCGAATGAGATCGCCGTTCTGAACCAGCTCAAATCGATTGGCATTAACCGTGCCGTTGAGCATCTTCAACCTCACCGGTTTTTCCGAAACCACGTTGCCGGTGCGCGTGTCGATCGCGGCTTCGTCGAAATAGCCTTCGTAGTTCGACGACGTCACGACGATGTCGCGCTGAAGCGTGAGGAGCTCTTTCTTGGTGTCGAGAAGCCCAATCATCGCCGACAGCTTCATCGTTGAATTTTCCTCCATCTCCACCACCGCGGTGACGTCCTGGAGCTCGATGATGCCGGGCCGAGTCAGATCCTGTGCGGCTGCCCCCGCGGTGAGATCGTAACGGCGAGAGTTGCGGGTGAAGCCCGACAGCTTGGGATTTGCCATCTTGATCTTGGTGCCGGACACGACCACGTCGCCGACGCTGATCGGCAGCCGGCTGAGCATGCGCAGGGGATTGAGCCAGGTCGCCAGCGCCAGCACCAGCCCGCCAATGACGACCGCCACCGGAATGCCGATGCGCAGCAGGCGCACCCGCCGGCTATTGCGGGCCGCGGCGCGGAAGCGGCGCGCGTCGTCGCCTCTCTGAGTTGCCTGAAAGGCGCGGGTTTCCCTCCCGTGGTTCCCGTAGGCGGCGCTCATGCGTCGTTAACCAATGGATTAACCAATGGATTCTCCCCCCTCGTCGGCTCGAAACGCTGCTTGAGCTTCGGAGACGCAACCATCTATTGGGCGAATATGGCTTAGCTGCGACGATAGCGGAGAAAGCTCAGGAATGGGCGAAGATATCGTCTTGCGCCCAACCGGCAAGATCAAGCCGCACACGGTCGGGCAGGAAACGGAAGCATGCTGCCGCGAGCGCGTCGCGCCCCTCCCGCGCCAGCATGGCGTCGAGCTTGGTCTTCAAGGCGTGCAGATGCAGCACGTCGGCCGCGGCATAGGCGATTTGCGGGTCGGAGAGTTGTTCGCTGCCCCAGTCGGAGAGTTGCTGCTGCTTCGACAGGTCGCTGCCCGTGAGCTCGCGCGCCAGATCTTTCAGCCCATGCTTGTCGGTATAGGTGCGCGCAAGGCGCGAGGCGATCTTGGTGCAATAGACCGGCGCCGGCATGACGCCGAAGGTCTTGAACAGCATGCCCATGTCGAAGCGGGCGAAGTGAAAGATTTTCAGGATCGATTTGTCCGCCAACAGCCGCTTGAGGTTCGGCGCGTCGGCGGCGCCCGGCGGGATTTGCACCACGTCGGCGCTGCCGTCCCCGGGCGAAAGCTGGACCACGCAGAGCCGGTCGCGATGGGGATCGAGGCCCATGGTTTCGGTGTCGATCGCGACCGCGCCCGAATAGCCCGACAGATTCGGAAGGTCGCCACGGTGCAGGCGGACAGTCATTCAGTTTCTCCGGCCCAAAGCGATGCCATTGCCGCATTTCCAATTTCAGTATCGCCGGGCGTCAGATGGCATAACATATCGCAGCGATTCCAAGAAGATTGGCACGCACCCGCATGACCGGCCCTTGCGTCTTATAAGGCAATGTCTTATATTCAAGCCATGAGGGTCGTGGCGGCCCCCGGCTATGACCGGCGCGCCCGCAAACTTTTGACTCCAGCCAAGCGGACGGCCGCGGAGCTGGAAATTGCCGTGGCGCCGACGGCATGGCCGGTGATCGCCGGCACAGGCGGTGCGCGCAAGGCGCGGGCCGCCCGCGGCGGCAGAGGCAAGAGCGGAGGTGTGCGCGCATCATCTACTACGTCGTGAGCCGCCGCGATGTCCTGTATCTGCTTGACATCTATGCGAAAAGCGCCAAGGAGGATTTGAGCAATGCCGAAAAGCGTGAAATCCGCAAGCTCATCGCGGCGCTCCAAGACTAAGCATAGCGCGCTTGGCCGCAGGCTGATCGCGGGACTCAAGCACGCTCTCGCGGATGCTCGCGGCGAGACGATCTTGCCGAGCTACAACGTAGAGGTCCCGGAAAATGTGGACGTAGCTGCGCTGCGTCGGCGGCTTGGATTGTCGCAGGCAGCGTTTGCGCGCTCATTTGGACTCGAGGTGACCGCCATTCACGCTTGGGAACAAGGTCGCCGCCGCCCGGATCGCGCGGCGCGCGTACTACTTGCCGTCATCGAGAAAGAACCGGAGGCGGTGCGCCGGGCGCTGGCGGGATAGATCGCGCCGCTGATGTTGGTGCCCAGGAGAGGAATGCGCGTCCCTTCCCTCTACTCATTGAGTTTACTACGAAATTTACAGTCGGCCCGCAACATGTATGTCAGGCCTGTTGAGAGGACTGAAACGCCCTCGGGCGGACCCGACGATGCGAAGGACAGTGGATCGACCGCGTTCATGGCCGCCAACCGCCGAGGACAATTGTTCTCAACATGGATTCGAGTGTCAGCCCCACTTATGGCGATCAGGAGGGCATGGCCTACAATGGGCACTTCGCCTGCACCTGCTATCATCCGCTGTTCGTGTTCAACCAGTTCGGCGATCCGGAACGTTGCGCGCTTCACTCCGGCAACGTCCACTCAGCACACGGTTGGCAGGAGGTGGTGGAACCGACCATGGCTCGCTACCGAGGCAAGTTCCAGCGCCGCTACTTCCGCGCCGATGCCACCTTCGCGAATCCTGAGGTCTACGAGTTCCTGGAGACCGAACGCTACAAATACGCGATCCGGCTGCCTGCCAATCAGATTCTTCAACAGAGGATCGGCTGCCTGCTCAAGCGCCCTGTCGGTCGCCCTCCCATCGAGGTCCGGCGGTACTACACCAACTTCAGCTATCAGGCCTAGAGTTGGACAAAGCCGCGCCGCGTGGTGGCCCGCCTATGGCTTCCGGGGAACTCCGCCGTATGCTATCGTCCACGCCATTCCGGAGTTCATCTAGGGAATGTCAGCGAAATGCAAGGAAACAAGCCTGTTTCTTTTCTCGACGCTGGCTTCAACTGGGGAGATCTTCTCGACCTCGAAGGCGAACTCACCGAAGAGGAACGTAGAGTACGCGACATAGCGCGCAGTTATGCGCAGGAGAAGCTGCTCCCGCGAGTCATCGACGCCTATCTGGAGGAGAAGGCCGATCGCGCGATCTTCAACGAGATGGGCGAACGCGACTTGCTTGGCCTTACCCTCCCGGAACAATACGGCGGTGCAAGTGCGAGTTACGTCGCGTACGGACTCGTCTCACGCGAGCTGGATCGCGTCGATTCAGGCTATCGTACGATGATGAGCGTGCAGTCCGCGCTTGTCATGTACCCGATTTATGCCTATGGCGACGAGCGTCAGCGGCAAACCTACCTCCCCAAACTCGCCAGCGGCGAATGGGTGGGCTGCTTCGCCCTCACCGAACCCGATGCCGATTCCGATCCCGCCGGCATGAAGACGCGGGCCGAAAAGGTTCCTGGCGGATACCGGCTGAGCGGCGCGAAGACCTGGATCTCCAATTCGCCGATCGCCGACGTGTTCATCGTCTGGGCGAAGTCGACCGCGCATCGCGGCGACATCCGCGGCTTCATCCTCGACAGGAGCATGGCGGGGCTGTCCGCGACCAAAATCGGCGGCAAGCTGTCGCTGCGCACCTCCATCACCGGCGATGTGGCGATAGACGACGTCTTCGTTCCCGACCAAAACCTGCTGCCCGGCGCGTCCGGTCTGAAAGGCCCGTTCGATTGCCTAAACCGTGCGCGCTACGGCACCTCCTGGGGCGTGATGGGCGCCGCCGAGGATTGCTGGCATCGCGCGCGTCGCTACACGCTCGAGCGCAAGCAATTCGGTCGCCCGCTGGCGGCGACGCAGTTGGTACAGAGGAAGCTCGCCGACATGCAGACGGAGATCACGCTGGGCCTGCAGGGAGTGCTACGGCTCGGCCGGCTGATGGACGAGGGCCATGCTGCTCCCGAACTGATCTCGATGATGAAGCGCAACAATTGCGGCAAGGCGCTCGACATCGCGCGCATTGCCCGTGATATGCACGGCGACAGCGGCATCAGAGTCGAATGTCACGTGACACGGCACCTGCAAAATCTCGAAACTGTGAACACTTACGAGGGCACGCACGACATTCATGCGCTGATCCTCGGCCGCGCGCAGACGGGGATTCAGGCATTCGGCTGAATGCGTCCGGGCTCTAGAAGGGGGACAGGCATGGACAAATTGGCTTTCGGGGTGACGATGATGGTCATCGGCATCGGGGGGACCTTTTTCACCCTCGCTATCCTCATCTGGTCGATCCAGCTCCTGAAAAAGCTCTTCCCGTTGACCGCCGAGGACGGCGGCAAGAGCAAGCAATCCTAGGTGGGGGTCCTATCATGCTCGCAGAAATCCTGACCGGTCTGTCCGGCCTCACCGAGGGCGTCCAGTTCCTGTTCACGCTGGGCGGTCTCAAGAACGTGGTGATGCTGCTGATCGCCGGCGTGCTGCTCTATCTCGGCGTCAAGAAGGAGGTCGAGCCGCTGCTGCTGGTGCCGATCGGCTTCGGCTGCCTGCTCGCCAACATCCCGATGAGCGAGCTTATGCACCAGGGCATCGACACGGGCGCCAGGCAGGTGTTCGAGATCATCGGCACGCCCGACGCCGCCAAGGCGCTGATGAAGGAGGACACGGGCTTCCTGCGCTCGATCTACAATGCGGGCATCGCCAACGAGCTGTTTCCGCTGCTCATCTTCATCGGCATCGGAGCGATGACCGATTTCGGGCCGCTGCTGGAGAACCCGAAAATCCTGCTGTTCGGCGCCGCCGGCCAATGCGGCATCTTCCTCACGCTGCTGCTGGCGCTGGCGCTCGGCTTCCCGCATTTGCAGGCGGTGAGCATCGCCATCATCGGCGCCTGCGACGGGCCAACCGCGATCTATGTCGCCTCGCAATACGCGCCGGAGCTCCTGGGGCCGATTTCGGTCGCCGCCTACTCCTACATGGCGCTGGTGCCGATCATCCAGCCGCCGATCATGAAGGCGCTGACGACCCATAAGGAACGCACGACGCACATGCCCAAGGTCAAGCGCACGGTGTCGCCGACCGTGAAGGTCGTGTTCCCGATCGCCGTCACCATCGTCACCGGGCTGATCGCGCCCAAGGGCCTGCCGCTGATGGGCGCCATCATGCTCGGCAATTTCATGCGTGAAGCCGGCGTGGTGGCGCGCCTGACCAAGGCGTCGGAGAACGAGATCGCCAACATCGCGACCTTGTTCCTCGGGATCGCCATCGGCGCGACCATGGGGGCAGAGGCTTTCCTGAAGCCGACCACCCTCACCATCTTCGCGCTCGGCTTCGTCGCCATCTGCCTCGACACGGTGGTGGGCGTGCTGTTCGGCAAGCTCTGGTATCTGCTGTCGGGCGGCAAGATCAATCCGCTGATCGGCGCCGCCGGCATCTCCGCCTATCCGATGGCCGCGCGCGTCGTGCAGACGCAGGGCCAGCGCTACGACAAGCATAACTTTCTCCTGATGCACGCCATGGGCGCCAATACGGGCGGGCAGATCGGCTCGGTCGCCGCCGCCGCCGTCATGCTCTCCGTGCTCAAAGGCATGGGGCTGATCTGATCCGTGTCCCGGGCGCGGAGCGTTATGCAGGTGGTGCGCTGCATCCGGGACAGGCTGCTACCCCTTGATGATGCGCGGTAGCAGCATGTGGTGGCGCGGGCAGATCGATTTCGGATTCTGATGCGCCGCCCCGGCGAACGCCTTGAGATAATTGCGCAGCGCTTTGAGGTCGACGATCTCGTCGACGAAACCGTGCTGCGCGCAATAGGCCGGACGCGACGTGTCGTAGTACTTCTTCGCCATCTCATTCATCTTGTCGGCGATCGGCTGCAGCGGCTTGCCCGCATCCTTATCCTTGATGGCGCGCCGGGCATAGGTCGCGACCGCCGCGGTCTCGCCGTGCATGACGTAGATTTCAGTCGCTGCGGTGCCGAGCGTGAAGGCGTTGTGGCGGTTGGCGGTGGGGCCGCCCATGATATAATGGGCGGCCGCGCTGCCCTTGCGCAGTACCACCAGCATCATCGGCACGTCGGTCTGTTGGATCGAATAGATGAGCGACTGGCCGAGACCGAGCAGCTCCGCCTTCTCGGCGAGATCGCCGACGTCGATGCCCGTCGTGTCCTGGAACCAGATGATCGGCACCCGGTCGCGCCCGCACAAGGTCACAAACTCGTTCATCTTGATCAGGCCCTGGCGATAGAGCTTGCCGCCGATGCCCGGATAGTTCGCGTATTCGGGATAGCCCTTCGGCAGCAGGCCCTGCCGGTTGCCGATGACGCCGACCAGCATGCCGTCCACCTTGACGAGTCCGGTGTAGATCTCCGGCCCGTAATCCGGCCGGAACTCCATATGCTCGCTGCCGTCGACTAGGCGCGCGAGGAGCTCGTCGAAGATGTACGATTCCTTCTGGTTGACGGGCAGCAGATGGTAGAGGTCGCTCGCGGCGAGACGGGGCTCGGCTGGCTCTGCCACGCGGAAGAACATCGGGTCGTAAGCCGGGATCGCCCGCATGTACTCCTTGATGCCGTCGAGCACCCCGGTCTCCTCGTCAAAGACGCGGGTGAAGAAGCCGGTGTCGCCGTAATGGGTCTCGACCCGGCCGGGCGGACGCTCGCGGATGTTGCGGGTGTTGGCGATCAGCTCTTCCAGTCCCTCGAGGTCGAAGCCGCCCTTCGGTGACATGCCCGACACGATGCCGACGCCGCCGACGGCGATGTTGGCGTCCTTGTGCGCAAGCAGGATGGTCGAGCTGATTCCCTGATAGCCCCCGCCGGCCGGATTGGTGCCGTAGATGCCGGCCAGCACCGGAATTCCGGCCTGCTCCAGCTCAGCATGGCGGAAGAAACACGTGCCGGAGCCGCGCCGGTCGGCATAGAACTTCTCCTGATCGGGGAGCTTCACGCCGCTGCAGTTGACGAGCCACACGAGCGGGATGTGCAGGCGCTTGGCGAGATTGGTCACGCGCAGGATGTTCTCGGCCTGGCCGGGAATCCAGGCGCCGGCGAGCACCTTATTGTCGAAGCCGATGATCACCGCCCAGCGGCCGGAGATCTTGCCGATTCCGTCAACCACATTGGTGGTGCCTTCCTCGTTCTCCTCCGGATTGTACAGGCTGTGCAGCGGGCACCAGGTTCCCTTGTCGACCAGATAATCGAGTCGCTGCCACACGGTTAACGAGCCACGCTGATTGATGGTGGCGGCAGGAATGCCGACCTCCTCGCGTGCCTTGCGGGCGGCGGCGATCTCAGCCTCCACCGCCTCAAGCTGCTCCCGGCTGTCCTTGGTGCGGATGATGCGGTTTTCCTTCAGCTCCTTGCCGAAGCTGGGCATTTTCTCAAAATACGGTCTCATTTCATCAGGCTCCCAATGATTCCGTCATTCCGGGACACGCCGAAAGCGCGACTCCGGAATGATCATGAAACCTATCTCCATCGCCGGCGCTATTCGCGGTTGGGCGTGAAGCCGCATGCCATTCCCGAGATGATGATCTTCTGTATGTTGGAGGTTCCTTCCACCACCTGCAGCGACTTGGCGTCGCGATAGAAACGTTCGGCCGGATACTCGGTCGAGAATCCGTAAGACCCGAATATCTTCATGCACTCGTTCGCTGCGTGAACCGCAGCCTCGGAGGCGGAAAGCTTGGCGACTGAGGTTTCATACTGGCTCGGCTTGCCTTGGTCCTTCAGCCACGCGGCGCGGTAGACCAGCATTTGCGCGGCGTGATGCTCGACCACCATCTCGGCGATCTGCGCCTGGACCATCTGGTGGTGCGAGATGGCCTTGCCGAACTGCGTGCGCTCGTTGGCATAGTTGATGGCGAGATCGAGCGCGCCGCCGGCGACGCCGAGCGCGCCCGCCGCGCAGCCGAGCCGAGTCTGGTTGAGCTGCCACATGCAAATGCGGAAGCCGTCGCCCGGCTGGCCGAGCACGTTCTCCTTCGGCACCTGCATGCCCTCAAACACGAATTCGCCGGTCGGGGCACAGTGCAGGCCGAGTTTGGTCTCGATGGCGCGGGCGGTGCAGCCCTTCATCTTTTTCGGCTCGATGATGAAGGCGGTCATGCCCTTGTTGCCGGCCGACTTGTCCGTGTAGGCATAGAGCAGCCCAGCGTCGCCCACTTGCGCCTGCGAGATCCACATCTTGTTGCCGTGCACCTCCCAATGGTCGCCCTTGTCGATGGCGTGGGTCTTCATGCTGGCCACGTCCGAGCCAGTGTTCGGCTCGGTCATGGCGAAGAATCCGAGTTGGGTGCCGGCGACCCAGCCGGGGACATATTTCTTCTTCTGTTCCGCGGTGCCGAACTTGGTCACTGTCAGCGCGGGCCCCAGATTCTGCATGTTGAATGGCAAGCGCCAGGACGCCGAGACCCTGGCGATCTGCTCGGCCATCAGCACCGACTCCATGAAGCCTATGCCGCTGCCGCCCAGTTCCTCGGGGAGCGCGCAGGAGAAGAAGCCAAGGGCGCCCATCTTGGCGACGCGATCGGCCCGGAACTCGTGCTTGCGCTCCTCTTGCGCGAGCGTTGGCGCGATCTCCTCGGCGGCGAACCGCCGGGCCATGTCCTGGATCATTTGCTGTTCTTCGGATAGCTCGAAATTCATCGCTGCCCTGCTCCGCTCTATGCCCCGCCGTTTGTCATTCAATCACGATTATGACGTCATCTTCCTCGGCCTTGTCGCCCTTCTTCATCCGGATATCCTTGATGGTGCCGGCACAGGGCGAGTACACTAGGGTTTCCATCTTCAGCGCCTCGATGACGAGAAGCTCATCCCCCTCCTCCACCTTCGCGCCGACTTCGACGAGCACGGACGAGATGATTCCGGCCAGCGGGACCCGGATTTCTTCCGCCATGGTTGTTCCCTTTTCAATTTGAGCTCAGTTGTGGTCGAATTTCCAAAAACACATTCGCGCGATGGTAGTGCCGATGGCACCGACGATACTGCTGATGAAGAGTTTGATCATGTCCCCCATGCGCATTGCCCTTTGATCCTATGCCGCCCAGCCTCCGGCGTTGATAGACCGACCCAAATGCTGGCAGCCGCACCAGCATCGCCATGAGGTCCCAACCTCGACCGAACATTGGGCGGACGCCGCAAACCTGAAACTCTTACAGCCTACCGAAGACAGCTGATTTGTCGTGGATCAAATAACCTGATGACGCCGTCACCCGAGCAGACGACCTCCATTCCCGCGCTAATCATCAGATTCTTCCGGCTTTTCCGGAGCGCGCATGCCGCTCATAACGGTCTGGCTGGAGGTTCGAGTCCTCCCGGGACCAGCTCTGCGGTCGGTGCAGCTAAAGCCCATCGACGGCTTTGCATAGCGCTTGTTGACAACACAAGCGTCTACGACGGGATCGCCAAAGACCTCGCCCCATTCGGCGAAGCCGGGGTTAAGGGAGTTCGTTTGTATGGCGGACATTCCATGAACGATCGATTCAATTTCAATTCGTTCTTGCGGCTAACATTGCAAAATGAAAGGAGGGGCCTCTTGGGAAAGGCATTTTCGCTACACACAACGATACGTGTTTTCGCAATGGACAGATCCTGGAAAATTTGGCTAAAGACCGGATGCCGGACACGAGAAGGGAAACCATCGGATGTCGCTTGCTGCAGTCGGGACGACGCGCTCCCGGGTCATAACGTCTGACATCGTTCGCCACGACTGGGCGCGCGAGGAAGTGCGAACTCTGTTCGCGCTGCCGTTTCCCGAGCTGATTTTCCGCGCCCAGACAATCCACCGCGCGCATTTTGATCCATGCGAGGTGCAGATCTCGACGCTCTTGTCGATCAAGACCGGGGGGTGCACCGAGGACTGCGGCTACTGCCCGCAGAGCGCCCATCACGACACGGGCGTGAAGGCCGGGAAGCTGATGAGCATTGACTCGGTTCTGGCCGAGGCGAAGGCGGCCAAGGCCGGTGGCGCCAGCCGCTTCTGCATGGGTGCGGCGTGGCGAAGCCCGAAAGACCGTGATCTCGACCAGGTCTGCGCCATGGTCGAGGGCGTCAAGGCGCTCGGGCTCGAGACCTGCCTCACGCTCGGCATGCTGACCGACGAGCAGGCGAAGCGCCTCAAAGGCGCCGGTCTCGATTACTATAACCACAATCTCGATACCTCGCCCGAATATTACGGTGAGATCATCACCACGCGGACCTATCGGGACCGGCTCGACACGCTTGAAGCCGTGCGCGAGGCCGGCGTCAACGTCTGCTGCGGGGGTATCGTTGGTATGGGCGAGACGCGAGAGGATCGCGTCGGCATGATTACGACGCTCGCCAACCTGCCGGTCCATCCGGAATCGGTGCCGATCAACATGCTGGTGCGGGTCGAGGGCACGCCGCTTGCGGGCGTGAACGCGCTCGATACAATCGAATTCGTGCGCACCATCGCGGCCGCCCGCATCACCATGCCCGCATCGATGGTGCGCCTCTCAGCCGGCCGAGAGGACATGAGCGAGGAGACCCAAGCTCTGTGCTTCTTCGCCGGGGCCAACTCGATCTTCTACGGTCCGCTTCTGCTCACCACGGCCAACCCGGAGCGCGACCGCGACATGCGGCTTTTCGACAAGCTCGGCCTCAAGCCGATGTCGGAGTGACCGACGCTGGCGCCACGGGGAGGCACGGCCTCACAAACCGGCTGCATTCGGATTGTATTATTGCAGCATCGAGCCGAAATGACTCGCAATCCGAGCCACCAATTGAGTTTGCTATGATTGGCACCCCACGAGCAAGCAACAGCCGGTCCACCAAGGAACCAAGTGGCTTCTCAAGCTGTCCCGGCTCTTCTGTCCCGTTCAGTTCTGTCAAATATCGCTCTGCGGCTTCCCAGTGAGCTTCCTCTTCGGCTTGCAAGACTGAGACTCGCCGCCAGCCGCCCTCAGGCGACTGCTCAAGCGCGACTGTGCGACCACTCCGCGGGGTTGGTCCATGCTCGGTAAAGCTCACCAGCGAGCGCCGTAGCCTGCCTATGCGTCAGGGAGACTGGCGACCTCTCTCGTAACGCTTGCCATCCCTTTTCGAGATGAGCGGCAACTGCGGCTTGGCGTACTTTCGCTTCGGCCGGATCGGTCGTACGGAGCGAAAACCGAACCGCGTCTGAGCCCGCTCGCAACGTCACGTGATGAAACGAGTCGCCCAAAGGAATCGCGAGACGAACTCCACCAATCTGCTGCTTCAGATCGGCGGGGATGCGTTGAACAAAATACGGAACGCGAGAGCCTTTTCTTCGCACCGGGCGGACCAGCCGAAAGAGCATTGTTGCGCACCCTTGTAGCACACTCGGGCAAGCACAACCCTCTGAAGGCACATAAGCTCTTGGATTTGCTACGGTGGGGAGCTTAGTGGTGCCCAGGAGAGGACTCGAACCTCCACGGCTTGCACCGCTAGTACCTGAAACTAGTGCGTCTACCAATTCCGCCACCTGGGCTGGCGCCGGACACATAAGAGCCCGTCTTTCGCCTTGTCAATCGACGCAAGCGCGCGGGCCCCGCGACCCCCTATACAGCCATGGTTCCATCCTGTATTCGGCAATCCGACACCCGTGGCGGGGCCAGGACAACGCATGACCCTCCAGACCAACGTCAACAAGCTCGTCACCATCTTCGGCGGCTCCGGCTTCATCGGCCGCCATGTCGTCCGCGCTCTGGCGAAACGCGGCTATCTCATCCGCGTGGCCGTGCGCCGTCCCGACCTGGCCGGTTATTTGCAGCCGCTTGGCCGGGTCGGACAGATCCATGCGGTACAGGCCAATCTGCGCTATCCGGCCTCGGTGGAGGCCGCCGTGCGGGACGCCGACGCGGTGGTCAATCTGGTCGGGGTGCTGTTCGAGCGCGGCCGCCAGCGATTTGACAGTGTTCATGCGCGCGGGGCGGAAACTGTCGCGCAGGCGGCTGCTACCCTTGGCGTTCCCCTGGTCCACATGTCGGCGCTTGGCGCGGACGAGAATTCGCCTTCGCTTTACGCCCGCACAAAGGCGGCCGGGGAAAAAATGGTGCTTGCCGTGGTCCCGACGGCAACCATTATGCGCCCGTCGATTATCTTCGGCCCCGAGGATAGTTTCTTCAACCGTTTCGCCGCCATGGCGCGCCTCTCGCCCGTGCTGCCGCTCATCGGTGGCGGCATGACCCGCTTCCAGCCGGTCTTCGCCGGCGATGTCTCTTTGGCCATCGCAGAAGCCGTGGACGGCAAGAGCAAGCCCGGCACGATCTACGAATTGGGCGGGCCGGAGACACGCAGCTTCAAAGAGTTGATGCAGTACCTGCTCGCGGTGATCGAGCGGCGACGGCTGCTGCTGCCCGTCCCCTTCCCGCTCGCCAAGCTGATGGCGTCCTTCACGGGCTTGCTGCCCAAGCCGCCGCTCACCACCGACCAGGTGAATCTACTCAAGCGCGATAACGTCGTCTCCGAGGAAGCGAATCGCGAGGGACGCACGCTGGAAGGTCTCGGCATCAACCCGGTTTCCATGCAGGTTGTCGTGCCTTCCTATCTGTGGCGCTACCGCAAGGCAGGGCAGTTCAGCGGCCACCTGGCACAATAGACGCGGGCGTGGTCACAGCCCGAGCGTAAGCGCGATCAGTCCGGCGCCGCCGACGATGATCCGCCACCAGGCGAACAGCGCGAAGCTGTGGCGCGAGACGTAATCGAGAAACGTCTTCACCACGATCCAGCCGCAGATGAAAGAGGCGACGAACCCCACCGCGATGACCAGCGTATTGTCGCCGCTCATTTCCGCTCGGCTTTTATAGAGTTCAAAGGCGAAAGCGCCGACCATGGTCGGCATGGCGAGCCAGAAGGAGAACTCCGCCGCCGAGCGGCGGTCCGCGCCGAACAGCATGGCGCCGATGATCGTCGCCCCCGCGCGCGACACGCCGGGTACCATGGAGATGCATTGGAACAGGCCGATGCCGAGATACATCGGCAGCGTGAACTTTGTCGCGTCGTGATAGCGCGCGTGCAGGGTCATGCGATCGACCCACAGCAGCACGAAGCCGCCGATGACGAGCGTGATGCAGACGATCCATACGTTGAACAACACGTCCTTGATGAAGCCGTATGCCAATGCGCCCACGACCGCCGCCGGAAGGAACGCCAGCAGCACGCCGATGACGAAACGGCGCGCCTGCGCATCGGTGAAAAATCCCGTCGCGAGCTTCACCAGGCGCACGAAATAGATCGACAGCAGGGCGAGAATGGCGCCGAGCTGAATCAGGATGGTGAAGGATTTGCCAAAAGCATCGTCGTCGAAGCCGAAGAAATGCTCCATCAGCAGCAGGTGCCCGGTCGAGGACACTGGGAGGTATTCGGTCAAGCCCTCGACGATGCCGAGGACGGCGGCCTTGATGAGATCGAATGACATGCGGGATGCTCTGGGGCTTGCGTGGCTCGACCGCTTGTGGCGCAACTGCGCAGACGGGGCAACGGGAAAGCCGCGCCTTGCACAAGTTGCTTGTTACTTCCGGCACTTATGGGGTTGCGCCGCGACTCCCGCTGCCGTACCTCGGCATGAGCCGACTCCAGGCGGCGGCGCATTTTTCCGGAGTTTGCTGATGAACTCATGCTGACGCTGTTTCATCATCCCTTCTGTCCGCATTCCCGCTTCGTGCGGATCGCGCTGAATGAATATGGCGCGGAGGCCCGCTGCGTCGAAGAACGGGTCTGGGAGCGGCGAGAGTCTTTTCTGGTGATGAATCCGGCGGGAACGACCCCCGTTTTGGTGGAGGACGGGCGGCCGCCGGTGCCCGGCGCCGCCATCATCGCCGAATATCTCGACGAGACCTTGGGAGACCGCGCCGGGGACCGCCGCCTGCTCCCCGGGGAGCCGGAGCGCCGCATTGAGGTGCGGCGGCTGGCCGGCTGGTTCAACGAAAAATTCTTCGCCGAAGTAAGCGGTCCCCTGGTCATGGAGCGCTGCTACAAACGCTACATGCCCAAGGAAGAGGGCGGCGGCCCCCCGGACACCGACGCCATACGCGCGGCGCGCGTCAATATCCGCTATCATCTGGCCTATATCGGCTGGCTGGTGCGCGAACGGAATTGGCTCGCCGGCGACCGGCTGAGCTTTGCTGATCTCGCCGCCGCAGCGCATCTGTCGGCGGCCGACTATCTGGGCGATGTGCCGTGGAGCGAAGACGAACCCGCGAAGACCTGGTACGCGAGGGTGAAGTCCCGCCCCTCGTTCCGGCCGATCCTGGCCGACATCATGGCCGGCATTCCGCCGTCGAAGACCTACGCCGACCTCGATTTCTGACCGACTCCCGCGCGCTTAAATCCGCGCTGGTACAGACTGCGCGGGAGCAAGGCTTCGACGTGGCCGGGGTGACGCGGCCCGACGCCATTCCACAAGCGCAGGAGCGGCTGGCACATTTCCTCGCCGAAGGTCTGCACGGCGACATGGACTGGATGCTGACGACCGCCGAGCGGCGCGGCGACCCGCGCGCGCTGTGGCCGCGGGCGCGCTCCGTCATCATGCTGGGGCTCAATTACGGACCCGATGAAAACCCGCTTGCCATCCTTGGCCGGCCGGATCGCGGCGGCATTTCGGTCTATGCGCGCGGCGAGGATTATCACGAGCTCATCAAGAAGAAGCTCAAAAGTCTCGCGCGCTGGCTGATCTCCACCGGCGGCGGCGATGTCAAAGTCTTCGTCGATACAGCAGCGGTCATGGAAAAGCCGCTCGCCGCCAGCGCCGGGCTGGGATGGCAAGGCAAGCACACCAATCTCATCTCCCGCGACTTCGGCTCCTGGCTGTTTCTCGGCGCGATTTTCACGACCCTGGAACTGCCGGCGGACGACGCTGAGCCTGACCGTTGCGGCACATGCCAAGCTTGCCTCGACATCTGCCCGACCGCCGCCTTTCCCGCGCCGTACCGCCTCGATGCCACGCGCTGCATCTCGTATCTGACTATCGAGCATAAAGGGCCGATCCCGCGCGAGCTGCGCCCGCTCATGGGCAACCGCATCTATGGTTGCGACGATTGCCTTGCCGTGTGTCCCTGGAATAAATTTGCTCAGCAAGGGCGTGAGGCAAAACTCTCCGCGCGCGAAGCCTTGCGCGCGCCACACCTGGCCGATCTTGCGCGCCTGGACGACGCGGCCTTCCGCGCGCTGTTTTCAAAATCACCGGTGAAGCGCATCGGCCGCGACCGCTTCGTGCGCAATGTGCTGATCGCGATTGGCAACTCCGGTGACATGGCGCTCGCGCCGGAAGCCGAACGGCTCCTGCATGATCCATCGCCGCTTGTGCGCGGCGCGGCGGTGTGGGCGCTGGGACGCCTGCTGCCGCGCAAAGAAGTGATGGCACGGGCAGAGGCTAGTCGAGCTACTGAAAACGATTCAGCGGTCATCGAAGAATGGACTGCGGCGCTGTCGGCACCATAGAATCAAAACTTCGCCAGCCGGCAAATCGCGCGTTCGGTGGAGAACAGCAACGCGCGATAACCGTCCTCTTCGTACATGGGATAGCCGTCGCGCTCAAACCGTTCGCGGACATAGCGCAGCACCGCCGCAGCATTCTCGAGCGTATTCGGCACAGTCTCGGCGATGCGAGCCGCCGCCTTCATTTCCGCGCAGCCCAAGGGTCCTTCGGCCGCGCATAGAGCGGCGAGACGTGCCGCACATACTGGACGAGCGAATGCCTCGGCGTCTCGCAGCGCCTTGTCCGCCGCGTCCTGCGCGGCCAAGAGCGCGGTCAGATCGGCGTAAACGCGGCGATGAGCGTCGATGGCGAGGGCGATGGGATCGAATGATGCAAGTGACGGCGAGACAGAGAGTGCAGGAACTCCGACGTCTACGAGCGTCCCCGTGAGCGCCGCACGACGGGTAAGTTGTCGAGTCTGTCGCAAAGCTAGCTCCAATTGCCGCGCACCCATCTCCGAGAATGAGCGCATGATGGTTTATATTCACCACATACGGTGATAAAATCACCTTATATGGCAAGATGATTGAGGTCAAGCAAAACGGTGATATTTTTACCGAATGAGTCCAGCACAATGCCGCATGGCCCGGGCGGCCCTAAATTGGACGACCAGCGATTTGGCTAAAGCGGCGGGTATTGGCGTCAACACCGTGAACCGATTCGAAGGCGGTTCGGACACGCGATTGTCCTCGATGAAAAAGCTGCGCCGGGCGCTTGAGGACGCGGGGATCGAATTCATCTCCGAGAACGGCGGCGGCGCGGGCGTCCGTTTCAAGACGCACGACAGCGACTAAATAACTAAAACTCTGCCACCGCTACCATCAGCCTTTCCAAATCCTCCGGCCGCGACAGGCGGTGGTCGCCGTCCTTCACCAGCGTGAGCACCACGTCGTCGCGGGCGAAGCGCGAGACAAGCTCCACCGTATGGTCCCAGGGCACGTCTTCGTCCTGCACGCCTTGCAGGACACGCACGGGGCAGCCGGTTTCGATCAGGCCGTCGAAAAGCAGATGGTCGCGCGCCTCCACGATCAGGCGGCGGGTAATCACGTAGGGCTCCTCCGAATAGGCGGACGGCTGCGACCAGGCGCCTTTCTGTTCGATCTCGCGCCTGACCGCCGGCGAAAACCGCTTCCACAAAAGCTCCTCGGTGAAATCCACCGCAGGCGCGATCAGCACCAGGCCGACCACCGAAGCCGGCGATGCGCGGCCTTTGCTCTGCCGCCGCAGCAACTCGCGGATAAGCAGCAGCGCCAGCCAGCCGCCCATGGACGAGCCGATCACCACCTGCGGCCCCGCGCAGCAGGTCGTGAACACCGCCACGCTTTCCTCCAGCCAGCGGCCAATGGTGCCATCGGCGAAGGCGCCGCCTGATTCCCCGTGTCCGGAATAGTCGAAGCGCGTGCAGGCACGGCCCTGCGCCTTGGCCCATTGGTCGAGGGCCTCGGCCTTCGAGCCGCGCATGTCGGATTTGAAGCCGCCGAGCCAGAATAGCCCGAGCGGGGCCCCGGCGCGCTGGCGCACGGCAATCATGCGGGCTTCGGCGCCGGTTCCTATCTGCACGGTTTTCAGGCAAGAATCGTCCATTCGCTCGCCCTTCGCGATTCGCCGATCGGGACCGGAGCCGACATCATCGCCGTGTTTCGCCTCAAGCCCGCATTGAACGCAAGAGGGTCGCCGGCCGAGCTCCGCGGCTTGGGCCTGCGGCGTTGCCGTCATGCCTGACCGGGCGCCCCTCATGAGCGCCGATCCCCGCGCCCATCGCGCTTTGCCGCGCACGCTGGCCGGCGCCACAATTTTGCAGATCGTGCCCGCGTTGCGTGACGAACCGGCGGCGCGCGCGGCGGTGGAAGTCGCCGTCGGCCTGCTGCAAAGCGGCGCGCGCACTCTCGTCGCCGGCGAAGGCGGCCCCTTGGTCGGAAAGCTGCAAACCGCCGGCGGCGAATGGATTCCGCTCGTCAACGATACGATGAATCCGCTCAAGCTGCGGCGCAACGCCAAGACGCTAGAACGGCTGGTCTCCGCCGAGCGGGTAGACATCGTGCATGCCTACAGCGCCGGCGCGGCCTGGAGCGCGCTCGCCGCCACCGCGCATATGCCGGTGTGGCTGGTCACCAGCCTCGGCGATGCGCCCGCGCCGTCAACCTGGTTGCGGTCGTTTTACGCAAGCGCGCTCACGCGCGGGGACCGTCTCATCGCATCCTCGTCCTATGTCGCAGGCCGCACGATCGGACGCTATGGCATTCCACGCGAGCGCATTGCCGTCGTCCCGCGCAGCGTCGATACCCGTTTCTTCGATCCGGCCGCGCTGGACGTGCGGCGGCTTGCCGCCTTCCGGATGGCCAGCCGGATCCACCGCGGCGAGCGCGTGGTCCTGCTGCCCGGCCGTCTCACCGCCGCCAATGGCCAGCATGTCCTTGTCGCCGCGGCGGGAATTCTCGCCGATCGGGGAATGCGCGGCGTGGTCTTCGTGCTTGCCGGCGACGACCAGAGCCATCGCAAATATGTCCGCGCGGTCATTGCCAAGATCAACAAGCTTGACCTTGAGCCGATCTTCCGCATCACCTCACTCTCCCACGATATGCCGGCCGCTTTCGCCGCGGCGCATGTGGTCGTGCTGCCGTCGCTGGAGTCGCCCATTTTGGGCCGCGTGGTGGCGGAAGCGCAGGCCATGGCGCGCCCAGTCATCACCACTCAAGTTGGCATCCTGCCCGAGAACGTGCTGGCGCCGCCCCGCATGCCGGACGAGTTGCGCACCGGCTGGGTGATCCGGCCTGGCCATCCGGTCGAATTGGCGTCCGCGCTCGCGGCGGCGCTGCTGCTCGACGACACGGCCTACCAGGCATTGGCGGCGCGCGCTCGACAATTCGCCCAATTCATGTTTTCAACCGAAAGCGTTGTGGCGGCGACGCGCGCCGTTTATACCTCGTTGCTGGCGCGCGACCGCTGAGCCCGCCGTATCCCGGCAACCCGATCGAAAATTGTCTCAGTTGAGGATTCCTGGTGAGCATTCGTTCCTCTGCCGGTGCTCGTTCCGAGGAATCAAAATCTTCCTCTCACGATACGAACGTCGTGCCGGATGCAGGCACGATTTCCGCCGAAAAGGCACTGACGGTGCTGATCGTCGTTCCCACGCTCGACGCCGGCGCGGCGGAGGCGGGCGCCGCGGAGCTTGTGCGTATCCTCGCGGGCGCCGGCCATCATCCGATTGTGGTGGCGCGCGGCGGCCGCATGGAATCCGAGATCGCGGCGGCGGGAGCGGAATTCATCCGCCTCGATGTCGCCAGCAAGAATCCGGCCGTGATTTTGCGCAATGCTTTGGCGCTTGCCCGTTTGATCCGCGCGCGCCGCTGCGACGTGATTCATGCGCATGGCCGCGCGCCGGCATGGAGCGCCTACATCGCGTCGCGCCTCACGCGCGCGCCTCTGCTCACAAGCTGGTACAAGGGCTTTCGCGAGCAGAACCCGCTCAAGCGGCTCTACAACGGTATCATGGTGCTTGGGCATCGCGTGGTGGCGGCGAGCGATGAGCTCGCCGAGCTGATCCATGACCGCTACGGCACGCCTTGGGATCGCATCGTCGTGGTGCCGGCGAGCGTCGATGTGGAAAAATTCGATCCGGCCGCCGTCTCCCCTGAGCGCATCGCCGCCATGCGCCGCGCCTGGGGCGCCGCTCCGGACACCAAGGTGATCCTCGTCCTAGGCCGCATGCTTCGCCGCAAGGGGCATCATGTGATGCTGCTGGCGGCGCAGCGGCTGAAGGCCATGGGGCTGCAGGATTTCATCTGCGTATTCGAGGATCTGGGCGCCACGCGCTACGCCGCCGAATTGTGGGATCTCGTGCTCGCGACCAATACCGCGGACGTAGTCCGCATGGCCGGGCCTGCCGAAGACCGGCCCGCCGTCTACGCCGCCGCCACCGTTGCCGTCTCGGCGGCGATCCAGCCAGAGGGAGTGCAGCGCGCCGTCCTGGAAGCGCAAGCCATGGCCTGCCCGGTCCTGGTATCCGACCTCGGGGCCGGCCCCGAGGTGGTGCTGGCGCCCCCGGCGGTGCCTGAGGAGCGGATGACGGGCTTGCGTTTTTCGACCGGCAACGACGCCGCGCTGGCTGCGGGCCTCATCCGTCTGTTTTCCATGCCGGATCAGGCGCGGCGCGGCATCGGCGCCCGCGGCCGGGAATGGGTCACGGCTCAATTCACCCCCTCTTTGGTGGCCGAGCGGATGCTGCGCCTCTATGGCGATGTGGTGAAACAGGCGCGGCGGGTGTGACCCATGGGTCACGCAGGTTGTTCCACGTCCGATTTCGCGGCGCATTGTCGTTGACTTATGCGTCTTTTCTCCCGATCTTTCGCCAGTCGCAACAACGATAGGAGAGCCGAGCCATTCGTCGCCCGATGAGAAGCGCGCTGCCCGCCCAGAAGGACGGGCCCCGCATCAACGAGGAGATCCGCTCCAGCCAGGTCCAGTTGATCGACCAGACCGGCCACAATCATGGTCCCACCGACATCCAAATGGCCTTGACCATGGCGCAAGAGGCCGGACTCGACTTGGTCGAGATCGCGCCGAATTCGGTCCCGCCGGTCTGCAAGCTTCTCGATTACGGCAAATATAAATATCAGGCCCAGAAGAAGGCCGCCGAAGCTCGTAAAAAGCAAAAAGTAGTCGAGATCAAGGAGATCAAGCTGCGGCCGATGATCGACGACCACGATTACGACGTGAAGATGCGCGCCATGCGCCGTTTCTTCGAGGAAGGCGACAAGGTGAAGATTACCTGCCGTTTCCGCGGCCGCGAAATGGCGCATCAGGAGCTCGGTGCCAAGCTGCTCGACCGCATCCGCGACGATGTCACCAGCATCGCCAAGGTCGAGCAGGATGCCAAGTTCGAAGGCCGGCAGATGGTGATGGTGCTGGCACCGCGCTGAGACAGGCGGCCCTAGTTGCGCGTGGCCTCCCATCGTCCGGAGCAGCCCTGCGTGGCGGCCTCGCCGGTCCAAGTACCGCCGCCCGCGGTTTGCAACAGCCTGCCGGCACCTACTGCCTGCTGTTCGCCGCGCTGCACGGTGACTTTGACTTGACCGCCGGAGTCGACCTTGCCGGAGATCTGCACGACCCCGCTACCCAGCACGGTGTCATACACCACCGTCCCGTTCATGATCTGCACCGGATAGCGATAGGATTGGCCGCAAGTGCCCGCCTCGGTGATGACGAGGACGCTCCAGCCTCCGTCAAAGGCTGACTGTGCGGGAGCCCGCGCGCCTGTAACAAAAATAACCGCAACGGCGAGGCTGAAAACGCATGGCCGTAACCAATCCAGCTTCATCCCAATCTCCTCAGAGCCGGAACAGCCGTGACGATAATAGCTGATGGCCTCCAGGCTATTATGACAATGCTTCCGCTTGCAAGGAAGTTCCGGGCCGCAGCGGCACGAGAGGAGCCAAACCCTTGTCTTTCCAGGCATCCTCTGCCATAACGCGGCCTCTCGCCGCCCGGCTAAAGGGCTGCCGTGGCGGCGTGAATGCTCAATCCGAGCAAGCTCAATTGGGAGCACCCGTCCGGTGGCCGAGGGCCTTTGCCCATGTGCCAAGCCGGCAAAGGAGAGCCAAATGCCCAAGATCAAGACCAAATCGGGCGCCAAAAAGCGCTTCAAGATCACCGCGACCGGCAAGGTCCTCTATGCCCATCGGGGCAAGCGCCACGGTATGATCAAGCGGACCAAGAAGCAGATCCGCCAGCTCCGTGGGACGGCCGTGCTATTCAAAACCGACGGCGACAACATCAAGAAGTATTTCTTGCCGAATGGCTGATCGCCCAAGGCCGTCTCGCGCGGCCGCCTGAACCGACCCTATTCACGTCATTACTGGAGATCAGCCATGGCACGCGTCAAACGCGGCGTCACTTCACACGCCAAGCACAAGAAAACTCTCAAGGCCGCCAAGGGTTTCTATGGCCGCCGCAAGAACACCATCCGCATCGCCAAACAGGCGGTGGAGAAGGCCAACCAATACGCCTACCGCGACCGCAAGCGCCGCAAGCGCACCTTCCGCGCGCTGTGGATTCAGCGGCTGAACGCGGCGGTGCGCCCCTTCGGCCTGTCCTATAGCCGCTTCATCGACGGCCTCGCCAAGGCGGGCGTGTTGGTGGACCGCAAGGTATTGTCCGATCTCGCCATTGCCGAGCCGGCGGCGTTCCAGGCGATCGTGGAGAAGGCGAAAGCTGCCCTGCCGGCGTGAGTGCTTTAAAACGTCATGGCCGGGCTTGTCACCGCAAGTCGGGTTTACCTGACTTGCGGCAGTTGATATTGCAGAACTCGGGCAAGCCCGAGTTCTGATGCCATCCACGTCTTTCTAAATAGCGTCTTCCAAGTCGTGGATGCCCGGGACAAGCCCGGGCATGACGATGAAACAGAGCGACAGGCCGCGTTCTGCCATGTCCGATATCGCGCAACTGGAGAAAGAACTTCTTGCCGCCATCGCCGCGGCTAGCGACGAAGCCGCGCTGGAAGCCGTGCGCATTGCAGCGCTCGGCAAGAGCGGCTCGGTGTCCGCGCTGCTCAAAACGCTCGGCGCCATGACGCCCGAGAAGCGCAAGGAAAAGGGCCCGGCGATCAACGGCCTCAAGGATCGCGTCACCGCCGTCATCGACGCGCGCAAGGAAGCATTGAAGGACGCCACTCTCAATGCGCGGCTGAATACCGAAACCATTGATGTCACGTTGCCGACGCGCGAGAGCCCGGCGGAAACCGGGCGCGTGCATCCCATCAGCCAGGTGGTGGATGAGTTGACCGTCATTTTCGCCGATATGGGCTTCGCCGTAGCCGAAGGTCCCGACATCGAGACCGACGACAATAATTTCACCAAGCTGAATTTTCCCGAGGGCCATCCGGCGCGGGAGATGCACGACACGTTTTATTTCAACCCGAAGCCCGACGGCTCGCGGCTCTTGCTGCGCACGCACACCTCGCCGGTGCAGATCCGCACGATGCAGGCGAAGAAGCCGCCCATCCGCGTGATCTGCCCCGGCCGCACCTATCGCAGCGACAGCGACCAGACCCACACGCCCATGTTCCATCAGGTTGAGGGGTTGGTGATCGACAAGAGCGCGCATCTCGGCCACCTGAAATGGATCCTGCAAGAATTCTGCAAGGCTTTCTTCGAGGTCGATCAGGTGAAGATGCGCTTCCGCCCCTCTTTCTTTCCTTTCACCGAGCCGTCGCTGGAAGTCGATATCCAATGCAGGCGCGATAAGGGTGAGATCCGTTTCGGCGAAGGCGAGGATTGGCTGGAAATCTTGGGCTGCGGCATGGTGCATCCCAATGTGCTGCGCAACTGCGGTATCGATCCCGACGAGTACCAGGGCTTCGCCTGGGGCTTAGGGATTGATCGCATCGCCATGCTCAAATACGGCATGCCGGACTTGCGCCAGTTCTTCGAAGCCGACGTGCGCTGGCTATCGCATTACGGCTTCCGGCCGCTCGACTTCCCGACGCTGGCGGGAGGGCTTAGTTAGTGAGCGGGCACCACGAGAACACTGCACCTCCCCCCTTAAGGGGGAGGTCGGCGAGCGAAGCTCGCCGGGAGGGGGGTATCCAAAAATCCGCTCATCGTGCGGTTTCGCCGGTTCATCGCAGCCGCGCAAAATCCTTGCGTCACCAAATGACGGATGCTGAGACGCGGCTGTGGGCTGCATTGCGCGCGCACAGATTCGAAGGATTGAGCTTCCGTCGACAAACTCTGATTGGGCACTTCATTGTGGATTTTGTCTGTCACGATCACCAGCTGATCGTTAAGATTGACGGCGGACAACACGCCGAGTCGACGAAAGATATCGAACGCGACCGCTGGCTCGCATCCAAGGGCTATCGTGTGCTTCGATTCTGGAATTCCGATGTTCTGAAAAATCAGACCGCTGTGCTGCAAGCAATCGTCGACGCTGTCCGCAAAAATACCCCCCTCCCTAACCCTCCCCCTCAAGGGGGGAGGGGACAGAATGGTGTGCGCGGGACGGGATTCCCATGAAGTTCACCCTGTCCTGGCTGAAGGAGCACCTCGACACCGACGAGCCGCTTGAGACGATCGTGGACAAGCTCACCATGATCGGCCTCGAAGTGGAACGCGTCGAGGACAAGGCCAAGGCGCTCGCGCCGTTCAAGGTCGCGTCCGTCATTTCCGCCGAGAAGCATCCCAACGCCGACAAGCTGCGCGTGTGCATGGTGGATACCGGCAGCGGCGCGCCGGTGCAGGTGGTCTGCGGGGCGCCCAACGCCCGCGCCGGCATGAAAGGCGTGTTCGCGCCGCCCGGCACGCATATCCCCGGCACCGGGCTCGATCTGAAAGTGGGCAATATCCGCGGCGTGGAGAGCCGCGGGATGCTGTGCTCGGGCCGCGAGCTGGGCTTGAGCGACAACCACGAGGGCATCATCGAAGTGCCAGCCGACGCGCCGGTGGGCAAACCTTTTGCGGACGTGCTGGGCCTCAACGATCCGGTGATCGAGATCAATCTGACGCCCAATCGCCCCGACTGTACCGGCGTCAACGGCATCGCGCGCGACCTCGGCGCGGCGGACGTTGGGGTATTCAAAGAGCGCACGGTGAAGCCGGTGAAGGGAGAATTCCCCAATCCGGTTTCGGTGAAGCTCGATTTTGACGGCACGCCCTCGCTCTGCCCCGGCTTCGCGCTGCGCCTGGTCAAGGGCGTGAAGAACGGCGCCTCGCCCGAGTGGCTGCAACGGCGGATGCAATCCATCGGGCTGCGGCCGATCAATGCCCTGGTGGACATCACCAACTACATCACCTTCGATCGCGCGCGCCCGATGCATGTATTCGACGCCGCGAAAGTGCGCGGCAATCTCGTTATCCGCCGCGCGCGCAAGGGTGAAGAGCTGCTAGCGCTCGACGGCAAGACCTATGCGCTCGACGACAGCATGTGCGTGATCGCCGACGACAAGGGCGCTGAGTCCCTTGCCGGCATCATGGGTGGCGAGGCCAGCGGCGTCTCGGAGAGCACGACCGACGTGCTGATCGAAGCGGCGCTCTGGAACCCGCTCAACATCGCCCAGACCGGCCGCAAGCTCGGCATTCAATCGGATGCGCGCTATCGGTTCGAGCGCGGCGTCGATCCTGCCTTCCTGCTGCCGGGGCTGGAGCTGGCGACGCAGATGGTGCTCGACTTGTGCGGCGGCACGCCGTCGGAAGTCGCCGTCGCGGGCGATCCGCAGGTGCCAGAGCGCGTGATCGATTTCCCGCTCAGCGAATTGAAACGTCTCGCCGGACTCGACGTGCCGCTTACGGAAGTTCGCCGCGTGCTCGGCCGCCTTGGCTTCTTTGTCGCCGGCGAGGGCAAAAAAGCGAAAGTTGCCACGCCCTCCTGGCGGCCGGACGTGCACGGCACCGCGGACATCGTGGAAGAGGTGGTGCGCATCCTCGGCGTCGATCGCATCCCCGCGACCCCCTTTGGTCGCGGCGATGCGCCGCGCAAGCCGGTGCTCACCACGGCTCAGGTGCGCACGCGCAAGGCCAAGCGCGCGCTCGCCGCGCGCGGGCTGGTGGAAGCGGTCACCTGGTCCTTCGTTTCCAAGCCGCAGGCTGAATTGTTCGGCGGCGGACAGCCGGAGCTGGCGCTGGCCAACCCTATTGCCGCCGACCTCTCCGACATGCGGCCAAGCCTGATCCCTGGCCTCGTAGTGGCCGCGCAAAAGAACGCCGACCGCGGTTATCCTGACGTGGCCCTGTTCGAGGTCGGCCAGATTTTCAAGGGCGACCGGCCCGAGGATCAATTCACCGCCGCCACCGGCGTGCGCCGCGCTCTGGCCAAGGTATCCGGCATCGGGCGGCATTGGTCCGCGCCCGCCTCGGAGGTCGATGTCTTCGACGCCAAGGAGGATGCCCTCGCCGTGCTGGCGGCGGCCGGCGTGCCGGTATCCTCCCTGCAAGTGGTGCCGGGAGGGCCGGTCTGGTTCCACCCCGGCCGCTCTGGCACCATCCAGATGGGACCGCAGACCGTGCTCGGTCATTTCGGTGAGTTGCACCCGAAGGTGCTGGAAGCGCTCGATGCCGAAGGGCCGCTTGTCGCTTTCGAGGTGATCCTGGAGCGCATCCCGGAGCCGAAGGCAAAGGCAACGCGCGCGAAGCCCATGCTCGAACTGTCGCCGTTCCAGCCGGTGGAGCGGGATTTCGCCTTCGTCGTCGATCGCGCGGTAAAGGCCGGCGATGTCGTGCGCGCGGCGCAGTCCGCCGACCGCAAGCTCGTCACCGGCGTCAATGTCTTCGACGTCTACGAAGGCAAGGGCATCGAGCCCGGCAAGAAGTCGATCGCCATCGCGGTGACGATCCAGCCGCGCGAGAAGACCATGACCGACGAGGAGATCGAGGCACTCGGCGTCAAGATCGTCGCCGAGGTGACGAAGAAGACCGGGGGAACGCTAAGGGCCTAAAATAGTACAAACCTCATCCTGAGGAGCGGCCAAAGGCCGCGTCTCGAAGGATGGCCACAATAACCCTCATGGTTCGAGACGCGCGCCATCGTAGCCAAGTGTACGCAGGTTGCGCCTGCTATGGGCGCGCTCCTCACCATGAGGGTTACTCGTTCGCTGGCAGCAAATCCGCATAGGCAAATCCCTCCCGCTCAACCGTTTCTCCGACGGTGACCGGAATACTGCGCTTGAACATCGGCCCGGCGACGACGCAGGAATGGAATTCGCCGTTCTCGCCGCAAGGATCGACGCCCGGCGGCAGCTCGGCGAGCAAGGCGTGATCGAACCTGCGGCCGGCGAAATCTTTTGACAACTGCTTGAGATCGACGCAAACGAGATAGGTTTCCACGCCCGCGTCGATCATCTCGCGCGCCAGCGCCGCTGTTGGCCGGCGCCATAGCGGGAAGAGGGGCGTGATGCCGCTACCCGCAAGCTTCTGCTCGCGATAGGCGCGCACGTCTTCAAGAAACAGATCACCGAAGATCACATGGGTAACGCCCGCAGCCTTTACGTCACGCAGCGCCGCCGCCATACGCGCCTCGTAGATTTCGTTTGTGCAAGGAAACGGAATCGGCACGATGATTGGCGCAAGCCCCGCCGCCTCATGCTGCGCCCGTAACAACTCCTCGCGCACGCCATGCATGCTCACCCGGCCGAATGTCTTGGTGACCGTAGTGAGCGCACCGACGATCTCATAGTCGTCGGCGCGGCGGACCTCGTGCAGCGCCCAGGCGCTGTCCTTGCCGCTCGACCAGGCGATGAGGGCCTTGGGGCGTGAGGCCATGGCGCTACCGCTGGCGCGGCGGCGAGCGCTTTGGCTTCAGCTCCGGCTCTTCCTTCAAGGCACCCATTTTTCGCAAAGCCGCCTCGGCCGCGCGCTCGCCCGATTGCCACGCGCCGTTGACCGTTCCCCACAGCGTCTCATGTGCCGCTTCACCGGCGAACCAGACCCGGTCGCGCAGCGGCTCCATCAGCACGGCGCGGGCGGACTGAGCGCCGGGCGCCGCGCTCGACCAGGCGCCGAGCACCCAAGGCTCCTTGTCCCACTGCGTTGCCTGGGCGGACCTGACCGCTTTCTTCATGTCGGTGCCGTAGAGTCCCGCGAGCCACTCCTGCGCAAAGGCTACCATCGCCTTTTCACCTTCGGCGGCAAGCTCGCGGCCGAAGCGGCCGCCAACGTCCACGAAACACAGCGGCGACCGCGACACATTGGCGAGCATGGCGGCCGTTCGGGTGCTTTGCGATTTCTCGAATACCACGTCGTCGCTGGCCAGACCAAACGGATTGCCGGGGAGATCCAGCGCAATGCGTTCATACGTGCCGAGCTTGAGCTTCGCGGCGGCATCGAGCTGGCGTTTCGGAAGTTCCGGAGTGAACTTGATCTTGCCGGAGGTGAGAATATTGGTCGAAACGGTGACGATGACGGCGCGGGCCGTAATGACGCCTTTCGGCGTCTGTACTTCCAGCCGCCTGTCCCACTCGATGGCGGTTGCCGGCGTCGAGAGCTGCACCGGAATCCCTTCCGCCGCTTTCGCCAGCAGCGTGCCGTAGCCTTGCCGGCAAAAGGCGCTGTCCCGGTCGGCTGATTTGGCAAAATCCATCGCCGATACCTCGGCAAGGTCCTTGGCGCAGTCATAAGGGCCGAGCAGGAATTCGATGCTGGACCGCCAGTCACCCAGGTCCTTGGGCAAAGCGCGCGCGCAGGAGACGTCGGTCTTGCCGCGCGCGGCGTCGGCGATCGCGCGGCTGGAGCGCACGTAGACGGCAAGAAAATCTTCCAGCTCGCTCTCGCGCGCATTGCGACGCCCGATGCGGACTTTCTGCTCTCGGGGCGCAGGATAAACCTCGAAGCCGGCCTTCGCCGCGGCCTTGGCCACCGGGTTGATATCCGGCATGCGAATCCAATGCGCGCCGCGGTCGAAGGGCGCGCCGAAGCTGCGCGTATCGGTGATGCATCGTCCGCCCACGCGGCTGCTTGCCTCGATGAGCGCGAAGCGGCGGCCGGCGGCCGCGACCCGCCTTGCCGCCGCGATACCGGCCGCACCGGCGCCAATGATGGCGACGTCGACCTGACCGGAGGCGGGCACCTGTCCGAGCGCAGGCGCCGCCGCAAGCGCGGCGGCCGACGCGAGGAACGATCTGCGGCTGATTGCTGTCATGGTATCCAAAGGCTTGCGGCGGGCGGATACATAGCCCGAACGGACACGGCCCCGCAAACGGCATGGCTAACAAAACGTAAGGCCAAGCTTCGGTTGCATGAACCAAATTGCAACGAGTCTCTATTAGAAATGGAGCGAAGGAGACGTGCGGGAGAAAACCGCGCGCAAGACTGGGGACGCAGCGTTATGACCTGGATGCTCGAAGGCGTAGGGAAAATTCTCGCCCGCTATCTGGACAAGCCGGTGCAAGGCTATGAGCCGTTCACGCCGAGCAATCCGGAAGCCTTGCGCGCCACGCTGCAGCCCGGCGACGTTCTGCTGATCGAGGGTAACAACCACATCGCCGGCGTCATCAAATATCTCACCCAGTCCACTTGGTCGCATGCCGCGCTCTATGTCGGCCCGATCGGCGACCGCACCACCGAGGACGGCGAGCCGCTGGTGCTGGTGGAGGCGCATATCGGCCAGGGCGTGGTCGGTGCGCCGCTGTCGAAATATTTCCGCTTTCATACCCGCATTTGCCGCCCCACCCGGCTGACCGACGAGGACCGCGCTCAGGTCTGCGCCTATGCCAGCGAGCGCATCGGCTTCGACTACGACCTGAAGAACATCATTGATCTCTTGCGCTATCTGCTTCCCCTGCCGGTGCCGCAGCGCTGGCGGCGGCGCATGATGGCGCTCGGATCCGGCCACCCCACGCGCATCATCTGCTCGGCGCTGATCGCGCAAGCCTTCGAGCGGGTGCGCTATCCCATCCTGCCCAAGGTGACGCCGCTGGAAAGCGAGTTGGCACGGCGCGAGATGCTGGAAATCCGCCATTCCTCGCTCTATGCGCCGCGCGACTTCGACATCTCGCCCTATTTCGAGGTGGTGAAGCCGACCATCGTCAGAGGCTTCGACTACAAGGCCATGCAGTGGTCCGACCTGCTTCCCCTTATGAAGGACGCCGAGGTTCCGCTCGCGCCGGAAGAGACGGGGACGCGGGCAGCGGCAGGGTAGTTTCTTGCGTCATGCCCGGCATCGCAGTCCAGCTTGCGCAGACTGCGTAAACTTGTCTGCGTTGCCGGGCATCTCGCTTAGGTTGGCAGCGCTATGCCTTCCTTATCGAGATGGCCGGGACAAGCCCGGCCATGACGGCGATGTTCCCTTGCCCCTGCCCCCTCGCATCCCTACCTTCGCCCGGCCCACGCGGAGGAAAGGGAATGCTCGACGCCGCCGTCAAAGCTATCTCGCAGATGTTCTCGCCGGAGTTCCGGCGCGTCTTGCTCAAATCCATCGGCTTGGCGCTGCTCCTCGTCATCCTCATCAGCATCGGCCTCTATCAGGTTTTCGCCTGGCTGGCGGCAAGCGGCACGGCCTGGGCGGAAGGCCAAGTGGACGCGCCCGCCGTGTGGAATGTGCTGGTCTGGGTTCTCTCCATCATGGCCGGGCTCGGTATCATCACCGGCGCGGTCTTCCTCATGCCTGCCGTGACGGCTTTTGTCGGAAGCTTCTTTGTCGATGAGATCGCCGAGCTGGTGGAGCGCGTGCATTATCCTGCCGATCCGCCGGGACGGGCGGTTCCTTTCTTCCGCGCGCTCCTGGAGGGATTGAAGACCGCGCTGCTGAGCCTCGCGGTCTATTTCGTCGCGCTGCCCTTCGTGCTTTTCGCCGGACTTGGATTGTTCATTCTCTTCCTGGCGAACGCCTATCTGCTCGGCCGCGAATATTTCGAATTGGTGGCGATGCGCTTTCGTTCGCCGTCGGAGGCCAAGGCCCTGCGGCGGACACATCGCGGCCAGGTATTCCTGTCCGGCATGTTCATTGCGCTGTTTGTCTCGATCCCGCTGCTCAACCTTGCTACCCCGCTCTTCGCCACGGCCTTCATGGTGCACATGCACAAGCGGCTGTCGGGAAGGAGAGTGGAATTGAGTGTGCCGAGGGGGTAATACGCCCTTCGTCATGCCCGGCCTTGTGCCGGGCATCCACGTCTTAGCCGCCTTGCAAGAAAGGCGTGGATGGCCGGGTCAAGCCCGGCCATGACGGATCAGCTTTTTGATGCGGCAAGTGTCGTCTTCCCCGGCCATTTGCACAAATCGGCGATAATGCATTTCTCGCACAGCGGACGGCGCGCGACGCAGACATAGCGGCCGTGCAGGATCAGCCAGTGGTGAGCGTGCAATTTGTATTTCGCCGGTACCGTCTGCTCGAGCTTCTGCTCGACCGCGAACGGCGTCTTGCCCGTGGCCAGCCCCGTGCGGTTGCTGATGCGGAAGATGTGGGTGTCCACTGCGATGGTCGGCTCACCGAAAACGATGTTGAGGACCACATTCGCCGTCTTGCGCCCGACGCCGGGTAGCGCTTCGAGCGCCTCGCGTGAGCGGGGCACTTCCCTACTATGTTCCTCGACCAGTTTTTTTGACAGCGCCACGACGTTTTTCGCCTTGGTGCGGAACAGGCCGATGGTCTTGATGAGGTCGCGCACCCGCGCCTCGCCCAGCGCGGCCATCTTCTCCGGCGTGTCGGCGAGCTTGAACAAAGCGGGCGTGGCTTTGTTCACGCCGGCGTCGGTCGCCTGCGCCGACAACACCACCGCCACCAGCAGCGTGAAAGGATTGATATGCCGGAGCTCGCCCTTGGGCTCGGGGCTCGCTGTCTGGAAGCGGCGGAACGCCTCCTCGATCTCCGCATTGGTCCACTGTGGCAGCGCGCCTGCTGCCGTCTTGGCGTCCGCGGCGGCGGCTTTCCGCGGACCCTTGACGGAGGCCGCCTTGCCTTTTTTCGCCGCCCGCAGTCTTTGCCCTGTCGTCTTTCCGGCCATCTTTCTCCTATAGTAAGCGCCATGAGTTCCGACAACGATCCGCGCCCCGAACTCACGATCTTTTCGGCGGACCCTCACGCCGCACCGCTCGCTCGGGCCTACGGGCTTCCTGCTGCTGATGAGCTGCCTTGGAGCTGCGAGCTTCGTCACCGGCATGGTGTTCATCCTGCTCGGCGCCTGGCCGGTGTTCGGTTTTCTCGGGCTCGACGTGTTGCTGGTTTATCTGGCGTTCCGGGCGAATTACCGCGCCGCGGCGGCCTATGAGAAAGTGACCGTCACGCCTTCGGAGTTGACGGTGCGTAAGGTCACCCCGCGCGGCCGCGTGTGGCAATGGAACGCCAACCCGGTTTGGGTGCGGCTGCAACAGGACATCCATGAGGAATTCGGCGTCGAGCGGCTGTTTCTCGTCTCGCGCGGTCACCGCTTGGCCGTCGCCGGCTTCCTTGGGCCGAAGGAAAAGCAAAGCTTCGCGCAGGCGCTTAGCCAAGCACTGGGCGAGGCTAAGCGCGGGCCCACAAGGAACTAACGGAATTAACTGTCATCCCGGACAGGCGAAGGCTGATCCGGGACCCATGCCGGGAAACGTGGGTCCCGGCTCTCCGCTTCGCTTCGGCCGGGATGACAAATCAAGGGCA
>Ga0080064_1001037_pt1 | contig 62516 bp, 53 predicted proteins | sample Subgrocontami54m_FD_69260 | JGI IMG/M metagenome (GOLD analysis project Ga0080064, IMG submission 69260) | Subsurface groundwater microbial communities from S. Glens Falls, New York, USA - GMW46 contaminated, 5.4 m (SPADES assembly) (version 2) ... | reverse complement strand
GGATCCAGGGCCTGACGGCCCTGGCTACATTCTCTCGGCCCCTTCGGGGCCTGTTCGATAGGATGCCTAACTTCTGTCCTGCAGTCCCGGATCGGATAGGTTATTTCGTGACGGGCCCTAATCCTACAACGCTACTAGCGACGGGCATCGGTGGCGGTGGCGGGCTCGGGATCGTACTCGAAGTCGTTCTCGGACGCGTTCTCGGTCTCGTACTCGGCTGGAGACGACCTCGAGTACGAGACCGAGAACGCGTCCGAGAACGACTTCGAGTACGATCCCGAGCCCGCCACCGCCACCGAGGTTGCTCAGGAGTAGCGTTGTAGGACTAAGTACCCGTCACTGAGTCTCACGGGATACGCGAATGCACGATCCCTGGCGTCGCGCCCTCACGGGCGCTGCTCCAGGGCGAGTCGATAAATGAATCCCGTAAAACCTGGTGCTCTCTACCTGGTGGCTTACTCCACGGCCGGCTCCAGCATGCGGACCGAGGCCGCGACGGGGTCGACCTCGACCTCCACGCCGAGCGGGAGGACGAACTGCGGGTCGGTGTGGCCGAAGTCCATGTTTGCGATGATCGGCATCGTGGTCCGCCCGAACTCGACGGAGACGACGTCGCGGACGATGCGCTCCAGCATCGCCTTCTCTTCGGGCGAGTAGCCGTGCGCGCGGCCGAGGAGGATCGCGGAGAGGCGGTCCAGCACCCCCGCGATCCCGAACGAGCGGAGGATCCAGCCGACGACGCGCGGCGCGGGCCTGTCCTCGCTGGTCTCGAGGAAGAGGACCTTGCCGTCGAAGAACTCCGCCTCGGGGAAATAGCGCGTCCCGCGGAGGAAGTCGAGCACCTCGACGCAGCCGCCGAAGAGGCGCCCACGCACGGGCGCGGTCCCCTGCAGGACGCGGAAGCCGTCCAGGTCCGGCTGGAGCGAGTTGAGCGCGGTCGGGTCTTCGGTCGACTTCCAGTCGGGGTAGCCGACATGGTAGTGGCCGTACGGCGTGTACCTCTCAGCACGCCCCTCGAAGAGGACGGCACGAAGGTGGTCGAGGAACCGCCGCGGCAGCCGTCGCGCCTGGGCGAGCCCGGCCATGACGGACGGCCCGTTGAACGTGACCAGTCCCGCGCGATTGAGCGTGGCGAGCAGCGTCACGGTGTCGGAGAAGCCCATGAGGACCTTGGGCGTCCTCGCGAGGGCCTCGATCTCGAGGTGGGGGAGGATGCGGATCGAGTCGTCGCCGCCGATGGAGGCGATGACCCCGCGGATCGAGGGGTCGGCGAAGGCCTGACGGATGTCGGCCGCACGGAGGTCGGGGCGCGCGTACACCTCGTCCGCGGACCTCCTCGCGCCCGGCATCTCGACGACGCGCAGGCCGAGCTCCGTGCGCAGGACGTCGAGGCCCGCCTCGTACACGGCGGGGTGCGTAGCGGGGCCTCCCCAGGAGGGGGAGACGATCGCGACGGCGTCGCCGGCGCGGAGCCTCGGGGGTTTGATCGGAGGACGCCTCGCCGCATCAGACATGGGCCCAGTCACCTGTCTGCCGCTCCTCGGAGTCGATTCGACGGCAGGATACCAGCGTCGAACTGGGCAAGGCCTACGAAAAGCACCGGACGCCGTCCTGGACGGGGTATCCCGCGATGCGTCGCCCTTTCTGCGGCTTGACCCCATCTGGCATCCGCGGTAGCCTCCCTGTGGAGGCTTCCGATGAGGACAACGAGGAGAACGGTTGACCGACCTGCACCCGCGCAGGTGCGTGCGATCGAGCGCGCTGCCGGGCAGTCTGCGCGCGGTCGCGTCGCCGCCATCGACCTGGAGACGAGTCGGTTCTTCCTGGGTGAGGACGTCATCGAGGCGGCCCAGCGCGGACGGGAAGTGCTCGGCGACCCGAAGCACGAGTTCTACTTCATACGGATCGGCTCGCGCGCCGTGGATCGACATCGCGGCCGGATCAGGCCAAGGTGAAGCGGTTGCTCCTTGGGCTCGTCGCCCGAGATGAGGCCTTCTTGTCGGCCGAAGTGCGCCACGGGGTGCTCGACCTCGATTCCGTCGGGCCTGTCCGTCTGGTCGTCGACACCGGATTCTCCGGCGCCGTTTCCCTGCCCTTGGAGCGCATCCGGGAGCTTGGCCTCGATCGACTTGGCTTTGAGACCTGCGAGCTGGCCGACGGCGCTACAGTCGAGGTTGGCGTGTATCGGGGTGCGGTCGTCGCGTTCGGACGGCGATTTGTCCTTCCCGTCCTGGCGCTGGGCGTTGACCCTCTCGTCGGAATGCAGTTTCTCCACGCCGTCGCTCGCCGAGTTGAGCTCGACTTGCAGGGTGGCGTCCTCCGCGTAGCGCCGAAATCCCCTCTGCGACGCCTACGTCGCCGGCCCGGCTCCAGGTAGGATAGGCCTCTCCCGAAGAAACGCCACGACGTCGGCGAGGGGGACCTCGCGCTCGCCGCTGTTCGTCATATCCTTCGCCTTCGCGACGCCCTTCGCCAGCTCGTCGGGGCCGAGGATGAGAGCATAGCGCGCGGCGGAGCGGTTCGCCGAGCGCATCTGGCCCTTCATGCTCCGCCCCTCGTATTCCATGTCCCCCGCGAAACCCTCGCGGCGGAGGCGGGAGAGGAGCTCGAAGGCCTTTCCGCGCAGCTCCGCGGAGACGACCACGACGAAGAAGTCCGGCGTCCGCGCGCCGGGGACCTTGGAGGCGTCCATCTTCGCGGTTTCCTCGAGCGCGATCACGACGCGCTCGAAGCCCATCCCGAAGCCGACCGCGCCCGCCCTCGGACCGCCCATCTCCTCGATCAGGTTGTCGTACCGCCCGCCCCCGGCGATCGCGTCCTGCGCGCCGAGGCCGGGGTACTTCACCTCGTAGACGGTCTTCGTGTAGTAGTCGAAGCCGCGAACGAGCTTCGGATCGAGCTGGTAGCGGATCCCCGCCGCGTCGAGGCCGACGCGGAGCGCGGCGAAGTGCGTGCGGCAGCCCTCGCAGAGGTGTCCCTCGATCGCGGGGAAGCCCTCGGCCACCTTCGCGCACCCCTCCGCCTTGCAGTCGAGGATGCGGAAGACGTTGCGGTCGAAGCGGGCGGTGCAGTTGGGGCAGAGCTCGGCGCGGCGCGGGCCGAAGAAGCCGCGGAGGACCTCGCGGTACCCCGCGCGGCAGACCGGGCAGCCGATCGAGTTGACCCGGATGTCGTACTTCGTCAACCCCAGGCGGTCGTAGAACTGCGTCAGGAGCGCGATCGTCTCGACGTCGACGAGCGCGTCGTAGGCGCCGAGGCACTCCACGCCGATCTGATGGAACTGGCGGAGGCGGCCCTTTTGCGGGCGCTCCTTCCGGAAGACCGGGCCGATGTAATAGAGCTTCTGGAAGGCCTTTTTCGCGAAGAGCGAGTTGCCGAGGACGCTGCGGACCACGGGCGCCGTCAGCTCGGGGCGGAGCGTCAGCGAGTCCTCGCGTTCGGCCTCGAAGGTGTACATCTCCTTCTCGACGATGTCGGTCGTCTCGCCGACCGAGCGCTCGAAGAGCGAGGTGTACTCGAAGAGCGGCGTGCGGATCTCCTGGAAGCCGTAGAGATCGAAGACCTCACGCGCCGTGCCCTCGATGAAACGCCAGAGGGGGACACGGTCGGGGAGGCAGTCTTCCATTCCAGTCGGAGGTTGCAAACGCATCGGTCACTCCAGCGTGTCAGCACGTCTACGACGGGATTACTGCTCTCCAAGCGAATCGGTGGCGGTGGCGGGCTCGGGATCGGGCTCGAAATCGTTCTCGGACGCGTTCTCGGTCTCGTACTCGAAGGTGCGCTCAACCCGAGTACGAGACCGAGAACGCGTCCGAGAACGATTTCGAGCCCGATCCCGAGCCCGCCACCGCCACCGATGCATCTCAAGAGAGCGCTGCAGGATCAGATGGCCCAGCCGAGGCCATCAGTCTCCTCGTCATCCTGGTCCAGGAATCGAACCGCCAGCTCCTCCAGACGTTCGGCCGTCCTCGCGGGCGGCTCGTCCGCCGCGACATCCACCCAGACCAGCCCGCCGAGCGAGCGGAACCACGTCATCTGCCGCTTCGCGAAGCGCCTGGTCTCCTGCTTCACGAGATCCACGGCCGCCGCGAGGTTCAGCTTCCCCTCCAGGTGCTCGATGACTTCGCGATACCCGAGCGCCTGCCGCGCGCCTCGCCCCATCCCGCCCGGCGCCCCGAGCAGCCTCTTCACCTCGTCGACCAACCCCGCCGCGAACATCCGGTCCACTCGCGCGTCCACCCGACGGCAGAGGTCGTCCCGGTCGCGCCTGAGGCAGAGGAGCAGCGCCCTGTACTCTGATCGGCGCCTTCCCCACTCCGCCTGCTGCTCGCTGATCGGCTTCCCGGTCAGCCGAAGGACCTCCAGCGCCCGCACGGTCCTCCTCACGTCATTCGGGTGAATCTTCCTCGCCGCCGCGGGGTCGACCGAGGCCAGCTCGGCATGAAGCGCCGGCGCCCCCTCCCGCTCGGCGCGGTCCATCAGCTCCCCGCGGACCGCCCAGTCCGCCGAGGGCCCCTCGAAGATCCCCTCGATCAGCCCCTTGATCCACATCGGCGTCCCGCCCACCACGAGAGGCACCCGGCCGCGCGAGGCCACCTCGTCGATCGCCCGGTCCGCCTCCTTCACGTACCGCCCGACACTCCACGCCTCCGACGGGTCGGCCACGTCGAGGAGGTGGTGGGGGATGCGCGCGCGGTCCGCCGAGGAGGCCTTCGCCGTCCCGACATCCATCCCGCGGTAGATCTTCATCGAGTCGGCGCTGACGATCTCGGCGCCGAGCGACTCCGCCAGGAAGGCCGCCGCCGCCTCCTTCCCCGAGGCGGTCGGACCGGTGAGACAGAGGAGGGAGAGGCTCACGCGGGCCGCTACTCGAAGACGTACTTCGGCTCGAGGATCGGCTCGTACCGCCGAGGGAACCCCGAGTAGAACGTCCCCGCCTCGAAGACGCCCGCCCAGGTCCGGGCGGCCGCCATCCCCGCCCCCTCGAAGACGCCCGTGAGGAGACGGAGGCCGGGGTACTTGCCCTTCCCCTTGGTCGACTCGGCGATCCTCTTCGGGAATTCCCACCACCCCGTCGCGATGTTCACGAGGCCGCGCGTCAGCTTCAGGCTCATCCCGTGGATCTCCGCCTCCGTCCACCACAGGTCGGGGCCGGGGTTCTTCGAGGCGAACTCGAATTCCGCATCCGACATCGAGGACGTCCACTCGTCCTCCGCGAGGGCGATGGGGGCGAGGAAGAGGACGATGAGGGCCACGCGCATGGGGAATCCTCTCAAGGGCCGCGATCCCGTACCAGAGGCCGGCCGGGCCGTCAATCCTTTGGATCGGCGCCCGGCCGCGGAAAGTTGACCCCCCTTCGCGCGCCGGGTAGAGTGGCCCCCCTCCAGGAGGCCGCCATGCCGCTCAACGTCGCCATCCCCAACAAGGGCCGCCTCTGCGACGGGACCGTCTCGCTCCTCGGACGGATCGGCTTCCGCGTCGCGGGGCTTCTCGACCGGACGCTCGTCGCCCCCCTCGACGGGGGACGCTTCGTCCTCCTCTTCGCCCGGGCGAAGGATATCCCCGAATTCGTCGAGGTCGGAGCCGTCGACGTCGCCGTCACGGGCCTCGACCTCGTCCTCGAGACCGGCTGCCGCACCGTGCGCAGGATGGACCTCGGCTTCGGCTTCTGCCGCCTCGTCATCGCCGTCCCCGAGGGGGCCGGGATTCACGAGGTCGGCCAGGTCAAAGACGGATCGACCGTCGCAACGTCGTTCCCGAACCTCACGCGACGCTTCTTCGAGGGGATCGGGAAGAAGCTCAACGTCATCACCGTGTCGGGCGCGACCGAAATCACGCCGACGATCGGCGTGGCCGACCTCATCACCGACCTCGTCGAGACGGGCTCCACGCTCAAGAAGAACCACCTCGTCCCGATCGGGCCCGTGATCCTCGAGTCCCAGGCGGTCCTGATCGCCAACGAGAAGGCCCTCCGGGAGAAGGGCGAGGAGATCCACGAGCTGGAGAGCGCCCTCAAGAGCGTGATCGACGCCTCGCGGAAGCGCTACCTCATGGCGAACGCCCCGAAGGCCGTCCTTGGAGAGGTGAGGAAGATCCTCCCCGGAATCAGCGGTCCCACCGTGATGCCCCTCGCGGGCACCGAGGACTGGGTGGCGATCCACGCCGTGACCTCCGAGGACGAGATCAACCGCGTCATCCCGCGGCTCAAGGCCCTCGGCGCGACGGGGATCCTCGTCCTGCCGATCGAGCGCATGGTCGTCTGACATGCTCCCCATCCAATGGCTCTCCGGCCTGTCTCCCGCGGACCTCGCGTCCCTCCTGGGCCGCCGCGCCGCCAGGATCCAGGACGTCATGCCGGCCGTCCTCGAAATCCTCCAGGAGGTCCGGCGGAGAGGAGACGTCGCGCTGAGGGGGTACACGGCGCGGTTCGACGGCGTCGAGAGGCAGGCGATCGAGGTCTCGCGCCGCGAGATCGACGAGGCATGCTCGCTCATCGCATCCGAGACGCTCGTCGCGCTCGTCGGGGCGGCGAAGGCGATCTGGGAGTTCCACCACGCCGTGCGGCCCGAGGACGTCGTCCTGCCCCGAGGGGCGGACGGGGCGGTCGGGCGCCGCGTCGCGCCGTATGACCGAGTGGGCGTCTATGTCCCCGGCGGGAGGGCCTCCTACCCATCGACCGTGTTGATGGGGGCCATTCCTGCGCGCGTGGCGGGAGTGCGCGAGGTGGTCCTCTGCTCGCCTCCCCGGCGGGACGGGGGCCTGTGCCCCGAGGTCCTCGCGGCGGCGCGGATCGCCGGGGTCGACCGGGTCTTCTGCGTCGGAGGGGCGCAGGCGATCGCCGCGATGGCCTACGGGACGCAGACGGTCCCGGCGGTGGAGAAGATCGTCGGGCCGGGAAACCTCTTCGTCACGGCGGCGAAGCACGCGGTGAGGGATCGCGTCGGGATCGACTTCCTCGCCGGGCCGACCGAGGTGCTGGTGATCTCCGACGGGAGCGCCCCGGCGGCGTTCGCCGCGGCAGACCTCGTGTCGCAGGCGGAGCACGACCCCGAGGCGGTCGCCCTCCTCGCGACGACGAACCTGCGGCACGCGCGCGCGGTCGCCGCGGAGGTCGAGAGGATGCTCGAGGACCTGCCGAGGAGGGCGATCGCGGAGGAGGCCCTCCGGCGGAATGGACGGGTGCTCCTGGTGAAGGACGTCGCCGAGGCCGTGGAGTTCTCGAACCGCTTCGCGCCGGAGCACCTGGTGCTCATGACGAGGGCGCCTCGGGCGCACTTTCGCCGGGTGAGGCATGCGGGGGCCGTGTTCCTGGGGAGGTACTCGCCCGTCTCGCTCGGGGACTTCTGCGCGGGGCCGAACCACGTCCTGCCGACGGCGGGGGCGGGGAGGCTCGCGTCGGGGCTCTCGACGGCCGACTTCGTGAAGACGATCGCGTGGCAGGAGTTCACGAAGACGGGGGTCCGCCGCGCCGCGCACACCGCGGAGGTCATCGCAGGGGTCGAGGGGCTGGAGGGGCATGCGCGAGCGGTCCGGGTAAGGGCAAGGGGGTAGGAGATGATCGTCCGAATCATCGGGGTGCCGATCGACCTGGGGCAGACCAGGCGAGGGGTGGATATGGGGCCGAGCGCGATCCGGTACGCGCACCTCCACGAGAGGATCCTCGCCATCGGGCATGAGGTGGAGGATGCGGGGAACCTCTTCGTGCCGTTGATGGAGAGCATCAGGCCCCACGACCAAAAGCTGAGGTTCCTCCCGGAGGTCATGGACGTCGCGAAGAGGACGGCGGACGTCGTGGAGGCCGCGATGAGGGAGGGGCGATTCCCGCTGGTGCTGGGAGGGGACCACTCGCTCTCGGTCGGGAGCATCGCGGGGGTGGCGAGGGTGAAGCCGAAGACGGCGATCATCTGGTTCGACGCGCATGGGGATTTCAATACGAAGGAGACGACGCCGTCGGGGAATATCCACGGGATGGCGTTCGCGAGCGCGATGGGGGCGGGGGGGCAGGAGCTGTGCGTGGGGGAGGGGCCGGTGGCGGTGCCGCCGAACCACGCGGTGCTTGTCGGGGCCAGGTCGCTCGACCCGGGGGAGAGGGAGAACCTGAAGAGGAGCGGGATCTCGGTCTTTACGATGCACGAGATCGACAAGTACGGGATGAAGGAGGTGATCTCGCACGCCCTGGACCGGACGAGGGAGTGCGAGGGGATGCACATCAGCTTCGATATCGACGTGCTCGACCCGTTGGAGGCGCCGGGCGTGGGGACGGCGTGCAGGGGGGGATTGGATTACAGGGAGGCGCATCTCGCGATGGAGCTGCTGGCCGAGTCGGGGAGGATCACGTCGATGGATATGGTCGAGGTGAACCCGATCCTGGATGAGGCGAATAGGACGGCGGAGCTGGCGGCGGAGTTGTGCGCAAGCGCGTTGGGGTCGCGGATCCTGAGGTAGTCGCGCGGACGGCCTTGTCGCAATGTGAAATGTGAGATGTGAGATGCCCAATGTGAAATCCGGGGAGATGGCCGCCTGACGCGCCGGTGAGGCGGGGCGCTTGAGGTCATCCCGTCGTATTTCACATTGGGCATCTCACATATCACATTTCACATTGCGGAAGATCCCAGCCAGGAGAATAGAATGTCGGAGATTCGACATCAGTTGGGGGAGGAGGAACGATGGAGCTGCAGGGGAAGACGATCGGGATCCTCGTCGAGGAGCAGTACCAGGACCTCGAGGTGTGGTACCCGCTTTATCGGCTGCGAGAGGCCGGCGCCCGGGTCGTGGCCATCGGGACGGCGAAGAAGGAGTACAAGGGGAAGTACGGATACCCGATCACCGCGGAGAGGGACGTTCGCGAGGTCTCCGCGGACGAGCTGGACGGGATTGTGGTGCCGGGCGGGTTCGCGCCGGACTTCCTGAGGAGACACGAGGCCCCCGCCGCCCTGGTGCGGGCCGTGTTCGAGCAGGGGAAGCCGGTGGCCGCCATCTGCCACGGGCCGTGGCTGCTGGTCGACGCAGGGGTCCTGAAGGGGAGGAAGGCCACGAGCTTTTTCGCGATCCGAAGGGACGTCGAGAACGCCGGGGCGTCGTGGAGCGACGCGGAGGTCGTCGTGGATGGGAACCTCGTCACCTCGCGGAAGCCGGACGACCTGCCAGCCTTCTGCCGCGAGATCATCAAGCTGCTCTCCAGTAAGAAGTAGAAGGATGTTGAGTCGAATCGCTCTGGGGTGGGTGCTGCTCGCGACGGCCGCGCTGGCCCAGGATGTCGTCAGCGTCGCTGTCAGGGCGCCCAATGAGCCCGTCCGGCCCGGGGCGACGTTCGAGCTGGTCGTCTCGTTCGAGATCCAGCAGGGGTACCACATCTACTCTCCCAAGCCGCAGGAGGACTCCGTTCCGACGCAGGTAGCTCTTCTCCCACAAGAGGGCTTCTCCGCAGGCGCGGCTGTCTTTCCGCCGCCGGAGAGCCACGACTTCCCCGCGATGGGGGGGAAGTACGACGTCTACGAGGGGCGGATCGAGGTCAGGCTGCCGATCACCGCAGACCCGAAGGCGACCGCGGGGACGCGCGCCCTGGCGGTCCAGGTCGACTACCTGGCGTGCACCAAGGACTCCTGCCTCCAGACGGAGAAGAAGACGCTGACGGCCACGGTCATCGTCGCCGGCGCCCCCGTGGAGGTCGCCTCGAATCCGCCGGTCGCGAGCGGGGGAACGGCGCCGGCCGTCCCCGCGCCTCCCGCGAAGGGGAAGTTCGGCGAGGCGCTGGAGAAGGGCCTCCTCTTCATGCTGCTCGTGGGCTTTGGAGCCGGGCTGCTCGGGTCCCTGACCCCGTGCGTGTATCCCGTCATCCCCGTGACGATCTCCTATTTCGGGTCGACCGGGCAGGGGCAGCAGAGCTGGGCGCAGCGAGTTACCCGCGGGTTCGCTTACTTCCTGGGGATCGCCCTCTTCTACGGCGTGCTCGGACTCGTCGCGGCGCTCCTCTCCCTCGACATCGCCCCGCTCCTCGCCAATCCCTGGGTCGTCGGCGTGCTCTGCCTGATCTTCGTCGCCCTCGCGCTGAGCATGTTCGGCCTCTACGAGCTGAACTTGCCGCCCTCGCTGCTGGACCGCCTCGGCGGACGGAGACAGGGGCTCATCGGCGCCTTCATCCTCGGCGGCGTGATGAGTCTGATCGCCATGCCCTGCGTCGGCCCGTTCGTCGGGAGCATCTTCGCCTACGCGAGCACGGCCGGAAACCGGCTCGTGTCGTTCGCCGGACTCCTGGCCTTCGGCGTGGGTCTCGGATTCCCGTTCCTCTTCCTTTCGATCTTCGCGGGGACGATCCAGGCCCTGCCGAGGTCCGGGGAGTGGATGAACCGGCTGAAGTCCTTCTTCGGGTTCATGATGTTGGCGATGTGCCTGTACTTCACGAGGATCTTCCTCCCCGAGAACTGGCTCTTCGTCGCATGCGGCGCCTTCGCCGTGTTCTGGGGGACCTTCACGGGGGCCTTCAATACGATCACCGCGGAGTCGGGCCCGGGCACGAAGTTCGGAAAGGCGCTCGGTATCCTCATCCTCGTTACGGGACTCGCCTTCCTCGCGAAGGGGTTCCTGTTCGAGGACCTGAAGCGCTCGGGGTCGTCCGGCCCGGTCGAGGAGGCCTCGATCCACTGGGAGAAGGGCCTGGCCGAGCACCTGGAGCAGGCCAAGAAGGCGGGGAAGCCGCTGATCGTCGACTTCACCGCCGACAACTGACCCGCGTGCCATGAGCTGGAGGAGCGTGTCTTCTCCGACAAGAAGGTGATCGACGCCGTCAATGCCAGATTCGTGGCCGTACGCGTCAAGCTTGACGTCCAGAACCACCCGGAGGAGCACTTCCGGCTGGAGCTCTTCGGAGCGATGGGGCTCCCGACGGTCGGACTCGTCGACAGCACGGGAGCGCCCGTCGAGGGGAAGACGATCGGCCTCGATCTGACGGTCGGCGAATTCGACGCTGCGCAGTACGTTGAGATCCTCGAATCCGTGAAGTAGACTTCCTGCCCCACAGCCAGAGGAGCCCGAGACATGGCCGGAATGCCCGAGATCCACGACAGCAACTTCGAGGCGGATGCCCTGAAGGCGCCGCACCCAGTCGTCGTCGACTTCACCGCGACGTGGTGCGGGCCGTGCAAGATGCTGGGCCCGATCCTCAAGGAGTACCAGGCGGAGTACGAGGGGAAGCTGAAGATCTACAGCATGGACCTCGACGCCAACCAGAAGACCGCCGTGATGCTCGGGATCACGACCGTCCCGACGCTCGTGTTCCTCAAGGATGGGCAGGAGATCGCCCGCTGCACGGGGTACCGCCCCAAGCCGGCCCTGGCGCAGTATTTCCAGAAGTTCGGCGTCTAGCACGACCGAGCGCAAGTCAGCAACCTCCTGATGCCGAAATAGATACGGGGCCATTTCGGCATCGGAGGCGTACGTGATCACCAGGATTGTCTCATTCTGCCTCGTCACCCTCGCACTCCTCTGCCGGCCCGCCCAGGCCGGGGACGCCCCCGAGTCGCCCGCCGAGGAGCCCGTCTTCGCCGAGTCCCAGGAGATCCAGCTCCTCCTCCAGATCCTCGACTCCTCCGATCCGGTCGAGGTGAATGCCGCCTTCAACCGCCTCATGGCCATCGGGAGGCCCGTCCTGCCTCACCTCGAGGAGCGTCTGCGGCTCCGCGCGGGGGACTCCTACGTCGACCTCCTCCGAGGGCTCGCCGTCCTGCCCGAGCCGCCCGCGCCGGTGGCCGCCGAGCCCGAGCCGCAGGAGCTCGAGGGCAACGCCAACCCCGCCGAGGTCGCCAAGTACCTCGTGGACAAGTACGTCGTCGCCCAGGAGATGTACCAGACGGGCGAGTACGAGCGCGCCCGCGCGCTGGCGGAGGGGATCCTGAACATCGAGCCCAACTGCGCCCTGAGGAGCGACCTCAAGTCGTTCAAGCTCCTCTGCGAGCAGCGGATCACCGAGGCGAAGCTCGTGAAGCCCTCGGTCACCACGCGCCATGAGGTCTACCGCACGACGGACCGGGTCGACCTGACGTTCAAGATGGAGGACGTCACGCCCGGGCCGGTCGAGCTCGATTTCACCGGGACGCTCTCGGGCCTGTCGCGCGCCCCGAAGAATGGGCAGAACTACCTCCACGCAGAGATCACCATCACCGAGTACACGCCGTACGGCGACTCGCGGAGCTGGAACCGGACGCAGACCTGGGAGCTCAAGGAGAACGCGCACCTGGCGCCGGCCGCGCCGTGGATCTTCCCCACGACGCTCGACACCGCCGAGGACCAGGCCGCCGAGAAGCTCTACCGCACCTACACGATCCAGGCGGAGCTCCGGCCCTACCTCTTCCGTACCCCCGATGGGGACCTGCGCGGCCGCCGCATCCAGTTCCCGACGCTGACGATCGGCGTCTTCCCGCTGGAGGACGACGTGGAGGTGCTCCGCATCCGAGGTGTGGAACTCCTGTCGAAGGCGCTCGACGGGATTTCGGACAACGACCCCGCCACGGCGAACGACGTGTTCCTGATCTGCCTCCTGCTCCACGAGGAGGACAAGGGCAAGGCGGTCGACCTGCTGATGAACGCCCTCGCCCACCCGCGCGCATCGGACCTGGACAAGCAGCTCATCCTCTCGTGCCTCCGCCAGATCACCCGCCTCCCGCTCGAGATGAGCGAGGATGCGTGGCTCGGCTGGTACCGGGACGAGAACGCGGCCACGAACCGGAAGCCGAAGTAGCGGTTCCCCCTCCTTGACAGGGCACGCCCACGAGGGGTTCAATCCCCGTCCATCGCCCTGTGCGGGCGACGTCGCCCCTCCCTGCGAGGCCCCATGACGCTCGACGAACAGCTCACGCTCATCCAACGCGGCACCGTGGAGACCTTCACGCCCGACGACCTGAGGAAGAAGCTCGCGAAGGGAAAGCCCCTCCGGGTGAAGCTGGGCGTCGACCCGACGTCGCCCGACATCCACCTCGGGCACACCGTCGTCCTGCGGAAGCTCCGCCAGTTCCAGGACCTCGGCCACCAGGCGGTGCTCATCATCGGCGACTTCACCGCGCGCATAGGCGACCCGTCGGGGAAGAAGTCCACCCGCCCCCAGTTGACGGGAGAGGAGATCGACGCCAACGCGAAGACCTACCTCGAGCAGATCGGGAAGGTCGTCGACGTCCCGAGGCTCGAGCTCGTGCGGAACGGGGACTGGCTCGGGAAGCTGACGTTCCAGGAGATCATCGGGCTGGCGGCGAAGTTCACCGTCGCGCGGATCCTGGAGCGCGAGGACTTCACGAAGCGGCACAAGGAAGGCACGCCGATCGGCCTTCACGAGTTCCTCTACCCGCTCATGCAGGCGTACGACTCGGTCGTCGTGAAGGCGGACGTCGAGCTGGGGGGGACGGACCAGACGTTCAACCTCCTCGCGGGGAGGCAGCTCCAGGCCGCGATGGGGCAGGAGGCGCAGATTGCGCTGACCGTGCCGCTCCTAGTCGGGACGGACGGCGAGAACAAGATGTCGAAGAGCCTCGGGAACCACGTGGGCGTGCACGACGCGCCGGAGGAGATGTTCGGGAAGACGATGAGCGTACCGGACAAGCTCCTGGAGGGGTGGTACACGCTGCTGACGACGGTGCCGATCCCGGAGGTTCAGGAGCGGATCAAGGACCCGCGGAACGCGAAGGCGGCCCTGGGGGAGGAGATTGTCAGGCAGTACCACGGGGAAGAGGCGTCGCGCGCGGCGAGGGAGGACTTCGAGAGGCGGTTCACGCGCAAAGAGGTGCCCGAGGACGTGCCGGAGCTGGTCGTGCCGGTCGGGATGCTGAAGGACGGGCGGATCTGGATCTGCGAGTTGCTCAAGCACGGGGCGTTCGTGACGTCGACGTCGGAGGCCCGGAGGCTGGTCGAGCAGGGCGGAGTGTCGATCGACGGGCAGAAGGTCACGGACCCGAAGGGGGAGATCGAGGTGAAGACAGGGATGCTGCTGAAGGTGGGGAAGAAGAACAGGTACGCGAGGATCGTGGTGAGGTGAGCGGGGCGACGATATCTGATATCTGACATCTGAGGTCTGATATCAGATATGACCGACGAACGGGCGGGTTCCCGGACCATATCTGATATCAGACCTCAGATGTCAGATATCGGATATCGCAACCCTGAATAGGCGAGGAGGGAATCGAACCCTCAAGAGGCTTGCGCCCCGAAGGATTTTAAGTCCTCTGCGTATGCCAGTTCCGCCACTCGCCCGTGGATGCCTCGCATTCTACGCGACCGACCCGCCCCAGGTGTAGAATCACGCCGTGGCCGAGACGTTCGCGTTCCTGCTCATGGGCGGGGCGCCGCTCCTCCTCGCGGTGCTCGCGTCGCTCCTCGTCCTCCGCCGCGGGGACCTGATCGAACGCACGGATTGGCGCGCCGTGGCGGTCCAGGTCGTGGTGTTCGGCCTGATCTCCTGGATCGGCGCAGGGATCCGCGGGCCCAAGGTCCGGGACCTTTACATCGATGCCGCCCTGTTCGTCGTCGTCGTCGCCGGGCTCCAGGGCGGCCTCCGCGTCGGCGTCTGTGCGGGGCTCATCGGCGCCCTTGCGCGCCTCCTGTCGAGAAACTCCGCCCCGTTCGCCTTCATCACGCTCCTCGCGGGGACCCTCGCAGGGACCCTCCGACGCCGCTGGCCCAGGCCGCCCGAACCGGGGAAGGGCTTCCTGGTCGGCGCAGGGATCGGGGCGATGCAGGTGGTCCTCACGTGCATCACACTCGGGGCCTCACCGCTCGACAAGAACGTGATCGCGGCGTACTTCCCGTTCATGCTCATGACGGGCGCGTGGGTCGCCGTGCTCGGCCTGATCCTCAACGGCCTGAGAGGCGAAATCGAGCGGCACCGCCTCGAACGGCTCGCCGCCGAGGCCCGCCTCGCCCTCCTCCAGTCCCAGATCCGCCCGCACTTCCTCTTCAACGCCCTGAATACGATCAGCGCCGTCTCGCGCACGGACCCCGAGGAGACGCGCCGCCTCATCCAGAGCCTCGCCGAATTCCTTCGGCTGTCGCTCAAGACCGCCAACGCGCCGATCCCCGTCGAGGAGGAGCTGTCCCACCTCGCGCCGTACCTGGAGATCGAGCGCGCGCGGTTCGGCGAGCGCCTCCGCGTCGCCCAGCGCGTGACGCAGGCGGCCCGCGCGGCGCGCATCCCCCCGCTTACGCTGCAGCCGCTGGTCGAGAATGCCATCCGACATGGCTTCCGCGACGACGGGAGGCCGCTCACGGTGCTGATCGAGGGGGACCGCGAAGGGGATCGCGTCCTCGTGCGCGTCGTCGACGACGGGAACGGCATGGAAGGGCCGCCCGAGGGGGACGGGATCGGCCTCGCCAACGTCCAGGAACGCGTCGCGGCGCATTGCGGCAAGGAGGCCTTCCACGTGAAGAGCGAGCCGGGGACGGGGACGACGATCGAGATCCGCCTGCCGGCGGGGGAGGCGTGATGCGCGTCCTGATCGTCGACGACGAGGCCCCCGCGCGCGGCGAGCTGCGCGCGCTCCTCTCAGAGGTGGACGGCGCCGAGGTGGTCGGCGAGGCCACCACGGGCCGCGCGGCGCTCGAACGGATCCGCGCCGACAGGCCCGACCTCGTGTTCCTCGACATCCAGATGCCCGGCGGGACGGGGCTCGACGTTGCGACGGAGGCCCTGACGCTCCCGCAGCCGCCGCTCGTCGTCTTCGTGACGGCGTACGACGAGCACGCGCTGAAGGCGTTCGACCTCGCCGCGGTGGACTACCTCCTGAAGCCGGTCGACCCTGCGAGGCTCGCGCGGGCGGTCTCGCGCGCGAAGGGGCTCCTGGGGAACCGCGCGGAGGCGGAGAGGAGGGCACAGGCCGCCCTCGACGCGTCGCCGGGTCCGCTGCGGCGGGTGCTGGCGGCGAGGCCTGGGGAGAAGCCGCGGGTCGTGCTGGACCTCTCGCGCGTCCTCTGGTTCCAGGCTGACGGAAAGCGCTCGATCGCTGCCACAGCGGAGGGGCAGTACGAGGTCCCGCGGCTCCTGGGCGACCTGGAGGAGGCGATCGGCTCGGGCCCGTTCGTGCGGACGCACAAGGGGTACCTGGTGAACCTGGACCACGTCGCGGAGGTGGTCCCCTGGTTCGCCGGCGCGCTCCGCCTGAAGATGACCGGTCGGCCGAAGAGCGAGGTCCCCGTGAGCCGCCGCTTTGCGAGGGCCCTGCGCGCGCGGCTGGGCAGAGGCTAGTGCGTCGTTGAGGAAGTCATCCAGCAGATCCGCGCCAAATCCCAGGGTCCAGTGGACAGATCCCAGTCAGGTCCCAGTGATCAGCGCCCAGATCCCAGTGCGGACAGCGCCCGCAACCCGTCCCACTCCCGCACCCGCTCCCCCTCCCGCTCCCCACGGCGCTTGCCGCGGACATCGGGAGCGGGATCGGGAGCGGGAGCGGGTGCGAACTCGTGTGGGCTCGCATTGGACCCTATTCCTCTTTGGGGCGACGACATGCGGCGACCGTCCGGGAACATCTTTGCGCGCCGCGCAGTTGTTCCGCGATAGGGATCCAGGTTGTTCCCAGGACCCAGGCTCCAAGCTCGCCTGGGTCCTGGAGCCTGGGATCTGCCTGGGATCTGCGTTCTGGTCACTGGGACCTGACTGGAATCTGTCCACTGGACCCTGGGATCTCTCACCGGACTGTCGCTGAACTTCGTCAACCTGGCACTAGCCTGGATTCCGCTCAGGGCCATCATCGGATGCGGTGGCATACTGATTGGTCTCATCGGCCTGGGGATGGCCCTCTTCCTGCACCGAGCGCAGGACAGGCGCGGACACCTGCGAGTCCACCTCGTCCTGCTCGGCGCCTCGGCCCTGGTCCTCGTCATGGGGTAGCTGGCGGGGCTGTGGCAGCTCGCTTCCGAGCAGGCCGCGGTCCAGGCCAAGGCGGATGCGATCGTACGAAAGCTGGAGAGGTACCGCGCAAGCACCGGGGCCTATCCCGACGATCTACGGGCGCTCCCGACGCCGGTCGACGCGAGCTTCTATCGCCGTGACTGGACACACACCATCGAGTACAGGCGCGAGGGGACCGGGTACGTTCTCTTCTATTCGCTGGGCGGATGGAACGACCACGTCTACGATTCGCGAACCGAGAAGTGGGTCCTCCGCTCGAACGACTGACCGCTCGTTCCCGCCCTGCGACCGCTCATTCCCCCTTGTCGACCGCTCGCGGCATCCCGGTGGACTCCCCGGCCCCGGGCGGGTAGCCTCCCCCCAGAGCCACTCATTTGGAGAGAAGCGCCATGAAGAAGATCGCCTGGGGAACCGCCATCGCCGCCACGATGCTCGTGGGGGCCTTCGTCCTCCTGCGGCCGCGCTACGTGCTGTCGAACGATACGCGCCCGGAGGAGCGCGCCTCGGACCTGACGATGCGCGTTCTCGAGATCGAGTCGCTCAAAAAGGACCTGGAGGTCGTCACGGGCCTCTCCAAGCTCGGCCTGGACGCCGCGCAGACGGAGACGCTTCTCGACGCGGCGAAGAAGACAGACGAGCTGAAGCGGCGATTCATGTCCGAGCGCTCCGGCGACCTCGACCAGGCGATCGAGGTGATGAAGGAGCTGCGGACCGCGATCAACCGCGGGGAGCCGTACGACGAGCTCCAGGAGGAGGCGGACCTGATGAAGCGCCGCTTCGAGCGGTTCCAGAAGAAGTTCGATGGCGAGATGGATGCCATCACCGACGGGGTGGTCGAGGCCCTGAAGGACGTGAAGACTCCTGAGGCCTCCGGAGACCTCCTTCAGACAGTCGACGCGGTGACGAAGATCGAGCAGGCCCTCGACGAGATCCGCTACATGACCGAGGAGGAGTACACCGCGAAGATCGACGAGGGGATCGACAAGCACCTCGACAAGACGGGGATCCACGAGGACGAGGAGCGCGCGATGGAGCACGCGCGGCTCCGCGAAATCGCTGACAAGGCGCGCACGATGGCAACGGAGGAGTACGAGACGCGCGTGCACGACCTGGCGGAGGAGATCCTCATGAAGGGCGCGACGGGCGAGCACCTCTCCGGCGCGAAGCAGAAGCAGGGGAAGGACATCCGCGGGAAGGTGAAGGAGTTCCTGCTCCGCGACAGCACGATCGGGATCCTGCAGGAGCGCCTCGCGGCCCAGCGCGCGAGGTAGTTCGCACCCGGGCCCGGCCGGACGCGACCGGGCCCGCCGGGTCCCGCGCGGAGGCCGAGCGGCGCGTGACGGCCGCGAAGCTGAAGAAGGGAAAGGACGAGGGGGATTCCCTACTCCGCAGCCATGCCGGCGATCCGCAGGGCGAGCTCCGAGGCCCTCGGATCGAAGTCCCGGATGCGCTCTCCCAGCCTGCCCATCCGCGCGGAGAACATGTCCCGGCCCCCCGAGGAGAGCACGCGGACGTACTCCGCGAAGAAGCTGGCGGCCATCCTCTCCCTCCACGCATCGACCGCCGCCTTGTCCTTGGGGTCGGGCAGGCCCTCGGGCCGTCCGTCCCACGCGGCCCGCTTCGCGATCTCCTCCGGGCTGTCCGTCCAGATCCGGTTCTCTGCCAGATTCATGAACTCCTCGAGAGGCTGTCGGTCCATCCCCTGCGACGCCATCAGTTCGATGAGCTGGAGCACCATGTCACGAAGGTCCCTGGACGTCGGGTGCAGGGTGTCGCCTCGGATGGCCCAGGGGGGCGGCGGGAATTCGGAGCGGATCTCGGGTCGATTCGTGCAGTACCAGTTCTTCTGGTCCTGGCCAATATCCACGACGCCGCCCGGCGGATCGCCCGCGGACGCCGTTCCGTCCGAGGCCGACCCCGTCGTCTTTCCCTCCTTGGCAAGCCGGTCCCTCTCGTCGAGGTTCTTGCGGATCTGGTCCAGCGTCAGCGCCCCGTTCCCCTGCATCCCGATGGCATCCTCGAACTTGTCCGGAACGACCGATGACCAGAGCTCCGGAGCGCCGATCCCCCAGCCGTCATGCCAGACCTTGAAGGCCCGCCGTGCCGCCTCCTCGGCCGTCACGTCTCCCTTCCCGAACTCCTCGAAGAACTTCTCCTGGAAGTCGTCCTCCATCGCGCCGATGGCGATCTTCGGGGCGATGTACACCTTCGTCAGGCTGTCCGGTTCGACGCCGAATCCCCTCGCCCTCCTGTCGAGGTAGTTGACGTGCTCCGTCACGTTCCCCGCCTTGTCCTTGACCTCGCCCTTGTCGTTCCCGTTCTCGCAGCCCCAGTTCAGGATCAGACTGGGTCCCACCGCGTCGTCCGTGGGGAAGTGGAGGTCCTTGATCGTGAATCGCTCGGACTTCTTGCTCATCGGCGACGAGGTCGACAGCGTGCCCCCGTGATTCTGGACGTAGATGATGTCGCTCTTCTTCAGCACGTCGATCGTCGACTTGTCCGGATACCAGTGCGTGTCGACCTTGTCCTTGTCCGTCTTCTTCAGCTTGTCCTGGTTGTCCCACAGGTCATACCCGGTCCATGCCCCTCCCCAGGTTGTGACCGTGATGGGGTGAGTCGACGGCGGGGGAGCGGGGTCCTGGGCCACAGCCTGCGAAACCAGGACCGCCATCGAACCGCCGACGAGCGCAATCATCAGTCTTCTGTCCATGTCCTATCTCCTGGCCTTCGCGTCTTCGGAGCCCAGAACCCGGCTGAAGCCGGAAAACAGATCCACGACTCCCACGCCATCGATGTCGATCTCGCCGCGCTCCGGGGCCGACGGGGCAGCGCCTTCCGCCTCCCCAGCCTCACGCTGTTTCAGGCATTCGATCGATCGCGAGACCACCTGCACAACGCCGCGCATGTCCGCCACCATCACGTCGAGGACGACCTTCCCGAACGGGAGCCCCACCTCCGCCTCCGTCAGGCCATCCCGAATCGTCATGCGGTGCCATGGCCCGCCGCTGACGCGCACGCCGGCAAGCGCCGTGCCCTCACCGCAGCGGAACTGCACGCGGACCTCGCGCTCCGGAACGACGGTTCCGTCCGCGGGCAGTAGGTCCGCCAGGCCCGGCCGCTCCGCCCGAACGACCAGCTTCACCGCCTGCTCGATCTGGTTGCCGCTGCTGTCGGCGCATGTCGCCGTGATCGTGTGCTCGCCCGGCTGGACGAGGCACCGTCCTTCGTAGCCGCCGTCCCCCGTGCTCGCAAGCGGGCGCGGGACCCCGCCGTCGACCCTCGCCTCCACGCGGGAGATGCCGCTGTCGTCCGTCGCATTCACCTTCACCACGACGATGGAATCCGTCGCCGAGTCGGCCGAGGGCTCGAGGACCTGGAGGACCGGCTTCTCGTCGTCGCCCGGCACGGTCACCGTGATCATCGCCTCGTTGTTCTGGCGGTTGGTCTCCCCGCTCCTGCCGTCCGGGTCCACGACGATCTTGAGCTGATGGACCCCCGCGGCCGCCTTCCAGGGAATCGTGACCCTGGCCGCCCCCACCAGCGGGACGGCATCGAGGCGATTCCTCGAGATCTCCGTCCCCGGCCCTCCCGGCGACGAGCAGATGAGCGCGACCTCGACGTCGGAGGTTCGCGTCGCCCCGATGTTCCGAACGAGCGCCACGATCGACACGTCGGCTCCCTTGGCCAACTCCGATGGCGTCTCGATCCGCATGTCGGCCGAGGAGACCGCGTAGTCGGCGCCGCGCGTGGTCACGCCCTGGATCGCATCTGCGTTCTTCCGCGCCTCCTCCTCGGAGACGGCCGCGACCAGGCCGCGCGAGCTCGTCAGGCGCGTCGTGATGCGGAAGTCGCTGTTGACGATGTAGTGGCCTCCTCGAAGGTGCTTCGATCGCACCTCCACGACGTTGCCCTCGCCGAGCCCCATCTTCAGGGCCGTCGGCGGGATCTGGAAGGTGTAGTTCCCCTCGGGGATGGAGTCCCGGAGACTGCCGATGACCACGCCGTTGAACAGGATGTCCGCGTCGTGCTTTTCGTACGCGACGCGGGCCCAGGGCAGGCTGAACCGCATCTCAAGCCAGGCCTCGAGCAGGTTCGTCGGCTCCCACCCGTCCTTGGTCCTGAACGCGGAGTAGTCGAACTGGCCGTCCACGCCGACGTCCGCGTGAACGAAATCGATCTCGCCATCGCCGTTCGTGTCGTCACCTGCCCAGAGGATCTCCTCCTCCTCGTCCTCGACGCTCCATCGGTCGAGCTTCCCGTCCCCGTTCCTGTCCTCGCACAGGTCCCGACGCGTCCAATCCACGCGGTCCGGATCGAGGAAGCTGCCGGCGAGGGCCCGCGCCTTGAGAAGCAGCGACTGCGCGGGATCGTCCCCTGTCCCGCTCTCGTCCCCCGGAAGAAGAAAGACGGCAAAGAGGCTCTGCCCCTCGGGGAGCGCGAGCTCGACGTTCGTAACCGACTCCTTGCCGACCGCCCGCGCGGTGAGCTTCCCCGTAACGGAGCGGAATCCCTCGTGGAGCACGGGAGTCACCTTGATCTCCATCGCCCCGCCGGCCGGGAATACGGCGTGGGAGACCTGTGGCGAGACGCGGACCCCGCCCTCGGTGACGATCTCCAGGTCCGTCAGGCCGTCTCCGCGATTGTGGAGGCGGAACGTCCGCACCAAGCCGAACGGCGGCTCTCCCATGGCCTCCCACTCGAGGTTCACGACCGGGAGCTTGATGTCCAGCGCCACCTCGGCCTCGTCCGAGAACCCGCGGTCGGAGGTCAGGCGGATGGGGAAGGCGGCGGTGGGACGGATCACGTCCTGGGCGCTGATCCCGAGCAGGAAGTCCCGCTCCTCGCCCGGCGCCAGGTCGAAGGGTGCGCCTTCGGAGCCCTGCCCGACGAATCCGACGAGCAGCAGGGGATCGTCCGGGCTCCCGCACTCCAGCCTCACGGTCAACGGGCCCTCTCCGTGGTTCCGGACGGAGATGGGGACGCGCTGGTCGTAGTCGCGCTGGATGGTGGCGCCATATCGCGGGCGCCCGAAGGCCAGGCCCTTGACGCGAGTGACGGTGCGGAGCGGGCCCGGCTCGCCGCCGCCCACCGGCAGGATCTCGTACGCCGTTCCAGCCTCCAGCCCGGTGAGCGTCACCGCCCGGAGGCTGCCGCTTTCTCCCGTCTCCTCCTTCCATTCGGTCGTTCCCCGCGGCCGGTAGCGGACCGTCGCCGCGCCGAAGGAGGTCCCCCTCCAGCTCACCCGGATCGAGTCGCCGCTGAGGACCGCGCCGTCGCGCGGCTGCAGGTCGAAGTACTCCGAGAGATGGACCGTGCGCACCACCCTTGCGCTCTCGCCGGACGAGTCCGCTGCCGCGAATTCCAGCGTGTGCCCTCCGCCGCCCAGGCTTCGCCAGGGGACGTCGATCTCGTACGGCGCGGAGTAGCACGTCCCCACCTCGCGACCGTCCACGGACAGGGAGAGGCGCGAGACCCGCGCCCCCGAGTAGCTGATCGCGGAGGCTCTGGCCGGGGAATCGCTCTCGATGGTCTGTCCCTCGTTCGGAAACCTCACCGTGATCGCGATCCCCTTGCGTTCCCGTGCGCCCACCGCCTCCACCCAGAGGTCCCTCCGCGTCGCGACGCCGTCCTCCGCGCGGACCCATGCCGTGGCGCGGTAGAGCCCCTCGGCGGGGTACCGGAACGTCGTTGGGGCGCCGACGGGGACCTCGACGTCCGCCTTGCCGTCGCCGTCGGCGTCGACCTCGACGCGGACGCCGGGGCGCGCCCCCGGCTCCTCGGCGCGCGAGAACGAGACGAGCGTCGGGTCGAACGGATCGACCGCGGATGAGATGCGCTCCACCGGGATCGCCCGCTCGACCGCATCGACGAGGAGGTACCCGGGCGAGGGCGAGGCCGCGTTGTCGTTCCAATCCCTCGCCTCGAGGCGGTACCGGGTCGGCCCCTTCGCCTCCCACGTCGTGCCCCACTCCGCATCCCCGGTCACGCCGAAATCGGCCAACCGCTCGCCCGATCGGTCGTCGTGGAGAGCGAGGCGCAGCCACGGCCCGGGGGGCTTTCGCATGCGGATGTGAAAGCTCCGCGCCTCCGCGAGATCGAAGACGAACCGGTCCTGGTCGCCGGCCTGGTCGAGGAAGAAGACCTGCGCCTCTCCGAGGGCCAGCGCGCGCGGCGGATCTCCGCGGAGGGGCTCGCGCTCGGCAGGCTCGGCCCGATCGAGGTCCGCTCGAAGGGTGTAGGGGCACGGGTGCCCCACGGAGTCGTTCCATTCGCAGACGCGGAGGTGATACTCCCCCGCGAGGACGGGGACCTCCCATCGGAAGGGGGCTTCAGGTTCGGTGAGACCCCAATCCGCGACCCTCCGCCCGCCGGACTCGTGGAGCTCCAGCCGCGTCCAGTGGGCGGCCCGCTGCCGCCCGGTGACCTTGAGGACTCCTGGGAAGTCGACGACGATGCCGTACCAGTCGTCGTCGCCGTTCGGGTGGACGGACGCCTGCACCTGCTCGCCCAGTTCGAGCGGCGTGGCGGTCTCCGGTGTGTCGTTTCTCGAGAGGGCCTCCATCTCGTCGCACGGCTCGAACCACGTGCGGACGACGCACGGGTTCGTCGAGCAGCCGGTGTCGTTCCACTCCATGGTGCGGAGCGTGACGGTCGCCGGCCCCGGCGCGTCCCAGGAGAGCCCTGCGGCCGCGCCGGCCGCGCCCGTCTCTGCGAGAAGGCTGCACTGCGCGTCGAGGGCGTGGAGCCTCACCCACATGCCCCCGGCCGGGACGACCCAGGCGTGCAGGCGACCGGCGCTGGGGATGGAGACGGACCACGCGTCGCGGTCCCGGCCCGGGAAGATGGTGGTCGCCGCCTGCGAGCCGAGGTCGAGCGGACGCGCCTGGGCCGGCGTCCCGTCGTCGTCGACGCCGTCGTCCTCGATCGTCTCCATGCGCACGGTGTACGGCTCCGCGGAGGCTGCGGCGCCGTTCCACTCCACGACGCGAAGGAAGAACTCCCCTGGCGGGAGCTGGGCGGCGACCTCGCCCGCGGCGCCCGCCGCGCCGCCCTCCGCGACGAGCTTCCCCGAGGAGTCAAGAATGTGGAGCCTGCGCCACAGGGCGTGGGTGGGCGTGGTGAATCGGACGTGGGACGGGCGGGGGACCTCGAACCGGAAGAGGTCGACGTCGCCGACGGGAAAGATCCAGCCGCGGGCCTCATCCCCCGCGCGGATCCTCCGCGCCTGGAAGGCGTCGTCGTTCGGCTCCTGGGGATCCGGGACCCACGTGGAGGTGACGCGGACCCGACCGTTCTCGGTGGAGGCCGCGGCGTCGTTCCACTCCCTCAGGAGCACGACGTACCGTCCAGCGCGGAGCGGCGCGGTCGTGAATCTGTCCACGCCGTCGCCCGTCGCCCCCCACTCACCCGCGACGGAGCCGTCGGCGCGATGCAGACCGACGCGCGTCCAGAGGCCCTTCGGCCGCGCCACCTCGATGGAGAGAGTGGCGGGATAGGGCAGCGTGAGGCCGAAGCAGTCGTGGTCGCCCGGTCTCCCGAACGCCCACGTCGCGGCCGCGCCGAAGTGGAGGGATTGGGCGGCGCCCAGCTCGTCGTTCGGCTCGGCCTCGTCGATCTCCGCGTCGGCGTCGAGGCGCACCTCGACGTCGGCGCCGGCGCCTTGCGGGACGGGGACCAGGGCGGGCTGTCGTCCCTCGGCATCCACCCTGAGGGTGAGGGGCCCGCGCGCGGCGGCGACGGCGCCCCCCGCGGCGCCCGCCGGCGGGGAGGACTCCCAGTTGAGCCCGCCGATCGAGAGACCGCGAAAGGCCGCGCGCCCCGCGCCGTCGGAGGTCGCCTCGGCGACGACGCCTCTGGGCCACGCCTCGGCGAGGACGACGCGCGCGCCGGCGACGGGCGATGCCGACTGGGCGTCGATCACGGACACGGTGAGGTCCGCGGACCGAGTCTCGCGGGCAATCGACCAGGCGACGGCGTCCATGCCCGGCCGGACCTCCAGCTCGCGCTCGCTCGGCACGCAGCCCGGCGCGCCGATGGCGACGCGATAGAGCCCGACGGGCGCCTCGGGGATGGTGAAGGCGCCATCCCAGCCGCACGAGAACTGAAACGGCCCCTGGACGGCGGCGGCGAGGCGGACGGGCGTGAGGGTCACGGCGGCGCCGGCGATGGGGCGGCCGTCTCCTTCGAGGGTGACCTGCCCGCGGACGAGGACCTGCGGAGAGGGAACCAGGGTGACGGCGATCGGCTCCCGTCGTCCGGGCGGGAGGGCGACGGCCTGCTCCAGGCGATCGAAACCGACGTGGGAGATCCTCAGCCGGAGCTCGCCCGCGGGGACGCCGTCGAAAACGGCCTCGCCGTCGGGGCGGGTGACGCCGTATCGCCCCGCGAGGCGAACGACGACGCCGGCGACGGGCTTGCCGTCGGCGGACGAGGCGACCTGCACGTGGAGGGGGCCTGGGGCGGTGCGGGGCGGGTCGGCGGCGAGGAGGACGGCGCCGACGAGAATCAGGCTGGCGAGTCGCGCGGCGGACATGGCGCCTCCGCGGGGATGGGCGGCGGGGGATGGAGTGTAGCCGCGTGGGGGCCGTGAGTCACGCGTTCGGGCAGACGCGCGGCGTAGCCCCGAACGCTTGACCCTCGCGCCGCCGGCTGGTTCAATCTCGGCCGACCGGCGGCGTAGCCAAGCGGTAAGGCAATGGTTTGCAAAACCATCATCTCCGGTTCAAATCCGGACGCCGCCTTTCCGCACTGATCCCCGCCCCGCCCCATGGGACGTGGAAGGCCCTGGTGGCCCGACTGCTCGTCACCGCAGGCGACGCCCCCTCGCGCGAGTTCCCACTCGCCCGCGACGTCACGCGTGTGGGACGCGTGGAGCTGAACGACCTCGTCCTCGACGACGACGCCGTCTCGCGAGTCCATGCGTGCATTCTGCGCCGCGACGGCCGCCACTTCCTGCTCGACTTCGAGAGCATGGCGGGCACCTTCGTCAACGGCACGCGCGCGACGACGGAGGTGGAGCTCCACGACGGCGATCGGATCCGCGCGGGACGGAGCGAGATCCGCTTCCTCGAGGACAAGCCTCCCACGGCGCCCCCTCCGGCCCGGCCTCCCGGGTCGACGGCCCCTCCACAGCCGGGCCCCGTCAACGACGACGGGAGGCGGGTCGAGGAGAGGAACATCCGCTTCAGCGTCTCGAGCGGCGCGCGCCCCGCGGCCACGGTCCTCTCCGCCCGCCACCTGGCGACGCTCTCCCGCGTCTCCGAGGCAATCCGCACCGTTTCCGACCTCGGCGATCTGCTCGACGCCCTCCTCGACGCGATTCACGACCTGTTCCGCCCCGATCGCTCCGTCGTCTTCCTGCGCGAGACCAGGGACGGTCCCCTCGCCGTCCGCGCCACCCGTCCGCGCGAAGGCGGATTCGTCGTCAGCCGCTCCATCGTCGATTGCGCCATCGCCCGGCGGGAGACGCTCCTCGTCGCCGACACCTCCGAGGATGGGCGATTCCAGGGACGGGCGAGCATCACGCAGGAGTCGATCTGCGCGGCCATCAGCGCGCCCCTGATTCGGCAGGACCGCGTCCTCGGGGCCGTCTACCTCGACTTCCTGCAGGGGACCGTGCAGCAGCGTTCGGACGACGTCGTCCTCCTCAACCTCATCGCCGCGTACGCGGCCATCGCCATCGAGAACGCGACCCTCTCCCGCGAGAAGGACGCGGCGACGCGGCTGGGCGACGACGAGCCGGGGCCCGTCGTCGTGCAGTCGGCGGCCATGCGGCACGCGCGGGACGAGATGACGAGACTGGGGGAGGGGAGAGGCCCGATCCTGATCGTCGGCGACGCCGGAGCGGGGAAGCTCTTCGCCGCGAAGACCCTCCACAAGGCCTCCCGCAGGGCCGAGGCCCCGTTCGTCTACGCGGACTGCCAGGACCTCGGCGGCGTGGACGCCTGCGATGCGCTGTTCGGCGGCCCGTGGGCCGTCCCTTCCAGCCGCGCCGGGGACGCCGCCAGGCCCCTCGCCCAGCGGGCCGCCGGGGGGACGCTCGCGCTCGGACGGGTCGAGGGGCTCCCCCCGGCCGCGCAGGAGGCCCTGGCCGGGTTCCTGACGGCGCAGGCGGCCGGCCAGAGCGTGCTGCCGGACACGCGCATCGTCGTGATGACCTCGGAAGACCCGTCGCGCCTGACCGGGCCGCTGCTCGCACGACTCGTCGATCGGACGCTGCGGATGCCCCGCCTGCGGGAGCGCAGAGAGGACGTCCTGCCGCTCGCCACGCACTTCCTCGCCCGCCGAGTCCGCGAGACCGGAGACGCCGGGACCACACTGGCCCCGTCCGCTGAGCGGCTGCTTGTGTCGCTCCAGTACCGCCACCGCAACGTCGCGGAGTTGAAGGAGGCCATCGAGTCCGCCGCCGACCTCGCCGTCGGGACGGAGATCCGAGCGGAGCACATCTTCACGGGCCCGAAAGAGAGGGGTCGGCGCGCCGAGATCGACCTCACGGGAGCCCCGCCGGTGCCGTGGCTCCTCCGGAGGCGCGTCCTCGGCGCCTTGCGGGCCGTGGGGGTGGCGCTGTTCCTGGGACTCGCCGCGACGTGCCTGGTCGGCAGCGGCGGGGTCGCCGGCCGCGTGGCGAACGGCATCGCCTGGGGAGTCTGGTGGCCGGCGCTGCTCGGGCTCTTCCTCCTCGCGGGCCGCGTCTGGTGCGCGGTCTGTCCGATCGTGGCGGCCGGGGGTCTGCTGCGCCGGACCTCGCGCCTCGAACGACCGGTGCCGGAGTGGATCCGGCGGAACACCGGCTGGCTCCTGGCGGCGCTGTTCGTCGTCGTGATCTGGTCCGAGCACGTCTTCCGCATGCCCGAGTCCCCGCGCGCGACCGGCGTGCTCCTCCTTGCGCTGACGTGCTTGTGCGCGGCCACGAGCCTCGCAACGGGGCGCGACACGTGGTGTCGCTTCGCCTGCCCCCTCGGGGCCCTCTCCGCCGGCTACGCCGCGGCCGCGCCCGTCCGCGTGCACGCCCATGCCGCGCTCTGCGGGTCGCAGTGCAAGACCCACGAGTGCGTCAAGGGAACGCCCTCCGAGCCAGGGTGCCCGATGTTCCATCACCCGCTCTACGCCCGGGACGCGCAGTTCTGCAAGCTCTGCCTTGCCTGCGTGCGCAATTGCCCGCACGGGTCGGCGAGGCTCTGGCTCCGCCCGCCGTTGCAGGACCTGTGGCGCTCCGAGGAGCTCAGTTCGACGCTCGCGGCGTTCTGCCTGGTGGTCTTCCTGATTTCGCCCATGATGCTCGCGACGCTCCGGGCCGGGTCGTGGCTGGCGGGGACCGCCGAGTTCACGATTGCGGCGGCCGTGGCCCTGGGGCTCGGGCTTGCCGCGAGTCGGGCCCTGCCGCGAAGGCTGACCGCCGACAGGGACCCGACGGTCGCCTCGCGCGCCGCCCACGCGCTGCTGGTGGCCGCCTGGGGCCCGCTCGCCGCCTACCACCTGGCCCTGATTCCAGGCCTCGCCGAGCTCCGCCTCCGATCCGCGCCCGGCTCGGTCCTCGGCGCCCTCGACGTCCCCGTCCTCGCGCCCCTCCAGGTCGCCTGCGCCCTTCTCGCGACCGTCCTGTCGCTGCTGGCGCTGGAGAAGATCCGCCGCGAATCGCTGCGCCAGGGCGATGCCGTCCTGGACCGCGGCTGGGCGGTCCTCCGCGTCGCCTGGGCCGCCCAGGCGCTGGGAACCGTCGCCCTTCTCCTGTGGAAGCGAGGCGCGTAGCCTCCACGGCCGGGTTTGTATCGCGTTCCATCCCCCTGTATACTCACAGAGTAGCGCGCGGCGGCCGAGAAGCCGCGCCCCAGGCCGATCGCGGGGATCGTCAAGTTCCTCACGAAAGTGGACGAAGGTAGTCCCAGAGGGACGATTCCTGCCAGCAAGCTGGCTCTGCCAGCCGGGGGCCTGCGGAGGATCGAGCGATGATGCGCATGGAGCCCAATATCGTCCTGAAGTACTTCCCGCCGATCGACGAGTTCGTGCGGCTGCGGGTCTTCACCCCGTCCGACGTCGAAGAGCTCCTCCACTTCGCCAGGACCCCCACGAAGCGGACGTACGAGCAGCTCGTCATCAACGCCTGCGTGGTGCAGTACAACGAGGTGCTCCTCCCGCGCCTCTGCGAGGTCGCCTACGACAAGCGCGCATCGTTCGAGGACGACCTCTTCGCCCTCTGCGTGGAGGCCAACCCGTCGCTCGACATCGGCGCCGTCACGCTGACGCCCGGCAACGAGCCGAGGGCCGAGCTTCACCTCCTCTCCGGGCCCGCCGCGGCCGTCGCCGCCGAGCCCGCCATGCCCGTCCAGGACCTCGAGGAGGTCCTCTCCCGCCGCATCATCGGCCAGGAGGAGGCCGTCCACACCGTCGCGCGCGCCGTCAAGAAGGCCGCCGTCGGGCTCCGCGACGACCACCGCCCGATCGGGACCTTCTTCTTCGTCGGACGGACCGGCGTCGGGAAGACCGAGCTCGCCAAGGCCCTCGCCGAGGCGATCTGGCATGACATCTCGCGCCTGATCCGGATCGACTGCTCCGAGTACAGCCAGCCGCACGAGTACGCCAAGCTCATCGGCGCGCCGCCGGGGTACGTCGGGTTCAAGGAGGGCGGCATCCTCACCGAGGCGATGCGCCAGCGCCGCGCCGGCGTCGTCCTCTTCGACGAGATCGAGAAGGCCGACCCGAAGGTCCACGACCTCCTGCTCCAGCTCCTCGACGAGGGGACCCTCACCGACAGCCGCGGGACCCGCGTCCCGTTCCACGAGGCCGTCGTCATCATGACCAGCAACGTCGGCGTCGACGAAATCGAGGCGTTCCGCAACCGCGCCGGATTCGACTCCGCGAAGCGCCGGGAGCCGTCGCGCGAGGACCTCTTCCGCGAGGTCGTCGCGGGCCTGAAGCGCAGCTTCCGCCCCGAGTTCATCAACCGCGTCGACGACATCGTCCTCTTCCAGACGCTCACGTACGACCACTGCGTCCGCATCGTCGAGAACCTTCTCGAGGAGGTCCGGCACCACGCCGAGCGGCGACGCCTGGGCCTGGTGTTCTCGCCCAACGTCCCCCGGTTCCTCGTCGAGCGCGGCTACAACCCCGACTACGGCGCGCGCGAGCTCAGGCGGACCGTCGTCGATCTCGTCGAAGGGCCGATCTCCGAGATGCTCGTGGACGGGCGGATCCACGAGGGGGCCCAGGTCCGCGTCAGCGTGAAGCGCCACGCCCTCGCCTTCCAGGCGAACTAGCGCGCCCCGCGGGGCGCTGGTATACTCGCGCCCCTCTCGCGGAGACCCGCTGCATGTCGATCCTGGTGCAGGGCGGCACCATCGTCACCATGAACGCGAACCGGGACGTCATCGTCGGCGACGTCCTCATCGACGGCACCGAAATCAAGTCCGTCGGCCAAGCCCACGTCGGTCAGGGCTCCCACGCCCCGTACCTCACCATCGACGCGACCGGCAAGGTCGTCATCCCCGGCCTCATCCAGACGCACATCCACCTCTGCCAGACGATGTTCCGCGGGTTCGCCGAGGACATGGAGCTTCTCGACTGGCTGAAGAAGCGGATCTGGCCCCTGGAGGCCGCCCACACGCCGGAGAGCCTGGCGCTGTCGGCCCGACTGGGGATCGCGGAGCTGCTGCTCGGCGGCACCACGACGATCCTCGACATGGGGACCGTGCACCACCACGAGGCCGTCTTCGAGGAGGTCGTCCGCGCGGGGATCCGCTACGTCGGCGGGAAGGCGATCATGGACACGCCCGACACGATCGCCGGGCTGCGGGAGACGACCGATCGGGCCCTCTCCGAGTGCTACAACCAGTACAAGAAGTGGCACGGCGCCGAGGACGGGCGGATCTCCTTCGCCTACTGCCCGAGGTTCGTCCTCTGCAACACCGAGGAGGTCCTCCGCGCCGTGGGGGACCTCGCACGGCAGCAGCACGTGACGATCCACACGCACGCGAGCGAGAACCGGACGGAGACGAAGGTCGTTCTCGACCGCACGGGGAAGTCGAATGTCGAGTACCTGCACCACCTTCGCATGACGGGGGAGAACCTCGTCATCGCGCACGCGGTCTGGCTGGAGGAGCACGAGATCAGGGCGATGGCGGAGACCTCGACGCGGGTCGCGCATTGCCCCTCGAGCAACCTGAAGCTCGCCTCGGGGATCTGCGACACGGTGAGGCTGCGGAAGGCCGGCGTGACGGTCGGGATCGGCGCGGACGGGGCCGCGTGCAACAACTCCCTCGACGGCTTCCAGGAGATGCGGCTTGCGGCCCTCCTCCCCCGGCTCGCGCACGGTCCCAAGGCGATGCCCGCAATCAAGGCGCTCGAGATGGCGACGATCGAGGGGGCGAAATCCCTCGGCATGGACGCCCGCATCGGGAGCCTCGAGAAGGGGAAGAAGGCCGACCTCGTCGTGCTCGACCTCCCCGAGCTCCACGCCCATCCCGAGGCCGACCTGTACGCGACGATTGTGTACTCGGCCCACGCGTGCAGCGTGGACACGGTGATGGTCGACGGCATGCCGATGGTCCGGGACCGGCGGCTCCTGACGATCGACCCCCAGGAGACGACATTCCGCGCGGGCATGGAGTTCCAGAAGCTGCTCCGTCGCTCGGGGGTGACCTAACGCCGGCGCGCCCGGCGCGTATTCCTACTCTACGCCATCGGAGGACTCGACATGTTCACACGCATCCTGGGCGCCGCCCTCGCCGCGCTCGTGGCGCTCCCCGCCCTCGCCGACGAGGAGAAGAAGCCGGCGAAGGACGCAAAACGGCCCCTCGCGCTCGTCGCCCTCATCGACAACCACAACGACGACCCGATGAAGGGAGCCCTCGCCGACTTCGTCGGGCGGGGGACCACGAGCCTCGCGAACCTGCGCGGGCACTACAAGCGGACGAAGTGGCTCACGGGCCAGGACGCGACGTACGTGAACTTCTTCGAGGCGATCCGGAAGGCGGCCGAGGACGGCTACGTCATCGACGTCTTCATCGAGTGCCACGGGAGCCCCGAGACGCTGGTCGTCCAGGGGGGTCGCAACATCCGCGGGAAGGACGTCCGGAAGGAGCTCTACCTGCAGGGCGGCGAGCGGATCCGGCTGGTCTACATGATGGCCTGCTACGGCTCCACGCTGAACGACGACTGGCTGGCCGTCGGCGCGAAGGGGATCACCGGGCACCTCGAGGTGAACTCGATCCCCGTGTTCCACCTGCCCGTGTTCCTGCGCCACTGGGTCAACGGCGACGACGCGAAGACCGCGACGGCCGCGGGGTACAAGTTCGGCGCGTCGGTGGGGAAGTCCAACCTCTACAAGAGCCTCTCGAAGTGGTTCCAGGGGCACCAGATTACCGACAAGGAGGTCGAGGAGGAGAGCCGCGTGGTTTACGCGGGCCAGAATGTCCGGATCTCCGGGATCCCGACCCTGGAGGAGGAGGACGCCTGGGTGGCCGAGCAGATCGTCGCCGAGCTGGACGCGGCCGGAAAGTAAGGTGACCCGTTGACGAGCCGTGGGAGGGCTCGATAGAATCATGGCTCTGGTACGTTGCTTCCGACCTAGGGGGTGGCTCACAAGGAGGACACGCATGTTCCGCGGAGTTCTTTGGGCGCTGGTCCTGACGATCGCGGGCTCGCTTGTCGCGAGCGCCGAGGACATGAAGACGCGCGAGTCGAGGACCGTCACGAACGACACGTACGGCGCCACGGCCGTGCGGCCCGAGGCCGCCGAGTGGCAGATCGTGCAGGGCGGCGACATCGACAAGTACTTCCAGCAGGGCGCGGAGGTGATCGCCTGTTTCGCGCGATTCTCCACGCCGACGCCGGACAAGGCCAAGGACAACCCGATGATCCTCTTCTACATCCTGCCGCTCGATGTCGGGTACTTCGACAAGTACGGCAAGAAGGGGCTCGCGAAGGAGATCTACAAGGAGTCCTTCCAGAAGGACTACAAGGACGTGAAGGACCTCAAGGATGCGGAGAACAAGACCTACAAGTTCGGCAAGGTGGCCGAGTTCAGCTTCACGGGGGTCAACACGAAGTACGGCAACCCCCGCACGGAGGTCGTGGCCTGCCTGAAGGAAAAGCGGAACGGGTACATGATCATCACGAGCGGCCTGCCCGACATGATGAAGAAGTACGCCGCCGAGGTGAAGTACATCATGGACAACCTGAAGTTTGTCGAGCCGAAGGACTAGGACCCGTCTTGAGCCTGCAGACGGCCGGGGGACGAGACATCGCCCCCGGCCGTCGTTGTTTGAGGGGAGAGGCATGCTGAAGGACCGCACGATCGCCATCCTGGGCACGGGGACGATGGGGGAGGCGCTCATCCGGGGCCTGCTCGAGGCGGGCGCGGCGCGCGCGGGGGACATCGTCGCCACGGCGAGGCACGAGGACCGTCTGGCGGACCTCGCGACGCGGTTTCACGTTCGCACGACGCTCGACAACGCGGCCGCGGCGCGCAGTGCCGAGATCATCGTCATCGCCGTCAAGCCGAAGGCGCTCGACGAGCTTCTCGCGCAGGTGAAGGAGGCGATCACACCCGGGCACACCGTCGTCTCGATCGTGGCCGGCGCCCCGAGCGGCTACATCGAGGCGCGCCTCGCAGCGGGCGTCCCCGTGGTGCGCTCCATGCCGAACACGCCGTGCCAGGTCCGCGCGGGGGTGACCGCGGTGAGCAAGGGGGCGCACGCGAACGACTCGCACCTCGCGACGGCGCACTCGCTCTTCGGCGCGATCGGGGCGTGCGTCACGGTCGACGAGCCGTACATGGACGCGGTCACGGGCCTCTCGGCGAGCGGGCCCGCGTTCATCTTCATGGTGATCGAGTCGCTCGCGGAGGGGGGCGTCAAGATGGGGCTGCCGCGCAAGCTCGCGACGCAACTCGCCGCGCACGCGGTCCACGGCGCGGGGAAGCTCGTCCTCGACACGAAGGAGCACCCCGCGCTCCTCAAGGACATGGTCACCACGCCCGCGGGATGCACGATGGACGGGATCCTCCAGCTCGAGGAGGGAGGCCTCCGCGTCACGCTGATCAAGGCGGTCGTCAAGGCGACCGAGCGCGCAAGCGAGCTGGTGATCAAGCCGCGCGTGTAGCACGCGCGTCTACGGGCGCGACTCCGGCACATCCGGGAAGACCTTGCCGGGGTTCAGGATGCCTGCCGGGTCAAAGGCCTGCTTGAGCTTCCGCATGAGGCCAATCTCGACCGGACCCACCGCGATCGGCAGATAGTCGCGCTGCACGAACCCCACCCCGTGCTCCCCCGTGATCGTCCCCCCGAGCGCGACCACCCGGCGAAACAGCTCCGTGATGGCGACAGGCAGGTCGGTCTTCCACCGCTCCTCGGAGAGGTCCATCTTGAGGATGTTCACGTGGAGGTTCCCGTCGCCGGCGTGGCCGTAGCTGATCGCGGTCAGGCCGTGCTTCGCCATCACCTCGCGGATCGCCTCCACGAGCTCGGGGAGCCTCGCGCGCGGGACGACGGTGTCCTCCTCCTTGTACGTCGAGAGCGCCTTCGTGGCCTCTCCCATCGAGCGGCGGAGGTCCCAAATCTGCCGCTGCTTTTCCGGGGTCTCCGCGAGGAGCAGCTCCCCGGCGCCCTCCGCCTCGCAGACGTCTCCAATCGCCTCGACCTCGCGGTCGAGCTCCTCTGGCGAGGGGCCGTCGACCTCGATCAGGAGCTGTGCGGGCGCGTCGGAGTTGGGGAAGGGCACGCCCTTGCGCTGCTCCGCGGCCTTCATCGCCGCGCTCTCCATGTACTCGATCGCGCAGGGGACGATCCCCGCGCACAGGATGCGCGAAACCGCGCGCGCGGCGTCCTTCACGTCGTCGAACGGCGCGAGGAGCGTGCGACGATGTCGCGCGAGGGGGAGGAGCCGCACGGTGATCCGGGTCACGACGGCGAGCGTCCCCTCGGAGCCGACCAGGAGCTGGGTCAGGTTGTAGCCGGCGACGTTCTTGAGCAGCTTCCCGCCGGTGTGGATGACCTCCCCCGTCGCGAGGACGGCCTCGAGGCCGCAGACCCAGTCCTTCGTCACGCCGTACTTCACGGCGCGCGGGCCGCCGGAGCCGTGCGCGACGTTCCCGCCGAGGAGGGAAGAGCCGCGGCTCGCAGGGTCGGGGGCGTAGAAGAGGCCCTGCTTCTCGACCTCGTCCTGGAGCCGCTCCGTGATGACGCCGGGCTCGACGACGGCGAAGAGGCTCTCCCGGTCGATTTCGAGGATCCGGTTCATCCGCTCGAGCGAAAGGACGATCCCGCCGTGGACGGCGAGGGCGCCTCCAGAGAGGCTGGTGCCGGCGCCGCGGGGGGTCACGGGGATCCGCTCGCGGGAGGCGAGGGAGAGGATCCGGGAGACCTCCTCGGTGGTGCGGGGTCGGACGACGGCCTCGGGCCAGAAGACGAGGTCTTCGGTTTCGTCGTGGGAGTACTTCTCCATCGCCTCGTGGTCGATGAGGACGTGCTCCGGGCCGGCAATCGAGCGGAGCTCGTCGACGAGAGGAGGGGTCAGCCGCTGGAACATGCGCACAGGGTATCAGCGCCGGGAATCGCTGTCAAAGCGGGGCGTGGTAACCAGCCATATCTGATATCAGACCTCAGATGTCAGATGTCTGATATCCGTTCAGGTGACCCGATGCGCGATGCCCGGCCACGTGAACGGATATCTGATATCTGACATCTGATATCTGATATGGACGTGTCCGGAATGGACCGCGCCCCCGGGAGGAGCATCCTCCCGGGGGCGCGACCCGGATGGGGTTAGGAGGTTCTGAAGCGTTCTAGTCGTTCACCCACACGCGGACCGACACCCAGCGGTTCACCAGGTTTCCGCAGCAGTCGTAGGACGCCTGCCAGTACCCGCGATCCTCCCAGTGGCCGCACACGCGCGGGCGGCGGCAGTCGCTGTAGCCGCCCCAGTACCCGCCGCTGTATCCACCGCTGTAGCCGCCGCTGTACCCGCTGTACCCACCGCCCGACCAGTGGCCGCCATCGCTGTAGCCCACGTACCCGCCGCTGTGACTGTCGCCGAACCCGACGCCGAAGCTGAAACCGTCCGCCATCGCAACGCCGCCCGTCAGGCCTAGAACCATCGCCACCGCCGCAATCATCTTCTTCATGTTCTTCTCCTTACTCAACCACTCATGTCTACGGTGGATACCTGTGCATGCGGTCTGCCATCGGTCTGGATACGCAACGCATGGCGTAACTCTCGTTGCGACCTGATGATGCAGACGTCACAATCTCGACATAGCCCGGAGCGGCTGGCGCAGGGGCAGGCTCTGGCTCGCGAGTGAGCCGAAACCCGCGCCAATCAGCGGGGTGTGGGGATGTCGCTCAGGAGGAGCTGGAGAATCGCGTCCTCCGGCATCTCGGCGGGCGTGAGGCCGCCAAGCTCGATCGCCTTCTTGACGTGCGCGCTGGCAGCGTTCCAGTTCGCCTGGTGCTCATTCAGGCTCGTGGCGCGCGTCGCAAGAACGAGGGCCGCCGTGGCATGGCTGACGTGGAGCCGCCCGAGAACCACCTTCTCGAGCCCGGCGCCGGTCGGATTGCGCTCGATTTCCGAGATCCCCTGGGAGCACTCCCGCACGACCTCGCCAAAGCGCTCCCAGAAGAGGAGCGCGTCGATGCGGCGCAGCTTGTCTTCGCGGGTCGTCGAGGGCGCGCGAAGAGGCGCGAGCTGCTCCTGCCAGAGTTGGATGACCCTCGCCTCGTCGGGGTCGAGCACCTTCTTCGCGCACGCGTCGAGCAGGGAGGCCGCCTCCGCGTAGCTCCCCACGTCCACGTGCGCCTGGACGAGCAGCTCGATCGCCCCCGAGTCTTCCGGCTGACCCGCCACTGCCTCCTCGAGGAGCGCCTTCGCCTCTGCGGGCCTCCCGCGAAGCAGGAGGAAGGCCGCCACGATGCTCCGAGCGGCGCCGCCGAGCTCCGCGTCGTCCCGCATCCCCATCACCGCGGCGTCGATCCGCTCCCAGTCCGCCGGCGGCAGGTCGACCTGGTTCGCGAGGATGACCTGGTCCTCGTTCCGCGTCGCCGAGATGACGCCGAAGAGGTCCTCCACGGCGCCCTGCCGATCCCCTTGCGAGAGCCTCCACTCCGCGCGCACGAGCAGGAGCCTCGCGTCGGCGCCCTCCTTCTTCAGCAGGGCCTCCGCCTCCTCCGCGGCCCGCTTCAGCTTCCCGTCCGCAGCGAGGAGGAGGACTCGTACGACCGGCGGGTACGCAGCCTGGGGGTCCAGCAGGACGGCGCGCTCGACCTCCTCGAGCGCCCGCGGGACGTCGCCCTTCTTCCAGAGGACCTCTGCGCGGGCGCATCGGGCGCCGCTCGGGTTTTCAGCGATCTTGATCGCCTGGTCGAGGTCGACGAGGGCCCCTTCCAGGTCCCCCAGCTCGACGCGCACCAGGGCGCGGTTGTGGAGGGCGAGGTCGCAATCCGGGTCGATCGCGACCGCGCGGTCGAGGTACGCGAGGCCGAGGCCCTTGGCCCCCAACCTCGCGAGCGTCGAACCGGCGTTGGCCTGGATTTCGGCGAACCCCGGATTCTCCGCGAGCACCTGGGCGAGCCGCGCGAACCCGCTCTTGAGCCTGCCGCCCTCCACCTCCATGAGCCCGAGCGCCATCGTGGCGTCGGGGTGGCCCGGGTGGTTCCGGAGGACCTCCTCGAACACCTTCCGGGCCGCCTCGCTCTCGCCGGCGTCGATGAGGAGCTGCCCGAGCTGGAGCGCCACGTCCTTGTCGGCGGGCGAGAGCTGGAGGGCGCGCTCCAGGTCGGCCCGCGCCCCCGAGCGGTCCGCCCGCTTCATCCTCACGCGCGCCCTCAGCGCGAGCGCCGCCGGGACGTCGGGGTTCCTCGAGAGGACCTCTCCGATCTGCTTCTCCGCCTCCTCCCACCGCATCGAGAGGATCAGCAGCTCGGCGTGGTAGGTCCGCGCCGTGGAGTCGGATGGCGCGGCGTCGACCGCCTTCGCCGCGTCCGCGACCGCGAGCGGCAGCCGCCCCAGCGCGAGCTGGATCCGCGCACGCGCCACGAGGGCCTTCGCGTCACGCGGCGACTCCTCGAGCACCGGGGCGAGCGCCGCCAGGGCCTCGTCGTACCGCCCCAGCTCGCCCAGCACCTGCGCGCGGACGTAGCCGACCGGAACGCCCGGAGCCGGCGGGAGCGCCTCGATCCGCGCGAGCGCCTCCTTGGCCTCCTCGACCCTCCCCATCCCGATCAGGCAGAACGCCCGTTTCGCCCACGCCTCCGGCCGGTCGGGGTTGAGCTGGATGGCGCGGTCGATGTCCACCAGCGCGCGGTCCCGCTCCCCGAGCGTGAGGTGCTCGCAGGCCCGGTTCACCAGGCACCTCCACGACTCCGGCCGCACCTGGAGCCCCTTCGTGTAGTGCTCGATCGCCGCCCGCGAGTCGCCCTCGTCCGCGGCAATCCCCCCGCGCAGGAAGTGGACGTCCTCGTCGCTCCCGAGCGCCTTTTCCGCATCGTCGCAGAGCCGCGCCGCCTGGACCAGGTCCCCCTCGAGCCACGCGAGCCTCGCCCGGGCGAGCGGGGCGAGCTTGTAGGACGGCGCGACCTCGAGCAACCTCTGGAAGGCGTCCTTCGAGCGCTTCCTCCGGTTCGGGACCTCGCACGCGGCGCGCCCGAGGTGGTACCACGCGTCGGAGGAGGTCGGGTCGAGGGCGACGGCGCGCTCCAGGTCGTCGGTCGCGCCCTGGGCGTCTCCGAGCTGGTGCTTCGCGATGCCGCGCGAGAGCAGCGCCTCCGTGTAGTCCGGACGGATCGCGAGCGCCCGGTCGAAGAGACCGATCGCCTCGCGGAGGCCGCCGGAGGTCTGACTCCTTCCCAGGCCCTGATGGAAGAACGAGGCGGCCTCGTCGCGCCGCGCCTTCTCCCGGTCCGCCTTCCAGAGGACGACGCCGAGCACGCCCGCGGCCATCGCAAGGAGGGCGGCGGCGCCCGCGAGCCACGGCCGCCCGCGGCGGAACTTCCGGAACATCGTCGCGACCATCCCCGAGGGGCGCGCGCGGATCGGCTCCCCGGCCTGCCAGCGCCCCAGCTCGTCGGCGAACTCCTGGGCGGAGGGATAACGGTGCGACGGCTCCTTCTGCATCGCCTTGAGGCAGACCACCTCGAGGTCCCTGGGGGCGTCGGGGCGGATCCGGCTCGGCGGCACGGGGTCTTTCGTGATCACCGAGGCGATGATCTGGACCGTCGTCTCCCCCGAGAAGGGCGGCTCGCCCGCGAGGACCTCGTAGAGGATGGTCCCGAGGCCGTACACGTCGCTGCACGGACCGACGGAGCGAAGTTCGCCGGCGGCGGCCTCGGGAGACATGTAGACGGCGGTGCCGATCGCCATCCCGGTCTTCGTCAGGCCGCTCCGCGTGCCGGTCTCCTTCGCCAGGCCGAAGTCGGTGACGAACCCGCGGCCGGCCTGGTCGACGAGGACGTTGTCGGGCTTCAGGTCGCGATGGATGATCCCCTCGGCGTGGGCGTGGGCGATCCCCTCGGCGACCGCGCGGACGACGGCGACGGCGTCGCGCAGCGACAGGTCCTTCTTCTCGATCCGCTCGCCGAGCGTCTTTCCGTGGACGACGTCCATGACGAGGAAGTGTCGGCCGTTGAACTCGCCGAAATCGTGAACGGGGACGACGGCGGGGTGGCGGAGGCGGGCGGTCGTGCGGGCCTCGCGCTCGAAGCGCTCGACCATGTCGGCGGAGGGGCGCGGCCCGAGGTCGACGAGCTTGATGGCGACGTCCCGCTGGAGGCGGGTGTCGCGGGCGCGGAAGACGACGCCCATGCCTCCGCTCCCCAGCTCCTCGAGGAGCTCGTACTTCTCGCCGAAGACGTAGGTCGGCGCGGCGGGGGAGGAGGGACGCGGCGTGGGGCGGCCGGAGGCGCTCCGCGGGCCCGGTGTGGGGAGCGTGGCCTTCGACTGCGCGCCATCGCGGATCGTCGGCGCGGTCAGGGACCGGAGGTGCAGGACGTCCCTCGGGGCGAGCACCCCGCGGGAGACGAGGATTGCCCACGGGTCGCGGCCGCCGGGCCTCTCGGACTCGCGGAGGGCCTCGTCCATCGCCTCGCGAGAAACGAGCTTCTTCTCGACGGCGAGCCGGGCCAGCGCTCGGTTCTGGGGCGACGTCATCGCCGGCGAGGGTACCCCGCGCCGGCGGACCGGGTCAAGGGGCGCCACGAGAAGTCGGGCTAGCTTGCTGGCGCCGCGCGGCGGGTCTAGAATGCCGCGTCTCTCCAAGGGGCCCCTACCATGATCGACACCCACTACTTGGAAGTCGAGCTGCCGGACGGGAAGTTCCGTCTCGGGAAGTTCAACGACGACGGGATCGTCGGGCCGGTCGACTACGGACTCTCCCTCTGGGAGAAGGGTGACCGGGCCTTCGTCATCGGAGGGGGGATTATCGCGGGATCGATCCTGCCCGGATCCAATCGCCTCGTGATGACGGCGAACTCGCCGGTCTGGGACGGATTCTTCGTCTCGACAATCGGCGGTGCGGCGCTGATCTGGGACGACCTCGGCGTCAACCTGATGGCGCTTCGAGGTCGCGCGCGGACGCCGTCCGTGCTGGTGCTCCACCGCAGCCTGGAGAAGATGACGGTCGAGGTGCACCCGGTCGACGTCGAGGCGGTGTGGAGGGGGTACAAGGACCTCGTCGGGTACTACGCGCTCCAGCAGCGGGTCTGGGAGCAGTTCAAGGACCGCTTCAAGAAGTGCCGCGTGCTGGCGACGGGGCCCTCCGCGCTCTACACGAACATGGGGGCGATCGGGAGCGCGCCGATCATGCACGACGGGCCGGGCTTCGTGGACACCTGGGCCGGCCGCGGCGGGATGGGGTCGCAGCTCCTGCGGGAGCACAACATCGCGGCGATCATCTACGGAGGCGTCTTCGTCGACGAGGACCTGCGGGACCGGGCGAAGGTCGACTCGTGGTTCATGGCCCGCTACAACAAGACGATGATGCAGCGGGACTTCGAGGTCACGGCGAAGTACCGCTTCGAGCCGAAGTTCGAGACCGGGGGGACGTTCGGCTCGAACATGAGCTACCTCAAGGACCTCCTCCTGATGATGAACTACTCGTCGATCCACATGTCGGACGACGAGCGGATGGGGATCTACACGCAGTTCGTGCAGGGGCACTACCTGAAGCAGTTCAACCAGGAGTCGATCGCGACGAAGCAGTGGAACACGTGCGGCGAGCCGTGCGCGGTGGTGTGCAAGAAGAACAACGGGAAGTTCAAGAAGGACTACGAGCCGTACCAGGCGCTGGGGCCGAACGCGGGGATCTTCGACCAGCGGGCGGCGGAGAAGATCAACTACTTCGCGGACGGGATGGCGTTCGACGCGATCCAGATCGGCGGGGTGGTGAGCTGGGTGTTCGAGTCGATCGCGACGGGGCGGATGGACCATCGGACGCTGGGGCTCTCGGCGAAGCCGAAGTGGGACCTGAAGAAGTTCGACTTCGTCGCGGACAGCATGCACAACGCGGACCTGGGGATCGAGGTGATGACGAAGGTGCTCCACGACCCGTCCTGGGGGCCGTTCCGCGAGGGGATCCGCGTGGCGGCGCACGCGATGGACGCGAGGTTCGGGACGAAGCCGAGCGATCTCGCCTGCTACAACCTGAACGGGGACGGGGCGGGGTGCATGGTCCCGAACCAGTACTGGGTGCCGGGGATGTTCTCGCCGATGCCGATCATGGGGAAGTACTACGAGTACTACCAGTTCGAGTACCACGCGCCGCGCGAGCTGGCGAAGAAGAACGTCGAGCGGATGGTGAAGGAGCTGTACAGCGACAACGGGGGGATCTGCCGCTTTCACCGAAGCTGGGCGGAGGACCTGATCCAGGACATCGTGAACAACCACCACGGCCTGAAGATCGACTACATGGAGCACCACAAGCGGCTCTCGCGGCGCCTGAATGCGATGAACCGCGGGCGTCCCTGGGAGAACGAGCGGGTAGTGGACCTGATGAAGACCTACCACGAGAAGGTGCAGCGCGACGGCCCGAAGGTAGCGGAGCTGGACGCCTGGGTGGGGCGATTCCGCGCCGACAAGTGGACCGCGGCGCGCGCCTACTGGCAGGAGCTCCGCGACGGACTCGACGAGGCGCTGGCGCCACCTTCAGCCCCGACTCCCATAGGTGCATAGGCGATGAACCGGAAGCAACTACGCCAACTTGCCGAGCTTCGTCTGAAGGAAGCAACCTCGCTGCTCCGGGGCGGACTGCCCAGCGGCGCATACTACCTCGGCGGGTATGCGGTAGAATGCGCGTTGAAGGCATGCATCGCCAAGAAGACGCAGATGCACGAGTTTCCGCCGCTGAAGCGCGTCAAAGAGAGCTATACTCACGACTTGACTACGCTTGTCGGCGTGGCCAGGCTCGATCGGGAATTGCAGCGGGAGCTGAGTACCCGCCCTGGATTCAAGCTGAACTGGCTGGTCGTCCAGGACTGGTCCGAGGAATCCAGGTACGCGCAGCACTCGAAGCGAAAGGCACAGAACCTCCTCAATGCAATCGTCGACTCGGTGAATGGGGTGATGCCATGGTTGAGAGCCCGCTGGTAGAAGAGGGCAGAATACTCCTCGGCCTGCTGCCCGAGGTGCACCTTCGATGCGGCGGAGCATTCTGGATCCGCCACGAGGAGTCCAGGGCCTGGAGGCTCGTCCTGATTCTCCCGCAGGTGGACACGCAGGGGCCGGCGGCCGTCTATGCCAAGCTCCAGTCGCTACTCGAGCGGCACGCTGGCGAGTTCTCCAAGCTCGACCTGGTGGACGTTCGTCTCATCGGTCCGAAGGACCCGCTTGCGGAGCTCGTCGACGCGTGGCAGGGGCGCGGGGGAGCCCCGGTGCCCTCGGAGCAGATTCACGCGAGCGCCGGCTCGGACATGGTGACCTACAGCTCGCAGTAGCCTCTGGACGCGGCCCGCCGACACTCCGACTGACTGCGTGGAGGAGCGCCACTCCGACCTGGGGAAAGCGAACTCACTTGGGCGGGATGGGCGTTGGGCGAGTTTGGAACGACGCGCGGAAGGCGAGGCTCGGCTCCGACCCGCCGCTGCGACGCGACCAGAAGGGGCCCGAGAGGCGTGTCAGAGGCGCCTCCCACGGCAGGGTCGCCTTCAAACCCTGCACCCAGCCGTTCCAAGCCTGGGTGGCCTGCGACTCGACAGGGGTCGCCGCCCAGCCGCTGACACCGAGCGTAAGGCAGGGGCCCTCGGCGAGATAATCGGTGCGCCACGTCACGGCGTCGATTCCGATCCCAGGGGGGCGGGCGGACTCGAGGGCCAGGATCGCGCGGGGCACGAGGACGTCCTGCCGGAGGAATGCCCGCGCCCGCTCCGACTCCCGCTCGGAGGCCGAAACCCTGGCTCGGAGCTGCACACAGGCTGCTTCGATTCGCCTGATCTCGATGGCTTCGATCGCCGCCTGCCTCCACTGCTCCCTGCGGACGTTGAGGTCCATGCGGTAGGTCGCCAGCACCATCAGAGATGCGAAAGCGACTCCTGCGATACACCACGGCTCCCAGGATGAGCCCCGTCCTCCCACGACGTCTCTCCTATCGCACGTCCGAGTCCCAGCGACGGCAAAGCCGGCTCCACCCCTTCCCGGGCATCCACTCCAGGAGAACGACGCAGCACGCTGCGACGGCCGGGCCGTCGCCCGCGGTCATGCGCCCGACGCTGCGGATGCGCCAACGGCCCGGGGAGCCCGCGATTGGCGCGGCCTCCACGTCGATGGTCCCATCCCAAAACGCATGCCCACGAACGCCGGTCCAGCCGGGATCGGCGTCCAGCCGCGCCAACGCGAGCTCCAGGCCAGCCTCTGCCACCGCGCGCGCAGCCTGGTCGCGTGCACGAACAGCCGCCTCGGCCCCGAGCGACACTTGAACGCTCACCGCGGCCCACGCCGTGGCAACGATGACGATGGACATCGCCAGCGCGGTGAGGATGACGGTCCCGCGACGCGACTTGATGGACATGCGCCTACTCCTCTGCTCGCACACGCGCACCGGTCTCGACGACGAAGGCCTCTGCGGGTCCTCCCGCCGACGGATGCCAGGTCACCTGGGCCCGCCACGAGGAGCCCTCGAGGGACGCCCTGCACCCCGCGACGCCGACCGAAAGCCGTCGCACGGCGGGCGGCGCGCCACCGCCCGGAAACACGGAACGCACGAGCACGGGGCCCTCCTGGCGTGGCTCGCAGTCGTAGACGACATAGTCGGGTTCCTGCCGGCCGGAGACCGAGGCCTCGCTCGGGAGCTCGAGCGCGAATCCCCTCCCCGATTGATCCGGAATGAGCCTGCACGCCGAGCCAAGGTCCTCCCGAAGGACAAGGGCCAGAGCGTCTCGCTCCGCTTCCCTTACGGCCGCTCTGGAGTCGCGCTCCACGACTTCGATCGTGAAGACCACCCACACACACGTGATCGAGAGGATGGAGACGGCGATCCAGCCGGCCATCAAGGTCTCGAGCAGCGTGTACGCCCGGCGCCTGCGCGTCCGCGTCATCGGCGCCCTCCGGCCGCGGCCCGAAGCGTCTCGAGGGCCATCGATCTCTCGCCTCCTGATCCGGACCGCCAATGCACCGTGACGCGGATGTGCCAGAGCGCGCCGCCCTCCTCGCTGGCGATGGTCCGCTCCATCTCGCCCTGGAACTGCGACAGCGGGGTCTTCAGACTCCCGGCGGCGGCCGTCAGTTCCCCGGTGGACATGGCCCACGTCTTCTCCATCCCTTCGGCGAGGGCCTCCCGAGCCAGGGCCTCGAGGGCGGCCTCCGCGGCGAGGCGTTGCCGGGTCGTGATCGCACCGCACGCGACCGAGATCGCCGCGAGGGCGATCGCTGCGCCCGCGAGCGCGTCGAGGAGCGCGAACGACCCCTGCTCCCGCGGGCGATACCAGATCCGGCCCTCCCGCAGCGGGTCGCAGAGCCAGCGGAGCAGGCGGTAGAAGGCGTAGAGAAGGCCCACGCCGAGGAAGATCCCGGCTAGGACCAGCGCCGTCTTCGCCGTGCCGCCCGGTTCGATCGCCGCGACGACGACGACGGCGAGGGCGAAGGCGAAGAGGACCGTGCGCGGGCGCACGAAGCGCCACATCGAGCCTCCCACGATCTCCTCGCGCACGGGCCACCAGGCCGCGAGCCGCCGGACGAAGGCCCTCCAGGCCCACCGGAGCGGGAGATAGAGCACAGTCAGGCAAGCGACGCCGATCCCGTACACTGCCATGTCGTCCCCGTCGGGGGGGACCTGAGAGGTGACGAGCCACGGCGCTGAGCCAAGGAGGGCCCCGGCGTTGGCGCGGAGGAAGGAGGGCGGGTCCGGTACCGGCCGGCGCGCGTGCCGTAGGTGGACGAGAACCGACGCGAGGATCGCCAATGCCACGTAGGTGCGGAACGCGCCACGGTGTGCGTCAACCGCGATGAGCAGCGCGAGCACCAGGAACAGGGACGTCGCCGCCCAGCCCGCTCGGGAAGCAGCGGGAGTCGCGGTCGCGAACACCCCCCGCCCCAGCGTCTCGCTCAGGGCAAGGACCCCGATGGCGAGGACCACCGAGGTCGTGGCGTCCCAGGTGTTCACGGCAGCCCTCTCACTTCCTGCGCAGCATTTCGGACATCTTGAAGATCGGCAGGATGATCGCGAGGTAGCAGAATCCGACGAAGAGCCCGACGAGACAGACGAGGATGGGCCCGAGAAGGGCCCCGGACCGGGACAGGGCGACTTCCGCCTCCGACTCGTAGTACTTCGCCAGTTCCTCGACGGTGGCGATGAGGTCGCCCTTCTGCTCCCCGAAGGCGAGCTTCCAGACGAAGGTCTCCGGGAAGAACCCTCCGCGACGCGCCTCCTCGGAGATCCGCTCCCCGTTGTCCGCCGCGCGGTGGAGGTCCGCGCAGACGGCGTGGAGGACGCCGACGGCGAAGGCCTGCTTCATCAGTTCCAGGCTCCTGGCCAGGGGCACACCGGCGCGCAGGAGGAGCGCGAGCGTGCGGCAGAACAGGAACCAGGCGCCCCTGCGCAGGACGGAGCCCACCAGGGGGAGGTTCATCGAGAGGAGATCGCCTATGATCCGAACCCGCGGCACCCTGAACAGGAAGTACAGCGGGACGGCGGCGGCGAGGCCGGCACCGAGCAGCCACGGGCCGGAGGTGTGCAGGAATCGCGCGACACCGATCAGGGCCTCCGTCGGGGCAGGCAGGCGCACGCCCGCGGTCTGATAGAGGAGGTAGAACCTGGGCAGCACGCCCCAGAAGACGAACCCGACGACGGCGGCTATCGCGCAGAGCACGCAGGCGGGGTAGGCGAGCGCGACTTGCATGCGCTGCCGGATCCGGTAGCGGGCGATGGAGTACGAGCCGAGGCTGTCCAGAACGGCCGCGAGGCTGCCGGTGGCCTCGCCGGCCTCGATGAGGCCGACGTACAGGTCAGGGAAGACCCGAGGGAACTTCCGGACGGCCGCGGACAATGGGAGGCCCCCCTGCACGTCCTTCACCACCTGATCCACGAGCGCGCGGAACCGCCGCGAGCGGATCTCCCTGGCCATGCACACCAGCCCGTCCGCCAGCGGGACGTCGAGCCGGCACATCGAGGCGATCTGGTTTTGGAAGAAGACGAACTCGGCGGCGGAGATGCGAAGTCTGGAGCGGGGTTCGGGGTCCGGCATCGTCACTTCCCCCTCTCCGCAGGGACTTCGATGGGCGTGCCCTCGCCGAGCAGGACCCGGTCCGTCAGGATCGCGCGGATCCCCAGCCCCTGGACGGACTCGCCCGGGCGGACGAGCATGCCGTCGATGATCGCGTAGGAGGACCACGGACGATCGGGGCTGACCAGCGTCCGCTCCACCCGCAGGTTGGGGACCTCGATCGGACCGCCCTCCGCCACGACGCGCCCCACGGGCGAGCGCCCCACGGAGCCCATGAACACGGAGACCTCCCCCTTGCGGAGGCTCCAGAAGTTCTCCGCACCGAGCGTCGGAACCGCGAAGCCCGGTATCGGCGGGGTGGGCCGCGCGAGCGCCTGAACGCCAGGGACGGGTCGGACCGGCGCCGGTGGGGGAGAGGGAACCAGACTCTCGACGCCCGTCGGTGCCATCACCACTCGTCTCGGAACCCCGCGCGTGGGGCGCACAGGTTGAGGTCCTGCGCGGAAGGCGAGAACGACCTCCCAGGCGACCGAGTCCTTCCTCAGAATTCGCCGGCCGGAGAGCCAGCGCGGGGCGCCGTCGATGCCCAGGAGCCGCCTGACGAAGTCTACCTCGAGGTCCAATAGGCAGGTCCCCTGGACGCGGAAGAGGCGGTACTGGCCCGCGAATCCCTCGAGGACAGGACCGGGGCGAACCTCGATAGTGGAGCCGCTCCACCCCGTGAAGGCATCCTCGATCCAGCGGCGGGCCTCAGCGGGCGTGACGACGCGGTCGAGAGGCGCACGGATCTCAGCGATTGCCCGCTCGAGCCGAGCCTTCTCCTCCCTGGGAAACACGGAGGTAGGCCTCGGAGGAGGCAGATACTGGCGTTGGCGCAAGTCCGCGACAAGGAGGGCCGCCGCGGCGCAGGCAAGCCCAACCAACGCGGCGAGGGTGGGGGACCTCCACCGATTCGCGGAACTGTGCGCCTCGTCCATCGATGCCGCCGAGCCTCGTCGCCGCTGTGATTCTATGGCCGATCATGCCGGCCCGGCAATCGACATGCAGTCTCCACATCGACGGACTTGCTCACGATGCCCCTCTGCTGCGATAATCGGTCCATCATGATTCGCTCGAAGATACTGGTGGGTCTGGAGGACCACGGGCGGCGAATGTCCCTGGAGGACTTCGCCGACGCGGAGGGGAAGCCGGGCTATCGCTACGAGCTGGCGAGGGGGAGGGTGGTCGTGGTCGACATTCCTGGGCTGCCCCACGAGCTCACTCTACAGAACATCGAACTCCCCCTCCGTCGCTACCAGCTCGATCATCCGGACACGATCCATCTGATCGCGCCCGGCAGCGGTTGCGCGCTCCGCCTGCCGGGGATGTCATCCGAGAGGCATCCGGACCGGGCGGTCTACCTCACCCCTCCACCGGACGAGGAGCAGCCCTGGGACTATTGGATGCCCGACCTGGCGATCGAGGTAGTCTCCAAGGGTGGCGAGGTCCGCGACTACGAGGAGAAGCGAGAGGAGTACCTCGCCGCCGGCGTCCGGGAGTACTGGATCGTCGAGCCTCGCGATCGGAGCGTCCTCGTCCTGACCCGCCGTGCCGACGTCTGGGCCGAGAGGAAGCTCACCTCGGCTGACGTACTGCGGACCGCGCTGCTCCCCGGCTTCGAGGTGCGGGTGGCCGACCTGTTCAAGCTCCCTCAGGCCCCCGCAAAGAAGCGCCGCAGGAACGGACGCAAGGACCGCTGACGCCCTTCGTGTCTTCGCGTCTTCGTGTATAGACCCAACCTCTCGCCTCTGAACACGGCCCCGCATGAGCTTCGTCCGCGTCTGCAGCGTCCAGGACGTCCCCGTGGGGAAGGGGAAGAAGGTCTTCGTCGGCAAGAAGGTCCTCGCCCTCTACCTCCACGAGGGCACCTACTACGCCGTGAAGGACGTCTGCCCCCACCAGGGGATCTCCCTCTCGTACGGATGGCTCGAGGGGCGCGAGGTGGTCTGCCCGGGACACGGCTGGAAGTTCGACCTCGCCACCGGCCAGTGCAGCACCGTCCCCGCCCAGCGCGTCGCCCGCTGCGAGGTCAAGGTCGAGGGCGACGACATCCTCGTTTCCGAGGACTACCTCGAATGAGCGAGCCCCTGCACCCGCGCCTCTGGATGGGCACCAGTTCCTGGTCCAGCAGCGACTGGGTCGGCCCGTTCTACCCCGAGGGGACCGAGTCCCGCGACATGCTCCGCCACTACGCCACGCGCTTCCGCTCCGTCGAGCTCGACGCCAGCTTCTACCGCACCCCCAGCCGCGACCAGACCGCCCATTGGGCCCGCTCCATTCCCGAGGGGTTCCGATTCTCCGCCAAGGTCCCCCAGGTCATCACCCACGAGAAGATGCTCGTCGACGCCCAGGAGGACCTCGCCACGTTCCTCTCCGCGATGGACCTCCTCGGCGAGAAGCTCGGCGTGCTCGTCTTCCAGTTCCCCTATTTCAACAAGCAGGCCTTCAAGACCGCCGACCCGTTCCTCGAACGCCTCGAGACCTTCCTCCCCACCCTCCCGAAGGGCTACCGCTTCGCCCTCGAGATCCGCAACAAGGCCTGGGTCACTTCCCGATTCCTCGACCTTCTCCGCACGAACGGCGTCGCCTACGTCCTCATCGATCACCCGTGGATGCACCCCGTGCGTCAGCTCATGGAGAAGCTCGACGTCGTCACATCGAACTTCAGCTACATCCGATGGCTCGGCGACCGCCACAAAATCGAAGAGACCACCAAGGAGTGGGGCAAGCTCGTCGTCGACCGCTCCGGCGAGATGAAGGACTGGGTCCCCGTCGTCCATCAACTCCTCGAACGCGACGTCGACGTCTTCTCCTACTTCAACAACCACTACGCCGGCCACGCCCCCGGCTCGATCGCCCTCTTCGAGGAGGCATGGCGCGCGTCCTCCTGAGCCAGCCCGGTCGAAAACAAGCGAAAAAACGCGGATCGCGCACAACCGCTCAGCTCGTCTTGCCGCCGCTTCCGGACGGGTGATATCATCCCGTTTGGAGGTTGCGAATGGACTCGCAGATGATGTCCGAGATCGACGCCATCGGCCGCGCGCACGCCGCGCGCCGCCGCGCCGTCGTCGACTTCATGGCGCGGTACGACCTCGCCCTCCTCAAGTCCACGTTCGCAGAGTCCCTCGCCGAGTACAAGGAGGGGCACCCGGTCCTCCCACAGGTCGAGCAGTTCCTCCGCGCCTGCATGGAGTCCGACCACGTGGCCGACGCCGCCGAGGTCTTCGGCACCGGCCGCGCCATCCGCGAGATCCAGGAGTCCCTCGCCTGGCTCGAACGCGACCGCGACCCCGAGGAGGAGCCCGAACCCTCGCTTGCCGAGCGCGTCTCGGAGTTCCTCGCCGTCTTCCACCGGAAGGTGATTTCGAACCTGATCGCCAACACCCTCGCCCTCCTCGACGACGGGGAGGACCCCACACCGGAGGTCTACGAGAAGGCCTATTGCCGCACGGTCGACCAGATTGGCGGGATGTCGACGATCGAGCGGTTCTACCTCAGGGCGAGGTCGTTCACCGGCGAGATCCTCGAGCTGCTCGATCGGCAGTCGGACGCCGAGAGCGGCCCGGAGACCCTCCGGATGGCCCGGACGCTCCTTTCCATCGAGCGCCTGCGCGCGTGGAGGGAGTTCGACCACTACCGCCGCCTGTACGCCGACCGTCGGGGAACTCCCGGCTTCCCCGGGTCGTCCAATCGGGAGTCCGCCGGGGCTTGATTCGCGAACCCGGACGTGGTTCATTAGTTGATGTAGCGCAGAGGGGGTCGAGGCCCCAAAAGAGGTAAGGACGTGACGCAGCCCTCGCCAGTTGCGAAAGACCTGCTTGCCCAGATCCAGCTCGCGACCGAGAAGCTGAAGAACGGCTATCTCACGTACGCGGCGGACCTGAAGAAGTGCCTCGTCCAGGCGGGGCTTTTCGACGAGCGCTCGTACAACAAGCTGCTCTCCGACGCCCGCTCCGCGTTCCACAAGCGGACGGCGCCCGAGTTCGAGCGCCAGATCCGCGAGATTCAGTCCCTCCCCGAGTTCCAGGTGAAGAACGAGGAGTACCTCACGCTCCTCCGCCGCCGCGTCTACCAGATCCTCTGCGCGAAGTCGCCCGAGGAGGCCCTCGAGCGGATCTCCTACCTCCGCGCCTTCCTCGCCGAGTTCTACTTCGACTCCGAGGTCCTGCTGAAGCGGCTCCTCGGGGAGTCGATTTACAAGAGCTACGTCGAGCAGCGGGACGCGAGGAAGAAGCCCGGCACGTAATGCCTCCCCTCCGCGAGCTGGCGACCGAGGTCGCCCGCCGCCTCTCCGCGCGCGGCCACCGAGCACTCTTCGCCGGCGGCTGCGTCCGCGACTTCCTCCTCGGACGCGAGCCAAAGGACTTCGACATCGCCACGAGCGCCCGCCCCGAGCAGGTCCTCGAGGTCTACCCCCACGCCGTCCTCGTCGGCATCCAGTTCGGCGTCGTGCGCGTCCACCATCGCGGCGAGGAGTTCGAGGTCGCCACCTTCCGCCGCGAGGGCGCCTACCTCGACGGCCGCCGCCCCTCCGAGGTGACCTTTACCGGAGAGCGCGAGGACGCACAGCGTCGCGACTTCACGATCAACGGGATGTTCCTCGACCCCGCCACGGGCGAGGTGATCGACCACGTCGGCGGCCGAGCCGACCTCGCGGCGCGCGTGATCCGCGCCATCGGCGACGCGCGGGCGCGGTTCTCCGAGGACCACCTCCGCCTCGTCCGCGCGATCCGCTTCGCCGCCGGGCTCGGCTTCGCCCTCGATCCGGCGACGCAGGAGGCGATCCGCGAGATGGCCCCGCTCGTCGCGACGGTCAGCGCGGAGCGCGTTCGCGACGAGGTGTGGAAGCTCCTCTCGGGCCCCGACCCGCGCCGGGGGCTGGAACTGCTGGACGCCACCGGCCTCCTGGCGCATATTCTCCCCGAGGTCGAGGCCACGAAGGGCGTGCCGCAGCCGCCGGAGTTCCACCCGGAGGGGGACGTCTGGACGCACACGCTCCTCGTGATGGGCAGCCTCGAGCGGCCCACTGCAGACCTCGCCGTCGCCGCGCTCCTCCACGACATCGGGAAGCCGAAGACGCTCGTCGTCGCGGACAGAATCCGCTTCGACCGCCACGCCGAGGTCGGCGCGGAGATGGCCGAGGAGGTCTGCCGGCGGCTGAAGTGCCCCACGGCGGAGACCGAGACCGTGACCGCGCTCGTTCGAGACCACATGAAGTTCATGAACGTCCGCGAGATGAAGGCGAGCACGCTCAAGCGGTTCCTCCGCGAGCCGCACTTCGAGGCGCTCCTGGCGCTGCACAAGGCCGACTGCCTCGGGTGCCACCGGGACCTCACGAACTGGACGTACTGCGTGGAGAAGCGGGAGGAGTTCGCGCGGCACCAGGAGCCGCTCCGACCGAAGCCGCTCGTCACGGGCCACGACCTGATCGCCGAGGGGTACCCGCCGGGGCCGCGGTTCGGGGAGATCCTGACCGTGGTGGAGGACGCGCAGCTCGAGGGGACGCTGACCACGCGCGAGCAGGCCCTCGCGTTCGTGCGGGAGCGGTTCCCGCAAGAGGGGGGCGCGTGATCGTCGCGACGGATCTCCGCAAGCGCTTCAAGAAGGTCGTCGCCGTCGACGGGGTCTCGTTCGAGGCGAAGGCGGGCGAGATCTTCGGCCTCCTGGGCCCGAACGGCGCAGGGAAGACGACGACGCTGCGCATGATTGCCTCCTCGCTCACGCCGGACACCGGTATGGCCGTGATCGCGGGGCACGACGTCGCGAAGGCTCCCGACGAGGTGAGGCGGCGGATCGGCGTCGTGACGGCCAGCATCGGCGTCTACGGCCGCCTGACGGCGCGCGAGAACCTGCGGTACTTCGCCCGCCTGTACGGACTCTCGGGGGACGACATCGAGAAGCGGATCCAGGAGCTGATCGAGTACTTCGAGATGAAGGAGTACGCCGATCGCCGCGCGGAGCCGTTCTCGACGGGGATGAAGCAGAAACTCGCGATCGCGCGGGCCATCGTGCATGACCCGCCCGTGATCATCTTCGACGAGCCGACGAGCGGCCTCGACGTCCTTGCGAGCCGCATCGTGGTGGAGTTCATGCGGCGCGCGCGATCGGAGGGGAAGTGCGTCCTCCTGTCGACGCACCATCTCTGGGAGGCGGAGAAGCTCTGCGACCGGGCAGCCATCATCCACGAGGGGCGCGTGAAGGCCCTCGCGACGGTCCAGGAGATCAAGGAGGGGACGAAGTGCCCCGACCTCGAGGAGGCCTTCCTCAAGCTCGTGAATGTGAATAGCTCCGCTGCGGACAAGAAGTGGCCGACGACGGTGAGGAGAAGGGAATGACCTGGGGACCGGTGAAATCGGTCTGGGCGAAGGAGCTGCGCGACACGGTTCGCGACCGGCGCACGCTCCTCGTCATGATCATCATGCCGGTCGTCCTGACGCCGCTCCTGATCGTCGGGTCGGGCTTCCTCATGAAGTCGCAGATTGCGGCGGCGCAGAAGGCGCAGAAGAAGTGCATCCTCGTCGGGACCGAGAGGACGCCGAAGCTCGACGCGGAACTCCGGAAGGTCGAGAAGATGGAGTTCCAGACGGCCTCCAACGCGGAGAAGGTCCAGGCCCAGATTCGGGACGGGGAGGCGCACGTCGCGGTCCTCGTGGAGGGGGACGCCGCGGAGAAGCTGGAGCGGGGCGACAAGACCACCGTCACGATCGTCTTCAAGGGGACGCAGATGGCGTCGCAAACGGCGTTCCGCGACTTGAGCGATCGGGTCGAGGAGTACGCCAAGGCCGTAGTCATCGAGCGCCTGAAAAAGAAGGGCCTCCGCGAAGAGGAGATCGAGCCGCTCCCCGTGAAGGGCGAAAACGTCGCGACGAAACAGGAGATGGGCGGCTACTTCCTCGGCTTCATCGTCCCGATGCTCGTCCTCACGTGGTCGATCGTCGGGGGAATGTACACGGCGATGGACGTCTCGGCGGGGGAGAAGGAGCGGAATACGCTGGAGGCGCTTTTTCTGACGCCCGCGTCGAGGCTCGAGTTGACGCTCGGAAAGCTGATGGCGGTGAGCACGATCGGGTTCGTCACGATGATCGCGGCGCTGGGGAGCATGTACCTCGCGTTCCGGTGGTTCCCCATCCCGGCGGGGGGCGCGGGAGGGGGCGCGGCCTCGGCGAAAGACGTCGTCGCGCTGCAGCTTTCGCCGCTTGCGACGCTCCTCATGCTCGGCCTGTCGATGCTCCTCGTGATCACCTTCAGCTCGCTCATGTTGGGGCTCGGGATCTTCGCGCGGAGCGTAAAGGAGGCCCAGAACTTGATCATGCCCGTGTACATGGGGGTGCTGATCCCCGTCATGATCGCGAGTCTGGTCGAGAGCGACAACCCGTCGATTACGCTCTTCGCCATCCCCGGCGTGAACGCGGTGCTCCTCTTCAAGGAGTTTCTCAGGAACCAATACGTCTGGCCGCACATCGGCGTGACGGCGCTCACGCTGACGGCCTGCGTCGGGGCCTCCATCGCGTTCACGCTGTTCAACTTCCGCCGCGAGACCGTCCTCTTCAAGAGCTGACGAGGTGGTCGACATTCACCACAGAGATGCAGAGGACGCAGAGACCCGCAGAGGCGTGATGCATGGACCACGCGTCTGCGCCCCTCTGCGTCCTCTGCGCCTCAGCGGTGAAGTCCTCGCCCTCGTACTCCTTCTATGCGGCTGCCGCTCGGGCCTCTCCGTCGTCGGGCCGAACGGCGCGCACGTCCAGACCGAGCACTTCGACTTCTACACGGACGCGGGGAGCGAAGCGGCCGCCGACACGGCGCGATTCGCCGAGCTGGTCTATCCCGAGTACGTCCGCCTCTTCGGCAGGGCCCCCTCGAAGCGCACAAACGTCTACCTCTTCGACTCGACGGAGCTGTTCACGGACTACTCGAACCAGGAGGAGGTCTGGGCGCGGGGCTACTACCGGCACGCTCGGAACGAGATCATCCTCACGCGCCGCACCGTGGGGCAGGAGATGCTCGAGGACGCGGTGCGCTCGAAGCTCGCGGGGCTGACGCCGGAGCCGATCGACCTCGACCCGAACCCGGAGGACCTCGACGTCAAGGAGACCCTCCTCCACGAGCTGACGCACCACTTCATGGACCTCCACGAGAAGGAACTGCCCCCGTGGGCGAACGAGGGGCTCGCGGAGGTCGTCGGGCGCGCGCGGCTGGAGGGCGGCCGTCTGGTCCTCGGCGCGCCGCAGCGGATCTCTCTCGCGAACCTGCAAGCGGGGACCGTGCCGCTCCGCCTGCGCGACCTCCTGGAGCTGGAGGACGACGAGTTCTACGAGGGGGCCTCGCCGTATGCGGAGGCCTGGGCGCTGGCCGCGTTTCTCCATGGGAAGGCGGGGCGGACGGAAGACCTCGGGGGGGTCCTCGGGACGCTGGACGCGGTGAAGCGCCGGTCGGACCTGGATACGCTCGAGACCGAGTGGAGGGCGTGGATCCGCGCGACCCCGACGACGGACGGGATCGAGGCGGAGCTGGCCTCGCCGGACCCGCTGGCGGTGAGGGAGGCGATCCAGGCGCTGTCGCTCCTGCTGACCATGGGGGCGATTCCGGAGGCGGACCGCGCGCGGCTCTGCGCGCTCGCGCTGTCGCACCCGAGGGAGGACGCAACGGCGTCGCTCAGGGAGCTGATCCAGGCGCTCGACCGGGAGGGGATCACGTCGCCGGAGCTCCTCGCTGCGGCCGACGCGCTCCTCCTGAACGCGGACGGCTCGATCCGCGCGGCTGCGGCGGCATACGTCGCCGACCGCGTGAAGGACTCGCCCGAGCGGCTTCGGGTGTTTCGCACGCTCCTCGCCGATCCGGAGCCCCGCGTGCGGGCGGCGGTCATCCCGGGTCTCTTCGAGGCGCGACAGGAGATCGACCGGGGGCACCTCGCGGTGATGACGAAGGACCCGTCGCCGCGGGTGCGCTCGCTGGCGCTGCAGTCGCTCGACCTATGGGACGCGGAGGCGGCGGTGTTCGAGGAGGCGCTCCACGACCCCGAGTGGGAGGTGCAGCTCCACGCGGCGATCGCGCTCTCCAGGCGGGCGAGGGCGGACGGGCGCGAGCACGTGGCGCGGCTGGCGGGGGACCGGGACACGGGGCCGCGGCTCTTCGTGGCGGCGTCGATCGCGCACCTTCCCATGGAGCAGGCGCGTGAGCTGTGGGAGCGCCTGGGAAAGGACGCGCACCCGACGGTGAGGTCGATGGCGCAGCGCCGCTGGGCGGAACGGGGCACGGCGGAACGCAAGGAGGCGCTGGGCAAGGCGCTGGCGGACGCCTCGGACGAGGCGCGCGTCGCGGCCCTGGACATGCTCGTCGAGGAGCGGGTCCCGGAGCTGGACGGCGTCGTGGTCTCGATGCTGTTCGACAAGTCGGCGTGGGTGCGGACGCGGGCGGCGCGGATGTCGGGGCAATGGAAGCTGGAGGCGGCGCGGGAGGGGCTCGTACGGCTGCTTGACGAGGACCCGACGGTCCTGCGGCACGAGGCGGCGGTGGCGCTAGCGGCGATAGGGGACCGCAGCGGGTACCCGGTGCTGATTGACGAGCTGGACTCGGACGACTGGGTGGACCAGCGGCGCGGGATCGTGGCGCTGGCGAAGTTGACGGGGCAGACGCTCGACTTCCACTGGGCGGCGCCCGAGGATCGCCGCGACGAGGCGGTGGAACGCTGGGAGGAGTGGTGGAAGCGGGGAGGGCGCTGAACTCCCCGTTCCCCTTCCCATTCCCCTTCCCTTTCCCAGCGCTTGGGAGGCGCTGGGAAGGGGAAGGGGAATGGGAAGGGGAATGGAGCCTCTGGCAGCCCACCGAGGCCTTGACGGTCCCTACGGACCCTCGGGGCGCTCTTGCCGCTCCGGCCCGGGGAACTGCTCCTCTGCGGGCCGCACGCCTTCGAGCCTGAGCTCATCCTGCTCGCGGAGGTACTCCTGGAGCCTCGTGTCGGCGTCCGGCGGCAGCAGGAATGTGCGGAAGAGCGCGAGGGAGATGGCGACGGCCGCGGCGATCATGCAGATCAGCGTGATCACCAATCGCAGCCGCGCCTTGCGCGCGGGCGACCAACCGTTCGAACCGTTCCAGGTATCCATGGCCGGCTCCCCTTCGCGGCGGGGCGAGCGCGGCAGTACGCCATGGATGCTAGATCAATCGACGTCGGATCGCAAGGACGCTACGACTGAATCGAGAGGTTCATCAGGAACTCGGCGTTCGACTTCGACTTCTTGATCTGCTCGATCAGCTTCTCCATCCCCTCGATCGAGTTCATCTCCGTCAGCACTTTGCGGATCAGCCAGACGCGCTTCAGCTCGTCCGGGTGGAGCAGCAGCTCCTCCTTGCGCGTGCCGCTCCGCTGGATGTCGATCGCCGGCCACGTCCGCCGGTCCGCCAGCTTCCGGTCCAGGTGCAGCTCCGAGTTCCCCGTCCCCTTGAACTCCTCGAAGATCACCTCGTCCATGCGGCTGCCTGTGTCGATCAGCGCCGTCGCCAGGATCGTCATCGAGCCGCCTTCCTCGATCTTCCGCGCCGCGCCGAAGAACCGCTTCGGCCCCTGCAGCGCCGCCGAGTCGATGCCGCCCGTCATGATCTTCCCGCTGTGCGGCGCCTCCGTATTGTAGGCCCGCGCCATCCTCGTGAGCGAGTCGACCAGGACCACCACGTCCTTCCCGTGCTCCACCAGCCGCTTCGCCTTCTCCAGCACCATCTCCGTCACCTGGATGTGCCGCGAGGCCGGCTCGTCGAAGCAGGAGCTGATCACCTCTCCCTTCACGCTCCGCTGCATGTCGGTCACCTCCTCGGGCCGCTCGTCGATGAGCAGCACGATGAGGACCGCCTCCGGGTGGTTCTTCGTGACGCTGTTCGCGATCTTCTGCAGGAGCACCGTCTTTCCCGTGCGGGGCTGCGCCACGATCAGTCCGCGCTGCCCGAACCCGATCGGCGTGACCAGGTCCATCACCCGCATCGCCACCTCGTCCGAGGTCGTCTCCAGGCGGATCCGCTTGTCCGGGTGCAGCGGCGTCAGGTCCTCGAAGACCACCCGGTCCATCGCCTTCTCGGGGTCCTCGTGGTTGATCGCCTCCACCTTCAGCAGCGCGAAGTACTTCTCCCCCTCCTTCGGCGGGCGAATCTGCCCGCTGATGATGTTCCCCGTCCTCATCCCGAAGCGGCGGATCTGCGACGGGCTGATGTAGATGTCGTCGGGGCAGGGGAGGTAGTTGTACTCGGGCGAACGCAGGAAGCCGAAGCCGTCGGAGAGGACTTCGAGGACCCCCTCGCCGAACATCAGGCCGTTCTGGTTCACCCGCTCGCGGAGGATCTTGAAGATCAGCTCCTGCTTCTTCAGTCCCACGAAGTCCTTCACGCCCTCCTTGCGGGCCTGCTTCTGGAGCTCGGGCACGGTCATCGCCTGGAGCTTCGTGAGGTGGAGCTCCTCGCGCTTGACCGCCTCGTACTTCTCGTACTGGGTCGGCGCCGGGGGCTCCTCCTCGAAGTCGTCGCGGCGCGGCTCGGGCCCGCGGTCGTCCCGGGGGACGCGGCGCGGCTCCGGGCCAACGTCGTCGCGGCGCGGCTCGGGCCCGCGGTCGTCCCGCGGGACGCGGCGCGGCTCCGGGCCAACGTCGTCGCGGCGCGGCTCCGGCCCGCGATCGTCCCGCGGGACGCGACGCGGCTCCGGGCCGACGTCGTCGCGGCGCGGCTCCGGCCCGCGGTCGTCTCGCGGGACGCGACGCGGCTCCGGGCCTCGGTCGTCGCGCGCAGGGGGGTGGCCGGCGCCACGGCGGGGCTCGTCGGCCTGGTCGTCACGGGGGGCGCGGCGCGGCTCGTAGTCGTCGTCGTCGCGGATGGGGCGGCGGGGGGGCTCGTAGGCCTCTTCGCGGGGGGGGCGCGGAGACGGCATGGGATCAACTCCTACTTTGGATTCGCTCCCCGCGTGAGGCGGGGGCGGCGGGACCCACCTCGCCGGGACGTCCGGACGAGGCGCTGGAAGACTGCGCGCACCTGGTCACAGGTGTCGCCAAGGGGGCCATCGTTGTCGATTACCTCATCCGCGGCGCGGAGCTTCGCCGCCAGCGACCGCTGGTACCGCTCCCGCCGCGCCACCTCACCGGGCTCCCAGGCCCGGTCGCGCACAGCGCGCTCCGCCCTGGCCCGTCGTGGCGCCTTGATATAGAGGATTCTGTCGCACAATCCGTCCGCCCCCGATTCGAGGAGGAGAACGACATCGAGGATTACCAACCGGGGCGGACTGGGCCTCTTTGCCAGGCGATCGAGCGCCCCCCTCATCCGACCGAGGATCCACGGGTGGACGATGGCCTCAAGCCGATCAAGCTCCTTGTCCGACCTGAAGGCGAACGCTCCCAACAACTTGCGGTCGACGTTTCCGCCCCTGCCGAGCACGCCTTCCCCGAACGCCTTCACCACACCCCGTCGAACCTCGGGGTCGTCGAGGGCTTGATGGCCCAGGCGGTCGGCGTCGATGACCTCCGCACCCAGCTTCCGGAACATCCCGGCAACCGTGCTCTTCCCGCTGGCGACGCCTCCGACGAGGCCGACGACGTGAAAGGGACGGGACGCCGTGGGACGCACCAGAGAATGAGGACGGAGGGAAACGGGTTTCGGAACCGTTATGCGTGAGGGAGGGAGGACGGCTGTCGTTGACGGGTTGGAAGGTATCCCCCGGCCCCGGGCAAGTCAAGCGGATTCCAAGGCAGGAGCATTTGTGCCGGATGCGTCGATAGCTATATAGTGGAACCCAAATCCGGTTTCCAGGCTGAAGACCCGGAGGCTGCCCTGCCGATACACCTTGGGATTCGGCGGGGCCCCAGTGGCCCCGGAGGAGGAAGCTGCATGCGTCGCTCAGACCGTGGCGTCGCCAACGTCCTCGTGATCATGCTCGTCGCCGGCGGCATCGTCGCGATGGTCCTTGGATACCTGGCCCAGGCGGAGGCCAACCAGGTCGATCAGGAGATCAAACGCCTGGCCGTGCGCAGCGCCGAGGAGGACGCGCGGAAGAAGGCGGCCTTCGATCGGATGAAGGAGCTGATCGCCCTCGCCGGTTGGCCGAAGGAGCCGTTCAACGCCGAGAACGACTTCGACACCGTCTTCGACGAGCTGCAGAAGCACCGGATCATGCACCTCGAGAAGAGGAAGGACCGGATGGGGAACACGCAGCTCCCGGACGGCGCGCAGACGATCGCCGACCTGTTCCAGGGGGACAAGGCGGGCCGCAACGGCACCACGACGCTGGAGCGGATCGCGGCGGTGTCCGAGGCCTACGTCGGCGTCCTCGAGGGGACGCTGCGCCAGGCGGAGTACCAGCTCGCGACGGTCCAGACCGCGGCGAAGGGGGCCCAGGACCGGATGAACGCCGTCCTCGAGCTGAAGTCGAAGGAGATCGAGATCCTCCAGAAGGGCGACGAGGGGACGAAGCGCGAGGGCGTCGAGCAGCTCAACAAGCGCTTCCAGACCGTGTCCGACGATTACAGCCAGGCCCAGACGCGCAAGGAGCAGCAGCGCGACGCGGTGAAGGACCAGTACAAGACGAAAGAGAAGGAGATGTCCGACACGGTCAACCGCCTGATGGGCGAGATCTCCCGCACGATCCAGCAGCTCGAGGAGGTCCAGAAGAAGGAGGCGGTCTCCCGGGACATCACCCGTCCGCAGGGCGCGATCGTCAACCCGCAGGCCGACGGGCGCACCTGCTACATCAACCTGGGCGAGGGCGCGGGGCTCTTCCTGGGCCAGAAGTTCCGCGTCTTCCGGAAGGGATTCGCGGGGCAGAACGTGTGGAAAGGCGAGATCGAGGTGAAGCGCGTCATGGCGGACGCCTCGCTCTGCTCGGTCACGGGGATCTTCAACCGAGCCGACCCGATCATCGAGGGGGACTCGATCTACAACCCCCTCTACAACGAAGGAAAGCCCCGCACGCTCGTGCTCATGGGCGAGTTCGAGGGCGTCGGGATCAGCAAGGACGAGTTCGTACGCCGCGTGCGGATGCACGGCGGCCAGGTCGTCGAGAAGATCGACTGGAACACCGACTTCGTGGTCGTCGGGGCGAGCGTCGATACGGGAAGCGCCGCCTACAAGGAGGGCGCCCTCATCGGCGTGCCCTTCGTGTCCGTGCAGCAGGTCCTCCAGTACCTGGGCGACTAGACGGCGTCCCAAGGAGAACATTCGATGGACAAGAGCGGAACCTGGGCCTGCGTGATCGCGGGGATCATGATGGCGGCGGGGGGCTACCTCGCCTACGACGGGTACTCTGGCGAGGCGCGGGTCGCCAACGATGACAAGCTCAAGGCGGCGCAGACCGAAGTTGAACCGCTGGACGGGAGTGTCGGGACGGTGGTCAAGAAGGCCAAGGAGATGGAGGACCGGCTCACGAAGCTCTCCTCCGGCCTCGGCTACACCGACCTGCGCAACTGGCTCGGCCGCGAGGCATACTTCAAGAAGTGGACGACGGAGATCGCGAACGACAGCGAGATCTCGACCAAGCTCCAGGCCTACGGCGTCGACACGTCGAAGCAGCTCTCCCAGCCTGAGATCGCCCTCTACTGGGCGGTGAGGATTCAGCAGAAGGCAAGCGACCCGAAGGCCGCCAAGGACGCCTACGACACGCTCGTCGCGATCGACGACGGGATCAAGAGCTCGCTCAAGGCCGACGTCGATGCGCTCTACCAGGAGTTCTCGAAGAAGCCCAGCGCCGAGATGTCTCCCGCGGACCAGGCGGCCCTCGAGAAGGTGCACGCCGAGACTGCGGCGCAGCTCGACGCAGGGGCGAAGGTCTGGACGAGCCCCACGGTGCTCAAGAACTACATCGACTCGTGGGGGAAGCGGGTCGACGAATGGAAGAAGCGCGGCGACTGGGCGCCGGCCGCCCCGACGGACGTGAAGGTGCTGCTCGACTCCCTGGACCAGACGATCGTGAAGCTCCAGGAGAAGATCGCGACGGCGAACAAGTCGCGCGACGACGCGCGGGCCAACCTCCATGCGATCATCGGCGAAATCGACGCGGCGGGGAAGCCGGTCAAGGCCGGGAGCATGGCCGACGAGGAGAAGCGAAAGGACGACAGCATCAAGCAGCTTCAGGACGAGATCACCTCGCTCCGCTCCAAGATCGCCGAGAAGGTCCGCGAAGGCGAGACGGCGATGTCGAGCATCGACAAGGAGATCTCGGAGGAGACGACGAAGCTCAACATGATGGTCGCGGAGAAGCAGGGGCGCATCAAGGAGCTGGATTCGAAGCTCTCGGATACCAAGGAGCGGTATGCGAAGCTCCAGGCGCGCCAGGCGGCCGTCGTCGAGGCGACCGAGGCCGACGGGCAGCTCCTCTACGTCGACCTGGAGCGCGGGATCGCGCACCTCGACCTGGGCCGCTTGCACACGCTCTTCCGCGGGACCAAGTTCGAGGTATTCCGCGTCGTGAAGGCCGGGAAGAAGAAGACGCTCGGCGAGATCGAGATCCTCGACCTCGGGGAGGAGCGCAGCCGCGTGGCGATCATCTCGGTCGCCGACCCGTCCGACCCGCCGAGGGCGGGGGACCTCGTGAGCAACGTGGCCTTCGACCGGAACAAGCCGAAGGTCTTCAGCATCGCGGGGCAGCTCAAGTTCAAGTACAGCCGCGACGACATGCGCCGCCGCCTGGCCGAGTGGGGCGCCCGCGTGTCGGACGACGTGGGGCCCTCGACGACGATCCTGATCGTCGGCGACCGCTACCAGGAGGACCCGAACTGGCAGCGCGCCATCGAGATCGGGACGCCGATGATCCGCGAGCGCGAGCTCTACGACGCGCTCGGGATCGAGTAGCGACCTCGAAGCACGCGAACGAACGGCGGGGCCGGTCACGGCCCGAGCTTCTTGCAAAACCCCCTCGGTAGCCGGTGAGCCGCGGGGCTGATCCCGTCCCCGAGGGCCGCGGCTGCATGCCCACGGGGGATCCGCCGCACCTCTTCAACGCCCAG